>TARA_R110001592_G_scaffold312206_1_pt1 | contig 179308 bp, 161 predicted proteins | sample TARA_R110001592 | Tara Oceans TARA_R110001592 (sample SAMEA4398387) | marine metagenome | biome: Polar Biome; feature: [SRF] surface water layer (ENVO:00010504); material: water (ENVO:00002006), including particulate matter (ENVO:01000060) such as... | depth 5 m
GCGTAGAAAAATAACACGAAAGCCCAATAACTAAGCATTCTGACGGCTACCCTTCGCGCCCTTCGACCCTTCGACTCCGCTCAGGGACCACAGGCTCAGGGACCATTCTCGGGGTCCACTTAAGTGCCTTGGGAATTAGGATTACTATGGGGAATGGTTTTCTCCTTTTACTTTTTTAGCGTTGGGAGAATGAAAAAGTTACTGATTTTAAGTTGTTCTTTGGCCTAGGGTTCTTTGTTTTAGTAGCCATTATTCATTAGGTAAAGGGTTTTGGAGGGAGTTTGAGGCTGATTTACCTTTTGGACCTACCTGTACCATTAAGCTATGGCTTTATCATTTGCTAATCATCTATTTTAGATACAGGTGATATTAATATCTCAAACTTAGAAAAATCCGCTGAATTAAAAGCGCTAAGTAGTTCTGGTTTTCTCTATCCAATGGCTTACCTTGCTAATGGGCCTATTTTTGAGTATCATAATCCAAAAAAAATGAAACTATACAGCTACCTCCTTCTGCTATCAGGCATACTTGTTTCTGCCTGTAGTTCTCCAAAAAACAATTCGACCGTATCTGCAAAACAAGCAATTGCGCCAGAAATCACCCATTCCTTTTTTATCGCAGGCCCAGATTTTACGGGAATTTTGGGGGAGGCAGGAGAAGTCCTTTGGGATGCTGAACGTACAGCGGCGAGAGATGGCTATGTTTTGGACAATGGACATGTATTGATTTGCTGGTCTGATGAAGTACTTGAGTTTGACAAGGATAAAAAGATCGTATTTCGATATGATAAGTCAGCGGTAAACAAAGAATTGGGTACAGCTGTTCGCCTGGACAATGGCAATACCCTCATTACAGAATTAGGAGATAAGCCTCGAATATTGGAGGTAAATCAAGCGGGAGAGGTAGCTGTAGCCGTTCCTCTGCAACCTGAGACCGACAATGCACACATGCAAACCCGTATGGCTCGAAAATTAGCCAATGGAAACTATCTTGTCCCTCATTTATTGGCTTTTGCAGTTAAAGAATACAGCCCTTCAGGTGAGGTATTACAGACTTTTCGTACAGATTTACCCGAATTAGGTGGGCGAGAAGCTAAAAATTGGCCATTTACAGCAATTCGTCTTGATAACGGTAATACCCTGATCAATTTGACGAATGGGAATAAAACTGTTGAGGTGGACGCTGCCGGAAAAGTAGTTTGGAAAGTAAGCAATGAAGATTTTGAAGGGAGCCCTTTTCAAGATCCTTGTGGTGCCCAACGATTACCCAATGGAAATACGGTGATTGCGAGCTATGGCGCGAAAGAGGGGATCAAACTTTTTGAGTTAACCCCTGAAAAAGAAATGGTATGGAAGTACGAAGGAGAGAACAGGGTGCATCATTTCCAGGTTTTAACAACAAATGGAGAGGCCTTGAGGGGGACTCCATTGAAATAAGAAACGGAATAGGCCCCTTAAAAAAAGAGAAATTTTAAATTTGGAATGATGGTGCGCAGATTAAAATAAAAGCAATACATAGATGTAATGGAAATCCTTGCCAATTTAATTGAATTTGCTTGTAAGCAATTATTTCAGTGAGGGCATGTGGGAAATATTTATATATCAAAGATGCAAATTACCCTCCCAGCTGCGTATACCTAAAAGTAAGAAAAAGACATTGTAGTAAGACTACAACTTAGCATCCAACAGGATATTCTTTCCAAGCTGGTCAAGTAGGATGCCTATGGAGATATCCTATTTTGCCAAAGAAGGAATGGCCAGTCGCAGGGTGGGTTTTCACAGAATGGGAGTTCAGCAAATCGAAGGTGATAACGTCGAAAACTTAATTAGCAATAGCAGTAAAACTTACTAAAGCCTTTATTATTTGAAAGTACATTGACAATTCTGTTCTTCATATATAACCATAAAGCTAAATTTAACAGCATTGCACTGAGCTCACCCCAGATTATCAATCTTGACTAGAGAACGGTAATTATTAAATAAATTTTATTTCGACACTCTGGTATAGCGGTCAGGATTGATTTGATCCCTTTACATTTTAGGATGACATTTCATTAATAGCTGTACTTAATGGACAAGTATCTGTAATTTGGTTTAATCAAAACACGTAATCTATCACTGAAAAAGTTATCCATGATGGCAATGTCCTTGAACAATGGCCGTTGCCTATAATTGTAGAACAAGGAGACCTATACCCGAATGCTACGGTGTTTGGAAATGAAGATATGATTTTAAGTATTTCTGGGTCTCGCTTTATCCTTTCAATCTTTTAAGGGCATTATTGATTTTAAGCCTGAGCTTGGATGGCTTTTTCACTTTGGGCTTGTGCATGGTGATACAGTGCAGCCCACCACCACTGTAATTTAGTTCGGTGGCATTGAGCATCACCACTTTTCTGCTTTTAAAAACTTCCTGAAAAGCTTTTCTAGCCTCTTCATCTTTTTGCCGGATAAAATCAGGATCACCCGGATTGTAATAGGCTGGTATCACCACCAAATTATTTGTCAAGACAAAGTTTAAATAGCTGGTAACTGGCGTATAAAAGATTGGCTGCCCGTTATAATTGCCTTGATCAAATATAATAGGTGCCTGCGGTACCCTGATGATCTTAAAAGGCTTACCCTCCTGGTCCCTAGCATTTTTCAGGATTTGATAGCTTTCTTCTAACCTGTCATGCACCACCTGATAGAATGGATCCAAAGAAAGCGCTGCTGGATCTACCTGAGCCAGCAATATGGTTTGGGCATCAGCAAAGCGGCAGAATTCATCCACATGCCAATGAACGCCATTGCCATAAATATTGTCGATCACTGGTCCATGGTCAAACAGATCATCTTGCGGAATACCCTTTTTCAGCCAGATGACGTTTTTTTGATTTAACTGTTTTTTGTATTCGCTTTCAATTTCTTCTAAACTAAGGCCTGGATTAATGTATTTTTCATGTCCTTCTATCAAAATAATAGTTCCCCTGCCATTGATCTCTCGACCTCCTCCGGCACTGTACAACTTGCTCCTCATAAAAGGGATTCTCATTTTTGTTGCATACTGCTCATTGAAGAGGTTGTATTCCTGGTTTTCTTCATGGTGATATTGAAAATTAACCATTTCCTGCTGACCTTCCTCGTCCTGCATGAGTATTGGACCATAATCCCTGATCCAGATATTGTCCTTTTCCAATTTAAAGGGAGCCATTGTGACATTTTCTAAATTAATGGCTGCTTGCTTAAAAAATTTTTCTAGATTTTCAGGCTGGTGATTGCTTTGGTTGTAGAATAGCGTGACATGATCGACTTTGGCGATTTCTCGAATAAGCTTGAGCGTTATCTCTTGGAATTGGGGTGTCCAGCAGATAAAGGTGCTTTCCTGCGGATCAAATTCTCCCATAGGAATGGAAGAAATTTTCATTTCATCGTCCTGCTTGCAAGCATAGAAAAAAATGCAGGATAGTAATACAAATAGACAGCTACGCAAACCTTGAGTCCCTGTCAACCCGGCCGTGTTTTTCAATTCAGGCCCAAGCTTGGTGTCGTTTTTTATACATAAGCTAATAGAACCAGTCTAAACGATCTGATTTTAGAAAGCAATTTACATTAAGATTCTGATTAAAATCTAAATTTAATGAACAAGCAAGAAAGTATATAAATCGAACCCAGGTGGATAGAAGGTACCATTCCTAAAATCGGGTATCCTGTCTTTCCTATTTTTCCAAATTTCCCCACCCTAAAATTTATTCCAATGCCTTGGGTAAAAAAACAAAATGAGACTCCCCTACCGATGGATTCCCAAAACTTTCCTCACAAATAGCCCTTACTAAAACTTCCTATTCTGACTTTTTCTAGCCTAGGATCAAATTCAGGCGCTAATGAAAGGGCTGGTGAAACCACCTAAATTTAGGGTGTCACGTATGGAATAATTTGGTATCTTCGATAACAGGTACCCGTACATGGTACACAGCTGCACCAGACTTCATATAAAATACACGTCTAAATTGCTAACTATTGTAATCCATTAATAACATTCAAGGGTGGTAAATTCTGAATTAAATAGATTGTCACGGCTAACGGCAATCCTAGTCCAATTCCAGACTAAGAGGGTGATCACTGCTACTGATTTATCCCATAAATTTCAAGTTAGCAAAAGGACCATTTATCGGGATGTGAAAGCATTAGAAAAAGCAGGTATTCCTATTTTGACAGAAGAAGGAAAAGGATACACGCTAATGGAAGGCTATAAAATACCGCCGGTAATGTTCACCGATAAACAAGCAAATGCCTTAATACTTGCAGAACAATTAGTTCTCAAAAGCAATGATTCTTCTTTTGTAAAGGATTATTCGGAAGCCATTGATAAAATAAAATCAATTTTAAGATATGGTGATAAAGACAAAGCAAATTTACTTGCAGACAGAACTCAATATAACCAGGTCATAGCTCAAGAAAGAAACAGTAACAATCTTTCAGATTTGCAAAATGCACTTACCAATTATAACCTTGTAAAAATTGAATACACCAATAAGGAAAATGCTGTAACGAGTAGATTAATTGAGCCATTTGCCATATTGAATTCCGAAAATTGGTATTTGGTTGCATGGTGCCGTTTGCGCAATGCATTTCGGTTTTTTCGTCCAGACAGAATTCAAAAAATGGAAATTCTATCAGAACAATTTGAACCCCATAACATGACTTTACAAGAATATTTTGACAAATACCATTAATTCTTTTTAACCCTTGACAAAGGGTTGTCACCCGTCACTTTTAGGTTTGCATTCTATTAAAATTAAAAACCAAAAGAATGATAAACGTAATTAACAATGGGTTTAATCCAGCCCAATTTCCAAAATCTAAAATGATTTCAGTCAATGGTATAGAACTCGAAGTCTTTGAAGCAGGTCTGCAAAATGCAGGAAAACCTATCGTACTCTGTCACGGCTTTCCAGAACACGCCTACTCCTGGCGTCATCAGGTACCTGTCCTGGTGGCTGCTGGTTACCATGTTATCGTTCCTAATCAAAGGGGTTATGGAAACTCATCTTGTCCAACTGAAGTAACTGACTATGACATTGAACATTTAACAGGAGACCTCGTAGGACTTTTGGATCACTATGAATACGAAAATGCTACCTTTATCGGGCATGATTGGGGAGCAAATGTGGTATGGAGATTGGCTCAATTGCATCCTAAGCGGGTTAATAAAATAATCAACCTGGCGCTTCCTTATCAAGAAAGGGGAGCAAAACCTTGGATTGAGTCCATGAGGGAAGTATTTGGTGAAGACTTCTATTTTGTTCACTTCAATCAACAGCCCGGTGTCGCAGACACTATTTTGGAAGAAAACACATCTCGATTTCTTAGTAATATATTCCAAAAAAACATGGCTCCTACACTACCAGAACCAGGAATGCTAATGATTAATCTTGCAAAGGCAGAAAAACCACTTGGTGAACCCCTAATGAGCAAGAGCGAATTAGCTGTTTTCATTTCCTCTTTCGAAAAATCAGGGTTTTCAGGAAGTATCAACTGGTACAGAAATCTTGATAGAAACTGGCACTTCCTGAAGAATGTAGACCCTATCATTCAACAAGACACACTAATGATCTATGGGAATCGTGATGTGATTCCAAAGTTTGAAAGATTACCAGAATTCGTACCTAATGTGGAAGTGGCTAGTTTGGATTGCGGTCATTGTATTCAACAAGAACTTCCGGAAGAAACCAATCTATTGATTTTAAAATGGTTAGAAAAGCATAATTTCTAAAAGCAATACAAACGTATTGTTCTAAGAGCAGAACAGATTGATAATAATGGTTGAAAAAAATCATCTGACAACACAGGCCGTTTGGCTCGTTTATTATGGCCTTCAACAAAAGTTGCTACAGTAGGTCGGAGATAAGATATCGATAACACTCTGGTTTCTCCAATCGCCGAACAAACTACGCAAAAGCTTAATGTCTGGAGTTTTTGAAAAATACCAAGAACTCCAGCACATCAAGGATACTAATAAAACTCGGAAAATGCCTAGGCACAGGTTTTCAACGGCTGAAATAATTTGGTATATTCGATGGCAGATGCCCTAGTAGGTCACACACATTGGAAAAGCGCATTGTGCGCTGAACTGATAGATCTGATCATTATTGCTCCAAACAAAGATTGCGCGGGAAGAAAAGGGAGTTTCTTAGAAAACCTCAGTTCAGTTTAACGAACCCTAGTTAGCATATAAGAATGGGACCACAGACGATAAAAATATCCCCTATACTGAATAAAGTTACTTCGGGACAATGCGAAAAAGAATATTATACCTTATGCTGGATTCAAAACGGTGTTAGTCATATCGAAATAAATAAAGCGAAATACAGAAACGTTTCAAATTCTGTATTCTTTCTAACCCCAGACTTCGATTGGAAAATTTATAAAAATGAAACCAGCAGCAGCTCGGGATACCTGCTTTCTTTGCCCAAGTTTGTTTTGGACTACCCCGCTTTTAAAAACCTTCATATAACTCAAGTTCGACTTTTTAAGTCCATTGATGAAATCCCTAAAATAAATCTTTCTCCAGGCATTGAAAAAAGGGTGCAATCGATTCTCGAAATGCTCGATGAACTTACCAGCACTAACTTGGCACATAAAGAAGACGCGATACTATCACTTCTGAATACGTTTTTCGTGTATTGTGACGGCAAATGCAACATCAAAACCTACATTTCCGAAAATAGTCAAAAGGCTGTATTGGTGTATAAATTCAAAAAAATTATTGACAAAAAAATTTCAGAATTCCATGAGGTTTCTTCGTATGCAGAGCTACTTTGTATTTCAGATAAATACCTAAACGAATGCGTAAAAGAAGTATTAGGAACAAATGCCAAAAGCCTGATTGATGAAAAACTTATCATGACTGCTCGGCATGAATTAAAATTTATAGATAAGACCATAAAAGAAATCGCCTTTCAGCTTGGCTTTTCTTCTCCAGACTATTTCAGCTACTTTTTAAAAAAGCACACCAAATCAACCCCTTCCCAAGTGAGAAAGAATTAATCCTTCTCATATTCTAAGGTTTTACCGACTTTTTCACATTTTTCATAGCCAAGACCTCTTGTATTTTTGCTACCAAACAAGAGAACTATGAAAAACACCAGCGTTAAAGGAGCAACAAGCAACTTCGGCGGTGCAGAACAAACGCTTCTTCAAAACAATGGCTTCGAGGTGGCTGCTGGCGCACCCTACCATATTAACAGTATTAAAATAGAAGATACTGTTTTTGGCAAAGCGTTTATTAACAAATCCAATCAAGGTGATTTCATCTCTTTTGCAGTGCTTGATGGCAATTTTGTCTGCGATTTTTTAACAACGAATCTTCACTAAAAATCTAATGATATGAACAGGAAAAAATTTGTACAAACATCCTGCTTAGGGATAGGAGCAGCTATAACTCCCTATTTTGCCAGTTGTATGGAAGTTTTTGAAAAAGAAACTACTTTGGCCCAATTAAATCCCAAAATCATAAAAAACAATAAAGGAGAAACCTTAAATGTTTTGGGGGATATACAAACTCATAAATTGGTTGGAAGTGAAACTGATAACCAGATTGTAGAATGGGTAGATGATGTGGAACCTGGAGTAGGCATACCTCCACATATTCACAGCAGAGAAGATGAAATTTTCAGAGTCATCCAAGGAGAAATCGAAATAATGGTCGGAGGGAATACCACCATTTTAGAGGCTGGAGATACCGCCTTTGCTCCAAAAAACATAGCTCATTCCTGGACAGTAGTCGGCACCAAAAAAGCAAAAATGATTACTAGTGCCTTTCCTGCCGGTATTGAAGTGATGTTTAGAGAATTGGCGAATTTGCCATCTGGCCCGCCTGATTTTGAGAAAGTAGCCCAAATTTGCGAAAACCACGGGGTTTCTTTCGTAAAATAAATTTACAATCAATGTAACGGGGGACACCGCAGGCCTTAAGCCTGCGGAGAACGCCTGACTTGAGTCGCTCCCAAGGCATAAGCATTTGCCTCGCCAGTCTTGGTTGACTACAGTCCGGCAAGAATGAAGACTATGGGAAATAGTCAATCATCTTAATAAAGACCCGTTTTAGTTCAGCATTTTTTTAAGGACGATATCCCTGCCTTTCCATTACACCAATACTGACAAAATCACCAGGTCACCTTACCGTTGTTTTTTATTTCTAAGCCAATCAGGAATACCAGTGGGTTCAAAAGCTTCCATTTTATCCAGTAATTCCACAGGGTCAGCAGCAACAATTAAATTACTCAATTGATTGGGCTTCAAAAAGCCCTGCTCACCGACATGGGTTAAAAAATCCAATAACTTGTCATAATAGCCGGATACATTGTAAAGGGCCAAGGGTTTCTGAATGTACATCAACTGATTCAGTGTCATGATCTCAAACAGCTCCTCCAAGGTACCTATTCCACCAGGCATGGCTATAAAACCATCTCCTTTTTCGGCCATGAGCCACTTCCTGTCCCGCATCGTTTCTACTACAATTAAATCTGTGCAGCCTTGATGTGCTACCTCTATGTCCACTAGTTTTTGAGGAATTATCCCATAAACAGGGCTTTTAGAAGTTAGCATCTCATCGGCAATCACGCCCATAAGCCCTACTTTCCCTGCGCCATAAACCAGCCCTAACTTTCTCTTAACCATTTCTTTGGCCAAAACTTTGGCTTGACTCGTATATTCTGGAAGTATTCCAGTATTGGATCCGCAATAGACAGTGATGTTTTTTAATGGAAACATAATATAATAGTGTTTTGATACCTCAAGCCTAGTTAATAATAGCCAACCTTAAAAAATAGAAATCTATGATATTACCGTACATTCTAGAAGCAATTTATAATACAAGATTTTGTTGTTTTCTCTTTCATTTAAGATTCAAAGCTATAAAGAAATAAACAAACCCTGTAAATTTTACGGGCTATTGGTAACAATAAAAACGGTCCTATATGAGAAATTAGAACTGAAAAATTTCTTTTCATTCAAAAAAGTAGCCTTTAGCGAAGTTTTTTGAAAAAGCTAAGGTAATTTCGCATTATGAAAATCTGTTTTGCTACGAATAATTCGAAGAAACTGAAAGAGGTAAGGGCTGTTTTGGGCAAAGAATTCGAAATTGTCTCCCTTGAGGAAATCGGATGTAGGGAAGAATTACCTGAAACCGGTGACAAGCTAGAGGACAATGCTTTTCAAAAAGCCCGTTACGTCAAAACGCATTATGATGTAGATTGTTTTGCCGATGATACTGGATTGGAAGTAGCCGCTTTAGACGGTGCTCCTGGTGTATATTCTGGTAGGTACGCTGGAGAACCAAGAAGTGATGACCGGAATGTTGACCTACTTTTAAGAAACATGGCTGAGAAAAAAGATCGAAAAGCTGCTTTCAGAACCATTATTGCTTTGATTATTGGAGACGAGGAGTGGGCATTTGAAGGCAAAGCTGAAGGAGAACTAATCACTGCCAGGTCTGGAGAAGGTGGATTTGGTTATGATCCTATATTTAAACCACTGGGGTTTGACAAAACATTTGCCGAGTTATCCCTGGAAGAAAAAAACACCATCAGCCATAGAGGTAAAGCGGTAAGGTTATTGGCTACGTTTTTAAAAGAAAAATCTTCGTAACAATTGAATTCTGAAATTCTCAATTTATGACCAAACCATTTATCATAGGAATTACTGGTGGAAGTGCATCAGGTAAAACACACTTTTTAGACAAGCTTTTACATTCTTTTGAGCCGGGACAGGTATGTTTGATCTCTCAGGACAACTACTATAAACCGAGGCATCAGCAGCCTATGGATGAGCGTGGCATACATAACTTTGACAAGCCAGATTCCATAGACTTTGAACAATATGCCGAGGATATCCGGAAGATTCAGGACGGTCAAACGATCACACGGCAGGAGTACACCTTTAACAACCCCAACAAAAAGCCAAAAATGTTGACTTTCACTCCCGCCCCTGTGGTCGTTGTTGAAGGTATTTTTGTTTTGTATTACCCTGAGCTCGCTAATCTACTGGACTTAAAGGTTTATATAGATGCCAAGGAACACATCAAACTGAAAAGAAGAATTGTAAGAGACAAAGTCGAGCGCGGTTATGATCTTGACGACGTACTTTACCGGTATGAAAGGCATGTAATGCCTACTTACGAAAAGTACATTGCACCCTTTAAACATGATGCAGACCTGATCGTACCTAATAACAGCGATTTTAAAAGAGCACTAGAGGTAATCAAAACTTTTTTACGCGCCAAAATAGGCAGCTAACGCAATTTATTCCTCCTGATTTGTTCCTCCTTTATTACTATTTGCTGTCCTAATTTCTGACCTAGCCGGAATAAAAAATCATAAAAGACTGAATTACAGCTGGTTTGACAAACAAAATTAAAAAGGACAGCCATGCCTTAATTGAAAAAACTTTTTTATATTTGCAACCCATGAAACTGAACAGGAAAAATAAAGGATTAATGCGCCAAAGGCTTACATTACTGATAGTAATGCTTTTTTGCGTATTTGTTTCCAGTTCGGAGATAGTACTAAGCCTTGATTCCAAAGAAAACGCTTTAGAGGTACAATTGGATATTTCATCTGACAGTGAAGACGGAGAATCTGACGATACCCGCACTTTTATTCACTCAGGTATAGATGCAGTAGTACCATTTGTTATGTATGCCCTTAATTTTGCATACCACTTCATTTATGAAATTATTATTGCCGACCGGCCACAAACTAATTTTTTATTAGGAACTGATCTTGAATACAATCAATTATTCAAAATTCTTTTTGAGCAGATTATTTCTGTGAATGCACCCTGAGTAATACCCATCTTTAAATTTTTCATTTACTGCCAACAATGAATCTTGGATTCAAATGGAAAATGCTTTAAAAAATCTGAAACAACATTTAATATCTAATTTACGAACATGAAAAATAAAGGGATAATCGTCTTTTTTACGGTGGTCATTACAGCCTTATGCCTGTACTATTTATCTTTCACATTGGTTTCCAACAATGTGCACGAGAAAGCCACTACCTATGCAACTGACCAATCGGGCAATGTCGATTTTGACAAAAGACAAACCTATTTGGATTCTATCTGGAGAGAACCTGTTTACAATTTCTTGGGTCTACCATTTACTTATCAAGAAGTTAAAAATACTGAGCTTGGATTAGGACTAGACCTTCAAGGAGGTATGCATGTAACACTGGAAGTTTCACCAGTGGAAATTGTAAAAGGCCTTGCTGGAGGCAGCAAGGATCAAGTCTTCAACGAGGCTGTTGACGTTGCCAGAGAGCGCGCCAAAACGGTAAATGATAAATTCGTGAACATCTTTTACCAGGCTTGGCAGGAAAAAGCTGGTGACAAGTCATTGAACACTATTTTCGCTACAGCGGCAAATAGAGGAAGAATTTCTTTGGAAACCTCTGATACTGAAATCCTAAATATCATTGACAGTGAAGTTGAAAATGCGATTGACAGGTCTTTCAATATTCTAAGAACAAGAATTGACCGTTTTGGTACTTCTCAGCCAAACATTCAAAGAATTCAAAATACCGGAAGAATTCAAATTGAACTTCCAGGTGTAGACAATGCTGAAAGGGTAAGAAACCTTCTTCAGGGTGTTGCCAAGTTGCAATTCTGGCAAGTAGCAGAAATGGATGAGTATGGTGATGCCTTACAGCAAATCAATGCTTTCCTTGTAGAAGAAGCAAGAAGCCAAAAGGCAGCAACTTCCTCCACTGATACCCCAGCCGCTTCAGATACTACAGGATTAGAAAGTGACCTTGAAAGACAACTTGCTGAAGGTGCTACAGATGCAGATTCTTTAGGAACAGAAGCTTCACCTCTCTTTGCTTTGCTTAAAGCGAATTATGGATTGGTTTATGAATTGAGAGATACCATTGCCATCAACAGGGTAATGAAAAGAGATGATGTGAAAGCATTGTTACCAAGAGATGTTAAATTCATGTGGTCTGTGAAACCTCAGGTTCAGGACGGAATGGAATTATTGGAATTACATGCAATTAAAGCCCCAAGAGGAACGGATCAAGCGCCTTTAGAAGGTGATGTGATTACGGATGCCAGACAATCATTGGATCAAGCCTCAAGACCAGCTGTAAGCATGCAAATGAATGCAGAAGGTGCTAGAAATTGGAGAAAATTAACTTCCGAAAACATAGGCAGAAGGATTGCGGTAGTCTTGGATAATTATGTATACACTGCCCCTACAGTACAAGGAGAAATTCCTTCCGGGCAATCTGAAATCACAGGAAATTTTTCAATGGAGGAAGCCAAAGATTTGGCCAATATATTGAAATCAGGTACGCTTCCTGCTCCTACTAATATCGTAGAGGAAGCCATAGTAGGTCCTACTTTGGGTGTTGAAGCTAGAAATCAAGGAATCAATTCCATGATTGCTGGTTTGGTTTTAGTAGTATTGTTTATGGTCGCTTACTACTCTAAAGGTGGTTTTGTGGCAATTGCTGCATTGCTTTTCAATATCTTCTTTATTTTAGGTATTCTTGCCCAGTTGGGTGCTGCACTTACTTTACCAGGTATTGCCGGTATCGTGCTTACAATAGGTATGTCAATAGATGCAAACGTACTGATATTTGAAAGGATAAAAGAAGAGCTTAAAAATGGCGCAGGCATACTACAGGCAATTAGCAGTGGTTATGACAAGGCTTTTAGTGCTATTCTCGATTCAAACGTGACAACCTTCCTAACAGGAGCAATCTTGTATGCATTGGGTCAAGGTCCAGTTAAAGGTTTTGCTATCGTTCTTATGATTGGTATTGCTTCTTCTTTCTTCTCTTCTGTATTTATCACTAGAGTGATTGTTTACTGGATGAGTAAAAAGGGTGATAAAAGCAACATTTCCTTCGCAACACCGTTTGCTAAAAACTTATTCAGCGACCTTAATATTGACTTCTTAGGCAAGCGTAAAGTAGCCTACCTGATCTCTACAGGTATTATCGTAGTCGGTATGATATTGGCTTTAACGTCTGGTATCAAGTTTGGCGTTGACTTTACAGGAGGACGCTATTACATAGTTGAATTCAGTGAGTCAGTGCCAGCTTCAGAATTAAAAGTAGGACTTGACAGTGAATTTGATGGCGCGGTTGAAGTAAAAACTTACGGTGCTAATAATGTTCTGAAAGTTACAACCTCATATTTAGTAAATGAGGACAATGACGAAGCGAACAGGGAAGTTGAAGACAAAGTTAGAAATGGTATCGCTGCTGTCACAGGATTTAGTTACCTGGATGATGCTACCAAACTTTCGGGGGGAGACTTCTCCATTACAGGATCAAATAAAGTAGGTGCAACTGTTGCAGATGACATTAAGAACTCGTCTTTGGAGGCCATGTTCTTCTCCCTAGTCGCCATCTTCCTTTATATCTTATTGAGATTTAGAAAATGGCAATTCTCACTTGCGTCTATCATTGCCTTGGTACATGATACATTCTTTGTAATTGCTGCTTTCGCTATCGCAAGTGCTTTTGGTGCTACCTTTGAAATTGACCAGGTATTCATTGCTGCTATGTTGACGGTGATTGGTTATTCCATAAATGATACCGTAATTGTATTTGACAGGATCAGAGAAAACATTGCCAACAGAGGGACAAGTAAAATGGTCCAGATGTTCAATGATGCAATCAATCAAACAATGGCCAGAACACTTATTACCTCAGCTACTACCCTAATCGTAGTGTTGGTATTACTGATATTTGGTGGAGAAGTGTTAAGAGGCTTTTCTTTCGCCTTGTTGATTGGTGTATTAGTAGGTACTTACTCTTCCATTTATATCGCAACTCCAGTAGTAGTTGATTTAATGAAAAGAGAGATTGACAGTGAAAACTCGGAGACCGCTGCATAAACTAATAAATCATATTTTAATTTAATAATAAGAGCCATCCCCAAAAAGGATGGCTCTTTTGCATTGTAGCTCCATTGGAAAAAGAGATGGTATCAAATTTGTTTTAGGTCTTTCACAAAAAGTTTAACAATTTCGGGAAAATGCGCAGATTTGATCAATTTTGATAAGATTTACGAAGACAATTGGCTATCTACCTGCCATTTGGAACTAAAAATGCAAATAAAATACCCTGAACACGGTATTGTCTAAATTTTTAGTATGTGATAACTTGCATCTTTATAATGTAACCATATGCAATTGTCATTCTATTCCATCGCACTCTTACTTGGGATTTTGTTTGCAACATTGTACTTAATGTTGGGTTTCAATCCTAAAGAATATAGGAAAATTAATTTTCTAGTTATACTTATTATATTTACAGAATTGCTTTCTGTATTTATATGGACGAATTCAGAAGCGAGTATCAGAGGAAACTCTTTTTTATTCAACCTGTTGTATGTTTACATCAGGCCTACAGCCATGCTACTCCTGTTCAGCCAGTTACCTTTTAGTTGCCAACTTCAAAAAACAGTACTTCCTACAACGATTGCATTTATTTTCGTTGGTGTTTTAATCAGTCTATATGTCCAACCTATTAATTTAAAACTACAATCCTATACCTATCTTATTGGGCATGCCTTGGTATTGTCTTACAGTGTTACTTTTTTTAAAGACATATTGAAGCAAAGTAAATTTAGAGATGTTAACCTGCTATCATTGCCTTATTTTTGGATGGCTACCCTCATATTGTTCTCCTATGGAGAGCGCTACATATTTTTTATTTTAACTTACTATTATCCTTCAATAGGCGATTATGGTGTAGGGCATGTTTTTATTTGGGTGCAATTCCTTGCAGGAATTATGTACCTTTCATTGGGTCTTTCCTTTTTTGCTCCAAGAGTATTTAAAAAGTACTACACTTAAAAAGTGCTGCGTTTTGAAAATATAGTTTTTAATTTTCACCATTAGATGTAAATTTAAACTTTAATCAAAAAAAGCAGTGTATGTCCTATTTATTCACCTCGGAGTCTGTTTCCGAAGGTCACCCAGATAAAATATCTGATCAAATATCAGATGCAATTATTGATAATTTTTTGGCCTTTGACCCCAATGCTAAAGTGGCTTGTGAAACCTTGGTTACAACTGGTCAGGTTATCCTTGCTGGTGAGGTCAATTCTTCAACCTATTTGGATGTTCAAAAAATTGCACGAGATGTTATCAATAGGGTTGGTTATACCAAAAGTGAGTACATGTTTGACGGTAGCTCATGCGGTGTTCTTTCTGCTATCCATGAGCAATCTCCGGACATAAACCAGGGAGTAGACCGAGTTGATCCGGAAGAGCAGGGAGCGGGAGACCAAGGAATGATGTTTGGCTACGCTACTAAAGAAACCAGCAACTATATCCCCCTAGGCCTCGATTTATCCCACAGGTTATTAAAAGAGCTGGCAGCATTGCGAAGAGAAAGCAATGAGATCAAATACCTTCGTCCTGATTCTAAAGCTCAGGTAACCATCCAATACAGTGATGACAATACTCCTGAAAGAATAGATACCATAGTTGTATCCACCCAGCATGATGAATTTGGTGAAGAAAAACCAATGCTGGAAAAAATTCAAAAAGACATTGTTGCAATTCTTATCCCCAGGGTGAAAGCCCAACTACCAGAAGCCATACAAAAACTCTTCACTGAAGACATCAATTACCATATCAATCCAACAGGTAAATTTGTAATTGGTGGTCCTCATGGAGATACCGGGTTAACAGGCCGAAAAATAATCGTAGATACCTATGGTGGAAAAGGTGCACACGGCGGCGGTGCTTTCTCAGGTAAAGATCCCTCAAAAGTGGATAGGTCTGCAGCCTATGCCACCAGGCACATTGCCAAAAACATGGTAGCAGCAGGCATTGCTGATGAGATATTGGTACAAGTATCCTATGCCATCGGTGTTGCCAAACCAATGGGCTTATATGTCAATACCTATGGTACGGCAAATGTTTCTCTATCTGACGGAGAAATTGCCCGTAAAATTGAGCGCCTATTTGATATGCGACCTTTTGCCATTGAAAATAGACTTAAACTGAGAAATCCAATCTACGAAGAGACTGCGGCGTACGGTCATATGGGTAGGGAAAATGAGGTTGTTACTAAAACGTTTATCGCCCCTGATAAAGCGTCCATTACCCTGGATGTAGAATTATTTACCTGGGAAAAATTGGATCAAGTCTCAGCCATTAAAAAAGCCTTTGACATTTAATTTTAATCAAATGTACATTCAAAAGACAGCCTTAATGGCTGTCTTTTTTCGTTTGAGGCTCACCCAGCATTAAGTATATTTTGCAAGCATTAACACAAATTAATGTCTCGCTATAAAGCGCTAGGTCGGATTATACGCTAGTCCTATCCATGATAAAACACCCCTTTGATGTCCAGAAATTAACCAAAGCCAACTGATTTCGTTAATACAGTTGTTATGAAAAGCCATCCACAAGTATTTCTCGAAAGTAGCCTGCATCTCTTCACCTATTATAAAACAATAGGAGAGAAAGCACTGCAACAAATCCCTGAAGACAAGCTATTTTGGCAATTCAACGAGGACAGTAACAGTGCCGCCATGATTGTCAAACATATGTCTGGAAATATGCTTTCCAGGTGGACTGAATTTCTAAGTTCTGATGGGGAAAAGCCTTGGAGAGATAGAGATGCGGAATTTAATAATGACTTTAAAACCAAGGCGGAAATGATGCACGCTTGGGAAATTGGATGGAGGGCTCTTTTTCAAGCATTGGAGAACTGCGATGAAACGGATTTTGACAAAAAGGTTTATATCAGAAACCAATCACATAGTTTGATAGAAGCTATTAGCCGCCAACTTACCCATTATTCCACCCATGTCGGTCAATTGATCTACCTATCAAAAATGCTACACCTGGGTTCTTGGGAAAGCCTTAGCATTCCCAAAGGAGGATCAAAATCATTCAATAAAGAAAGATTTGATCAGCCTAAAAATGACGGGAAATTTTCGGACGATTACTTAAAGAAAGACGGGAAATAAAACATGTCGATGAATAAAGAATACATAGACCAACAATACGAATCCTTGGCCCAGAAGGAGCTAAAGGCTTGGCTAGAAAAAAACCAAAAAAGCCCTTCGATAATCAATCGAATGACCAGTGGCACACAGCGTTCCATTAATAAAATCATACCGGATAAAATTCATCAGGCAGTGACCTATGCCATAGAGAAAATGGTCAGAGGGGTGCTTCTGGGTAACAAATTTATTGCACCTAAACCTTCCATCGCTCACCAGCTAAGGGTCAAAGAATTTAAAGCGAGAAAAAGCATAAAAATTTATACCCGGACAGCCTCTGTAGAAGGCGCCGTTACCGGCGCTGGAGGCATTTTGATGGGGTTCGCAGACCTACCGGCCTTCCTGGCGATAAAGATGAAGATGGTTTTCGATATTTCTGCCGCCTTTGGGCATGACACCAAAGATTTTAAGGAGCGGTTATTTATGTTGCATATTTTTAAACTCACCTTCTCTACGCAGAAAACAAGAAATGAAACCATTGATATAATAGAAAACTGGGACAAATATTCCAGTACGCTACCTGACAACCTGGATGATTTTGATTGGAGGAAATTCCAATTGGAATATCGAGATTATATGGATTTGGCAAAATTGGCGCAAATGATTCCTATTATAGGAGCAGGAATAGGCGCAGTAGCCAATTTCAAACTTAGTAAATCGCTCGGCAAGAATGCCATCTTAGCTTACCGCCTAAGGTACCTCCAAAAGGCAAAAAAACTAAATTGACTACAGCTTACTTTAGGTAAACTCTTTCTCCTTTATTGGCACTTTCCCTGGCAGCATCAAGAATCTCCACAACCACCATGTTATTTTCCAAGGAAGATAAATCTTCAGCTGCTACTTGTATTTCTCCCTTCACGACTGCTGCCAGATAAGCAAAAGGATCGTTGTAAGGATTGCCTCTTTTAGCCAGGTTTTCAGATTTCTCTTGCTTTTGTCCTTCCGTTCTGCTTAGTAATAGGGTACTGTTTTTGGCCACCATGTATCCTGTTTTGCCATACACTTCCATGTCTTTTCGGCTAAAAGGCCAATTCCATGAGGCTTGAATTACCCCCTGAGCACTCGGATACTCAAGTAATATTGTGGCTTCGTCATCCACTTTTGGGTATACATCGGGTTTAATTTGTTTCAACTCAGCAGTTACAGAAATAGGTTTTTCTCCATCCATAAGCCAAGTCATGAGATTGGCTCCATAACAACCGAAATCAATTACCGCTCCTCCGCCATTCTGCACCGGGTCAGTTAACCAATCTAAAAATTCCTGGTTTACGCCTATTTCCATAGGACCTTCATGACCATCATTGACTATTACCCTTCTCACCGGGCCTATTGCCTTCTCTTTCAAACGTTTTCTCAACTCGTGATTACTCGCATACCAGGTAGTTTCATAATTTGTCAACAAATGAATTTTATGCTTCCTGGCCAGATCGGCCATTTTATTGGCATGTTCCTTACTCACCGCCAAGGGTTTTTCTACCATCACATGAATCCCACGTGGGGCACAGGCCTCCACCACTTCCAAATGTTCATAGATGGAACCAAATGCAGTAACCGCTTCCGGCTTTACCGCCGCAAAAAGGGACTCCATATCGGGGTAAAGTAGCTCCTCATTCAAATTATGATTGCCCATCAGTCGCTTGGCCAAAGTTTTATTTGGTTCTACTATTCCCACGATTTCAACATCACCAACGTCCTCCCTACCAAGTATCCAGTTAACATGGGAATGCGTTAAACCTACCACAGCTATTTTCACAGGGGATTGTGCCAAAAGGAGTTGAATTGGAAGCAGTAAAACAATCGTAAAAAATGCAACTATCGGCTTTTTCATGGCTATTTGTTTTTTATAGAATCGATTAAATTATGGAAAAACCCGTCCTGTTTGGCGCGTCTTTTTTGTCTGGTCCTTTGTCTTTTTTTCCTATTCTGTTTTTTACCCTTTACGAGAACAGACCTTGCAGAAATGCCAACTTGCCCACTGTACCAAGGCTGCCTACCAACGATATTTATATTTGGTTTGTAATCTAAGGAGAAATTTATTCCCAGCAAAGTAAGTTCCACCCCACCGATAAAGTCTACACCAAAGGTTCCATTCCCATAAGTCTGTATGATCTGCATGCTTTCAGGAACTTTTTGACGACTTTCTTCAATACCCATTGAAACTCCAGCCCCATAGTAATAATTTAGCCTTTTGGTCAATAAAGGCCGATGTCGTTCCAAAAGGACGTGAGCAGTCGTATTGTAGCTAAAATCAGATTGAAGAATGCCCTCTATGGTCAAGCCTTTTTGAATTCGTTGCTGCACTGTTAGGCCGAACATTCGACCTTGATCGTTGTTGGCCATTCTTGTTCCGCCACTGGTTCCATAGCTTTGGGCAATAGCCATTTGTTGTTGACCAACAAATGAAAAAATCGTGAGAATAAAGGCTAATAGCGTTTTTTGCATTCTAATAAATTAAACATCAATTATATGCACCAAAAATTCAGCCAGAATTACTTGCTGCTGTTACGAATAAGAATTTTCTAAAACCTAAGTTAGCCTCATCAAGAATTCAAAAAACAGAACCTATTAATTATCCAAACCCCTATTTCATTTTAACCAAGGGTTTTCTAATTTTAAAACACTTAAAATTCAAAATTCGATTAATGGTTTAGCCGAAAAATATATTCATGGATGGGAAATATATTCAAGCCTTGTGATATTGTATCAATAAATAATTAAATTTATGTCTAACAATAAAGCCTGAGTTATGAAATCGATCCTTTTTATTATCTGCTTTACCATTACTACTGCGGTTATGTCCCAGGAATTGGAAGGTGCATGGACATTGACCCACCAAAATGGCGAAGCGATTACCGACAAAGAATTTATAAAAATCTACCAGGATGGTTATTTTTCCTTTGGGGCAAAAGAATTGAAAGGGGATAAATTCCTTTATGCTGGAGGAGGTCAATACAATCTTGAGGGAAATGTCTATGATGAGCACCTTGATTTTTTAACACTTGACCCGGAACAAATTGGAACAACCAATCGATTTACATTGGATTTTGCCAATGATCGGCTGGTCATTTCTACCAAAATAAAGGGGGAAGACCTCATAGAAATATGGGAGAGGGTGTCTACAGAAAGTGATGACCTCACGAGAAATTGGGTAATAACAGGAAGAAAGAGAGGCGAGAAAATATCGGAAATGACACCAGGGGCTAGAAGAACAGTGAAAATTTTAAGTGGTGGCAGGTTTCAATGGATTGCTTTCAATTCCGAAATAAAAGAATTTAGTGGCACAGGCGGTGGCGAGTATGAAGCTAAAGATGGAAAATATACAGAAAAAATTACTTTCTTTTCCAAGGACGATAGTCGAGTTGGTGCCAACCTGGAATTTGACTACAAAGTTGTCGATGGGAAATGGCATCATACGGGTTTAAGCTCAAAAGGAGATCCTATTTACGAAATATGGTCCCCTTATGAAGATGCCTATAAAGCCGACAAGAAATAATAATAGGCAAACTTTTCCGCTCAATAAAAACCACAATAATCATGCGCATAAGCACAGAAAGCCAATGCTGATTTTGATGTACATTTTACTTGTTAGGAGTATTATAGAGGAGTTGTGTTTTCCAATTGGTCGGGTGAAGTGTTGGACCAGATGAAATATAAGCTGTATCCAACTTGTATGCGATTAATCCTTTTTATTACTGGTATTCTCAAGCCACATAAAAGGCAGTGTCCCAGCTGACCATTTTTCAAAGTATCTGCTATGGTCCGTCCCGAAGATCATGGAACCTAATAGTATATCCTGGTCTCCATCACCGTCGATGTCCCCAACATCCATTGCCATCCACCTACCATCTGAGCTCTCAGGGAAAGTTTGGGCTTCAAAATTCATTTCTCCTTTGTTTTCCAGAAAAATAAAACTCTCTTCTGGACTTTTTTCATAATCCGGAAAAAAACTAATTGCCGCTAGGTCTATGTCTCCATCTTTATCAAAATCAGAGGCCACTGCCTTGTAAGCCCCATTAAGTGGATAAAAGAAGGATTCTTTAAAATGATTGGTACCATCGTTGAGAAAAATTCTGATTCCATGATAAGGCTTGGCTATCGGGTCATAATCCGCATTGTCCCCAGCAGTATAGATAATATCGGCCTTCCCGTCACTGTTAAAATCAAATAATTCAAAATAACTGGAACCATAAGATGGAGGAAACCTTAGGAGTGGTTCCTCTGCGAATTTTCCATTCCCTTGATTGTGGTATATAAATATTCCCTCATCTCCTTGACCAAAAAGTGCAATAATATCCTTTTTACCATTGTTATTTAAGTCTCGGATATATGCTTTGGTTGCGCCAGGTTTATTTCTCAACATGAATTTCTGAAAATTGCCTGAGGGATCTTGCTTCCACCAAGCAAGACTTCCTGTATTTTTTCCATACTCAGCAATCACCATGTCCTCCAAGCCATCCGAATCAAGGTCTCCCATATCCATGTGCACTGGTCTTTGTAAGTTCTTTGCAATTATTTTTGTTGGCTCACCTGCAACACTGGGCAAGCGCATGACAAAACCGAGGTCCATATCTGTTGGATTAAAAGTTCCTATAACCAAGGCAAAGGTATGCTCATTCCCCTGATGAACCCATACCGTACCTTCAGGACTAGATGCAGTTTTTTGAACTTTAAATTCGTTGTCCATGATTGTAAAAGAGGACCTTCCAACATCGCTGATATACCATTGATCCCGGCCAATTATTTTAACCATAAGGTGCATCGGATTCTTGGTTTTACTAGCAGGTTTATGAAGCTTGAAATACTTTAGTCCATCTTTTATTTCCTTAATTGGAGCATCAGCAAGTTGCTTTGGCGACTCCTCAAGGTAAAAGGCCCTTATTTTATTAAAAATCAGTGTGTCTATAGTAGGCTGGTTTGGAAAGACATTCCCACGCTCTACTATTTCTCCAGCCCTTCCACCTTCTATAAGTCCTGCTCTGGTCGTATCTCCATAGATGCCAAAATAATGTCCCATCCTAGGTAAAACCGTCTCCCAAGTAGTTTTGTCCAAGAGCTGGGGTTCTGGATACAGATGGCATCCCGTACAATAAGTTCTGGCAAGTACATTTGCAGGTTTATCAAGCGGATTCTGAAGTACCTCTTTTTGTGTATTTGCTGTGGGTGAAGTTTTCTCTTCCTTTCGATTTTGAAGATCTCCACTATTACAAGCATGTAATAACACAAGTAAAATTAAAGCATAGCCGAAACGAACTATTAACATGAACATTCAAGGGTTTGGTCTGATAGACAATGAATACCAAAGATAACCAAGCTCATCTAAAAGCAAGACCATTTAAATTGTTTCGATGCCAAATACCATGAAAATCCCTACGAAAACACACCAATGCTTTAACTTAACTCGCATCCATACTCATACGCATTTCAGAAAACAAACATCCATGTATTGCCGTATGGAGGGATTCGTTGTCGAAAGGCTTTATCAACACATTGTCCATAAATTCTGTCTGTGTTTTTCCTATATCAGAGAGGTCCGCTGTTACGGCTATGATAGGTATGTTCCTATTAAAATCACCGCAAACCCCTTCACGGATAGCTTTTGCCGTTTGGTAACCATTTAAAACGGGCATATGTAGGTCAAGGATGATAAGGTCAAAATAGGACTTCTGTAATTTCTCTAAAGCCTGAGATCCATCATTTACCATCTCAATTGTAGTATTTTGCCATTTTTTAAACATGGAATTCATCACCATTCTTACTATGGGATCATCATCCACGATTAAAAATTGCTTACCCTCTAAGTTAAAAGTAGGATGGGCTAGGTTGCTGTTATTCATCGAAAAAAATAGAATTTGTGCTTATTTAGAGTATAATAATAAAAAATTAATATTTAATTACCAAATAATTACTTTCAACAACAAAAATATAGAACTCAAATTCAATTTTCAGCTTATTATTACATTACCATTTTAAAAAATTGGCAGAAAATAAAAATAGCTCTCAAACCAATTTTTTGAAAAGGATAATTAATAGTGCTCAAGAGAGGTTCGAATTATAAGCAAAAGAAGAAAAGTCAAAGGATTTCCAAAGTTTACAAGGATTCTTGAAAATCCACGACAAGAATAACCATCAAAATTACGCCGTGCGATTTATATATTTTTATATTAAGGACTTGAAATGTACTTTACTCGTATAAAAATATACTATTCTACTTGAGGGTGTTATACCTCTAAAAATAGTACTATCCACCCTATTATGGCCTCAGGGTTTAATCAATGACAATAATAAATGAGTTTGACCTCCATAAATTGTGAACATATCGCCCCAGCACTTTGGGGAGAAAACACTTTCCAAAACCTACAGAGACAGGAAGTCCATTTGTGGCGGATAGACCTACGCATAGCCTATCAAAAATTGTCCAAATTGGAAAAACTACTTTCTTATGAGGAACGTAAGAGGGCCGCTAATTACTTGCAAGAAAAGGATAGGATTCGCTTTATTTTAGGGCATGCTTGTGTCAAGGATTTAATTTCGCGCTACCTAGATATAGACGTCGCTCAAGTTTCCTTAAATAAAGGAGCAAACGGCAAGCCCTATATTTCTCCAGTACATAAGCTTTATTTCAATATCAGCCATTCAGGAGATTGGGTCCTGATAGCTTTCGGTTCAGAAGAATTAGGGGTTGATCTTGAAAACATAACAGGTGATTTTATTACTGATCCACTTATGGCACAATGCTTTCATGAGAATGAAATCAAGGTAATAAGAACATCAGATGATCCAACTGCTGAATTTTTCAAATTTTGGACCCGAAAAGAAGCATTCTTAAAAGCTACTGGCAATGGCATGGTTGATGAGCTTAACCAATTTACCTGCATGAATGCATTTCAGGAATTTGAATTCCCTTCACTGTCAAATAAGAAGAATTGGTACCTTAAAAGCTTCTTGATGGATAATAATTATGCCGTAAGTCTTTGTGCGCCCAGTCCACTTAATACTATTCTCTTTTTAAACTATTGACAATCGCCAACCCCTTTGGAAAAAGACGGTGATAGCAATATTGAAATCTAAGTCGAGAAATTTTTCTCCATAACCTGTCTTTTAAATCCGGATCAGGTAACAGGATTTCTCCGCCATGACAATAGCCAGGATATTGCCTGTACTTTGTTTACGAACAGTATTATAATGGCAATATCAGGCTCTTTGGAGATTTTAGCATAGCATCGCGGTGGTGGAATTGAAACAGTTGCAAAATAACTGATATTGTCCAACACTGCGGATCATCAGGTAATAGACTGCCTACTGCTTATTTCGATTTAAAACAAAATAAACAGTTGTAGACAGGATAAAGGCCTATTTTACGTACTTTTCGTAGTTTTACGATTTATTCGTAGGTAAACTAATTTATATTTATTACATTTAACGCATGGAAGCACTAACAAATAATGAAGAGCAGGTGATGCAGATCATTTGGGAACTAGAAAAAGCACTAGTAAGAGATGTTCTAAATCAATTTCCTGAGCCGAAACCACCCTACACTACACTCGCTTCGGTAATTAAACAGCTGGAGAACAAAGGGTACTTGGATCATAAGACCTATGGCAATACACATGAGTATTATCCACTGATAAATAAAAAGGCCTATCAACATAGCAGCTTTAATCTATTGGTTAAAAATTACTTCGAAGGTTCTGCCAAAAATGTGTTGTCTTTTATGGTGAAAGAGGATAAACTATCAGAAAAAGATATTCAGGACTTGGAAAAAATGGTCGAGAACTTTAAAAAGAAATCATCATGACAAATCTTATAAATTACTTGTGGGAGGGAGCCATATGCCTGACACTACTGTGGTTATTTTACAAAGTTTTCCTTGAGCAAAACACTTTTTTTGCTTGGAACAGGGCATTTCTACTTTGCTCACTAATTGTTGCACTAATATTTCCTGCATTAAGCTTAACGGGTATAAGCAGTCTAAATTTAGGAAACGAATCCTTTGTTGTGCAACTGCCGCAGTTTGAAATGAACGCGACCAATCAAGGGCCAAGTGCCACTTCCCCAATTTCATTGTCAAATTTGCTTTTAGGAGTATACCTAACTGGCCTGCTCTTTACTTTGAGTAGATTTATAGTAGGCATTGTATCCTTATTACTAAAAACACGAAAAGCCAAAGTATTTCACAGCGGAAGCTATACCATTCTGGAGCATTCTTCTTTTGAACCCTCTTCTTTTTTCCATTTAATTTTCTTACCGGAAGGTGCTCTTCAGTTGCAGCAAAAGGTAGATTGGATTATAGCACATGAAACCACACATGCTGATTACAGACATAGCTTGGACAAATTACTGATACAATTCGTTAAAATAATCTTTTGGTTTTATCCTATTTATCGGATGTATGAACAAGCCTTGGAGGTACTTCATGAATACCAGGTAGATGAGAAAATGACAGAGACCTATCCACTGGAAGAATACGCTAGGCTTTTACTTAACCTTGCAAAACCAAATCACTCAAGCTTACTCGTGCATAATTTCAATCAATTTCAAATTAAAAAAAGACTAACAATGATGACACAACCCAAATCAAAATGGATGGCCCGAGGCATATATGCTCTGGCGCTACCACTATTCGCCTGCTTGTTTGTATTGATTTCTTGTACACCAAATGAGGACATGCCACAAATGGACACTCAGGATGGTGAAGAAATTGTAATTACTGAGATGATAATGAAAGAAAGTGTTTTCGACGTAGTGGAAGACATGCCTTCTCCCCTAGGCGGCATGGAAGGCTGGAACAATTACCTGAGTGCAAACCTGAAATATCCGCAAGCTGCCAGAGATGCAAAAGTGGAAGGTACCGTCTACCTAATTTTCACGGTTACAGATGAAGGGAAGATAGTGAATGTATCTATTTTAAGAGGAATTGGTGCTGGCTTGGATGAGGAGGCGCTTAGGGTAGTTAGAAACTCCCCCGATTGGATACCTGGACAACAAGATGGAGAAAATGTAAATGTAAAAATGCGCTTGCCTATAAGGTTCAAGCTCAATTAAACGAAAATGGATAATTTGTAGTTGATTTTCCCGGCCGCTAGTAAACATTACTTGCGGCCGGAAATCTTACCTCACCCCAATAATATACTTAAATGTCTATTTAATAAAATTTAGAACAGCATTCACCACTTCAGGAGAACGCAATCGATGTCCTAAACCGGTAGTAGTCATTAGCTCTGCCTGAGTCCAATGTTGATGGAGCAGTCGGGCATTGCTAAAATCAGTTAAGCCATCCTTTTGGTCGTGTACAATAAGTCCAGGAATAGATAAATTCTTAGCCAAATAGGGCAAACTAATCTTATCTAAATCGTCATGGGCAATACTCTGAAACTCCTCAACTATGCTTTTTACTGTATTAGAATTCAGATGCAAAGATTTTTTATAGAAGCTAATAAATTCAGTTGCACTGCCAGGTGTTGACAAAGCAATAAGTTTATTGATATTGGGTAGTTTATGCTTTGCATAGGCATAAAAGAAGGAAAAACTTCCGATAGAATGGGTAACCACAGCATGTATGGCACCATAACCTTCTAACACCTTGTTTATAAGAGATGCATAAGCTGGAACAGTAAATTGCTTTCCTTCGCTCTGCCCATGTGCTGGAGCATCAAAGGCCAATAAAGTGTATTCTGGGTTTTTAGAAAGTAATTCGATGTATTGATTCCACCTGAAAGATGCGCTTTGCCATCCATGCAGAAACACAATTTTTTTAGGTCCATTTCCCCATCGATAGTGACGAATTAATTTGCCATTGAATTTAATATCAGTCTCTTCCGCTGTTCGTAGAAATGCGTATTGAGATTTAGTGATTTTGCGACGTGATGGGGAACAAAAAAACTTAAATCCTAATTGGCCACTTTTTGATGGCGCAACACTATTCAGGGTATTTAGAAATAATCCTAAACCCCGATAGAAAAATCTTTCGGTCATAATAATTAATAATGTAGGTGATCTGCTAATTGGGTGATTAAAAATAGATTCGGATACCCAGTCAGTAAATGTAAAATATTATTATATATTAATCAAAGATCTCAATAGAAAATTATAGTATTCTCAGTATAACAAACTTTTAACTAAGAAATCCTTACTATTCATTTATGCGTCTACCACCTTAATTCGTTTAATAAGTGGAATGCATAAAAGGCTAATGACTATAGCGATATAACCTATGTACCCGAAATTTTGCAGTTTCCCGGCGGTATTTTCGACCAATATCATTCCTCCAAAAAAAGAAGCAAGTCCAGCAGACAATTGTTGTACGGATGAGTTAAAACTTAGGAAGCTGCCACGGTTTTCGGATTTGGCAGTACCAGTAATCAGGGCTGCAGCGGGAACCATTCGACCATTGGAAGTGACAAAAAAAAAGGTAGAAACAACCAAGGCCAGCAAAATAGGTGTTGCCCCTAAATGGGTAATAATACCTATTGGTATCACGTTTAAACTCATAAATATGGTAAATATTTTAACTTTCCCGTATTTGTCCGTCAATCTACCCACCCAAGGAGAAGTAAAAACGGTGAAAAATCCTCCTGCCATATAAATATAGGTCAGTTGGAGTTCAGAAAAACCAACATTTGCCACCATAAAAGGGCTAAGGAAGGGTATGATCATAAATTGACCAAACATCATCATTATTGTTAGCGAAATAGCGCGCATTTGATTAGCGTTTCCAGTTACCCGCATGATAACTTGCCTGGGACTTGGCATGTCCTTCCCTTCTTTCTTTGGGACTTTTATAGAAGGAACAAAATTATAAATGAGCAATAAAATAACTACAGCAAGAAATGCCAAGAAGAAAAAAGGCGCATGCCAATTGGACATGCTGGCGATAAATAAACTGAAGGGCACGCCTACTACAGACGCAACAGAAAATGCCGCCATAACAAGGCCCATAGCACGTCCTCTTCTATGGTCAGGAATGGCATCACCTATAATCGCAAAGATCAGTGCGGAGGTAAGACCGCCAAATAGACCAGATAAAATTCTTGAGAACAATAGAAATGGATAATTAGGTGACAATGCACATGCCAAGGTCCCTACAAAAAAGCCTAGAAAAACCCACATTAGAATGTTTCTCCGATCATATTTATCCAAAATAAAGGCCCCGAAAAAACTACTTACTCCAGCACTAAAAGTATATGAAGAAACCAATAAGCCAAATTCCTGAGGGGATATTTGAAAAATTCGCATCAATTGAGGCCCTAATGGCATCAAAATCATGAAATCCACAATGTGGGTAAAATTGATGGCTGCTAAAGTCCAAAGCAGTAATTTTTCCTTTTGCATTCTCTAGAAATTATCTTTTTAAAACCCACAAAGGCTGCTTAAAGTTCTTAAGGATTCTTTTTATCCAAAATAGGTACTAATCTGAGTTCGAATTAAAATTGCTCTATAAAACGGTTCATCATCACTGCGAGCCTTTTATGTGAAGTTTCCAAGCTGGGTAAGCCTGAGGCAGTCTTGCCATGCTGGGCATTCCCACGGCTATCTCCACTAAAAGCCCTCTCAGAGCAAGGACCGACAAAATTTCATAGTAAAGGCTCAAATTCAGGTTATAAGAAAATTGACCGATTGCTGAAAGCTGTCAGAAATCTAGTTACACATACTGTTTTGCAAATAAAAATTTTACCGAAAGGGTTTGAGTATTTATGCCCTAAAAGGCGAATATGACTTTGCCTTTATTGTTGCATTATCATTACAATATCTAACCCTAAACCGATTTTATTTACCCGAATAATGAATCCTATTGGGTCCCTGTTGATTGCAATGGGAAGGAAGACACAACTAAGCATTCAAACCATTACCCAATTAATTGCTGCCAAACATACCTCCCAATCACCTACAATTAGGAACCGTTTGGCTTATTCCTATAAAAGAAATAGGAACACGTCCACGGTCCTCTTAGCTTGTTATTGATTTAAAACGGTTTAAGACTCTTTCAATCCAATAAATCTAGCTACCTTTACGAACTTTATTTAGTCCCTAAATACAATTGCTTTTATAGAGACAGTTGAAATTCCTAAATAATAAGGCGAGTTAGGAGTCCAGAAAAGGATTTCCCATTGTGAAGTCGGAGCTGACCAACCATCTACTGGTCTTGATTTTATTTCAAACTTATAAGAACGACAATTGAAAATAGGGACAAAACCGGCTTTTGGGCCAAATATTTATTTGCACTTTATGAAAATTATAAAGAAAGGTGCAAAATACAGGCACTAAAAGCCATCATAAAAAGATAAGCATGACATTCGAACAATTAGAACTTATATCCCCTATCCTCAAAGCACTTCAGGAAAGAAATTACAAGGAACCAACTGCTATTCAAGAACAGGCCATTCCAAAAATCCTGGCTAAAAGAGATATTTTGGGCAGTGCACAAACAGGTACCGGTAAAACCGCCGCCTTCGCTCTTCCTATCATCCAATTACTACATACAGAAAAAAACCATGACAAAGGAAGAGTGGCAATCAGATCGCTGATTGTAACACCTACTAGGGAATTGGCCATTCAAATAGATGAAAATCTTGAATTTTACGGTAAATATACTAAGTTAAGGCATGCCGTTATTTTTGGAGGTGTAAAACAAGGATCTCAAGTAAATGAAATCCGAAGAGGGGTAGACATACTAGTAGCTACTCCAGGTAGGCTACTTGACCTCATTAACCAGGGCTTTATAAAATTGGACCAGGTTAAAATTTTTGTTTTGGATGAAGCTGACCGTATGTTGGACATGGGCTTTATTAACGACATCAAAAAACTCCTGAAGCTATTACCAAGAAAAAGACAGTCTCTGTTTTTCTCAGCAACCATGCCTGACAATATCGTTTCGTTGGCAGATAATATATTAACTGACCCTATTAAAATAGAGGTTAATCCGGTTTCATCTGCTGCTGAAACCGTCCAACAGAAGGTATATTATACCAATAAGGAGTCTAAAAAAGACTTGCTTTTCCATATCCTGGAAAACAAAGAAATCGACCAGGTTTTGCTATTCTCAAGAACCAAACATGGAGCCGATAAAATCACTCGGAACTTGAAGAGTAAAAACATCAATGCTGCAGCCATTCACGGCAATAAAGCTCAAAATCACAGACAAAAGGTCTTGGGTCAATTCAAAGAGGGATCGATCCGAGTGCTTGTCGCTACGGACATCGCAGCCCGTGGAATAGATATCGACAAGCTTCAATATGTAATCAATTATGATGTACCTGAAGATCCTGAAACCTATGTTCACCGAATAGGTAGATCTGGTAGAGCTGGAGAGTCAGGAACTGCAATAGCATTGTGCGAACCAGAAGAGAATGCTTATGTTCGATTGATCGAAAGGTTAATCAACCAGAAAATAAAAGAAGTAGAAGACAACCCTTATCCTCAGACAGAAAAACCAATGTCTGCAATGGAAAAAAAGGAGTTCAACAAAGAGAAAATGCGCAAAAAGCAGGCTTTTTTCAAAAATAGAAAAAAGTCAAGGTAAACACTTCCTGTGTTTTATTACCAATGCTATTGTCTTGAAAGAGGCAATAGCATTTTTTTTGTCCTTTAATTCGGATTATGCAATAGGAATTAAGAAGCCTGTTTGGTGTTTCCTGGAATGAATTTAATCGCAGGAAAATCAGGCCATTTGTAGATTTTAGCTTCGCTAGGGTTAAATTGAAAATAGTAACGAAAGGACTGATTTTGTCCGCCGCAGCGATCGAAACGAAATAGAAGGTTTATAGCATATTTCGAGTTTAACGTAAGTTCGAATTAATATTGGCTTCTGAAGAACACGAATTCATCACATCGGACCCTTTTTGAGTAGCAATTGCGGCAGATAAGGAAGTGGCAGTCTCAGGTTTCTGGGGGTTCCTGAGATTTTTTTCCTCTAAAACTAGGCTAAGCCTGCGAAGAATTATTTCTATATATTAAAGTAGCACTTAGTTAGATTATGATGTCTTAAAAAACGATGCAGGTGTACCATCAAAGCTGAATTGGCCATTTTCCAAAACAAGTACACGTTGGGCCATGCGGGAGATTTCAGATGCGTCATGACTAACCAGCAAGGTTGTTAGTCCGTATTCTCGGTGAAATTTAACGATGTATTCCTGCAGATTTCGTCTCATCTCCATGTCCAATGCAGATAGGGGCTCATCCAGTAGTAATACTTTTGGCTTTCTTACCATTGCCCTTGCCAAAGCAACCCGCTGCTTTTGACCTCCTGACAATTTCATGGGGCTTTGCCCAGCCATTTTCTCCATCCCTATGCTGTGTAACAATTCATCCACAAAACTTTTGTTCTGTCCTTTGTCTAAAGCAAAAACTAAATTTTCATACACTGTCATGTTGGGAAAAATGGAATACTCCTGAAAAACCATCCCTATATTTCTCTTCTCAGGTTTCAAAAAAAAATTGTTCCCAGTGTCTATCCAGGTTTCATTTCCAACAACCAATAGGCCATGATCAGGGTGCATCAAACCAGCAATCATACGCAAAACGCTGGATTTACCTGCTCCCGAGGGACCATACAGCCCAACCAACTCTCCAGGTTGGATTTGGCAGGATAGGTCCAATGCTATTTTCCCCTCTGCGCCAGTAAGTGCTTTCTTAAGCGATAAATCAATCATAGGAGAGAAGATTATTTTTACGGTGGTTGATCAGGTAGGTAAGCAAAAGAACAGTAAATGAAAAGGCAATTAATAGCAAACTGTATTGATTGGCCATGGCATAATTCATACCCTCTACTTCATTGTAGATCGCAACAGAAATCACTCTTGTCTCTTCTGGAATATTACCACCCACCATCAATACAACGCCAAATTCTCCAATGGTATGTGCAAATGTGAGCACTCCTGCTGTGATCAGAGCGTTTTTCATATTGGGCAATAATATACGGAAAAGGGTAGCCCAAGGACTTTTGCCCATTGTTTTTGCAGCATCCAGCCATGCATTGGGTATTCCTGAAAAACCTGATCTTAACGGCTGAACCATAAAGGGCAGGCTGTAAATTACAGAAGCCAACACCAAGCCGTGAAAGGTAAACACCAACCTCAAGTCAAAATATTGATCTAAAAATTCACCCAGTTGATTTTCTGGGCTGAAGGCCAGTAATAGATAAAAACCCAACACGGTAGGAGGCAGCACCAATGGCATGCTCACCAATGCCTCCACTACAAATTTGATACGGTATTTACTATAAGCAAGCCAATAAGCAAGCGGAATACCAACTAAAAAAAGCAGGCAGGTAGTTAAAGTAGCAAGCTTTAAGGTCAGTATAAAAGGCTCGAAATCCATCATTTGTCGGCTTGGTTAAAACCATAAGCCTCGAATATCTCGATTGCACTTTCCGATTTTAGGAAGGCAAAAAAAGAAGCCGCATCTGCGTTGCCTCTGCCAAAAGCAGTAATGATCGCTCCTTGAAGCAAAGGGTTATGGCTATTTTCCGGTAAAAGATAAAAAGCTTTCCCATACTGTTTCATGGTTGGAGATAGTGCAAGGGACAAAGCAATAAGACCAATATCTGCCGCGCCAGTGGATAAGAATTGAGCTGTTTGAGAGATGTTTTCTCCCAATACCAGTTTGGAAGAGATTGCCTCGTAATGCCCATAAAACTTAAGGCTCTCCTTAGCTCGCTTTCCATAAGGTGCATGATTGGGATTGGCAATGGCTATTTTCTTAATATCTAAACTACTGAGGGTTTCCATAGTAGCTACATCACAATCCATCTTCCTACTCCAAAGCACCAGCCTGCCTTCACCATAAACATGAAGATCCGATCCTGACATTCCTTTAGTGATTAACATTTTGGGATAAGCGACATCTGCAGACATGTATAGGTGAAAAGGTGCCTTATTAGAAAGCTGTTCAAAGAGTTTTCCCGAAGAGCCATAAATAGGTACTACTTCTTTCCCTGTATTGCTAGTATAGACATCAATGATGTCATCTAAAGCAAATTTCAAGTCGGAGGCTGCAGCTACTCGTATGGCATTTTGACCATTTACGGGGTTAATTCCCATTAAAGAGCTCATCAAAAAGGAAGTAAGAAAAAGGCAAACACTTTTCATTTTATAAGATCGGAAATTTATCCCTAAATGCTTTTGTATGGTTGATTCAATATTATATTAAAGGTATACCGAATGCCTTTCTTTTCCAATCCGACCCCATTTTTTACGCAATCATTTGACACCTTGTTCCTCCTTACCCACATATCTTCGTGAAAGGAGTTAATTGCAATTAAGTGTAGAATAAAATTTTACCTCCTCAAGGCGATTACATTTTATTTGAGCCCGTACAAATCTAAAACAGCCCTAAAGTCAATCTCAGGAGTAATTTGGTAAAAATAATTCAATTGCCATTTCTGCGTTTGATTGGCTTGCTTGCTAGCCACCTCATCCCAACCTGGGTAGACCCTAATGGCCCTTTTTCCTTCTTTTTTGCTCGTTGTAAGCACACCTTTTTTTACCAATAAACTTTTCGGAAACACAAATTGTCCAAGCCTGCCATCATCCTTTACGTTAACGACGAAAAAATCAATATTATCGCTTTCATTAAAAGGTTCAATTGGTCCATTTTCATATCGCTTCCAAAAAGTCACAAATTGTCCCTTTTTCTTGGGTGTTATTTTTGCACTTCTACTTATAATCTGGCACCCACTTAGATTAAATTGGCAGGCATCATACTCCTGACTTTCAAGTTCAATTTTGAAGTCAGCTATCTCAAGGCCACATTTACTGTAAACTTCTCTTTCTATATGGGCTATATTTATATTCATTTCAGTTTTATGGGTATTCAGATTTTAACTTTATACAAATACATCTGCGCTGGCATTTCCTCCTTTGACTTATAGAAACCATTTTTTTCTAAGACCCTAATTGATCCCAAGTTCTCTTTTTCAACTCCCCCAGCAATCGAAGCGATTAACTCTGTATGCCTGGCCCATTCCACCAATCCATTGATTAACTCAGTTCCAATTCCCTTTCCCCACACTTCCTCGCGCAATAAATAGCCAAGTCTTAATTGCACCAAATCTTCAACATCCTTTACAGGATACAAAAATAAAAAGCCAATGATTTCAGTTGTTTCAGAAAGTACGATGCCATAAAAATTACCTTCAATTTTCCTTCGCTGTATCCAACTTTCCGCCTCATTAATGCTTTTTATATTTTGCCAATCTTCCGGAACTGCCTTGGTGGCAATTGGCGTCAAAATTTGTAATACACTTTGAATTCGCGAATGCTCAAATTCTAAGGCAGATTCTATATGATTCCAATTTAAAACGGAAACCCGATTGCTTGTGAACAGACAATTTTGACTTAATATTCCGGTTAATGATTTAGCCATTAAGCTTTTGAGGGAATTTTAGTAATGAATGATGCCGTGGCTTCAATTCGCTTTCTTTCCTGATCGACATGGTTTAATCATTTTTTAAAACGCTTTTAACCTTATTGAGTTTACCATCAATTCGTTTTGGTATGGGTAAGCCCAAAATCTCGCACATTAATGGATAAATATGTATGTTTTCTAATGAAGAGATGTTGAATCCATTTTTAAAAGCAGGACCATTGGCATAAAAAATGCCATGCATTTCCTTATTTTTGGCATCATAACCATGAACACCTATGGTTTTGATTTCCCTTTTCATAAAGGATTCTTTACGCGCTTTTGGTAAAAAATAATAGCCGTAATCTGCTACCAATTGGATGCCACCCCAATCCCTATTCTTGGGTTTATATTCAAAACCTGGAGTTTTTTCAGTCCTATAAACTTTAAAATAAGCTTCTTTTGGCTTTAAATGTGCCATCACTTCTTCTATTTCAACCCCCTCTTTAGGATGAATATTTACTATAGTACCATTGTCTAGGGCTAAATATAAACTGTCATTCAGAATGGTCTCTGTAGGGATAATTTTAGAGGTAGATAGATCTGACATGCCATGATCAGAAACGATCAGAATATTTACCGGAAGACCAGTAGCTTCAACTCCTTTAAATAAATCACCCAGGCTTTTATCCAGTTCAAATAGCGCTTCTTTTATTTTCTCTTCGTTACCTGGACCATAATCATGGCCAGTCTTGTCCATGTCACCAAAGTACATTAAAATTAAATGCGGCTTTTTTTCTTCAGGCATTTCCAGCCAATCCAAAGCTTGGTTCACTCGATCCTTATTTTTTATACTTGGATCAAATGTATGGTAATAGGTAGGATGGACACCTTGTATAGCGGCTTCTGTACCTACGAAAAAGTAACTGGCAGTCACCATATTGGCTTTATTTGCCTCCAGCCAAATTGGAGACCCTTTATAAAAGCGTCCATCTGTAGCTGTTGTCTTATCTTTATAGCTAAAATCCACACCATTCTCATTGCTGCTGAAGACATTGCCTAAAATACCATGCTTGTCAGGGTACAAACCTGTAGCAATTGAATAATGGTTTGGAAAAGTTTTAGAAGGAAAAGTTGGGACTAGTGATTCCGCACTTACACCATTATCAATAAAAGCACTTAAGTTGGGTGGCTTGTATTTATCCATATAATCCCATCGAAAACCATCCAAAGAAATCAACAAAAGGTAAGGCTTTTCTTGCGCCGCTTTTGAGTTTGATGTAGCTATTGATTGTGGCGAACCAAGCATCTTTTTATTACAGGAAATGACAGAAAACATCCCCAATACAAAAATCGATACAATTCCAGTTAATCGTCTTGTCATGTTAATAAAGTGCCCTACCTTTTGCCTTAAGGCGAAGGAAATGATATGATTCTCGAAGTTTACTTAAGCTTCGCATACTTCAAAGTTATTCCTTTACTTTTTTAAAAGTATATCCAGAAGGCCTTTTTGTGTAGATCATGCCCTGCTTTTTTACCATAATTTGTTCACAAGTAAGTGCAATTCCATTTTTAGGCACCAGGTAGTCTTTAATTTCTTAAAAAGTCCAATTGAGGTATGCTCTTTATCTACATGGAGTTTTTTATAAAGTGTGGGGATGTTCATTAGTAAGGAAAATTACTTGTAATTATTAGCACTGATAGTTAAAAACAAAATTTTCACACTTCTAATCTAAACAATTTTAGAAAAGCCAGCTAAAAATACCGGCATACAAAAAAAATAAGCAATCCTTGCTCGAATTTGTGAGGCAATATAAAAAGCTATTGCCTTATGTGAAGAAAAATTTTACCTCAGCCTAGAATATTTCAGACACTTCACTGGAACAAAAAATCATTCTGATTTAAAAATTCATTTTATGATTACTCGCCTTAATGATCAAAAAGACACCAAAGGCCAACATTCCCAATGCCATCACTCCTAAGACCATTCTACCAAATTCATTTTGGATAAAATTAAAAGCATCTTCTGTTCCGCCTGACTTCGAGGCGTCGTAAGTGATTGCTGCACTAACCGTAAGGTAAGCAATGATGCCAATTACCAAACCTCGAGCAGTATACCCAACACGACCAGAACTGATCATTAATTTTTGTGTTTTATCATCCATTCCCTCCTCTTTCACCTTTTTCTTAAAGTTTCCAGAATAAGCTATGAATATTTGCATCAGGGCTCTTCCTAAGAAAATAAGGGCTATTGCAGCTACCATCCACCGACCGTACTCTTGTTGTAAAAGTTTTTGAATCATTGATTCTTGTCCTCCACCACCGCTGCCCCCGCCTCCAGCGATTAACAACTGAACTGCATTATAAATAATAAAGAGGTAAAAAATACCACTTGAGAAATAGCTTAACCTTTGAGCCACACCCTTGGCATCAGATCCCTCTTCCTCAGGGTCATTAAAGGTTTGATACATGCGCCAAAAAACATAACCGGCCAATCCTATTACCAAGAGACAAAGCATCACCTGACCGAAAGGTTGACTAATTAAGAATTTAAAAGCACCGTCACTTCCCGTTTTTTTACCTCCACTTCCAATTGCAGCCCATGCAGTTAATCCTCCAATTAAAATATAGACTACTCCTTTTGTTCCTATTCCGAGGCGAGCAATCTTTTTCTTTTTTCCTTTACTGGGATTCAAATCTGATTTTTCCATAGTTGGGTTGGTTTCAACTTAAAATTTCAAATTTGATGCCAACTTAAATTGTTTTTTATTCAACTGATTGAAATCTCAACATTTATGTTGGTATTTAAGCAGGCCACTTGCTGATCCACTACCACAAAAATTAGCAAACAGCAATAATTTTAAAAACACAATAGCAGGTAGAGGATAAGCATACTGCTCCGATTATGGCATTGCAGCTTGAATCAAAGTACAGGACGCACATTATATAAACACCCTTATTTATCGGTCTAAAATCACATAAACCACATTTAGGAAGTTGCCAACATTTCGGTCAATACTTTCTTAAAAACATCAATGGGCTGCGCTCCTGTCACGGCACTTTTTCCATCAAATACGATAGTAGGCACCGATCTAACACCAACATTTTGCCAGTAGGCCTGTTTATTCCTTACTTCTTTGCGTGCTTCCTGATCTTCAAGTTTAGCCAAGGCCTCATCAGCATTTAGACCAACATCCATCAAAGCTTCCTTTAAAATTGCTCTATCAGACACATCCTTTCGCTCACTAAAGAAAGCTTTGGTAAGTCGCATTTTTAGCTCGGTTTGTCTGCCGAATTTTCTGGCGTATTCCAATAGAACATGTGCTTCAAAAGTATTCGACATGCGCATACCTTCAAAATAATCGAAGGTAAACCCTAATTCTTCCCCTGCATCTGTCATGGTTTCCTGGGAGGCCTTCTGTTGTTCCATAGTACTGCCATACTTTTCAGCAATATGCTCGTGCAGGTCTTGTCCCTTAGCAGGCATGTTAGGATTCAACTCAAAAGGTTGCCATTCCAGGTCTATTCTGTCGGCTATTCCTAGTTCGCTAATCGCTTTTTCTAAACGCTTGTATCCTATGGTGCACCAGGGACACACCACATCTGAAACGATATCAATTTTTAATTTATCTTTCATTTTGAATTCAACAGTTAATAGTAAGACTATAGTATGTTTAGGATTATACAACCTTCCGCAAAAAATGCGGAAGGTTGCTAGAGGATATGCGGTATAGCAAAAATCAACTTATACTGTCTCTTTTTCCCAGGCAAATTTCTGGAAAGGTGCATCTACAGGTGTATTTGCAATATGGTTGGTATAGTTACTGATCACTTTTTGAGACAAGCCCAAAATGATTTCTAATACTTGTCTTTCTCCATATCCAGCAGCATAAAAGGTTTTCAAATCTTCAGGACTTACTTGGCCACGGTTGCGAACGATTGTTAAGGTCATGTCCCGTAATGCTTCCAATTTTGGATTTTCAAGAGGCGTTTCATTGCGCAAGGCTTCTGTGATGGCATCGTCCACTTTCATCATTTTGGCAATACCCGTATGCGCAGGTACGCAATAATGACAGGCATGCTCTACATTAATCGCTTGCCAAACCACTGTTAACTCTTCCTTATCAAAAGAGGACTCTGTAAACAGTTTATGAATCGTTTGGTAGGCTTCAAGTATTCCCGGGGCTCCTGCCAAAACTCCATGTAATCCTGGAATCATTCCGTTGGCCTTAAGTGATTTTTTTAATAGGTCTTTGCTACCTTCTGGTGCTGTTTCAATATTGTGAATTTTCAAATTTGTCATAGTTTCAATTGTTATTTTTTCTAAACGTTTGTTTAGTTATGGTTCAAAAAAAGGTTAAAATTTATTAAATGTCATTTCTATAAAGTCTTCTATTTCTGCTAAGCTGTTAACTCTTGTAGCTGCCGCAAGGCCGTGTTTGGCTACCACTAAATAATTCGCCTGTTTCAATAGGGTAGCGTCATCTTCAATGGAATCCATTTTTAATTTTTCGATAAACAATTCCTTCAAGTTATTCATAAAAGAAAGAACCTGACCGTTTACGCTTGGATCTTCAATGTCCGAAAACTCATTGTAGGTATTGGTCAGTAAACAACCTTTTTCGTTTCCTTCTTGGGCACAAATCGCCACCGAATCATAAAAGAATTGTTTAATATCAGCTACGCCATTCTTGCCATTTTTGAATTTCTCAAACATGCCACCTACTTTTAATTTGTAACAGTTGAGGCTTTCAATGAAAACGCCGTGCTTGCTTCCAAAACTAGAATATATAGAGAATTTGTTGATACCCATTTCCTTTTCAAGCATCTGCATAGAGGTACTTTCATAGCCATTGCGCCAAAACAAACGCATCGCTTTTTCAATAACTTCTTCTTCTATATATTCCTTTTTTCTTGCCATTGTTTGTTTTCACTTCACAAATCTAACCAATCGTTTAGAAATAAAAAACTTTTAACTGTTTTTTATTTTATACTCAAAAATGGCAAGAATGATAGTTACCATAAAAACCATCCTTTCAATCCCTATTTTTAGGTTTAGTTGTAATGATTTCAATGAATTCCCTCTTTAAAACAGCAGCTTGTTCTGCAAATACTTTTAAATATTGAAGCTTTCCATCCGGAGTTTCCACAAAACTCGTGTATCCTTCATCGTCCACTGAAATTTGACCGTTTTTGCTAGAAGTAAAAAACTCACTCCCACCCTCCAAAACATAAATCATTGAGGTCAGGTCCCAAGTCGGCCTGTCGTAAGGCATCTCCAAATAATTCTCGTAGGCCACTACCAAAGGATGAGGCGTCGCCCAGGTAAAATCTTTCTCAATACTGGAAGCAGGATATTTAATTTGGTACCCAAGCTCAAAAGGGCTGGCAACAATTTGCGTAGGCCATTCCTCAAAAACTTTTTGAGCAGCTTTGATGTCTATTTTGACATTAAACTCTTGCATGCTATTTTCATCAAAACTGCCAGCCATAACACTGAGTAATTTTACTTTTTCATTTACAAGATCTTTACCTGTCAATTCAGAAAAATTATCAGAAGGAGAATCCAGCAACCTGGCTAAATTTGTTGAAAAGCCCACAGATACTATGGTCACTGAATTTTTCGGCTGTTGAGATAAAACCTCACGGTACAAGTCTACAGCTTCTGGAAACTGCGTACCTTCTGTAGCGCCTCCAGGAAATGCCCGCTTTCCATCTACCTGATATTCCCAAGTGGTTTGGGCATAATTGCTACCATCATCACCTGAATAGGCCCCATTGGTCACTGCGCCAATAGGAATATCGGGATAGCCATACCAACTATTCATCAGGTCGATAAATAGCGGAGCATATTTATTGTTTTTATTAACAGTAATGGCTAAAATCTCCATCTTATTTTGATCAGCATACTTATACAGCATGTCCAATGCCAAGGCATCATCAACATCATTCCCCATATCGGTTTCAAAAATGACTTTAATAGGTGAGGAGCCATCGCTTTCTACTACCTCTTTTTCAACAGCTCGGCTTGTACAGCTGATTGTAAGGATAGAAACCACTGCGAAAATAATAGTCATAAGGATTGAAATATTAAATTGAAATAGAGCGCATTTTACTGTATTCACGTTCATATAAAGACTTTTCTTATTTTGGTTTATTATTATTTTCCACAAAATTCAATGGTATTGCCAACCTATATTTTTAATTCCATTTATTCGGATTTTATGCATTAAAGCTTAGTCTTTTAAAGTAAGTTTCGCCAGATTATACAATAGGGTTTTCCTGCCTTGACAATAATCAGGGGTAAAGCCTATTCTGTGTTTACTGGAAGTGTTCTAATCGATAGAAATTTAGACTGTTTGTTCTTAGCAATCGATTTTTATTCCTTCCTTATCAAAATAATGATCGACTGCTTCCTGAATAGCTTGCAGCGAACTGTATTTTGGTTGGTAATGAATTAACTCCTTTGCTTTAGCGATACTCCCACATGGACTGTGGGCAATGTGATCATAGGTAAATCCCTTATCTTTTTCGTTAACTGTCTTCGCCCACTCTTCCCAGGGCAGAAATTTAAGCTTGGCTTCCTGCCCAAACTTTCTGGCTATTGCCTCTGCATATCCTCTCAATGTGAGTGCTTGTTCAGAAACGACATGAAAACTCTCACCGACGGCATATTCTCTATTTTCAATCGCCCTGATAAAAGCTTGTGCCACATCATCCGCATGGACATGGTGTACTGTTTCCATCCCAAAATTAGGCAATGCAACTTCTTCTCCATTGGCCAAACGAACAAAAGTCTCCGGATTGAAATTTCCTGTTGGGTTGACGGGTAGCCAGCCTGGACCTACAATATGACCAGGGTGTAAAATAGTAACAGGAAAACCACTTTCTTCGTGATAAGCATGTAGGTATGCCTCTATTTTTGCTTTATCTATTCCATAGTCACCAAAAGGTTTTCTTACTTGGTCTTCTGTAGTGGGAACTTGCTCAGTGTAACCATGCACCCACATGCTGCCACAGTGTAAAAAATGTTTTATGCTACCATTTAGCGCTTCTGCCAATTTCCGAGCACTTTCAGCAGTAAAGCAAATTAAATCAATAACGACATCGCCATTAAGCGCTACAATTTGAGAACAAAAATCACCCTTTTCTTCTGATTTTACCCTATCAATGGTAACCTGTTCCACTGATTTCCAAGCTTCGTGATCACGATAAGGGTTGGCTTGTTGCCTACTAACACAGACCACTTTATGGCCAGCCTCCACGAGACCAGGCACCAAATACGTTCCAATATGACCTGTACCTCCTATAATTATTACTTTCATTCTCTATTTTTCAATTAATTGTTACCGATAATAATATACGGAGCGGGTATTGGTAAGTACTAGCCTTGTCGCCAATTCAAGGTCATAAAATCAATTAAGCCTAACCAATGTGGGGGCTTATTTCTATTAATTTATCAAATAATCAGATTTGGTAACGTATTTCTTTCCAATCGAATAGCTTCCCGTCTACTCTATTTTTATCAGTCCAAAATAGTTTAAAAACCTATCAAAGGTCCGCAGTGAATAACAGCATGTAGCTTGGTTTTCTTCCTTCAAACTCCGCATGTCTAAAGATACTAAATTTCTTTCCCAAGGGTAATTTTTATTGCCCAATACAGCATTAATTAAAATGGGGAAGCTACGAAAATGGTTATTGCTAATTGAGTAGACTTTTAAGCCTTTTGTTGGAATTGAGGCCAAACCCAATGGGCCATTATTCCTCCTGCCACCAATAACACTAGTTGGAACAATAAACTTGGCGCTGTTTCCAGGAATCTCCCTCCTACGAAAAGTAACAACACTAGGGAGAAGAAAGCAAACAGTCCGTTAACTTCCTTTTTCTTATCACTGGTTTTTCTGTTGTAAAAAATCTTGGCCATCAACCCGCCGTAAAGAAAGGTAAACCAAATCAAACGGTGCCTGAGATTCTTGACCACAAGGCTGAAAGTAGGGTAATCTTTTCCTTCCATGGTAACCAATACAATATCGATGAGCACCATCAAACCCAGCATAGATGCTACAATAATTTTGATCGTTCGGATTTCAGACAGATGCCTTTTTAAAAAGCTTTCAAGTTTACTCATGGCCTTACCAGATAGTTCATGGACCAAAAAAAGTGTCCAAATAAAACACCCGCTAATAAAATAGCGGTTAGGAAAGTTTTGGATTTTATAAAGGAGACTTTAAAACCTATTGCGACCATGATTAGGGTCAAGCCAAATATTATCAAAACCGGATACATGCCATTCGACATTTTAAAGGCAATATTAGAGGTACCCAAAAACAGGTGGCCTGCAATTGCACCTAAGGCAAAAGGTATAAAGAAAGACTTGCCCTTTGACCACCCCAATAGCAATATATTGGAAGTGTCATTGTCAACGTCATTGAGTAGCAGGAGGATTTCGATGATAAAGTAGACCACAGTCAACCCAATCATAATACTGATTACAACTGTATACCCTGTACTTTCCATATACCTACAAGAAAATTCAAACTCAATTTAAGGGATTTTAAGACAAAATGTTATATAATCACCCTGTATTTTCACAAAATAATATGTCCAATCACCTTAATTTACAAAGAGGATTTACCGCTTCCTGATAGGTTGTCGCCATCCTTTTTCCGCATTTTGTAATGCAAACTCAGAAATCGCATCCCATAGATGTTCAGGTTATGATCTGCCCTTAGCATATAGTCTGTGTCTTGGTAAACCCTAATCCACGAAGACCATAACTCAATTTCATAAATGGAGCTGTGTTCATAGAAGTCAGCACCCTGATGGTTGAGTCTTTTTCCTTCAGTATCCCACTTTAATTATTGCATTTAACAGTTTTAAAATGAGGAAGGCTATCACCTGAAGTGGCACAGAATAGCTAATATATTAATCCATGCCTATTCCACGGCCTGAGCAATTCTAACTTCATGCTTTTGATCAATGCCACTCCCATTCGTTTTCATCGAAATCAAACCATTAATAATAGGCGGACTGTAGTTTAAAAAAGAATCAAAGGCTCAGGCTATTCAATTTTTGCTGAAGTAGACAATTCGATATATATTTATGGCTGAAAAATTAAGTCTATAATATGAAACAAATCATTTATTCCTTGCTTGCTATGGTAGCGTTAAATGCTTGCAGCAGCAGTACAACAACGGAAAACGAAAGTAAAGCGCAAGAAGAAAAAAAAGATGACTGGATAGTTCTTTTTGATGGTACCTCAACTGAGGGCTGGCGAGCCTATAACGGTGATGAACTCCCTCCAGGCTGGGTAATAAAAGACGGAGAGTTGACGTACGACACCGAAATGGGTTTAGAACAAGACTACACTGGTGGTAAAGACATTATTTACGGTGCAGAGGAGTTTGAAAACTTTGAATTGTACTTAGAGTGGAAATTACCAAAAGGTGGTAACAGTGGCATATTCTATCACATACCAGAAGTAAAAGAAAGTTCGGGACCTTCAGGATTGTCCCCGGAATACCAACTTATTGATGACGAAAATTATGCTTCCATACATGATTTGACTTCCTACAATAAAAAAATGGGAGAAACCGAAAACTTGGACCAACTTCAAGATTGGCAAAAAACTGCCTCTGATTATGCAATGTACCCTGCCGATCAATCCCAAGTAGATTTAAATCCTGTGGGTGAATGGAACAGCTCCAAAATAGTTTATACACCTGAAAAAGTAGAATATTGGCTTAACGGAAAGGTGGTGGTTTCATTTGTCCCTGGGTCTGAAGATTGGGAAACAAGGAAAAACTCTGGTAAATGGAGCGGTGCACCTGATTATGCGAAAGCCAAAAAAGGATACATTGGCCTTCAAGATCACGCAAGTCCAATATGGTTTAGAAATATTAAAATAAAGAAATTATGAATCAAAAGTTGATAAAAAGAAGAGATTTATTGAAAGGTGGGGCGACTGTGGCCGTTGCATCTATGATCCCTTCATGGGCATGGGCTAACAATAAAAATAGCCGCCTTAGAACTGCCCACGTGGGCTTAGGTGCTATGGGAAAAGCCGACTTGGAATCCATTTCCTCCCACAAGCTAGTAGATGTGGTGGCTCTTTGTGACGTGGATGCAAACATGCTTGCACCGCTCAAAGAAGTCTATCCTAAGGCCAAATTGTATTCGGATTATAGGACTATGCTAAAAGAAATGGCGGACGATATAGACGCTGTTGTAGTCTCCACTCCGGATCATACACATGCTCCAGCTTCCATGTTGGCCATGGATCATGGCAAACCTGTTTACTGCCAAAAACCCCTTACCCATCATGTGTCAGAGGCCAGAGCAATGCATAAAAAGGCAGCAGAAAAGAATTTAGTAACCCAAATGGGTATTCAGGTGCATTCTTTTTATGACTACAAACTGGCTACCCTACTGATACAATCTGGTATTATTGGTAAAGTAAAAGAAGTAAGGGCCTGGTCTCCTAAAAACTGGGGAACGGACGATCCCAAGCCACAAGGATCTGACCCTATACCAGAAGGGCTTGACTGGAATCTATGGCTAGGTACTGCAGCCGATAGGCCTTATAAAGAAGGGCTCTACCATCCTGGCAACTGGCGTAAAGTACTCGACTTTGGTTGTGGTACTTTGGGCGATATGGGCGTCCATATTTTTGATACCCCTTACAATGCCCTGGCATTGGATGTCCCAAAGACCATTAAAAACAAGTGCAGAAAGCCCACAGGCTTTGGCTTCCCTGAAGAGAATACAGTAACCTATGAATTTCCGGGGACGCAATACACCACCGAAAAGTTTAAATGGGTATGGTATGACGGTGTAGATGCACCAAAGAAAAATAAAAACCTAAAGCTCCCCAATAAAGAAGAGCTTCCGGACCAGGGAGCCATGTTTGTGGGAGAGACAGGTAATTTATTATTGCCTCACTTTATGCAATTGCCAAAACACATTGTAAAAGGAGAATACAAAGAACTAGACCTCACTGAGCTCAAAAAGTCAGGGAAAATAGGTGATGTAATCAGGGATTATGAAGTAGAAGGCAAACGCCACTATCACCAATTTGTGGATGCTTGCTTAGGTAAAGACGAGACTACTGCCCCTTTTTCCTACGCTTCCAGGTTAACAGAGACGATACTGTTGGGCGTGATTGCAGGAAGGTTCCCAAATAAAACCTTGCACTGGGACAATGCCACAGCACGTTTTGAAGAAGAGGAAGCCAACCAATTCTTGAACGGCACCTATAGAGCATTTTAATTAGTACTGAAAAACTGCTAGAATAATAGTAATTAATTAAAGCCGTTCCGGGTTATGGGCTAACGCTCAATTTTCCGGAACGGCTTTTTTATTAAATCGGGCAGGATTCAGATAAACTTCTGATAAAGCCCGATTCTGTTTAGTAACCCCAATGTTTAGAAATTGCTCCAAAGCACGGCCCCTTAGCCTATCTGAGGGTGAGATTACTAATTCATTCCCCTCAATCCTTTTTTGTTCCTTACTCGAATTATGATTATCGATGAAAAAAAAATAATCAAATAACCAATTACCAATAAAGACAAAAGAAAGGGTTTACTACGTTGAATCACAACGTAATCCGCAATACCGGTTTTCCAAAAAATCCATTCATCGCCTAATTTTGTGGCAAAGCCAGGGTTGCCAGTTTCGAGAATGATGATTCCATCTTTACTCTTGAGATTAATTCTGGCAGCGGTATTGATTGCAGGTCGATTACCTCCATCATGCCCCACGATAAAGTCTCCTGAATCATTTCTCCCAAATATCATTGGCCCTAAGCCGTGGGTGTTCTGATTAGCTGCTGTATGAATTTTATTCATTGTAGCTATCGTTTCAGGTCGCAAAACACTATTATGGGCAAAATTTGCTTTAAGGAATAAGCTCAGGTCTTCAGTACAGGTGTACAAAGAGGCCGCGGCCAGTGCCGTATAGCGATAATGCGGAGCAATCGTTGAATCGCTATCATAAAAGGTCACCAAATCTGAACCCAAAGAATCTGACCAATTAAAGGTTGAATGAGCCATTTTAAGTGGCTTAAAAACGGCTTCAGCCATGTATTCTTCAAACAATTGGCCACTGACTTCTTCGATAATTAATTGTAGTATGGTGTATCCTGCACCTGAGTACCTGTATTGGCTGTTCGGTGAGTTACCCACTTTCGCTACCCCCTCAGACCAAAACCCATCACTTGCTTTTGTTAAGGACTCCTCTATGCTCTGAACCGAGTCTTTGTCTACAAATCCTCCATACCCCAGACCATCAACTAGTCCTGAAGTATGGCTCAGTAAATTGCGAACAGTAACTTCCTGATTGTTAAAATTACTTTCTGGTAAATGCCATCTTGTAAGATAATTGTCGATCGGCTCATCAATTTTTATTTTGCCTTCTTCCACCAAAGCGAATATCCCCCAGGAAGTAATCCATTTACTTACAGAGGCCATTTGAAAAACGGTATGCTTATTAACAGCTTTGTCGATAGAATAAAAGAAATCCTTTGAAACAGCTCCGTTTTCTATTAAAACCATTGCCATATTTCCTACAAACTCGTTTTCAATCCTCTCTTTTGTAGCCTCAATAAAAGATGCTGAACTACTTCCTTTTGTAATTGGCCTCAACAAGGAGCCACTAAAAGTTCCGTAACCAACGAAGGCAGTCCATGCCAATATTAAGACCGTTATTAAAAGTAGGTATTTAAAGGTTTTCATCTAATTGGAATGTTCTTCTTTACGGCTTAAGAAGGAAGGGTAAGTTCTTGTGTTTCATTTATGGTAGCCCAACTATGTAGTGCGTATCTTGAAGGGTATGTACTATACAAACTATTAATGGTTAGGATTTTTCTTATTACTGGTTAATGAACTCACTTTTGGTCGGCTTATTTATTAGGTCAAGTCGGCAAATTTGTAGACACCGTATTACTTATTTTTCATTAAATAATATCCCAAATTCTTCAAAGTCAAGACTTTTATTTTTAATCAGATCCAAATCAATTTCAATATCTTTAAATAGATTATTGAAGGTCTTGATGTATTTATTATCTGATTTTTTAAACGCGTCAAAAGGAATAGAGAGGACAAATTTTTCGTCATTATCGAATACCCCAAAAAGCTCATCTTCAAGACCTAGCACATTCTTCAAATTGTAGTTGTTGTAAATCGCATAGGATAGACTGTCACTTACTGAAAGTCCAATTGTTAAATCCGCATAGTTATTGTCTTCTGGTGGAAATCCTAAAAACCAATAAGCGATGTTGTGAAATCCATAATAGTCTTGAAAGTCAGAAGGCATTTTTATTATTGACCAGTCTCCAACCTGTGCTTTTGAAAATTGGTAGGTATAAGAATTCCCTTTTGCTGGTAATTCTCCATAGTCCTTTAATTTTGATTCAACTGATTTAAGATTTTCCCCTTTTACTAAGATATACCTTTCAAAAATCTCTGATTTCAAATTGTCATGGGAACAGATCCTTTCTTTCTTAATTATCAATTCTTTTTGCGCTACTTTTTCTATCCCGAAGAGTTTGTTAAAAAATCCCATATTTGATGTTTTAGATAGAATTAAAATCAGTACTTATCCAGTAGGTATTAATTAATACGTCGTCTGCTTTTTCATTGTCGGTTTCTCTGTTTTATTCGATGGTTTACTTCCGTTTTTTCACTATGCCACCTAAACCAACTGCATTTCCCTTATCAAATTAGGGATTTAAGACAAGAAAACCAGTCCTGCCGTTACTTTTTCATCCTCCAAGCACTAACAAAAATGGGAACCATTCCCAATAGTAACCCCAATTCCCAACATTATGAATTGGCAGAACCGGTCCCTAAGCTTGTCGAAGGGGTCGAAGAGCTAACCGTCAGACTGCTTGATAATTCTACGTAGTTTTCTTTTTAACCACCAAATACCTCCCATTTAATCCCTAGGTTTTCTTTGCTCTCAAAGAATTCGAACTTTTTAATTAAAGATTCCCTATGTGCAGATCCACACATAAAAACGCCTTTTTTAAAAGAATTGAGCTTACAATATGAATAGATATTTTGAATCATTGAATTTTCGTATTCCTCAAGTTTTACATCATAAGTTTTTAAAAATTCTTCACCTAGTAGAAGACTGTTTTCAAAATCTCTCATTTTTGAATGTAGAGCCATGCCCTTGGCACTATTTAAAAACTCAAACCCTTCGATGCTCTCTAAATTGCTGAATTCAAAAAGCATTGCTTTCAATTCATTATTTTCAGGAATACTGTCGTATTTCTTATCAAATAGATTCGTGAGTTCATTGTCCAAAACAGGTACATATTCGAAAGAAAAATGTGCTGAAAGTTTCTGTAAAGCTTCTATCTCAAGTTTGTGGTGATAAACTCTAAAAGACGAAAATTTGGTACTGTCATATTGGGAGTATGTGGTTTCAAGTGCTTCTAGAAAAATCACTTCAGGTCTTTGGATTTCCAATAGGTTACAGAGATTATCAGCATTACATTTTCCATTTTTTTTGTGCCTAGTGCTGATAAAATTGATCTTTGTCATTGAAGTACTTTTTATATTCGTATCTCTAAAGCAGGACCTATTTCCTATTTATGCTTTTGTTCAAACTACAATCATAGGTACTATGGGCTCCTCCAACTTCTCTCGTTTCCTTGCTGAATTTCGCTATGCTTTTATCAGCCCGTTTAAGGTTGCCAACCTTTGAAACAAGAGACCTCCCACAGCTTCGAGGCATACCAACCGACCCGTATTTATGGCGGCTGCGGTTTTCGAAGCCGTATTTATCCCCGTGGGCCGAAGGCAATTTAGTAAAACAAAAGTTCATAAATACACGTCAAGCCGCAGCTGACCATAAACACTTTGTTGCCAACTGTGCGTTTCTGTCGACCGTTTTAATTTGTCGATTGTCATTCGTCATAGTCATTTAGTCAATAGTAATTCATTAAGTCTTGAGTTGAATTTAAGGTCGGACTGAAACGCTATCCGCTGTTTTTTTTAGTTCAGTGTCCTGTTTTATTTGGTCAAATTTGTCAGTGGTTAATAATATGAAGATTCTTTAATGAGCTTAGCTCTTCAATTCTTTTTCTTATTTCAATCATAAGTCTAAACTTAATTAAAAGTCGCTTTATCCAATTTCTTTCTTTTAAAAGAGTCAGAGAGTATTTGTACCTTAATTCTTTTTTTATCTCGTCTACTTTACTCTTAAAACTGTCTGTTTTCTCCCAGTTCTGTTTACCTCCGTCAAAAAGATTAGTCTGTCCAGTTTGTTTTGTACTCATTTTATATTTGTTTGTCGGTGTAGATAATTTTATCGCAACATGGTTGGCAACAATTGTATAAAACTATGTTTAATCAAGGAGTTATGCATATATCACCCATGCCCCCAACTCCTCCGCTTTATTTCCCCCTGTCAAATTAACAATTTAGGACAAGAATAACAGTACAATAGGCGCATTTACAACGAAACCTTCAAAATAAAGTTGTTTACTCTTATAATTATAGGAAATTATGTGTCTCTATCAAGCAATTACACAAAACCATTAAAAAAAGCCGAACAGCAAAAACTGTTCGGCCCTTAGGTCTCTAAATATTTAGTAATCCGCTAAAGGGATATACTACTCGATAACTTACCAGCTTCTGGCACCGCCTCCTGGTCTTCCTCCTCCACGTCTTTCTCCACCATTGTCTTCGGGAAGGTCTGATTTCTTGAACTTACCGATGATATAGGTAAAGGACACCATTGCATATCGGGTCATTACATTGGAGTAAACATCGGAAACGGATACATCGGAAATGGTCCTTGACACACTATTGTTTTGTTTCAGCAAGTCAAATACATATACCTTAAGCTCTCCTTTGTTGTTTTTAAGAAAACGATAACCTGCCTCTATATTCCACAACCAAATCGACTGGTCAAAACCTTCTGCAAGCCCACTGTAAAGTACATTGCTCACATTATTGGAGATAAAGGTTTTTCCATCATTGGGAGAGTAATAGAATTGCAAATTACTGGTCTGCGTGTAATAGTTGTTATCCAAAGCAGTTTGCAAACTACTGTTCACGATAGAATAACTGCCTCTGGTGGTCAAGTTAAAATCCACATCCTTGCTGATATTACTGGCAAAAGTTATACCCTGAGTAATGTCTATGCTTTCGTTGATATTGGTTTGTCCATTGATCATCCCAGGTGTTCTGCTATAGCTTACGCCCGGATTAAGGTTAACCTTTGTTTTCCATTTCGGAATGCTGGTACCATAGTTCACAAATAGTCGGGTACTCATTTGGCCGCTTAAGTTAACAGGTGTAGTGATCTGCCCGCCTCTGCTTAGCAATACATCATTGTTGATCAAGGTATCCTGAGGGGCCACAAAGGTACTTGTACCTATATAGTCGTTGGTAAAGGAGCCCAATAAAAACATAAAGAAGGTTTTATTGGTTTCCATGTCAAACTTCGAAATATTGGCAAAAATACTGTTATTGTAACTTTGACCCAGTGTAGGATTACCAACGGACAGGTTCAAAGGATTGGTATTGTCAATTACGTTTTGCAACTGGTTCACACTGGGCTCATCCGTTCTGGTTCGGTACCTGAACCTAAAGCGTGTGCCAGATTCATTGCGGTAGTTCATGGTCACCGTTGGTAGCACGTTCCTAAAATCCCTGTTAAAAATCCCCTCAGTTGGATACACACTTTCATTGTTGAGCTTTGCATATTGATAGTCAACATTCATGTTGATGTTCAGGCCCTCGTTGTTGTAGCGATAACCCAACCCAGCTTTTTGGGTAAGGAATTTGTTGTCAAACTCATTACTCAAAGCGGTATCCAATACCATGATTCCTTGCTCATTGGCCAGCTGAAACGTCTTCTGGTCGGCAGCACTTTTGTTATTGCCAATCTGATAGGAAGCTGTTGCTACCGATCTTTCACTAATGGGCTCCGTATAGGTAATATTGGTCCTGTAGTTGAATCCATCCGACAAGGCATTGGTTTGTTGAACCAGGGTGTCGAATGAGTTTCTTACATAATCCTTATTGGCGGAAATCAAATCTGTAAGCTGATCCCTTTTGTTCCAGGAAGTACTTAGGTCTGTAGATATGGTCCTTCCTTTTTTATCAAATTTATACCTGTAGGTCAGGTTATTTGAGATGGAATAGCCGTTGGTATTCATCCCCGTTTCGTTTCGGGTATCACTCAAACTGTCCAGGTTTTGATCCAGGTTTAAACCTGCAAGGTTGGTAAAACTGCTGTTGTCCTGGAAATTTATACTTGGGCTGATGATCAAAGCATTCTTTTCATTGATATCGTATTCAATTCTGGCATTTGCCCTATGGTTGTTATTGGTAATATTACTGATTTGGCTTTCTTGATAGACCTGGCTATTCTCTTCGGAAATGACCGTTTGTCTGTTGGTATTGTCTACAATGGCGTTTTCGGTAGCATTGTAAAAGTAACTTCCGGTAACATTGATTTTATCACCCCATTTGTCACTGTAATTAAGTCCCAGTGAATTGGTTGTAACGATCCCATTGTTTTGGGACACGCCGAAATTACCTCCTCCACCTTGATTGCCTCTTCTACGGCCACCACCGAGTCCACCGCTCACTCCCAGCATATCGTCTGAGGAGAAATTTTGTTGGTTGACATTGTTGGCCATACCTATTATGGAAACCCTACGTGCGCCATTGAAGAAATTTATATTTCCTCCCACAGAATACCTGTCATCTGTTCCGTATCCTCCATAAACCCTACCAAAGTAGCTGTTTCGCATGTTTCCTTTGGTAATAATGTTGATGGTTTTGGCATAGTTTCCATCGTCTAAACCTGTCAACCTTGACTGGTCTGATTTCTGATCCAAAACTTCTACACTCTCAATGGCATCTGCTGGTAAATTCTTAAGTGCAATGGAAGGATCGCTTCCAAAAAACTCTCTACCGTCTACCAGTATTTTTTGGACATCCTCTCCCTGAGCCTGTACTTTTCCATTTTCAATGGTCACTCCAGGAAGTTTGCCTATTAGGTCTTCCGCCATGGCATTTTCCTTGGTTTTAAAAGCATTGGCGTTGAACACTGCCGTGTCTCCCCTCATTTCACCTACCGCATTTTCACCTTCAATGGTCACCTCACCAAGCAATTGACTGTCTTCGCCTATGCTTATTTCACCAAGATCCAATGGCATTCCACGACGAAATTCCTTGGTCACTTTCTCAAATCCGATATAAGTGATTTCAATTTTGAAAACAGGAAGTCGTGGATAGGCGATGGAAAAACTACCATTGGCCCCTGTGGTGGTATTGCTAATAAGCGAATCTTGTTGATTCCTCAGCAATATATTGGCCCCAATCATGGGTTCCTTGGTGGTTTTGTCCACTATGGTTCCTTTAATCACCGGTGAACCACCCTGCCGGTTTTGTTGTGCCAAAAGTGGGGTCAAAACCAGACTTAAGGCGAAGAAGGTAAGAAAAGTAAAAATCCTCATATAGTATTCTGTTTAAACATGAGGATTAGACCATTCCTTTTGGCAAAGGTTTAATGGCTAATGCAAATATGTTTAAAAGGAAATTTTACCCATTAGACGGTAAATACAAGGATTAATAGGTATCAAGAAAACAATGTTCAACCCACGTTAGGGTTGTGAGAAAAATGGATGAAAATGAAAACCAGCCCTTCAAGGGTTTAAAACCCTTGAAGGGCTCCGGTTCAGACCTCTAATGAAACAATCTCATTGTAATTGATCCCCATATGGCTATTGTTATAGACCGCTTTTCCGTCTTTGACAACAATCACTTGTGGAGAAGCATGGGTGACTCCAAATTCATCTGCAATGGCGCTCGACAATGCCCTGTAAGACAAAAGGTCAAGGTAATAAGGCGTAAATTTATCACTATCAGCAGCTTTCCAGTTTCTCTGCACCCTGTTCCAAGCCATTCCACTTATCGAACAACTGGTAGAGTGCTTAAAAATAACAACAGGTTTTTCATTGCTCTCTTCTTTAATTTTATTCAACTGAGCAACGTCCTCTAATTTTATCCAACTCATAATTTTTTCGACTTATATTAAAACCAATAACCCAGACTAAAGGCTTTAAAGTTCAAAGGACTGCTATTTTTTTTGATTTCTGCTATATTTCCCTTACCTCTGCATTAAAATCCCATTTTATCACCACTAGTCTTTTCATTAAGACGTTATAGTCAATATGCCAAGATATTCACTCATTATAATAACCATCCTTTTCGCAGCTTTCACAAGTTGTAGCAGTCTTAAATTAAATGGACCTGAAGCGCAAGCCCCTCCACCAGAATTGCCCAAAGCAGCAATGTCCATACACCTTGGGCTTGAAATTCCTTTGTCCTATTTGCAAGGGCGAATAAATGAGAGCCTTAATGAAAAGTTATTCAATGAGGAAGGACTGGATCTGGGAAATGGCCTATTTGCTGATGTAGATTTAAAAAAGAATGGCAACCTAAGCCTTGCAGCTACGGATGATGGTAAATTGCTCGTCGGCCTACCCGTATATCTGGATGGCAAAGTAAGGTTAGAGAAAAGGATTTTTGGACAGAAAATCTCCTCGGCAATACCATTTCAGGAAAAACTCTCCCCCCAGATAAGTTTCATTCCTCAAATCAATAGTGATTACAGTTTCGGAATCGAAGAGCTTGACATCCTCTCTTGGGGAAAATCCCTACAATACGATTTACTGGGATTCAATATCGATTTCGAACCCCTAGTGAAGAATAAAATGATTGGGTTAATGGAAGACCAATTGTTGACCGGCTCATTAAAATCGGTAGACATCAAAAGTATCGCCAATGATTTTTGGTCTACTTTTGGCAAACCAAGGTACCTGGACAACGGGCTTTCGGCAAGTTACCTCTACAGCCATCCTGAAAAAATAGCCATTCAGGATGAATTTACAAAAGACCAAAAACTAATGTTAAACATAGGTCTGGAAGGCGAAATCTTACGGCAAACGGACCGCCCTTTGGCTACTCAATTGGCGACTCTTCCACCAGTAACCCAAGAAGAAGTAGAAGGGAATGATTTTAACCTAACCTTGCCGATCTATATTGGTTTTGAAGAGATGGCTACGCTATTAGAGAAGCAACTTAAAGATAGCCTTATCAAGGTAGACAAGAAAACAATGCTTCTGCCACAGGCTTTTAACCTGCGCCATTTTGGAGAAAGAACGTTGATAACAATGGAGTTTATCGGAAAAAGGACTGGCAAAAAGGATTTGTATGGGATTTTTTACCTGGCAGGAAAACCCGTTTATGATCCACAATTACAAGCCTTGGTGCTTGATGAGGTGGACTTTAAACTCGTTACAAAAAGTTTCTTGGCCAATACTACCAATTGGATGAAGCGAAGAAAAATATTGAAGGCCATTCAGAAAAAGGCGATTTTTCCAGTGGAAGAACAACTAGAGAAAGCCAGGGCTACCTTGCTCAAGGAGAGTCAGGTGAAATTAAGCTTGTTTGCCATTTCCTTACAATCCCCAGAGATTTTTATTGATGGCATATATCCCTCTACCACTGGCCTGGATATTTATGTGAGGGCAGTTGCAGGAGTCAAGGCCCAATGGAATCCTTAATCTAGCTATTAAGCCATAAGGTCCCCGAAGGTTTTTATCCCTTTTCTCTCTGCTACCTTCAAGAGTTTTAACAAAAGTTGGGAAGTCAATAAAGCATCTCCAGCAGCAGTATGTCGGTCATCAAGAGCTATTTTATACCGCTCGCAAAGTTTGTCTAAGGAATAATCCTGGGCAGCAATGGTGTGAGGATCATGGTATTTCCCGTTTTCCAAACGGACAGCCAATTCATAGGTATCCAAGCTAGGTTGTTTGATTTTCCTCAAACCAAGTGTTTTCCCTAGTTTTTCCAACATGGCAAGGTCAAAGCCCAAATGATGCCCCACCAGAATCTTATTGGAAGCATCTTCTAGAAAACTCCTGATCAATTGTTCTCTACTGACATAAGGCCTTACTTGTATCAAACCATGCACCTTCACGGCTTCTTTACTGCGTTTTTTGGGACGCATATAATATTCTTTCGACTCAGAGATTTTCATCCTATTGTTACTGACAAGCACAGAACCATAAGAAAGCACATAATCTTTTCTAACATCCAAACCAGTAGTTTCAGTGTCTAATACCAAAAAATCCAATTCCCTGATGGGTTTTGCTTTCGATGTTTTTTTTAATAATGTCTGTTCATAGGCCTTTATATAGCTGGGCTTAGGCAACGAAGGAAGACCAAAAATTGATTTCCAATCCATATCATTTACCAAAATAATCCAGCTGAAACCTTACCCTTAAAATCTTTTGGATTTCATCAATGGGAAAAAAGGCGTTCTTCAGCAGTTGCCGCTGCAGTTTCCCCAAAGAATCTGGTTGAATAAACCTCCCTGAACTTGAAGCTGAAAGTCCCTCCAAGGCCCTAATTCTCATAAAAATCTCAAAAGCTTTACCCGCATCCTTGAATAACTCCGCTTGATTGGGCTCAAGTTCGGCTAGTTTTTCAAAACGCTTGAAAGTATTGTTGACTCCTACCACCTGATGGTTGAGCACCAATACCCTGGCCGCATCAGCCAAAGGCATCATGGCCCTAAGTTTAATGTCAAATTTTTCGGCATGCTCCCCTGATTTCTCAACCATAAAGTTCCTAAAAAACCCTAAGGGTGGGGGATTCAACAAGGCGTTTTTGGCAAAGAAATTAAGGAATATTCGTTCTTTGCCAATTTCTTTATACACATGTTCTGTTAGCGCTTCCGCTAAGGAAACTTTACCTGAAATGGCCCTGAAATCAAAGAATATGGAGGCCATCAAGAGGGATTCCTGATCAGGCTTACTGATCCAGTGACTGAAATAGGTTTTCCATTGAGACAAAGGCTGACACCATTGAGGATTATTGGCCATCATCTCAGCGGGGCAGGATTGAAAGCCACAGGCGAATAGAATATCCATAATGTCCCTGGCTAAAAGGTGCATAAACCTTCTGGTTTTTTCCTCTAGCTCTGCCGGCACATCTTCATAGACAATGGCATTGTCCAGGTCTGTTCTTAGCAACTGCTCCCCACGACCTTCTGATCCTAGTCCCAAAAAGCAAAATGGTGTATCATACACTTCCGGAAAATCTTTCGAATGCCTGGATTTTGCGATAAATATGGCCCGCTGAATGATGGTGTCGTTAATCTCTGTTATGATCCCTGCAATAAAATCAATGGCCAATTCATTTTCCAGAAAGTAAACCAACATTCCTTCAGCTTGATTTCTCAATTTTGCGATCTCATGAACATCACTGCTGTCCTGTAAAGCTTTGATTAGTACTGCCGGACTGTTCCCTTGGGAAAGCAAAATGTCATGGTCAGATATAATCCCTATTACCTTGGAATGATTGCTCCCGTCCTCTGTAAATACGAGGTGGTGCAACCTGTTCTTTACCATGTTGAGATAGATTTGGGAAAATTCAAGGTCTTTTTTCGCTGTAATAACGGGCGAACTCATGATATCCTCAACCAGGGTTTCATAGGGCAGGCCTTTAGCAATCAAGCGATTTCTAAGGTCTTTGTCTGTAATAATACCCTGAGGATAATCATTGTCGTCCACAATAATGATAGAGCCTACTTTCTCTGCACTCATTTTTGCTACCGCTTTGGAGATGCTGTCTCCAATACGACATTGGACTACTGGCTGAGAATAGCTAATGGAAGTCTGGCCAGGAAAAAGCAAAAGGCCATTTTGAGGAGAATTGTTGCCTAGAAGGCTACGCACTTTCTGCGTTTGAGAAAGATCTGAACGTACCACTACTTGTCCGGAGGCAAATCCTGAAGCAAAATACAAGCTCACCTGGCTATTTTCCGTTAGAATTTTATCGAAAATCCCTACTGGAACTGCAATGATTAAGCTATTTTCATTTGCTTTGGCACTCAATATATAAGGCCTTTTCCCCAACAAAGCCAGCACTCCAAAAACATCTCCCTCATCACATAATTCTATGGTCTGCTCTTCGCCATCAATTAAATCGGTCAACTTAATTGCTCCGTCTTTGACCACGAAAAAATAGTTTTTGGCCGGTTCTCCTTTTTGAAACAAAAATTCATCCTTTTCAAAATAAATGAGATCTACCTCTTTCGCTACTTGAGTAAGAAGCTCAAAAGATAAAAAACTGAAAGGAGGAAATTTTTTCAGGAAATCAATAACCCTATTAACGATGACATTGCTCATATGGGAATTGGGTCTGGGAAAGGATAATGTAAGGCATGGAACCCATACCTTACATTATTAGGTTATAGGAGGAAAAGGTTATTCCTTTCTCCCTTCTTTGATCTTGTCTACTATTTCTGGATCCAGTAAAGTGGAAGTATCTCCTAAACTGTCCATATTGCCTTCAGCAATTTTTCTCAGTATCCTTCTCATTATTTTACCCGAACGTGTTTTAGGAAGTCCCGGTACAATCTGAATCTTATCTGGTTTTGCTATCGGACCTATCATATTGGTAACAGATGCCTTGATCTCATTGACAAGGTTGGCTTCCGTTCTATTGGACATGTCACAGATAACATAAGCATAGATACCTTGACCTTTGACTGAGTGTGGATAACCTACTACAGCAGATTCCACTACCAATGGATGTTCGTTGATGGCATTTTCTACTTCAGCTGTTCCCATTCTATGCCCGGAAACGTTGATCACATCATCTACACGTCCCAAGATACGGTAATAACCATCATGGTCCCTTTTTACACCATCACCTGTAAAGTACATCCCCTTATAGGTAGCAAAATAGGTTTGTTTACACCTTTCATGGTCACCATAGGTAGTACGGATCATTCCTGGCCATGGAAATTTGATGCAAAGGTTCCCCTCAACAGAGTTTCCTTTAAGTTCTTTGCCTTCTGGATCCATTATGGCCAATTGAACACCTGGCAAAGGTAGTGTGGCAAATGCGGGCTTATTAGGGGTGATGCCTGCCAAAGGCGACACCATAATTCCACCTGTTTCAGTTTGCCACCAGGTATCTACTATTGGGCATCTCGTCTTGCCAATATGGGTATGGTACCAATGCCAGGCTTCTTCATTGATAGGCTCACCTACTGATCCCAGAACTTTAAGAGAATCAAGTTTATAAGGTGCGATAGGCTCAGTACCATGCACTTGCAATGCACGTATGGCTGTAGGGGCCGTATAAAATTGATTTACTTTGTACTTGTCCACAATTTCCCAGAATCTTCCAGGATTAGGATAAGTAGGTACACCTTCAAACATTATCGTCGTGGCTCCTGTCAATAAAGGGCCATATACGATATAGGAATGACCAGTAATCCACCCAACATCAGCAGTACACCAGTAAACATCACCAGGAGTATATTGGAAAACGTTCTCGAAAGTATACTTAGAGTAAACCATATAGCCGCCGCAAGTATGGACCACACCCTTAGGTTTTCCTGTGGAACCTGAGGTATATAGAATGAATAGCTCATCTTCGCTGTCCATTTCCATGGCTTCATGGCTGCTGCTTTTTCCTTCAATGGCTTCATGCCACCAAAAGTCCCTACCAGCTTTCATGGTTACTTCCTGACCAGTCCTTTGGAATACGATCATGGTTTGAATCAGATCTGTACTTTCCAAAGCCTCATCTACTACCGATTTTACAGGAATCTTTTTCTTACCTCTGAAATTTCCATCTGAAGTAAGCACCACCTTGGCTTTGCAATCTTCAATCCTGTCTGCCAATGCATTGCTAGAGAATCCAGCAAAAACAACTGAGTGAACGGCACCTACACGAGCACAAGCAAGCATTGCGATGGCTGCCTCAGGAACCATCGGCATATAAATAATGACTTTATCGCCTTTTTCTACACCCTTTTCAACCAATACATTTGAAAATCGACATACTTCCTCATGCAATTCCTTGAAAGTAAGTATCCTGTTTGGATCTCCAGGCTCATTTGGCTCCCATATGATGGCGGGCTTATCACCCATGGTATACAAATGTCTTTCTAAGATATTTTCGGTAATGTTAAGTTTACCGTTTAAAAACCACTTGACATCTGGTCCTTCAAAATCCCACTCCAGGGTCTTGTCCCAGCGTTTTTTCCAATGAAAAGAATCTGCAATTCTAGCCCAGAAGTTTTCTGGATCTGCAACACTTTTTTGGTACTCGTGGAAATAACCGCTTAGCGTATGAATTCTATCGCTCATATTATCGATATTTTAGGTTGTATTAAACGTAAAGTTAATTAAACATACAAAGGATTTAATGTCTCATAAAACCTTTGCATTCATTGATTTAGTGTTCTTGGGCTTCACCAGCTCCTCGAGGGATCCTGATTTCTTGAATCATTGCTTGCACATCTGCAGGTGGTGCTGGTGTAAGTTTGGAAACAACATAGCAAACCACAAAATTGATAACCATACCTATGGTACCAATTCCTTCAGGAGAAATGCCAAACAACCAATTGTCCATGGAATTGGCTTCAGGGGCAATAAATTTGAAATATATAATATAGGCCAAGGTAAAAACAAGCCCTGAAACCATACCGGCAATAGCACCTTCCTTATTCATCCGAGTAGAAAATATACCCATAATAATTACAGGAAAAAAGGAGGCTGCTGCCAAGCCAAAGGCAAACGCAACTACCTCTGCTACAAATCCTGGCGGGTTGATACCAAAATATCCCGCAATAATTACTGCAAATGCCGCTGAAACCCTTGCGATGATTAATTCCGTTTTTTCTGTCATTGAAGGTACAAAGGTTCGGAACAAATCCCTGGAAACAGATGTGGAAATTACCAATAACAATCCAGCTGCTGTGGATAAAGCAGCAGCCATACCTCCGGCAGCCACAAGTCCAACCACCCAGTTGGGCAATTCCGCGATCTCAGGGGCAGCTAAAACCATGATGTCCTTGTCTATATTAAGTTCATTGGTTTCAGGATTTGGCGTATATTGAACTACACCATCATTGTTTATGTCTTCAACTACTATTAGATTGGTTTTTTCCCAGTTCTCTACCCACACAGGCAATTCATCTACTGGTTTGTCTGCCACAGTATCTATGGCATTGTATATTCCAAAGGCCGCAATCGCTGGAGCAGTGGTGTATAAGATGGCGATAAAAATCAAGGCATAACCAGCAGAAAGTCTTGCGTCTTTAACCCTAGGCACAGTAAAAAACCGCACAATAACGTGTGGTAATCCTGCAGTCCCAACCATTAAAGCCAAAGTGATGGCAAAAATATCCGCCATTGACTTTCTACCAGAAGTATATTCCTGAAATCCCATGTCCAATAAGACCCCATCCAATTTATCCAATAGATAGGTGCCATCCTGTACAGTTCCACCTAAACCCAATTGAGGAATAGGATTTCCGGTTAACTGGATAGAAATAAATATCGCAGGCACCATAAAAGCAAAAATCAGCACACAATATTGCGCTACTTGGGTATAGGTGATCCCTTTCATGCCACCCAATACTGCATAGAAAAACACAATCGTCATCCCTATTAAAACACCAGTTTCGATGTCCACTTCCAGGTACCTTGAGAAAACGATACCGACACCACGCATTTGACCTGCCACATAGGTAAAGGAAATAAAGAGGGCGCAAAATACGGCTACTACACGAGCTTTGTTACTGTAATACCTGTCTCCTACAAAGTCTGGAACGGTGAATTTCCCGAATTTACGAAGGTAAGGAGCTAATAAAAGGGCCAAAAGTACATATCCACCGGTCCAACCCATAAGGTATACCGATCCATCGTAGCCAGAAAAGGCGATTATTCCGGCCATGGAGATAAAAGAGGCTGCAGACATCCAATCAGCAGCCGTTGCCATACCGTTTGCTAGCGGAGAAACACCCCCGCCAGCCGTGTAAAATTCTTTAGTTGATCCTGCTCTGGTGTATATGGCGATACCGATATACAAGGCAAAGGACAGGCCTACTAAAATGTAGGTCCAGGTTAAAATATCCATATTGTGGTGATTATTTAAAAGGGTTATTTTTCGTTGACATCAAATTCTTCATCCAGCTTGTTCATCCGATAAACGTAAACGAAAATCAATATAACGAATGAAAATATAGAGCCCTGCTGTGCAAACCAAAAGCCCAATTTATACCCGCCAATTTTAATGGCATTGAGGGGCTCTACAAGCAAAATTCCGAAGCCAAAAGAGACAATAAACCAAACCGCCAGAAGCATCAATAAGGTTCTAATATTGCGCTTCCAGTATTGTTTCATTTTTTGTTTATGGTTATCCATATGATAATATGTTTGAGTTTATTGGTTAAAATAATCCTGAAATTATTTAAAAATTCCGTAACTATCAGCAAGATTTCGTTAATCTACCAAAAAAAAGACAGTTTCGGCGTGAGCAATAGATGATTGGTTTAATTGGTAAAATAAAATTGGAGCGAATTCATAAAAATTTCTTTTGATCAAAAGACTTCTCAATAAATTCAATGGCTGTTTTCAAGCGATGTTCTTCCCCTCCAGATATGATTTTCCATGGCAAACCTGAGGTACGCACCTCATTTTTATAAACCTCCATAAAATACCTCCTCATGGCCGGATCCGAATGCTCACGCTGTGGATCCTCCCTCCATGGAATGTCTATTGCTGCAAGCAAGTACATGGCATATTCCCGAGTTTGAATTTGCTGTTTTATCCAGTCATGGGTCTCTTTAAACTTATGCTCACTCCATACTTTTATGACTCGCAAATCTGTATCACAAAACAATTTATTTTCAGCCTTTTCAGCCTTTTCATCTTCTAGTATTACCTGGCCCCTGGCGATGGCTTCTAAGTCTTCATAAGTATAAGGCCGATCCAATTGCTCAATGTATTCCCTGGCATATTCCGGTACCCAGGGTTCTCCATAATGCGCCGCCAATTGCTGGCTTAAGGTACTCTTACCTGTTGACTCTGGCCCAATGATTACGATCTTATCCATTGTCCTCCTTATAATTCTTGGCAGCCCTGATCCAGGCGATTAGTCCTATGGTGGCTAACACAGTAAAAATGAAAAACTGAAAAGAGGTTAGCACCAATCCTTTATAGAAATAAAGTGGAATGGAGACCAAATCTGTAACAATCCAGGCAATCCAATTTTCCACTTTCTTTTTTGCCATCAGCCACATTCCTACAAATGCAGAGGAAGTGGTAAAGGAATCCCAATACGGAACGTCACTGTCTGTAAAGCTAATTAAAACATAATACAAGGCCAGGTAAGAGAAAATCCATAATGCCAAGGATTGGAAAATTCCTGATCTTGTCAGCCAGGTAATAGGAACTACCATCTTGCCAGGCTTTGGGTTAGACCAGATGTACCAACCATAAATGGACATCGAAAAATAATAGGCATTGATACCCATATCCGCATACAGTTTAACCTGCAGACAAATCCAAACATAAATCAATGTACTGACGATTCCTGTAGGGAACACCAATATATTTTCCTTTATAGAATAGTAGACTGAGCCAAGGCCAAATACAACAGCTATGCCTTCTAACCAGCTCATCGCTGCAATCCCACTTTCTATACCTTCTATTATATATTTCCAGTCCACAGGCCGAAATTGCGATATATTTTTAACATAAAAAAAATCAGCACCGAAGTTTAATCTAAAACTCCAGTGCTGATCTGATTGGCAGATAAGATAATTATTAACCTATATTTTTCTTTTTCAACTGATCTACGATGTATTCAGAAGTTCGGATAGAAAGGGCCAAGATGGTCCATGTTGGGTTTTTATCTGCCTGAGATACAAATGGGCCTGCATCTACTACAAACAGGTTGTCACATTCATGGGCTTGAGAATATTTATTCAAAACGGAAGTTTTTGGATCATCTCCCATTCTGGTAGTACCTACTTCGTGTATGATACGGCCAGGAGCCTCTAAGCCATATTTGGTATCTGCTCCTGGTTTTTTGCCCATTACTTTGGCACCCATGGAATCAAACATTTCTTCAAAGGTCTCTTGCATGTGTTTGGCTTGCTTCACCTCATGTTCGGTCCAGTTGTAATTGAATCGAAGCACAGGAATACCAAATTTATCAACGACAGTAGGGTCAATTTCACAGTAATTGTCATACTGAGGAACAGATTCTCCTCTACCTGCGATACCCACTGTGGCACCATATATATTTCTTATGTCTCTTTTTAGTCCTTCTCCATAACCACCATTTGGACGAGGTTTCCCAAATTCATCCTGCATGTATTTACGCATGGACTCCATTCCAAAACCAAAACCATAATTGGGTTGACGCATACCGCCTCCAAATTCAAGGTGATACCCTCTTGGGAAATCCAGTTTTTTGTTGTCCAACCACCATGGGGTGTAAACGTGCAAGGAGCCTACGCCATCTTCATTGTATTTGTCTCTTGCTATGAAATCGGTCATCAATGCAGACCTGCTTGCACCAGTAGAGTCATGCAGGTACCTGCCTAGTGTTCCGCTGCTATTGGACAGTCCATTAGGATGTTTGGTAGAGGCAGAGTTCATCATGATCCTTGCCGTTTCACCTGCAGAAGCACCCAATACTACCACCCTAGCATTCAGCTTGTATTCCTGCATGTCTACCTTGCTCACATAAGAAACACCCGTAGCTTCTCCTTTTTCATTGGTGGTAACTTTACGCACCATTGCATAGGTATACAAGTCTACATTTCCTTTTTTGATTGCAGGTTTTACCAATACAGTACCTGCAGAGAAATCGCCATAAACCTGGCAACCTCTGTTACACTGGGCACAGAAAAAACAAGCACCTCTTTCGTTATTCACCGGACGGGTCAAAACTGAAACCCTGGAAGGCAATACAGGTAGGTTGATTTTCTTTCCTGCCTTGGTGAAGGCGGCTTCGTGCAATCTTGGCTTCGGCGGAGGAAGAAAGTTTCCATCAGGTTCATTTCTCATGCCCTCTTTAGAACCGAAGACACCTATCATTTTATCTACCCTATCATAAAAAGGTTTTACGTCCTCATAGCCTATCGGCCAATCATCCCCTAAACCATCAATACTTCTTCTTTTAAAATCGTCAGGCCCAAAACGTAGCGAAATTCTTCCCCAGTGATTGGTTCTACCCCCGACCATTCTGGAACGAAACCAGTCAAATTCAGTTCCGTCTTTTCGGGTGTAAGGTTCTCCGTCTATTTCCCAACCTCCATAGGCCGCATCAAAATCACCAAAAGCCCGCACAGTATTGGCGCCTCTTCTCGGAGATTCCCAAGGAAATCGCAATTGGGTCCTGTACTCTTCCTTTGCAGGATCAAAGTCACTTCCCGCTTCTACTACTGCTACGCTTAATCCGGCTTCGGATAGAATTTTACTTGCCATTCCACCTCCGGCGCCTGATCCTACAATGATTACATCGTAGGTATCCATGGATGATTTTATTTCAAAGCTCATTGATATATTTTTTGAGTTTATTTTTAATTCACCCCCCAAAATAGGAGTTTAAAGCTGATAATTCATCATTTCCAAAATCAGCCATTAGCCGATTCCTCTCATTATTCTCATTTAGTCAAAATATAATTCGACCTATTACATATTTACCAATTAAATCACGGAATTATTAGCACTTTTCTAAGAAATTCCAATGAATATTTTTATCATTAATTTCATTGGAAAGGCTGTTTATACCAATATTCATTTAAAGCAACTTGCAAAAGAGGTTTTTAGATGTTTAAATTTTATTTTGCCCAAACATTCACTATTCTTATACTTTGAATTGAATAGAAAGTACTACCCTTGCCGGGTGAAGCACTTTTTTGTTTTAAAAATAAAACCCAAAAAATGGAGAAAAAGGAAAGAAGAAGCCAAGGCTGGTTCGGAAAAACTGGCAAGGATGGTCTTATTTATAGGTCATGGTTTAAGAAACAAGGTATCCCTACACATGAACTAGGCGGCAAACCAATCATTGGTATATGCAATACCTGGTCTGAGTTAACCCCATGCAATTCTCACTTTAGAGAATTGGCAGAATTTGTAAAAAAGGGCGTGATAGAAGCAGGGGGTTATCCGGTAGAATTTCCGGTAATGTCATTAGGTGAAACTGTGATGAAACCTACAGCCATGCTTTACAGAAACCTGGCCAGCATGGACACAGAGGAGTCCATTCGTGCCAATCCATTGGATGGGGTAGTGCTTCTTTGTGGTTGCGACAAAACCACTCCCTCCCTTGTCATGGGAGCGGCAAGTGTAAATTTGCCAACCATTGTGGTTTCTGGTGGCCCAATGCTCACTGGAAGATACAGAGGTGCAGAAATCAGCACCAGTGACATTTGGCGGTTTAGTGAAAGTGCCAGGGCGGGAGAAATTAATCAGGCCGAACTGTATATCGCAGAATCTGGCCTATGCCGAAGTGACGGCCATTGTGGCGTAATGGGCACTGCTTCCACTATGGCCTGTATGGTAGAAGCCCTCGGATTGTCCCTCCCCGGAAATGCTGCTATTCCTGCCCCAGATACAGGCCGAAAAGTGATGGCCCATATGTCAGGAATGGAAATCGTGAAAATGGTTGAGAATGACCTGAAACTATCTGACATCCTTACCCGAGAGGCTTTTGAAAATGCCATTATGGTAAATGCTGCTATAGGCGGTTCTACCAACTTTGTAATTCACCTCTTGGCCATTGCTGGGAGAATAGGAATTGAACTAAATCTTGAGGATTTCGATAAATACTCTGCCAATATCCCCCTCCTGGCCAACCTTCAGCCTTCCGGAAAATATTTTATGGAAGACTTTTACTACGCAGGTGGATTGCCTCCCGTTATTCGTCAGTTGAAAGACCGACTGCACAATGAGGCCCTTACGGTAACCGGTCAAAGCATTGGAAAGAACAACGAGAAATTTGAAAATTACAACAAAGAGGTAATTGCTGCCATCGATGAACCTTTTAATCCTTTGTCTGGCATAGTGGTGCTTAAGGGTAACCTTTGCGAAACAGGCTCCATTATCAAACCTTCCGCTGCCAGTCCTGAATTGCTGAAACATACAGGCAAAGCAGTTGTCTTTGAAGACATCGATGATTATAAGAACAATATAGATGATCCCGATTTGGACATCGACGAGAACTCCATCATGGTGCTTAAAAATGTAGGTCCTAAGGGTTATCCAGGCATGCCTGAAGTGGGCAATATGGGCCTTCCTACAAAAGTACTTGCCAAAGGCATCAAAGACATGATTCGAATTTCTGATGGCAGAATGAGCGGAACTGGTTTTGGTACAGTGATCTTGCACGCCACGCCTGAAGCAGCAGAAGGCGGAAATTTTGCCGTCGTGCAAACTGGAGATGAAATAGAGCTTGATGTAGAAGCCAGAAAACTGAACTTATTGGTTTCAGACGATGAACTGACGAGTAGAAAAGCCGCATGGAAAAAACCTCCTACTGTAACAGAAAGAGGTTATGTAAGCCTTTATGTGAAGACCGTTGAACAAGCCAATTTAGGTGCCGATCTGGATTTCTTAAAAGGCAATTCAGGAAGTGAAGTCACCAAAGACTCTCATTAATTCCTTACCATTATTACCGGAAAACAGTGCTGTTTTCCGGTAATTTTTTAACTTTACTAAACCCAATGAAAATTACCAACACGGAAGCTGCTCCAGTAGCCTTAGTCACAGGAGCTGCTGTGGGAATCGGCTTTGAGATCGTGTTTCTGCTGGCTTCCAAAGGATACAAGGTCATGTTGAATGACTTGGATGAAGTACTTACCACAAAGGCCTGTGAAAAGATAAATGACTCCTTTCCGCAGTCATGTAGCGGAATTTCCGGAGATGTTTCCGAAACCCGTTTTATCGAACAAATGGTGCAACACACCGTTGAAGCATTCGGTGCAATAGACGTAGCAGTAGCCAACGCAGGCATCACTTTATTTGGTGATTTCCTCACTTACAAAGAGGCTGATTTCCATAAAGTAATGCAGCTTAACCTGGCAGGCAGCTTTTTCTTGGCCCAGCAGGTTTCCTTGCAAATGATCAGACAGCAAAAAGGGGGTAGCCTTCTTTTTATGTCTTCCGTCACCGGCCATCAAGCCCACAAAAACCTGGCGGCCTATGGCATGAGCAAAGCTGCTTTAGAAATGCTCGCCAAAACCTTGGTTGTAGAACTTTCCCCCTATAAAATCAATGTAAATGCAGTGGCTCCCGGTGCCACCATGACCGAACGTACCGCTTCGGAAGAAGGCTATGAAAAAACCTGGTCAGAAATAACCCCCATGGGAAGGCCTGCATTCCCTAAAGACATTGCCGAGGCCGTAGCCTTTCTGGTTTCCCCGGCTGCAAGACATATCACAGGCCAGAGTTTGGTCATAGATGGAGGGTGGACTTCTACCAGTCCCTCGCCTTATCGGTAGGGATAATAAATCCAGACCCATAAGGTTTTTAAAACCTTATGGGTCTATGTTCTAAAATGTAACAACTATGAAAGGGCTAGTAAAATTTGAACCGAGTAGCTACTATCATGTCGTAAACCATGCGGTAGGTAGCGAAAACCTTTTCAGATCTGATGAAAACTACCGGTATTTTCTACGAAAATATGCGCAGTACATGCCTTCGGTGGCCAGTACCATCTGTTACTGCCTTATGCCCAATCACATTCATTTTTTAATCCGAACCATGGAGGATGAAGCTGCTCAAACCCATCCAAAATTCAAGGGCGACTTCCATAAGTTGGTTATGCAAGAATTGAGCAATCTATTAAATGCCTATGCAAAAGCTTACAATAAAAAATATGGACGAAGAGGAGCGCTTTGGATAGACTATACGAAGCGATTTAAAATTGAATCAGACAGTTACCTTACTTCGGTCATTAATTACATTCACCAAAACCCTGTAAAACATAGATTTACAAAAGATTTACGAGATTGGACTTACAGTTCATACGGGTCTCTTCTTTCCGAAAAAACTACATTGCTCGCAAGAAAGGAAGTAATAAGATGGTTTGGGGGAGCAAAAGAATACGCTAATTTTCATACCTCCAACATTGCGAAATTGCTCGAAGAATGGGAATATTAAACCCGAAGCAGAAGCCGACCGCTCTGTGTAGCGAATTTATGACTTGACGCCAAAAGAGATCGTAATATTTAACAACTCACCTTCCACAGGCTCAGGGTGCGGGAACACCAACGAATTATTGACAGCATTTTGAGAATTAGTCTTATTTGACGATAATGGTATGAAAAAGCAGCTGATTAGAAAAATAAATTCTCGAAATTTGGAAGGTGATATTACTTTCTACGAAGAATCAAGATTTAGTTACTACCTATTATGATCAGTAAATCTCCTGTCGAGAATCAAATTCTCTACGTCACTAATTTTCAAGACTTTCTTTCCACGCCTTTTCATGGAAATAGCAATGCGATTTGTTGGTCGCGTAAGCTAAATGGTGATTTTTCTGAGATTGTGAATCAGGTAGCGCTTAATGAAAATATGGCCGAACTTCATCCGGATGAGCTTCTTGAACTTCAATTGAGTGAACAAGGGCAGTTTGCGCGGGAAATGCTTCTACATGATTTGAAGGTCTTGAAAGCACATGGTGCCTCTCCCACACTTAATGTGATTCAGTCTTATGAAAGGGATGATAGCTTCCCGTTTTTCCCAACTGATGTTTATTCCTTTCATGTAGATCGCGCGCCTATACCAGTCGACACCTTTTTATGCACTTACTATGGAGCGTCAAGTGAAATATTGCCCAATTCACAAGCCGAACGAAAAGTGCTTGTTCCCGAAATCCGAGAAGAACTTAAAAAATTATATGATGGGGATGAGGATTATTTTGAATACTTTTTAAGTGAACAGTTCTTTGACCTCCACTACCTAGCCAAAGCCAATGCACAACCAATAAGCTTAGGCCTTGGGCATTTATGCAGGTTGGCCACGGATCACCCTAATCGTAAAGTTCCTCCTTGTATTCATCGTGCCCCACAGGAAAAAAATAGACAGAAGAGGTTATTGTTAATCTGTTAATCCTAGCTTAGAGGGAACCTAGAGAATAATGTGTTGCCCAATTAAGCCCCTTCGACAGGCTCAAGGAACATGCTCTTGGCCTATCCTAGATGAATTATTGAAGTTTGCGGTGAATTTAGGCTGCAGTTTTATTTTGACCTTTACCAATAAATTAGGTGTTGGCTCAGCTGGTTTTTTCACCCTAAATCCTTAAATTGTTAATTAAAAAGAATTTATAAACACCTGGTACATAACCTGTGTGAAACCTGAATAAAAACATAGGGCCTACAGATGCTATGCGTAATTCACAAAACAATACACCCTAACCACGATAGATTATGAAAGTTAATGGATATGCTGCCTCTGAACCAAAAGCAAAACTCACACCTTATTCCTATGACTTAGGAGAGATCGGTACTGAACAAGTTGATATTAAAGTTCACTATTGTGGCATATGCCATTCTGATTTGAGCATGATAAACAATGATTGGGGAATGACTCAATATCCACTTGTTCCTGGTCATGAAATAATTGGTGAAGTAATCGCGATAGGTAATGCTGTTAAAAATGTAAATGTCGGTGACAAGGTAGGCTTGGGCTGGATGTCGGCATCTTGCATGAGTTGTGAACAGTGCATGGATGGTGAACACCATCTTTGCGCGCAAAGCGAGGCGACTATTGTAGGGCGAGATGGTGGATTTGCCGAAAAGGTTCGTGGACATTGGTCATGGGCCATACCACTTCCAGAAGGCATTGACATGAGCAAAGCCGGACCTCTACTGTGTGGAGGGATAACCGTTTTCAATCCTATCATTATAGCTGGCGTTAAACCTACAGACAAGGTTGGTGTCATTGGGATAGGAGGCCTTGGACATATGGCGCTTAAATTTTTAAAACACTGGGGATGTGAAGTGATTGCTTTTAGCTCAAACCCTGCTAAAAAGGATGCCATATTGAATATGGGTGCCAGTAGCGTGATTGATTCCACCTCTCCCGAAGAATTGGAAAGTATCCGTGGAAAATTAAATTTCATACTGAATACAACCAATGTATCCTTGGATTGGAATTCCTATTTGACTGCATTGGCACCAAAAGGAAGATTTCATACAGTAGGAGCTGTTTTGGAACCGATGGCCATTCCTGCCTTTAGTTTAATAATGGGAGAAAAGTCGGTAGGAGGAAGCCCCATAGGCAGTCCTGCATTGACCAAAACAATGCTTGATTTTTGTGTAAGACACAATATTTATCCAGACGTTGAGGAATTCCCCATGGAAAAAGTAAATGAAGCAATTGAACACCTTGAAAATGGCAAAGCACGATTTAGGATCGTATTGAAAAATAAATAGGTACTTTCAATACTGACTACAAGAATTTACCTGTTCCTGTCTACTGATGAACATCCTTTGGATTTTTGCGCAGGTGAAGGAGGTTTAAAGTTTCACTTAACTGCTCATAACCTAGACATAGGTCGCCATTCACCTCACCGGATCGCATATGAAAAAGTTTATGATTATCTCATTTCTCTTGATTCCTACCCTGTATTGTAATGGCCAAAAACAGGATAAGATCACTATTGGAGTAATTGACAGTATCTATTCGGAAATTCTCAGTGAGCAACGCAAAGTTTGGATTTACATGCCAGATTCCTATAATTCTCAGGCCGATTTGAGGTACCCAGTTTTATATCTTCTTGATGGTGATGTCTATTTCTATTCACTTTCAGGGATTGTCAAACAATTAAGCTCTTTTGGCAATACTGCATGCCCAGAAGCTTTGATTGTTGCCATCCCAAACACCAATCGAGATAAAGACTTAATGCCCTTTGATCCTAATGATGAAGAATTTGACTCTAGCGGTATTGAACGATTTACCAATTTTATAGAGAAAGAACTTATTCCTTATATTGATGACAAATACCTAACGCTTCAACATAGAACGTTGATTGGTCATTCTTTAGGTGGCTCATTTGTCCTTAATACATTAATCAATCATCAAAGTTTGTTCACCAACTACTTGGCAATCGACCCAGGACTCAAGTTTCATAATTATCGCTTCTTCAATTACGCAATTGAAAAAATCAGAAACAACAACTTTAAAAACAAATCGCTCTTCATGACCGTGGCAAATACAATGCCTGAAGCCATGGATACCCTTACAGTCTTAACAGATACAACCTGGACAACGGCTACTATCCGATCAAACTTAAAGTTCGCAAAGGCAGTTGAAAAATTCACGAGTAATGAATTGGATTATCATTGGAAGTATTATTCTAATGAAAATCATCTAAGTGTTCCGACAATCTCAGAATTTGACGGCCTGAAATACTTTTTTAAATGGAAAGTAATTGACCTTGACAAGATAATAAGGACTAATCCCTACATTTCCGGGGAATCCTTTTTCAATAAAGTGGTAGACCATTACCGGAATGTGACTGAGAAACTAGGATTTAAGACATTGCCGAATCATGAACAAATGGATGATCTGGGAAACTATTACATGCAAAAAGAGGATTTTGATGAGGCGTTTCTTTTCTTTCATTACAACATTGAGAATTACCCCAACAATTCAAAATCTTATGATTCCATGGCCAATTATTTCCTCGCAACAGAACAATCTGACATGGCTACTGAAATGTTCAACAAGGCAATTGAAATCAATGATACTCCTCACGCTACCAAAAACCCGAAGAATTGAAGAAAGGGCCACAAATCGGGTAGACAATCGTAAGTCAAAAGCATTCAGTACTTCTCATAATGTACTACTGAGTTTCCTTAAGACGACCAATAGTATTATCCCTAGCTAAAAAGGCTCGGAACGTTTTCCCATTACCTTAAAAAAATTGCACTTTACCATGATAATTTCTCAAAAGTAATTCAGTATATTACATGAGGTATATAATGAGAAAATTAACAAGTCCATGAAAATTAATAAATCCTACCTCCTATTTTTATTTACATTTTTTAGTTTTTTTTTATTTGCGCAAAATACTAGTGGGAAAATTTTTACAGCTACTTTTCAGTGGAAGCCCGAATATGGTAAAAATGGTTGCGATGCAGCAGTGAACTTAAAACTAAATTATTATTTGAAAAACGACAGGCCTTGGGTTGACATTTCGTATACCATTGAAAAAGGCAATACTGTCTATTTTGAAGGTAAACAATATTCAAGGCAGGAATTAGGAGAAGAAGCTTACGGTCCAATAAGGGTGCAATTCCCAAGGTTTGTAGTTGATGTTTATGAAGGAAGTAATTTTATAACTTCAATTGGCTTCGATAGCAAAGGGAATATGACCTATGGTGGTGATTGGCTAAATATCTTTGAAGGCCATGTATTTGTAGAACACAGCAATAGAACTATTGTAAGTGGAGAGAGGGCCAAAGAAGTTTTTTTAAGCAATTCATTTAACATTAAAAATATACGGCTCACCTATTTGGATGCAGTAAATTTTCACCTCGTTGAAATGTATGCTTTAGGTGAAAAGAGTAGCAGTGGAAACAATACAAATGCTAACGCTACAACCGACACCAACCAGCCAATAACGAGTTCCAACAACTATGGCTACGAAACTTCGTCATCAAACACACCATCCTACCAAAGTAGTACAAGCGCTGCAAATACACATTATCAGGATGCTTTAGCAAGGCAACAAGTTTACACCCAAAATTTAGAAGCCGCAGCTACCCAACTGGTAAATGTCGGTTTAAGTATTGCCAACGATATCCAACAGGCTAGGATTAGGAATGTTAACAGTAAAAATAAAAACATAAGTGAATATCTTGAACAAATTATTCCTTTAGACAAGGAATGCGAAGCGTTATATACAACAGATTATGCAGATTTTCTTGTAAAGGAAAAAACATTACGGCGTTATGAAAACCTAGCCATTGACAACTTGAATTGGCTTATTGATAAGGAAGGTGATGCTAGGTATCAGACACTAAAATCAGAGATTTTTACCAACCAAATAAATAGACTAAAGAAAATATTAGCATACAATACGAATCAGCTATTAAAAAACCAAAATGAACTTAAAAATATGGCGTTAATCAATGAGTTTTATAATGCTTATGTAAATGAACTTAGGGATTTCGCTGGAGATTTATCAACTAATTCAGGTTATTATAATAATAGTGTTCATGGATCAACAGGATATGGCTCCTTTAAATTTTGGAGAAATTTTATTGACGAAGAGAGGAGTGAAAGAACTCGAAAAATGTTAGCCTCTAACGAGACAAATAATTATCTAGATCCCTACCATGAAATATTTTTTTACGCAAGAAATAATTATGTAAGCGACAATTATGACCAAACATCAATTGATTTATTTGTAGCAGCCAATGATCAAACGAAAAAGGCATTACTAAGTGGTGCTATATTTGGAAGAAACTATATTAAAGATTTAGATTGGGGTGAATTGTATAAAAAAGATGATAGACTATTGAAGTTGTTTTTGGAAAGCACAAAAGAAAAGATTTATTATTATGAAATTGAATTCAATGGAGAAAAGGAAATAGAAAAGATGCCATTGTATAAATTTTTGGATTCTAAATATGGCTTTAAAGAATCAAAATCAAACGAGCTAGTAAAAGAATGGATAAAAAGTGATAAAAAATTAACCGGGAAAAATTCGGATGATTTTGTTGAAGAACAATTGGCAAAAGACCAAAAAGAAATCGATCGTAACAATGAAAAAATTGCAATCAATAATACAATTTCAAAATCTCAATTACTGTCCGAAAAGGAAAATTATAATGAAGCACTTGCGCTCCTCCAAAAAGCCAGAGAAAATTTCCCTAGCAACTATGAATTAATAATTTCTGAAGCGAATATTTACCATAAACTTAATAATAATGAGCGCTTTTTAGAACTACTAAAGGAAGGAGTAAAGTTAAATGACACTGACGATAAATTGTTCTTTAACATAGGTGTGCTGGAGCAAGCCAATAAAAATTATAATGAAGCGGTAAACTATTATTTAAAGACAATTGAGATTAATCCTAAAAATGTTGATGCTCATCATAATTTAGGATTTGTCTACAATGAACAAGCAACAGTACTTAAAAATGACATCAATAAATACATAAACCAACCTGAAAAATATGACGAAGTTTATCTTGAAACAATAGAGATTTTTAGAAAATCAATTTTTAACTACGAGACTGCCGTAAAATTAAAAGAATACGATTTCGATACACTATTTGAGATAGGATACACCTGTACTGTTCAAGCAAATGAAATCGGAAAGCAAGCCAATAATAAATTAGATGACCCTAAAAAATACGGATGGCTCTATTTGAAGAGAATGGAAATGTACACTTATTCATTATTCTTCTTTAAAAAAGCACAACAATTAGACAATACCGATGAGGACTTAAATCAAAACATAATAATCCTTCAAAAAGTTGTTGATGATTTTAATGACAAGCTTAAGAAAAAAAGTTAGGCCATTTTTAGAAATTTAAGCTACAGGACAAAAAACAATTGTTCCAAAATAATAGTCTTACTCTAAGCTTTCAATTTCACAATTTAGCATTTCGATTTTTTGCTGATTGGCCTCTATAATTTTTTGTTGCTCCTTAATTGCATTGACCAAAACAGCCATCAAGTCCATGTATTTAAGTTTTAAATGTTGGTTTGATTTATCCACCATAACCAATTCCGGCATAATTGACTGTACATCTTGGGCCATAAATCCCATACGCTTCTCCAATGACTCATCGGATTTATAATTATAAATTTTAGCATCCAGCTGCAATGCTTCGTTTAGCCCGTACTGTAGCATGGCAATATTGTCTTTTAATCGATAATCCGAACTCATACCAATACAGGCATCATCATCCGAGCAATCTCCATCAACGCAGTCTATTTGCCCATCCCCATCATCATCAATACCATTGTCGCATACTTCCACTTTTTTATCGTCATCATTCCCATCTATTGAACATGAAAACACACCGAAACATAAGATTAAAATAAAGGTAAATTGAAAACTAGCTTTCATAATGGTGGACATATTTAATTATCATAAACAATAAGATAAAGGTATACCTTCCTCAATTTAAAAATTTGAAATCAAAAAACACACAATTCATTTAATTTTGCCAAATTTATTTCTGCGATTATTTTCAAACCATGAACCATTGCTAAACAATTAATCGACTTTAACCCTTTATTTTTTTTGGGACAGGAAGACCACTTATCCTTCAAAAAACTAGCTTCAACATCCCCTAAAAACTTCTATAAATAAAACACAAGGTATCTCATTCCGGTTTTCTATGCATTTTTTTCAAAAAATTGACCATTAAACTCTAAAAAGCTAAACTATCCTTTTTGACCGTTATTGCATAGCAAATAACCTATACTTAAGTTTGCAACTATATTTTATATAGTATTCCAAAAAATAAATAATATGAACTTAACAGAAACCTTAAACTGGAGATACACAACCAAAGAATTTGACCCAACAAAAACGATATCCGATTCGGATATGGATCAAGTCAAAGAATTGTTGAGAATGAGTCCTTCGAGTACCAACTTACAACCTTGGCATTTCATTGTTGCAAATACCGAAGAGGGAAAGAGAAGGGTAGCCAAGGGAACGCAAGGTTTTTTTCAATTTAATCAACCAAAGGTATTAAATGCCTCTGCAGTAGTGGTGTTTTGCTCTAGAGTATCCGCAGATGTTGATTATTTAAAGCACCTTTCTGCGACTGAAGAAAAAGATGGCAGATACCCAAATGAGAGCATAAAAAAAGGGGTATTTGGAGCAATGTCAACTTTCTCCAACATTCATAAGTACGATTTAAAGGACCTTAACCATTGGATGGAAAAACAAGTCTATTTAAACATAGGCGGATTTTTATTGGGTGTTGCTAGTTTGGGAATTGATGCAACGCCTATGGAAGGATTAGACATGAAGGCATTGGACGAAGAGTTTGGATTAAGAGAGAAAGGTTTTACAGCCATAACTGTGGTGTCCATAGGATACAGAGCGGCATCAGATTTTAACTCCACAGAGAAAACCCCAAAATCAAGACTGCCTGAAAACGAAATTTTCACCTTGATCTAATTATAAAAGAAAATGAAAGCAATAGGATATAAGGAAAACCTTCCAATAGAAGATGTTAAATCGCTACAGGATATTGAATTGGAAATGCCAAAAGCAACTGGCAAAGATATTCTAGTGGAAATAAAAGCTATTTCTGTAAATCCGGCAGATTATAAAGTTCGTGCAGGTTTGCCCGTTGAAGGTGATCAGTGGAAAGTCATAGGTTGGGATGCAGCAGGAATTGTAAAAGAAGTCGGAGACGAGGTTAGCCATTTTAAAGTTGGAGACGAAGTTTGGTATGCAGGTGATTTTACGCGACAAGGTAGTTATGCCCAGTTTCAAATAGTAGATGAGCGTATTGTAGGCAAAAAACCTTCAAATTTGTCATTTGCTGAAGCGGCTGTCTTACCATTAACCACGCTTACAGCTTGGGAAATGTTGTTTGACAGATTGAATGTGGAAAAGGAGGATACCGGCAAATCAATATTGGTCATAGGAGCAGCAGGTGGAGTAGGCTCTATTTTGGTGCAATTGGCTAAAAAATTGACAAAACTAAATATCATTGGGACAGCATCGCGAGATGAAACAACGGAATGGTTGAAAGAATTAGGAGCAGATTCAGTAATCAATCACAGGAACAAATTAAGTGAGGAGTTCAGGAATAATAAGCTTCCTGCGCCTGATTATGTTGTGAGCCTTAATGCTACCGAACATCATATTGATGAGATAGTGAAGTTAATAAAACCTCAAGGGAAATTCGGTTTTATAGATGACCCAAAATCTTTGAATGTAATGCCTTTTAAAGGAAAAGCAGTTTCTATCCATATAGAATTAATGTTCACCCGTTCCATGTTTCAAACCGAGGACATGATAGCGCAACACAATATTCTAAATAAAGCAGCAGAACTAATTGAAAAGGGAACCATTAAACCACATTAGGTGAAAACTTTGGATCCATTAATGCCAAAAATTTACGCAAGGCACATGCTTTTTTAGAAACAGGTAAAGCAAAAGGAAAAATTGTTTTAAATGGATTTTAATTTAGCTGAAAATGGCCAAAACTCAATCCATAAAATGAACTCAAATTAAAGGCATATGGATAGAACAATTTCATTCTTACAATCAATAAATCAATTCAAATGTTACACTGAATGGTTTAACATTTCGTTCGTGCCTTAGGGTTGACAACTATAATTGAAATTTAGTGCCAAACCCGATAACGTATAATAAAGATGCTATCGTTAAGGCAATGCTTTGGTTAATTCCTTGTCTATAAAATTCATCTTGAGGAAATTTTCATAACGGCTGAGCTCGGCCTCTACATCTGCATTCTTTTCCATGTCGTGAAAATGAATGCTCCCAAGCAAGCTCAAACCTACAAATTGGTTCATTTTATGGAAACCATACAAAGGCCCTTCATCAACTGATTTTTGGTCAAAAAACTCTCCCTTGAGGCAAAAAGCTTCCTCAGGTGCATTCCAGCTGCTGGTAAGTACATACTTTTTACCATGTAAACTACCTCCGGTTCCATAATTTATGGCTGGATTATTTCTACTTCTTCCATCACTATGGTATATACCGCTTTGATGTCCTGCAGTAAACACCCTGTCAATGTATGCTTTCAATCCAAAGGGAACCTGAAACCACCACACAGGAAAGTGGTAAAAAACAATATCTGCCCACTTGAACTTTTCCACTTCTTCAGTCAAATTATATTCTTCTCCAACTTGGGTAGTCTTAACTGCAAATCCCTCTTCCGCTTCGAAGAATTGCTTGGTCTTTTCTAGTAAGGTACGATTAAACCTACCGGGAGAATGAGCAAATTGATGTCCCCCATTAATTACAAAAATATTTTTCATATCAAACCTTTTTTATTTAGGCTACAAATTTACCCCCCCTACTTTAGTATTAAAAAAATAATACATTTTATACCTTTGTATAAAAATATTAATAGATGATAAATTTGGAATGGTACAGGACCTTTGTCGCTATTTTTGAAAACAAGACCCTGACAAAAGCTGCAGAAAAGTTATATTCTTCTCAACCCGGGATGAGTGTCCATCTCAATGCACTGGAAAGTTACATTGGAAAAAAGCTGTTTATTAGAACCTCTAGGAGCATGATCCCTACAGAGGAAGGAAAACACCTTTATAGTTTCATAATTGAATCCATACAGAAACTAGAAAAAGCAGAACAGCATTTTAAGAAAACTTCAAGGAAACGCAAAGCAGTAATCAGTATAGGAATGTGCACAGAAACCTTTCAGGCCATACTAGAACCGGAAGTTCCTACCCTAAAATTTAACCTTGTAGCAAAATTTGGAGACCATAAGGATCTAATAAAAGATTTAAATAATGGTGTACTTGATCTTGTCATTACCCCAAAACCTAGCAATGAAGCATCTTTGGTTGAATATGAGGCATTCACAAAAGAGACCCTCTTGCTGGTAACGGGTAGTCAATCTTCTCTAGCAAGAATTTCTCCATGGATTACTGAAGGAAATTATGCGGAATTAGAGAAATCACTTAAAAAGGAAATATGGTACAGTGCTTCCAACGAGATGGAACATTTCAGAAGGTTTTGGTTTGATAATTTTAAAAACAAACCTGATTTCAATCCCAATTACATTTTACCAAATATCAGCTCAATTATCAGGTGCCTAGAAAATTCAGAGGGCTTTGCTATAGTCCCTGATTTTCTGGTTAAAGAAGCCCAATCAGCTGGTAAAATAATCATTGCATGGGAAGGAGAAAAGGTGGTTTCTAATATCCTGTATTTTGCTACCCGAACAGCCCTTCAAAACAAAAGCGAATTGGATACAATTAAAGAAATTTTTAAAAGGAAAATGATTTCTTATTAGGAGTTAAGCCAAAACAATTTTTTTAATTTCATTGGTTTGAAAAGACAAAAAGAAGGGCTTTATCTCATCTGCAGGTTCAATTTTTAGGTTTATATTCACCATTTATTTTAAACCAATCCAATATTTCCCGCCAACGCTTGCAGGCCTCATTAATTGCAACGAATGGAGACCCAATCAAAAAAGACCAACTTATGAAACAACTTTTTTATACCACCTTATTGGCCTTGGCCTTTGTAAGTTGTTCGAAGCAAACAACCCTGAGCCCACCAGATAAACCAAACATCGTTTTGTTTTTCGTAGATGACATGGGTTGGCAAGATACTTCAGTACCATTTTGGGATAAAAAAACGCCTTTTAACGCGCGCTACCATACACCAAATATGGAAAAATTAGTAGCAGAGGGAATGAAATTCACCCAGGCTTATGCTACACCTGTTTGTTCCCCAACCCGCATCAGCCTCATGACGGGCATGAATGCTGCCCGACATAGGGTTACCAATTGGACATTACACAAAGATGCTTTGCAGCCGATGGAAACCAATCACAAAGATTTGATTTTTCCGGCATGGAATGTAAACGGCATGAGTCCGGAACCCTTGGATCTTGCCGTACATGCAGACGCCCTTCCTTCTCTGCTCCAACTGGCCGGCTACTATACCATTCATGCAGGAAAAGCTCATTTTGGAGCCATCGACACCCCTGCTGAAAACCCAAAAGCCATCGGTTTTGATGTTAACATCGCCGGACATGCCGCTGGTGGACCCGGTAGTTATTTGGGAGAAAAAAATTTCAGTGCCAATTGGCGAGGAGGAAGTGCAGTTTGGGATATTCCAGGCCTTGAAAAATTCCATGGCCAGCAAATTTTCCTGACAGAAGCCTTGACCCTAGAAGCAAAAAACGCAATGGACACCGCATTGAATAATAACAAGCCCTTTTTTATGTATATGTCCCATTATGCAGTGCATGCGCCCATTGAAAAAGACCAACGCTACTATCAAAAATACATCGACAATGGACTTGATGAAAAGGAAGCCAGCTATGCCGCTCTTATAGAAGGCATGGACAAAAGTTTAGGAGATATCATGGATTACCTTGAAGAAAAAGGCATAGCAGACAATACCATCATCCTGTTCATGTCGGACAATGGTGGCCTAAGCGTACACAGTAGAGGAGGTGCTCCACACACCCACAATAAGCCACTTTCCAGTGGTAAAGGATCCATTCATGAGGGAGGCATCCGGGTTCCCATGATCGTAAAATGGCCCGGAGTGACGGTTCCCACCTCAGAAAATGACAACTACTTAATCATTGAAGACTTCTTCCCTAGCATCTTGGAAATGGCCGGGGTGGAAGAATATTCCACGGTTCAAACCATAGATGGAAAAAGTTTCGTTGGCATGTTGGAAAGCAATCCTTCCCAAAAGTCAAATAACCGGCCTTTGTTCTGGCATTACCCCAATGAATGGGGGCCTAAAGGGCCTGGTATAGGTGCTTTTAGTGCTATTCGTAAAGGGGATTTAAAGTTGATTTATTACCATAAAGATGAAAGTTTTGAATTGTTCAATATCCCCGAAGATTTAGGAGAACAAAACAACCTGGCAGCTAAAAAACCCGGCAAAGTAAAAGAGTTGGCCAGTCTTTTGACGGCCCACCTTAAAGAAGTAATGGCACAAATGCCCATTCATAAAGAAAGTGGAAATCCTGTCGCCTATCCTGGTGAGTAGCCTTTAGACAAGAATAATGACGGATATTACGTTTAGACAGATAGAAATAAAAGACCTTTCACTGGTTTTAAATTTATTGAAAGAAGCAGCCGAAAAAATTAATAGGATGCAAATTAACCATTGGCAATATTGGAAGAACCCTCCACGAGAAAAAGTGCTATGGATAGAAGAAGGTATTATAAACCGTGAATTCTTTTTTGTCGATGATCGGGATAAAAACAATATCGGCATGGTGAGGATGCTAAATGAAGACCTACCCTATTGGGGAAAGCAACAAGATAAAGCCATTTACGTGCATTCATTAATTGTCAAGGAAGCCTATAATGGAAAAGGAATTGGACAACGGGTCTTAGAAGAAATTGGACTTAAGGCCAAAAATGAGGATTGTCAATACTTGCGATTAGATTCAGATTCAAAAAACCCTAAGCTTTGCAAGTACTACGAAAACCTAGGGTTTAAAAAAGTAGGGATAATAGACTTGCCTTTATCTCGCTACAATTTATATGAAATAAAAGTACAATAAGCCTCCGATCAATAAAAAGAACGCATAAAAGGCTATGTGTTGAATTATATACGCGGCATCATTCTTCTTTCTTATTTTTTGATTCAATATCATTTATTTCACCCCCATTTAAACCCCTATATATGAGCGCATTAATTGACTTTTAATTTGCCTATTCCAAAATTTTTTATTACTTTGAAGTAAGTTTCCTGTGAACCATACGTCCAATGTCATGCTTCTCACAACCTACCATTTCAACGATTTTTTCCAAATATCATGTGTATGCCCATCCGTCATACAACCGGGTGAAGAACTTAAGATTTTATTAAACATCACGGCTATAAAAACTTTTGAACTTAAAAAAGTTACATGGAATCTTGATGGAATTACCAATAAAACCGTCAAAATAGACATCGAAAACCTAGGGCTAAATCAGGATTTGTTGGAGGGAAAATCACTCGATTACGAATTGATATTTTCTACCGAAGTTGGTAAAGAGGACTTTGGAGAAATAAATATGACTTTGGATTTCTCCACTGTAGATGGTTTAGAAAAAGCTTTCAGCTGGGACTTATGGATTTCCATATTTAAGAAAGTCCTCGCGAACAATAAAAATGCATTGGAGGACGATTTAAGAAAAAGGCTAGTAAATGTAGTCAACGCCAGGACTAGAAATGGGCATATTTTTATGGCGGATCATGTGCGTTTTTTCTCTGAATTCCTCAACGTTGAAGTACCTGCTGAAATCGCAGCCATTTTGACCGATGAGTTGCTACTTGAAGAAGAGGGTTTGCCAGTAAATGAAGAAATTTTCTATGCCATTGTCACAGGGCAAACTCAATTTTACGGAATGGAAAAACTGGAGTTGATCTATGAAGAATATTGTAATGAAAGTGATGACAATTTCGACATAGATGATGCCCGAGAAGTACCAACAAATCCTATTTAATGGAAATTTAAGACCAACCTTAAAGACAAAACGATATGTCGTGGGCAGCAGGATTTAAATTAGCAATAGAAATAAATCAACCCATTATCAATCTTGTGCTAGATAAGTTTTTACAAACTTTACAGGCCCAATTGCTTTACCAGGCAAATCTTGGTAGCATTGGTTCTTTTGAGGCTAAAGTTAAAGATTTGGAAATTCTGGACCTGGAAGATCCAGCCCCACTTGGTGGCGTGGTAACGGATTTACAAGCGCTTGCTGATTTCAAATTAAAGCTTTTTGGAATTCAGCTTGTCAATACAACCATGAAGTTCACGATCAACAATGTTGAACTACAACTTTCAAAGACTTCCGCTGGCCAACCTAAGGGAATTGTCATTAAAATAACTCCTACATTATCCATAAAAATTACTTTTACAGGGGGTCACTTCCTAGCCAAATGGATCCTGAACGGGATCATTGCCCCGCTTGTATCCTTTGGGATATGGATTGCTTTTAGACTTATCAGAAGTGTAGAAATTCTGGTTTGGGATCTCATTGATATATTTGGTGTTTTAGGACTTCGGTATTCCCCCAACAGTCCCTTACTAACTGCCCAGAAAACTGTTCCACCATCTTCTCTTCTTCTGGCTTCAGATTTTAACTTGACCGCTCCAGCCATGGGTATTGGTCAGCAGTTGAAACATTTCAATCCATCAAACACCAGTATTGGAGCCGTTGTGAATGAGAAGGTCATAAGCGCAGCTGTTCAAATCGCATTTGCAAAGGGATGGATACCTTCACAATTCCGTGTTTCACGTTGGAAAATTTACTTGAACTCCATTCATGTAGCTTTAGAACAAGATAAAATTGTAGCTACAGGGTCATTAAAAGCAAAGCGTGGGAAATGTTGGTGCAGAGTAAAAGCAAAAATTTCCTTTCGTGCTGCAGTTACACCAAAGATTACAGGAACACCCAATCAGCCTGCATTAGACTTTACATATGATGCCGATATAAATACACAAATATCAACATCTGGAATGCTAGTCGTATTGGGGGTCATCTTGTTTGCTCCCGTTTTAATGTCATTGACCATCTCCATGTCTTTCCTTATTAATATTGTGCTTAATCAGTTTTTACCTTTTACTACAAGTTGGCAACAAAATGGCCTTCAACTTTATATTGCTGCGAATTCAGTGAATTATGCGGGATTCACCCCATTATCTATGCAGTTTCCCCTCCAGCTAAGTGGCAGCGGATCTTACAATTTAACGAATTTCAGGCAATTTACACTTCCTGCCAATGGCCCAAGCTTTCAAGTTGAGTACACCAACGAAAGCCTATCTATTCAACCTAAAGAAATGAGGCTGGCCATTGATTTAAAGTAAGAAGCTAATTTTTTTACAAGAGTGTGGCTTTTTAATTCCAGCCAATCCATTAGGAAGATGGTAGATCCGGAGAGGGAATAGGACGTTATTTAACTGACTTACTATTAAAAAAGGAATTTAAAAACCTCTTTTCTGAATTAATACTTGTTTGCAAAAAGTAAAATCAGGACATCAAGAGAACACCCACTTTTAAAACCATTCAAAGGTGATTCCCTTGGTGAAAAAATATTGTAACTACTTGTTAAAATCTAATGATTCCTTTAATGAACTAAAAAAAGAAATAACTTTGCAATAAATACTTAACTATGGACACTACTTTTGATGCTGTTGTCGTAGGATCTGGGCCAAATGGTCTTTCAGCGGCAATTGTTTTACAAAAGCATGGGCTAAATGTCTTACTAATTGAGGGTAAAGATACAATTGGTGGTGGCATGCGAACAATGGAACTTACCCTTCCTGGTTTTAAACATGACGTTTGTTCAGCCATCCATCCCATGGCAGCAGCAGGCCCTTTTTTTAAGACATTACCACTCGATCAGTATGGCCTGGAATTTATACACGCTAAAACATTGGCCGGACATCCGCTACCGGATGGGTCTGTAGTTTCCTTGTACCGCTCCCTATTTGAAACCGCAGATCATTTGGGCAAGGACAAAAAAGCCTATATTGATTTGTTAAAACCCCTTTTCGATCATTGGGACACCCTTTCTCCAGACATTTTATCCCCATTAAAATTTCCAAATAATCCGATAAAACTGGGCTTATTTGGACTTAATGCGCTTAAACCCTCCACAATACTTGCACAGAAATTTAAAGAAACCAAAACCAGAGCTCTTTGGGCAGGGATGGCAGCGCATGGTATCCAACCCTTAACCAATATCGCTACTTCAGCTATAGGCATGGTGTTAATGGCAGCTGGTCATCATAGTGGCTGGCCAATGATAAAGGGAGGATCTCAATCACTCGCTGATGCCTTAGCCAATTATTTTCTCGCCATAGGAGGTAAAATTGAAAAAGGGAAAATGATAACTCACCACAGTCAACTTCCTGATGCAAAATTGGTAATGTTTGACCTGAGCCCTAAAAATTTATTAAAGATTGCAGGAGACAAGTTCTCCAAACTGTATCGTTGGCAATTGAGTAAGTATAGGTATGGAATGGGGGTTTATAAAATGGATTTCGCGCTTTCACAACCTATTCCATGGAAATCCGAAGCGCTTAAGGGTGCTGGCACAGTACACCTAGGAGGTACATTGGAAGACATTACAAAATCCGAAAAATTAATTTGGGAAGGTAAATACAGTGAAAACCCCTACGTCCTTCTATCCCAACAAAGCCTATTTGACAACACACGTTCTCCAGAAGGTTATCATACAGCATGGGCATATTGCCATGTACCTGCAGGATCAGAACGCAACATGACATCCACTATTGAAGATCAAATAGAGAAACATGCGCCTGGTTTTAAGGACACGATAATTGGAAAGCATACTTTCAATAGCAAGGAGATCGAAAATTATAACCCCAACTATATTGGTGGGGACATCAATGCTGGAGTACAGGACTGGTCGCAAATATTTACCAGACCTGCTCTAAGGACATCTCCTTATAGAACCTCCTTCAAAAACTATTATATCTGCTCAGCATCCACTCCACCAGGTGGAGGCGTTCATGGAATGGGTGGATTTTATGCTGCAAAAAGAGCTATTAAAGATTTATTCTAAGTTCGATGTTCTATTTTTAAATTTTTATTAAGGAAAACAAGATGAATAACTTCCTGAAGAAATATAAAATTACTTTGGTCTTCTACCTTATCGTCATTTTACTCTTCGTATCGATGGTATTTGCAAGACTAGTTAGAGAGCCATACCCAAGTCTAAACATGCCCGCGTTCACGAGAAGTGGCATTAACAATGACATTTTACCTGCTACTTATTTTGAAGTCATCTACATGAATAATGGAGAAGAAGTATGGAAAGGGAATTTACAGGATATTATTGACCCGGAAAACCTAGTTGAATTTCGAAATAATATGCGCTTTATTTTCTTCAATAATGCAGGGGCAAATATGGAGAAGTCCAAAAATCAAAAGCGAAGGATAATATCTTTAATTCCAGGAGGGGTTAAGATACATGAAACACTTAAAAAATGGACAACGCATGATGTAATAGGAGGAGCAGACAAAATAGCCCCTGAACTCATTTTTAGAAAAAAGCCATTTGATTCTGATGAAGTAACTGGCTTTATTATTAATGAGTACAAAGAATATTACCACTTAGTGGATGGGTTTCAGAACAGGGAAATTGTTAGGCACAAAGAATTTAAATTTGATGACAATACAACTAATTAACGAGAGAATTACCAATTGGCTTTTAAATACATGGAAGCCAACTTTTTTCCAATTAGGCTTAACCAGGATTTTGTTTTGCCTTGGATTTTTTATTATTGGGATTCCACAGTTTATAGGGATTTCAAATCTTGAATTAGCATTCTTTGATCCACCTCCTGGGGTTTCTCAATTAATAGGTCCTATTACTTCAGGTAATTTTTGGTGGACTTTCGATTTGGTTTTGAGAATTATATTCGTCTCAATATTGGTAGGATTTAGAACGAAGGAATCATCCATTATTTTGGGATTGCTTTTACTTTTTGGCTTTACCTATAGCTACAGTTACGGAAAAATTGACCATAACATTTTCCCGGTGATTTTCCCATTGATTATGGCTTTCACCAACTGGGGAGGGGCATTGTCTATAGATTCACTTAGGAATAAAAATACTAAAATTGAGCCTAAAGGCTGGCCATTAACCTATCTTTCATTTTTTCTGGGATGGGGTTATTTTACCGCAGGCTTGCCAAAGTTGATTGGAGGATGGTTAGATCTTTCGTATTCAACCACTGCAGGCTTTATTTTAAGAAGATTTTATTCAGGAGCAGCGCCCTTGTACTTAAATGAAATGTTTGTAAAAATAAACAATTTATTTGTTTACAAATCACTAGACTACAGCACCTTACTGTTCGAGTTAGGATTTATAATTACAATATTTTGGTCAGCCTTGTTTTTGAGAGCGGTGGGAATTGCTGCTCTTTTTCATCTTGGAGTGTTATTAACGGTTAACATACCCTTTACCCTACATATCTTGGTACTACTGCCTTATATTGTTTATTTTTATTTCGAAAATAAACCACAGCTTTCAGAAACAGCTCAACTCTATTTTATCCGAAATAAAAAGGTTTTTTTAACGGCCTTTCTATTATTAGCTGTAGTAATAATCTCCGGTTATTACCCTAGACCATTCCCAATTCACCGCCATGCTATCTTATTTCTGGTTTGTATTCCTTCGATATTTATGATTTTACCAGAATCAGCGCGTCTGTATTTTAATAAAAGGACGAGCCGATTCTTTACCAAATAATTGAATCCGAAATATGCAATAGACCTTTTAATACGAGCTGATTCACTTCCTTCCTATTTTTAATTTACTCGATACTGTATCTGGGGAAACGGTTTCACTGCCCGAAGTAAAATTGGATACCCCAACAATGATCATTATTGATTGCAATCATTGTTCAACCAATCGGCTTCTTGGTTTTGAAGGAATTACCTCTCCAAATAGATTGTCTATTGGATATTTCGACATAAATTTGAAAAATTCTAGGTTTAGTATTAAAGAATGGATCGCTATTATGAAAAAACTTATCACACTTGGTCTCATTTTGATTCTTGTAGGCTGTGGATCAACAAAAGATTTCAATGGGATTGCAGGCAAAAAGGCCTTAAAGGGTGAATGGCAAGTTGATCAACTGGAATTTTTTGGAGCAGAAGGCACTTATAAGGCATTCATGTTCGATATGGCAGACTCCTATTGCTTTAAAAACAGTACATGGATGTTCATCCCAAACAATTATACTGGGAAGTTTACTTTAGCATCAAATTCCTCCGATTGCGAATCAACAACAGCCCGAATACGATGGTCATTTTTTGATACGGATACACAACGCTACATTCAGTTCAAATATACTGATGACAAAAACAAATCGCTTGACCCAATGAATGGTGGCTATCGAATGAAAGTTAAAAGTTTAAGTCAAGAAAATATGAAACTTGAATTGGAGGTAGCACATCAAGGTAAACCATTTACTGTGGAAATGAGTATGTCCAAGATCTCCGACAACGTAGTACTTTAATAAATCCAATTTCAAAACTAAAGCCTAGACATGAAAGGAAAAATGAGATCGACGATAGCAATTGCTTTAGCTTTGCTATTATTTAACTGCAATTCGGTGAAAAATGCAAATAACACGCAAAAAGGCGCAGGTATTGGTGCCGTTACAGGTGCTATTGCAGGTGGAATCATTCAGGGAAATCTAAAAGGAGCACTCATTGGGGCTGCAATTGGTGGTGCCAGCGGAGGCGTAATTGGAAATGTAATGGACAAGCAAGCCAGAAAAATAGAAGAGGCAATTCCAGGAGCAGAAGTAGAACGTGTAGGTGAAGGAATTCATGTGATTTTTGGTGAAAATAGTGGTGTTAACTTTGCAACAAACAAATCAGAATTAACAGCTACATCGAAAGAGAATTTAGAGGGTGTTGCCAAAATCCTATTGGAGTTTCCAGATACTAATATTTCTATCCAAGGTCATACAGACAATACTGGAAAAGAAGATTATAATCTACAGTTATCAAGGAAAAGGGCGGATTCTGTAGCTAAATTTTTAAGCGATAAGGGTGTATCCTATTCGCGTTTTAATATTGAAGCATTTGGGCAAAGCGCTCCAAGATTTGACAATACCACATCTGAAGGACGGGCACAGAATAGAAGAGTGGAAATGGCAATCAGTGCCAATCAAGAAATGATTGAAGATGCCCAAGCAAAAAGTCAAAATTAATAATAGCCATGCATTTACGGCATCCGGCAAGCAATTCTTTGCAAAGGATTTTCGAAATTCAAAGACCTGCACATTTCATTAAACGTATTCTACCTTACTAATGCAATAGCAATCATTTTTAATAGGGTCATGCCTTCTTGATTCTTTAAATGATTAATTTTTTTCTTTGAATACAAGAAAAATATTTATCTTTTAGTTTTAACCGCTTGTACCTTTTGAAAGCCTTTTTTGCTACAAACCAAAAAAGAAAAGTAAACTTCAAACAATAAGCAGTTTAGCGTCTGGTAAAAAACATGCTTTCAGAAAGGCGAGGGCTTATAAAAGCTAAAGCGTATCCTTTACCAATCAGCAATAGCTAATTACCTTTACTTTCCCTACACGTTAAAATCCTTGTTAAATAATGATTAATTAAAAACAATAAATTCTTATCATTGTCTGATTTTATTGGTAAAAAGTAGGGCTTAATTGTTTTATGGAAGGGAAAAATATAGTTTTTCGTCCAAATTCTGCTTAGAAAATAGGCAATCTTCTATTCAAACAGCATAGAACAGGACAGTTAAATTCTTTCAATCAAGTATATTCGCTAAAATTAAAAAAAAGAATTCTAATTTATTTATACAAAATATGGCAATTACAAAAGACACTTTTAAGCACGTAGATTATCTATGGGATGATGAAAAAGCGAAAGCTTTAGGAGACGATCAGGTAGCACTATTGCTTTATCGCTCTAATATTTTGGGAGCAGATCTGAGAATCACCAATTACGGAGGTGGAAACACCAGCTGTAAAACCATTGAAAAAGACCCACTTACAAAAGAAGACACCGAAATAATGTGGATCAAAGGTTCAGGTGGAGACATCGGAACATTGAAAAGAAGCGGACTTGCTGGATTGTACATGGACAAATTGCTTGCACTTAAAAATGTGTACAGAGGTTTGGAATTTGAAGATGAAATGGTGGCTTTGTTCAACCATTGCATCTATGACTTGGACTCCAAAGCCCCTTCCATAGATACTCCTTTACATGCTGTATTGCCTTTCAAACACATTGATCACCTACACCCTGATTCCGCTATTGCCATTGCTGCAGCTAAGGATGGAGAAAAGATCACCAACGAATTATTTGGAGGCCAAATTGCTTGGGTTCCATGGCAAAGGCCAGGCTTCGACTTGGCATTACAACTAGACAAAGCACTTAAAGCCAATCCTGGCATCCGAGGCATTATGCTTGGAGGACATGGTCTTTTCACTTGGGGAGATACTGCATACGAATGCTATATCAATAGCCTTCAGGTAATTGACAAAGCTTCTCAATATTTGGAAGACAACTATGGCAAAGATCGTCCTGTATTTGGTGGCCAGAAAGTTTCTTCATTACCAGCTGAGGACAGAAAAGAACAAGCTTCTATTATTGCTCCTCACTTAAGAGGTCTTGCTTCAGGCTTTAATCGTATGGTTGGCCATTTTTCTGATGACGAAAGGGTATTAGAGTTCATCAATAGCAATGACCTTGAAAAGCTAGCCCCACTTGGAACAAGCTGTCCTGATCATTTCTTAAGAACCAAAATCAGACCTTTAGTACTAGAGATAGCTGCTGACACGGATCTTTCAGACATGACAGAGATAAAAGCTTATCTCGAAAAAGAATTTGAAGAATACAGACAGTATTATTCCAAATATTACAATGACCACAAACGCGACAACAGTCCTGGTATAAGGGATTCCAACCCAGTGGTTATCTTATGGCCTGGAGTAGGTATGTTCTCTTATGCCAAAAACAAACAGACAGCAAGAGTAGCTAGTGAATTTTACACCAATGCCATCAATGTGATGAAAGGTGCAGAAGCTGTTTCTTCCTATGTTTCCTTGCCTTTGCAAGAAGCTTTTGACATTGAGTATTGGTTATTGGAAGAAGCCAAGCTACAAAGAATGCCTAAAGAGCAACCACTTTCCAGAAAAGTAGCTTTTGTAACAGGAGGAGCTGGTGGAATTGGTAAAGCGATTGCTGATAAAATGGCCCAAGAAGGTGCATGTGTATTCATCACAGACATCAACAAAGACAACCTGGACACGGCACTTGCAACTTACAGCAAAGACACAGGCTCAGGAGCATTGATGGATGTAACCAAAATGGAAGACATAGAAGTAGCGCTAAAAGCGGCTTGTCTTAAATTTGGTGGCGTTGACATCATTGTAAACTGTGCAGGTCTTGCCATCTCTAAACCTATCGCCCAAACCACTGAAAAAGATTGGGACATACTTCAATCTGTATTGGTAAAAGGACAATTTGCCGTTTCTAAGGCAGCTGTAGCAATATTAAGGGCTCAGGATAAAGGTGGAGACATTGTTAATATCGCCAGTAAAAACGCCTTGGTTTCAGGACCAAATAACGTAGGCTATGGTACCGCTAAAGCAGCTCAGGTACACATGAGTAGATTGCTTGCTGCTGAGCTAGGACCAGACAAGATTCGAGTGAATGTAGTCAATCCTGATGCAGTGATTGAAGGCAGTAAAATATGGGAAGGCGAATGGGCCAAAGGCAGGGCCAAGGCTTACGGAATCAGCGTAGAAGAGCTACCATCCTTTTACGCCAAGCGTACGATCATGAATGAAATTATATCGGTAGATGACATCGCCAATGGCGTCTTTGCTTTCGTAGGTGGTCATTTGAGTAAGAGTACCGGAAATATTTTAAACGTGGATGGAGGAGTTGCTGCTGCCTTTGTCAGATAATGCATTACCATGAGAATTGATAAAAATCAAATCAATACATTGAATAACAGAGCTCTCCCGGATCACCGGGAGAGTTTTGAGTATCTAAGCAATAAATTAACCACCAAAGGACTGGATCCCGATCAACTCATTGAAAAGATTCAGAATTTTCAAATTGCCATACCTAGCTGGGCCCTCGGGACTGGAGGAACGCGATTTGGTAGATTTCCCGGAGGAGGTGAACCCAGATCGCTAGAAGAAAAAATTGATGATGTAGGCTTAATTCATGCATTGAATGCTGGATCTGGTGCTATTTCTCTTCATATCCCCTGGGACATTCCTGGTGATATTGAAGCGGTCAAATCCCATGCGGCTTCGCACAATTTACTTTTTGACGCAGTCAATTCCAATACTTTCCAAGATCAACCTGATCAGGAGCTTTCTTATAAATTTGGGTCCTTGTGCCACACAGATGCCAAAGTAAGGCAACAGGCTGTTGACCATAACTTGGAAGTGATTAAATATGGAGACCAACTAGGATCCAAAGCTTTAACGGTATGGCTAGCAGATGGGTCTTCTTTCCCTGGACAGATGAATTTCCGGAAAGCACTCCAAAATACAATGGACTCTCTAAAAGCCATTTATCAGGGACTTCCGTCAGACTGGAAAATGTTTGTAGAGTACAAACCTTATGAGCCTAACTTTTACCATACGGTAATTCAGGATTGGGGAACCTCTCATTTATTGGCTTCCCAGCTAGGCGACAGGGCCTTTACTTTGGTAGATTTAGGTCACCACCTGCCCAACACCAATATTGAGCAAATTGTAGCGACCTTAATGATGCAAGGCAAACTGGGCGGGTTTCACTTCAATGATTCCAAATTTGGAGACGATGACCTGACTGCTGGTGCCATGAAGCCTTACCAGTTGTTTTTGATATTTAACGAATTGGTAGAAGGCATGGAAGACAAGGAATCTAAAAACCCTCCTCCTGCCTGGATGATAGATGCAAGTCACAACCTGAAGGATCCAATGGAAGACTTGCTCCAATCAGTAGAAGCCATTCAAATGGCCTATGCGCAAGCATTGTGCGTAGACCGGGTTGCATTGGAAAATGCAAGAGAAGCAAATGATGCGGTACTGGCCCAGGAAATCTTGCAAAATGCCTTTCGAACGGATTTAAGGCCATTGATTGCAGAAGCCAGGCTTCAAGCCAATGCTGCCCTGTCACCAGTAGAGGTATTTCGAGACTTGGCAGTCAGAAAACAACTGATCCAAGAAAGGGGAGCAAAAACACTTGCCACCGGTTTATAAGTTAAATCAATTCATTCAATAAAATAAAATAATAAAATGCCCATTCCGGTAACCGCCATTTTTGATATAGGAAAAACGAATAAGAAATTTTTTCTCTTTGATGAAAATCTGAAAGAGATAAAAGAAGAATACGTACAATTTCCAACTATCAAAGATGACGATGGCTTTGAGTGTGATGATTTAGAAAAAATCACCACATGGGCAAAGGAAACAGTGGAGAAATTGTGCCAGGATCCTCAATATGAGATCAAAGCATTGAATTTCTCCACTTATGGGGCCACCTTCGTTTCTATTGGGGAAGATGGCAAGCCTGTTACTCCTATTTACAACTACCTCAAAGATTTTCCTGAGGATGTCCACCAGGAATTTTACGAGAAATACCCAGAAGAAAGCATCAATCAAACGACTGCTTCTCCTACTCTTGGCATGCTCAATTCTGGCTTGCAATTGTATTGGCTCAAAAGAAAAAAGCCTGAGGTATTCAAAAAAATTAAATACTCCTTACACCTCCCTCAATACATTTCTTACCTCTTTACTGGTGAAGCTGTCACCGAACCCACTTCTATTGGCTGTCACACAAAAATGTGGGATTTTCCGAAGGGAGATTACCATGAATGGGTGTATGAAGAAGGAATAGCTGAAAAGTTACCTCGCCAAGTACCAACAAACCATAGTTTTGAGAAAGAAATCTGTGGTCAAAAAGTAAAAATAGGCGTTGGCATCCATGACTCTTCCTCTGCTTTGGCCTCTTATTTAATAAAAATTAAGGAGCCGTTTCTATTGATTTCTACAGGCACCTGGAGCATTTCTCTTAACCCTTTCCCACAAAGGGAGCTGACCTTCAAAGAACTACAAAATGACTGTCTGAATTTTTTATCGATTCATGGCAAGACTGTTAAGGCCAGTCGCTTTTTCCTTGGCTATGAACTGGACCTTCAACTGAACAAAATGAACAAGGCTTTCGACAAAGAGCCAAAATATTACAAAAACATAATGCCCAATGAGGCCTTAGTAAATCAGCTCTTAAGTGGTGAGGTATCAGGTACATTTTACCCTGAAGCAATCGAAAGAACGCCACTGGTAGCCGAGATTTTTCCTGAAAATAAGTGGGACATTGCTTCCTTTTCTGATTTTGATCAAGCCTATCACCACTTGATATTTGGCTTGGTGAGGATGCAGGTAGCTTCATTGATGCTTGCTAAGGGTGCAACACCTATAAAAAAAGTGTATATTGATGGCGGTTTTGTCCACAATAAGGTGTTTATCCGTTTTCTAAATGCGTTATTGGAAGGATATGAACTTGAATTTTCTGATTTTCCGTTAGGTTCTGCCTATGGGGCAGGCCTGATGCTAAATGCATTTAAATAAATAAACCATACCCAATCAATGAACCAGCTTTTTCTAGTTTTTAGTTTCGTTTTCATAATGGGATCGTTAAATGCCCAAAACCAGCCACTTGTAATGGATATTTATCCGGGAGAAATACCATTTAAAAAAATCACTCAGGTTAGGGAAGTAGCAAAGGTTGATGGCATTATTCGTATCAGTAATGTTCAAACCCCTCAAATAGAAGTTTTTTTACCTTCTAAAAGTTCAGCCAACGGACAAGCAGTTATCATCTGCCCTGGAGGAGGCTATGGTATTTTGGCCTATGATTGGGAAGGTACTGATATTGCCAAATGGCTAAACAGTCACGGCATTGCTGGTATCGTTTTGAAATACAGGTTGCCCTCAGCTGAAACCCAGACTAGCCCTCACCTGGTACCAATGTCCGATGGACAACAGGCCATCAGAATGGTAAGACTTAACGCTGAGGAATGGAACATAGATCCAGACAAGATTGGTATTATGGGCTTTTCAGCTGGTGGACATTTGGCTTCCACTTTAGGCACTCATTTTGACTCGGGTAACCCAGGATCAGACGACCCGATTTTACAGCAATCCTGCCGTCCCGATTTCATGATCTTAGGTTATCCAGTAATCTCATTTAACGAGCAATTTACACACATTGGCTCTAGAAATAGTTTGATAGGAACAACGCCTGAGCCCAAGTGGGTGAAATATTTCAGCAATGAACTACAAATAAGAGCAGATTCACCTCCTACCTTTCTTTTTCATTCCCAAGACGACACAGGAGTCCCTGTCAAGCACAGCTTAATGTTTTACGAAGGTTTGGTTGCCAAAAATATTCCTGCAGAGATGCACTTGTACCCGACAGGACAGCATGGTTATTCCCTCTCTCTTAACAAAGAAGGTACTCAAAAAGGATGGCCCAATAGCTGCATTAATTGGATGCAACATTTGAAATGAACACAAATCTGTCTGCCCTTAAGATTGGAGAAAATGGACGCTTCCTGACCTATCAGAACGGTGAGCCTTTCTTCTGGTTAGGAGATACAGCCTGGGAGCTTATCCATAGGTTATCCTTGGCGGATACCCGAGTCTATTTTCAAAATAGGGTTGACAAGGGATTTACCATTATTCAAACGGTGATATTGGCAGAATTGGACGGCCTTACCGTACCAAATGCCAATGGCGATCTACCCTTAAAAAATTTAGATCCCAGCCAACCAAATGAAGCATATTTCAGCCATTTAGATCAGGTCATAGCCTTGGCCAAAGAAATGGGCCTTTACCTTGCCCTCCTTCCTACCTGGGGAGATAAGTTCAATAAAAAATGGGGTACTGGCCCTGAAGTTTTTACGCCAGAAAACGCCAAAGCTTTTGGTGCTGATTTGGCCAAACGCTACGCAAAGCATCAACACCTTGTCTGGGTTCTTGGCGGAGACAGGATCCCTGAAGACAAGGAAGACGAAGCCATAATTGAACAAATGGCTCAAGGAATTCGAGCATTTGACAAGAATAGCCTTATCACTTACCACCCCAACGGCGGCATAATAGCCAGTGACATCTTTGGTAAATCCGCATGGTTACAAGTCGACATGTTCCAATCCAGGCACCAGAAAAAATTCCGGGAATACAATTTTGTGAACAAGGCAAAAAGCAAGAGACCTGTGAGGCCGGTCATCAATGGTGAACCAGGATATGAAAACATTCCTAATTTATTAAATAAGTGGAATTTCCAACGGCTGGATGCTTCCGACATTAGATTGTCTGCATATTGGAGTATGCTGTCTGGTGCTGCCGGATATACTTATGGCTCCAATGAGGTTTGGCAAATGCATTCAACCAATACCATCCCATTATTTGGTGCCCACCTTTCTTGGCAAAAAGCCCTTGACCTCCCCGGAGCAAGGCAGATGAAAATTTTACGACAGGTTTTCGAAAGTTTGCCTTGGCAAGAAATGCTTACCTCTCGAAAAATATTCTCAGGAATAAACTGGCCATTTACCCAGAAGAAAATGGCCCTAACCACTGCCGACCAAAGCTGTATATTAGTGTACCAACCTACAGGCAGTAAAATAAAGTTAAGCCTAAATAAGGCAATTTTAAAAGATGCTTCGTCCTATTGGATCAACCCTCATGACGGTGAAGTAATTGCCCATGAAGGCAAACCCTCTAACACCTTTAAGACTCCAAACAGGCTACAAGATTGGCTCCTTTTAATTTTATCAAGTGGTCAGAATGAACAGTGGCAATACCCAAGATCTTGAATTTTAATCAGTTGCAATTTTTAGTGGATAAAATTGTGGATAAAGTAATAAAAAGCCGTTTTCTAAGTACTTTTTATTAAAATTATCCTTCTCCCATCGCAGTTAGCACTAAACTCCGCTCCCCGCCATGGTTTCGAAATTCCCCAAGGTAAATCCCTTGCCATGTGCCAAGGTTCAACCTCCCTCTAGTAATAGGAACCTGCACTGAAACACCAAAAATGCTTGATTTTAGGTGCGCAGGCATGTCATCAGGCCCTTCCATGGTATGGACAAAATGGGGATAATCCTCAGGAACAAGGTAGTTGGTAAAGGTTTCGAAGTCCACTCTTACAGAGGGATCTGCATTTTCATTGATCGTTAACCCAGCGGAAGTATGCTTTATCCACACCTGCAGCCATCCTTTTTCAATTTTTTTCAATTCCTGGAAGTTATCCACAATATACCTGGTTATGAGGTGAAAACCCCTTTTATAGGCAGGTAATTTGATTTCTTTTTGGTAGGTTTTCATAAATTAACTCAGCTTTATATCCATTAGCAAATATAAAAAATTTAAGATTTGCAGTTTATTAATTATATTTAAGATTAAACATTTAGAACCTAATTCCCCAACGATGCAGAAGCTAACATTATCAATTTTAATATTGTTATTCACCGTAGTAAGTTATTCTGCGAGCGCACAACAAACCAGCAGAGTACTGTCACTAAAAGATGCCCAAACAATAGCTGATGCTGCAGAAGCAAAAGCCAAGGCAAACGATTGGACGGTCGTTATTTCCATAGTTGATGCTGGTGGAGATTTAGTGCTACTAAAAAGAATGGATGGTACCCAGTCAGGAAGCATTGACGTCGCATTAGAAAAGAGTGAAACCGCCATAAAATTTAAAAGATCAACCAAAGAGTTTGAAGACATGGTAGCGGCAGGAAGGTTAAACATCCTAAGCCTGCCTGGAGTCCTGGCAATGGAAGGTGGACTGCCAATAATTTCAGGTGACCAGGTAATTGGTGCCATTGGCGTGAGTGGTGCAGCCCCTCCGGAAGATGGAATTATTGCTGAAGCAGGAGTTGCTGCTTTTAAATAAACTTGGAATTTCCAGTCCAAAATAATTACTGATGGACTTCTAATAATTATGACAAAAGGAAAGAATTTACCTTCAAAATTACCTTATGTTGGCACTACCATTTTTACGGTAATGTCCAAACTGGCTACAGATGAGGGGGCATATAATTTATCTCAAGGCTTTCCAAGTTTCGATTGTTCTCCGAAACTTAGTGAACTGGTTTGTCACTATTTAAAAAATGGCTATAACCAATATGCACCTATGTCTGGGGCACCCGTTTTCAGGGAAAGCATAGCGGAAAAAACAGCCAGGGTTTATGGCATTTCTTATGACCCTGAAACAGAAGTGACGGTTACTTCAGGAGCCACTGAGGCTATATTCTGCGCTATCACTGCCGTAGTATATCCAGGAGATGAGGTGATCGTACTTGAGCCGGCCTATGACAGTTATGTTCCCGCCATTGATCTTAATGGCGGCATCCCAGTATTCGTTACCTTGGATGCGCCCAATTTTAAAATCGATTGGGAAAAAGTTAAGGACAAAGTATCTCCAAAAACAAAGGCAATAATTGTCAATTCACCGCACAATCCTGTGGGAACAGTTTTTAGCAAGGAGGACCTCGACAGTCTGGCGGAAATTGTTCGCAACAAAGACATTTATATTATAAGTGATGAGGTTTACGAGCACATTGTTTTTGATGGAGAAGTCCATCATTCCATGATGAGCCATCCTGAATTAAAAGAGAAATCCTTTATTTGTAATTCGGTAGGCAAGACCTACCATGTCACAGGATGGAAAATTGGCTATTGCCTGGCTCCAGCAGCCCTGACGAAAGAGTTCCAACGCATACACCAATACATAACTTTCTGTACGGTATCACCAATGCAGTACGCGCTGGCAGACTTCCTGAGGCTACCGGAACATTACGAACAGTTGTCCGATTTCTATCAGCGGAAAAGAGATCGATTCAATGATGCCTTGAGTGGATCCAGGTTTACGTTGAAACCTTCTAAAGGAAGCTTTTTTCAAATTGCTTCTTACGAAAGGATTACCGAGGAATACGATTACGATTTGGCCATTCGACTGACCAAGGAGATAAAGGTTGCATCTGTACCCATTTCGGTTTTTTATAAAGAAAAAAGAGATGATAAATTGTTGCGGTTTTGCTTTGCCAAGGATGATGACATTCTGGACAAAGCCGCAGCATTATTGTGTAAATTATAAACCATTTATAAACGAATGCTTGAATTAGGTTTTGTAAGCGCCATTTTGGCTGAAAAAAGTTTTGAAGATGTAATTGATTTTGCTGCCAAAGAACAATTCTCTTGTGTAGAAATCATGTGTTGGCCAAAAGGCAAAGCAGAGCGACGTTATGCTGGTGTGACCCATATTGATGTAGCCAATTTGGATGAAAAGGCGGTTCAGCATATAAAAAATTATCAGAAAGATAAAAAGGTATATGTTTCTGGACTGGGCTTTTACCCCAATCCCTTGGATCCCGATGAAAAGGTAGCTGAAAATGCCTTGTCTCATATCATGGATGTAATTGATGGTGCGGAAAAATTAGGCATACCTGTAGTCAATACTTTCATTGGTAGGAATCCTTCTTTAAATGTTTCGGACAACTTAATGCTTTTTGAAGAGCGATTCCCTCAAATCGTTCATCACGCCTCTTCCAAAGGCATAAAAATAGCAATTGAAAATTGCCCCATGTTATTTACCGATGATGAATGGCCTGGAGGAAAGAACCTTGCCATCTCTCCAACCATTTGGGACAAGATGTTTACCATTATTCCAGATGAAAACTTTGGGTTAAACTATGATCCATCCCATCTAGTATGGATGCAGATGGACCCTGTACAACCCATTTATGATTACAAAGATAGACTTCATCACATTCACCTAAAGGATGTAAAAGTATATCAGGACAAATTAAATAGAGTAGGCATCCTTGCCAATCCTTTGGAATACCACTCCCCTAAAATACCTGGCTTGGGAGATGTTCCTTGGGGCCGCTTTTTTGCAGCACTCACCGATGTGGGCTACAGAGGTCCTTGTTGCATAGAAGTAGAAGACAAAGCCTACGAAAAATCTGAAGCCGATGTCAATATGGCGATATTAACCTCTCGAAATTATTTGAGACAGTTTATTCCATTTAGAGAAGCATAGCGTTCAGCCCTCCGAGGTTTTGAAAACCTCGGAGGGCTGCCATCTATTCATTTATAGCTTACTATTCTTTTTTCGTAGATGTTCACTATGAATTTTTAGTAACCAGAAGCGAAGGCCCTTGGGAAAAACAATGAGCACAACACGATTTTACTTTGCCAATTATCTTTATTAGATGGTCAAAATATTTGGATTGGCTTTTCCTATGGTTTCTTCTGTCCAGTTTTTTTCATCTTTGTCAAGCGCTTCTTCTTTATCTTCCTGACCATTATCAGCCTTCAGTTTCAACCTTATAAACATAGGGAAATGATCCGAGGATATAGAAGGGAGTCTTTTTATTTCTCGTAAAACGAAATCCTCTGAGTGAAAAATATGATCTAGAGGCCATCGAAAAGGGAGGTGTTTTGCATTGTAGGTATTAAAAAAGCCTCTTCCTTTTCTTGGGTCTAAAAGCCCGCTAATTTTTTGAAAAAGGCGTGTTGTTCTTGACCATGCCACATCATTGAGGTCTCCAAAAACCAATGTTGGCAGTTCTGCATCCTTAACATTCTTGCCAACAATCAGCAATTCAGCATCCCTTGGAAGCGAAGTATCACTCTCTGTTGGGCTTGGTGGTTCTGGATGAATGCAGTGGATTTGTATAGGTTTTCCAGAAGGAAGAATCACCGATGTGTGAATAGAAGGGATATCATCTTCTACTAAATAATGAACCTTGGTATCCTTCAATTCCAAATTAGAATACAAGTGCATTCCGTAAAGGTTGTCTAAAGGTATTTTGACTTGGCACTTGTAATCTTCTTCCAAAACAGACATTTGCTCCTCCCACCACTTATCGGATTCTAAAGTAAGCACCAAGTTGGGTTGGTGCTTCTTTACCAGACTAATTAACTTTTCAACATGTCGATTTGGAGTAAGAACATTACTTACCAATATGGCAATTTCATTATCTGGGTTACTGGTCTTATCGTGATATACTTCTTTTCCAGCCACTACGGTGTAGGGGAAAATTTTTCTGGCCTGATAAAACCAGGAAAAAACCACCAAGGTCAAAAGGCCAAGATTAAAATTATTAAACTCAGAATAAGGCATTAGAAAAAGCACTATTGCCAAGGTCGCCATCAATAGCAACTGAATCCTTGGAAAATCAAACACTCGTACCCACCAGTTACTTACCTTTAGCTTTGAAGCTATTACAGCCAAAATACTGATAATACTTAAGCTTATTTTTAAAATATTTAATACCAGATCCATTGCCACGTGAAGTTAATTTAATACTTATCAAGTATTTTAGTTTTGCCAATAATTTACAATATATACGAAAGCGATAAAATTATTAATAATTTTAGGTATCAATTTAACAAACAATTTACCTCATGTCATTTTTAAAATCGTTTTTTCGTCAGGAATTTGAAGCCAAAGGCTTGGACATGACCAATGAGCCCTTTATCCAAGCCCTTGAAATTGCTTTGCACACTAATAAGTCACTTTTCCTAACAGGCAGGGCGGGAACCGGTAAAACAACATTTCTACATACCCTGAGAAAATTTAACCCCACCAAAAATATGGTGGTGGTTGCACCAACAGGAGTTGCGGCCATAAATGCTAAAGGAAAAACCATTCATAGCTTCTTTAAAATTGATCCTCGACAAATTTTTCTCCCAGATGATCCGCGGCTCCATGCCAATCGTTCCAAACAAAATATCTTTGACACCTTCAAATATACCAACAGTCGTTTGACAGTAATACGACAACTGGACCTACTCGTAATTGATGAAATCTCCATGGTCCGCGTGGAGATATTGGATATTATAGATCAAATTTTACGTGTCTTTAGAAGGAAAACGCACCTGCCTTTTGGTGGCGTCCAACTGGTTTTGATAGGAGACCCTTTCCAATTACCTCCCATTGTCAAAGACAGAGACTGGTCCCTATTGGCCACCAAATATGAGACACGCTTTTTCTTTAGTTCGTATGGTTTTAGAGAATTAATGCCTTACCATATTGAGCTCCAAAAAATATACAGACAAAAAGACACTGTCTTCAAAGACCTTTTAAACAGAATAAGAGAAAGCAAACATACCTATGACGACATCAATTTTTTGAACAAGCGGGCAGCCGACTATCATTTTGACCTTTTGGACCAAGGCTATATTATACTGGGGACCCATAATTTCAATATTCATAAAATAAACAAGCAGAAATTAGAACTCATAAATAGCGAGGAAAAAAATTTCAAGGCAGATATTGAGGATGATTTCCCTCCATCTATGGCACCATTTGATCCCATAGACATCACACTTAAAGTTGGGGCCCAGGTAATATTTATGCGCAACAATCCCGAAAAAAAATACTACAATGGCATGATTGGGAAAGTAGTAGAGATGCATAAAAATAAAATCCTTGTAGAAGCAAATAATGGGACATTTTATGAAGTTGAAAGAGAGGTTTGGGAAAACGTAGACTTTCAATACAATGAGCAGGAGAAAAAAGTAGATGCAAAGGTTATTGGTAGGTTTACGCAGTTTCCTCTGAAGCTTGCCTGGGCCATCACAGTACATAAAAGTCAAGGACTTACCTTTGAGAAATGTATAGTGGAAATAGACAGGTCCTTCGAAGCAGGTCAAGTCTATGTAGCCCTTAGCCGATGTACTGATCTAGCGGGTTTGGTGTTAAAAAAAGCCATCGGCATGCAAAGCGTCTTGGTAAGTCAAGACAGTTTGAATTTTAGTTTACAGCGGCAAGGAGAGTTGCAGGTGGAAGAAGACCTAAAGGTTCAAAGAGCCTATGCTTCTTTACCTTATGCATTTGATGCCTACCGAAAAGGGGATTTAAACAAGGCCAAGGCCATTTTCGACGAAGTTCAAAGCATCCAGGACATCACCTATTATGCAAAATTCAAGCAATTTATGATGCTAAAACCTTACCTAGATCACAAAAATAAACACAGATAAATGAGTTTTAAATAACTTTTTTAGCATTTTATAAAAAATAAATGCCTGATTCCCTTGCCTTTTAATCCCAAATACATAAATTTGTATTTAACAGCAGATTAAAAGCATTTCAATTTAATTATTTTTCAAATGCAGGGGATATTGAGAGGAGTAAAACGGAACGGAAACTATTTTAACAGCATAGTTTTATCCATAATTTTGATTCTAGTTATTTCAGGGCAAAGCTTTGGTCAATTGGCATGTACCAATACCGAACCGGTAACTTATACAAAGCCATGGCAAAATGGCTGGCAGAATGGTTATCCAACCAATGTCTGGAATGCCTATGTTTATCAATTAACAGGGGACTATAATCCAAATGGAGCTAATGCAGGCCATAACGAACCTGCAGAATTTAAAAAAACCTATGGCGGTGTAGGAGGCCAATACAAAGGAATGCTATTAAGAGATGGCGCTAATTTCCTACCTGTTTCTGGTGTCAATTTTGATACTCGCTTTAGTGATCCAAATCCTGGCAATGGCTATCTTTCCGATAACCTGTTTTTTCAAACTGGTATCAGCCCTACCACTTCAGGTGGATGTGACACTCAACTCAACCAATTCGGTGTTCATATGCGTGGAAGGTATGTCCCTAACCAAAATGGGATTTACCGAATACGCATAGGTAGTGATGATGGTTCCTATTTCAAAATGTTTTCAGATCTTGGTAATGAAAGCGGAAGTATTGGACAAGATGTCAATGGAGATAATTTGATTCATAACAATTGGGCAAAAAATGAATCGGACACCTTACTGTATGATGGCGTTGATAATTTTGTATACGAGAACAACATCAGAAATTACTATGTAGAATTAGAAGCCGCTCAGGAATGGTTCATGAAATTGAACTATTATGAAAAAGACGGAGCCAACAGATTTGCATTTGAAATTGAATTGTATTTCGGCCCTGGCGAGATAAAAATGGGAACAGATGCTTCAGGATCAGTTGCTTTTTGTGGTATAAATCCAGATCCTACTATCATCAGCTCAAAAGGCCCTGCCGTATTTGAAGATGGAGAAGTGACTGATTATTTTTGGCAATATGCCACTTCGAATGATGAGTCTGCCACTTGGAACACCATTTCCGGAGCTACTGAAAAAGATTATAAAATCCCAGCTTATGAGGACGACAATTGGACCGGGTCTAGGTATTATAGAAGAGGGGCAACCAATACAATTGCAGTAAATGACTCTACAAGTACCGATGTTGATGTATTTACCAATGTATTGGAAGTAATCATGAATCCAATCGCCGATTTAGATCGTACTGAATTTGGCGTCAATGAGTGGATAGGTCATACTTATGATGCACCTAGAAATTTTGCTACTTCCAATTACTCTGGAAGGGTTTTTCAAGATTCCGTATTTACTCAAAACTTTCCAGCTGGTGTAGGATGTAATTCTCAAAAAAATAACTTTACGGTGCAATATAGAATGCGATTAGACGTCGAACCAGGCACCTATGACTTTAACGTCAATGGAGATGACGGATATAGATTATCAATCAATGGTACCACTGTGATTAACGAATGGGGAAAATCGGGCGGTAAAAAAGCAACTGCTGATACTTACCAGATGGAAATTATAGAGGAAGGCGTTTTAGAATTGATTTTGGATTATTATGAACTAGGTGGTGATCAATCGATTATTTTTGGATACGACGAATCATTGCTAGTACTTCCTCTGGAATGGGGCGATTTTATTGGGCAGGCTTGCGGGGAGAACAATTGCCTTAAATGGAGCACTCTACAAGAAAAAAACACCAGCCATTTTGTCCTAGAAAGATCCAATGATGGATTCAACTGGAAAGAATTTGGTGAAGAAATAGCCGCTCAGGGAAATAGCAACAGTGAAGTACATTATCAGTATTCAGATGATTCTTTTGATAACACTTATACTTTCTACAGGATAAAGCAAGTTGACTTGGATGATACTTTCAGCTATTCTGATGTAATAAGGGTTGAAAACAACTCGCTTAGCAATAAGTTGATGCCTTTTCCAAATCCTACTATGGACTTACTTTTTGTTGACTCCGAAGAAGGAATTTTGAATGTTGAACTTATTAGTCAGGACCAAAGGATAAGGGCTCAGCCTCTGCTTGAGAAGGTTGGAGACAAAAGATACCAAATTGATATGCGTCAATTTCCTAGCAACCATTATTTGGTAACGATAAGGACAAGCAAATCGAAAAAAACTTATAAGATAATGAAAAGATAAAAGGGCAAAAAAAGCCATCATATGCTCGCAAGACCTATGAAACTTAAATAGCAGCAAGCGATATCAAAGGCAGACAGTCAACTATATGACTGTCTGCCTTTTTTTTTCAATGACATTTTACCATTTATAGGTTTGGGTTGGTATCTTTGCATGTTATGGGTAGTACTACTGTCAAAAAAAGCACATCTCTCGAAGACCTGGATCCGAAATCTTTTATCATAATAAAGAATGCCCGGGTCAATAATCTTAAAAGTCTAAGCCTAGCCATTCCAAGGAATAAGCTGATAATCATTACAGGCTTATCAGGTTCGGGAAAATCTTCCCTTGCTTTCGACACTCTTTTTGCAGAAGGACAGCGGATGTATGTAGAAAGCTTAAGCTCCTACGCCAGACAATTCCTCGGCCGAATGGAGAAGCCCGAGGTAGAGTACATCAAAGGGGTATCACCAGCAATTGCCATACAGCAAGGTGTAAACACAAAAAATCCTCGATCCACGGTAGGCACTACTACTGAAATTTACGATTACCTTAAGCTTTTATTTAGCCGGATAGGCAGGACTATCTCCCCCATAAGTGGAGAGGAAGTAAAACACCATACAGTCACCGACGTAGTAGCTTATATCCATGGTTTCGAAGAAGGTGATAAGGTCATGATAAGTTGCCCCCTACACTTCAGTCCAGAAAGAGCCAGAGAAAAGGAATTGGAAGTTTTGTTACAAAAAGGCTTTACCCGTGTGCTGGTAGATGGAGAGGTATCTTTTGTAGAAGACCTGTTAGAAATAGAAAAACTGCCGGAGGGCACCTTCGAAATTCTTATTGATAGGGTATCGGTAATGAAAGAGGACGAAGGAAATCAATTTAGAATTGCAGACAGTATTCAGACTGCATTCTTTGAAGGCTTGGGAGAATGCAAGATTGTTGTGCCCGACAAAGCCGTAAGAACTTTCAGTGATAAATTTGAGCTGGATGGAATTCATTTCGAATTGCCTACAGTGAATTTTTTTAGTTTTAATAATCCCTACGGTGCTTGCAGAACCTGCGAAGGCTTTGGTTCTGTTTTGGGAATAGACCCCGACTTGGTGATTCCTGATAAGACCATTTCTATATTTGAAGGAGCCATAGCACCTTGGCGTGGAGAAACGAGTAGAAAATGGTTGGAGCCGCTTTTAAAGGATGGAATAAAATTCGATTTCCCCATCCACAGACCGTACGAAGACCTTGATGAGAAAGACAAGGCCATCCTCTGGACTGGCAATAAGTATTTTAAAGGCATCAATGATTTTTTTGCTTTCTTAGAAAGCAAACTCCATAAAATCCAGTATCGTGTAATGCTTTCCAGGTTTAGGGGACGAACTGCCTGCCCAGATTGTAAGGGAACAAGGATAAGAAAAGATGCTTCCTACGTTAAAATAGCCAATAAATCCATTACGGATATGGTGTTACTGCCAATAGACAAGGCACTGCCCTTCTTTGAAAACTTAGAACTTACTGAGACGGAGAAAAATGTATCCAAAAGATTGCTGCAAGAAATCATTAACCGACTTGAATACCTGGATCAGGTAGGCCTTGGTTATTTAACCCTTAACAGGTTAACCTCCTCCTTGTCAGGTGGAGAGTTTCAACGAATAAAGCTGGCTACATCATTGGGCAGCGCCTTGGTCGGGTCCATGTACATTCTGGATGAACCTAGCATAGGCTTGCATCCCAGAGATACGGAACGGTTAATTAGAGTATTGAAGGCACTGCGGGACTTAGGCAATACTGTAATCGTAGTGGAGCATGAGGAGAAAATCATCCTTACAGCTGACCAGATAATTGATATCGGACCAGATGCAGGAGTTCATGGCGGCGAACTGGTTTTCCAAGGTTCACTGAAAGAACTAATGGCAGCAGGAAATACACATACCTCAAGGTACCTGAGTGGTGAAGAATCTATAAGTACCAAAATCCAAAACAGAAAATGGTCAGAGCACATCTTAATTAAAGGCGCATCAGAAAATAACCTGAAAAATTTAACAGTTAAAATTCCTTTAGAGATTTTAACTGTAGTGACGGGCGTTAGTGGTTCAGGAAAATCTACCTTGGTCAAAAAAGTACTTTACCCTGCCATCGGAAAGATCCTTGGAACCGTAAATGAGGAATCAGGACGATTTGACAAAATTGAAGGGCATTATAGAAATATCAACAGGGTAGAATTCGTAGATCAAAATCCAATAGGCAAATCCTCCAGGTCCAACCCTGTAACCTATGTAAAAGCATATGATGGCATTCGGGCACTTTATTCTGATCTCCCCATTTCCAAACAAAGGGGCTACAAACCTGCCTTCTTTAGTTTCAATGTAGATGGAGGCAGGTGTGAGGCTTGCCAGGGAGAGGGCACACAGAAAATCGAGATGCAGTTTATGGCAGACATCTACCTTACTTGTGAATCATGCAAAGGGAAGCGTTTTAAAAATGAAATATTGGATGCCAAATACAATGGAAAAGACATTTCGGAAGTGTTGGACCTAACCATTGATGAAGCGATGGAATTTTTCAGCGAAAAGCAGGCAATTATCCAGAAGTTGAGGCCACTTCAAGAAGTAGGCCTTGGTTATATTGGTCTTGGACAATCCTCCAACACCCTTAGTGGTGGTGAAGCTCAAAGGGTGAAATTAGCCTCCTTCTTAGGGAAAAATGATACCAAAAAACAGGAGAAAATATTGTTCATTTTCGATGAACCAACTACCGGTTTACACTTCCATGATATAAAGAAATTGCTCTTCTCGATCAATTCGCTGATAGATCAGGGTCACACGGTTATTATCATTGAGCACAATACGGAAGTTATCATGGCTGCGGATTGGGTAATCGACTTAGGACCAGAAGGAGGCGAAAAAGGGGGATATGTCGTTTTTGAAGGCGTTCCAGAAAATTTAATGAATGAGTCAAATAATTTTACAGGAAAATATCTTTTAGAGCTAAAGAAGGGATAAAATGCAATTAATTATAAGAATAAATTTATTTTTTTCTGTCAAACAGTAAAAAAAATGATTTTTATATATAGTTTTGTGCTATATAAGTTTTAGTCATTGGTAGTAATTGAGTTACAGCCAGACTAAATCAAGCATTGTAAAACTACCTAATTACATCTCCTTTCATGTTATTCAATTCCATTGAATTCCTGATTTTCCTACCACTAGTATTTTTAATATATTGGTTCGTCTTTAATAAAAACATTAAGCTTCAAAATTCGTGGATATTGATTGCGAGCTATGTTTTTTATGGCTGGTGGGATTACCGCTTTCTTTCCTTAATATTTTTCAGCTCACTGGTTGATTTCATTATTGGTTTACAGCTCGATAAGCGAAAAAATAGGTCTCATCGAAAATGGCTGCTATTTATCAGTTTATGTGTCAACATTGGGTTTTTAGGCTTTTTTAAATATTACAATTTCTTCGCAGAGAGCTTTGCAGAAGCCTTCACCTTATTTGGAAATTCTATGGACCCTGCGAGGCTAAATATTATATTGCCTGTAGGGATTAGTTTTTACACCTTTCAGACGATGAGCTACACCATCGATGTATACCGTAAAAAGATGGCCCCTGTAGCTGAACCAATAGCCTTTTTCGCTTATGTAAGTTTTTTCCCTCAGCTAGTGGCTGGGCCAATAGAGAGGGCAACAAATTTATTGCCACAATTCTTCAAAAACAGAGAATTTAGCTATGCAAAAGCCAGTGACGGCTTGCGTCAAATGCTTTGGGGTTTATTCAAAAAAATCGTCATAGCAGACAATTGTGCCATTTATGTAAATGACATTTTTAATGATTACCAGTCCTTTTCAGGCTTTACGTTATTGCTTGGAGGGGTATTGTTTGCTTTTCAGATATACGGTGATTTTTCAGGCTATTCAGACATTGCCATAGGCGCTTCTAGGTTATTTGGCTTTGACTTAAAACGAAACTTTGCCTTCCCCTATTTTTCAAGGGACATTGCTGAATTTTGGCGAAGATGGCATATTTCCCTTTCCACCTGGTTTAGGGATTATTTGTACATACCACTGGGGGGAAGTAAAGGGGGACATGCGATAAGAAACATCTTTATTATTTTCATTGTCAGTGGATTTTGGCATGGGGCCAATTGGACTTTTATATTTTGGGGAGCCTTAAATGCGGTTTTTTACTTGCCCCTGTTGTTAACAAAAAAGAACAGAAAACACACAACGGATACAGTTGCAGCGGGAAAATACCTGCCAAGCCTCAAAGAATTCTTTCAAATGGGCATCACTTTCCTTTTAACTGTATTTGCCTGGATCTTTTTTAGAGCAGACAACCTGGCCATGGCCTTTGACTATATTTCTATCATCTTTTCATTAAAATTCTTCGTGCTACCAATTCAAGATTTTTGGAGTATGAATACGGGAAACCATTTGATCTATCTTTTCATTTTGCTAATCGGCTTCATTATTGTTGAGTGGTTACAAAGAGAAAAAAGTCATGGTTTAGAACTAAACCCTCTTAGAACCCCAAAAGCCGTTAGATGGTCATTTTACTATGCTATAATCATCTTCTGTTTCATTATGAATGGGGTGCAACAAGAGTTCATCTATTTTCAATTTTAAGTGTCATGAAAAGATTCATAGGGAATAGTCTGTATTTTGTAATTCCTTTTGTTGTATACAGCCTAATTATAGCATTTATTGATCCTTTTAACTATTTAGACGGTTTTAGTATAACCAGCGAAGAAAAGAGAGAGACGATCGCCAAGGACATTGAACCCCATCTATACAAGATTATTGCATTTGAAAATGACCCCAAAAAAAATTGGGTGTTGGGAGATTCCAGAAGTAATGGGCTTTACGACGCCATGGATCAGGATCAATGGGCCAGTTTATCCTATGGCGGAGCAAGTTTAAAAGAAATGATCCAGTCTTTTTGGTGGGCTACGGAGATTGTAAAACCAGATACCGTTTTGATAGGAATAAACCTTAATTTATACAACAAGTTTAACAGGCGTTTTTGGGTGGAAGAAACCCTTTCAAGAAAAGGAAATTATTTCACGTATGCCTTCAACAAATACACTTTCAATGCAACAGTAGCATTAACAAAATCATTAATAACCCCCGAGAAGGAACCAGAACCCGAAACAGAGGTGGATGATCCAGAAGCTAAAAAATATTACTGGCAGAAGAAGCTCAAAGAAACGGATAAGTTTTACAAAAACATTACCTACCCAGATCAATACAAAAAACAGCTCACTGAAATTGCTGAATATTGTAAAAAAGAAGATATTAAATTAATATTTTGGATTCCCCCATTGCACAAAGATTACCACGATGTACTCGAACAATATGACTTAAAGGAATATACGGAAAGATTCCGCAGTGATATGCGTGCATTTGGAGACGTTTTTGATTTCAATTACGATTCCAAATTAATCATAGATTCGCAGAACTTCCGAGATCCTGTCCATTTCAATGCCGAGATTGCCAGGGAGATTGAGAAGGAAATAAGAAATTACGCACCATCTCACTCTAAGCTATACAGGCATTAATTTACTCTTGGCAAAGAAGGAAAATCGGTTGGTAGAAAGGTATTAAAAGATAGGTTTTGTTTCCCTTTTAATAATAATCCTGGGGAACCACATGTACCTCTTGTCTATTAGTTTGTTTCTAAAATTAACTATTTGCAAAGGTGTTGTTCTCAGTAACAGACTTTTTAATTTGTCATATAGGGAGATGATAAATCACATTGAGATGAATATGCTTCAAATCAGTCTCTTTCCATACCATTCACCTGTGTTTCATACTGGGTTAATAAGATGAGTCTACCGTCCCACTAATAGAAACTTTCAATATTTAAAAAATTAAGGTAATTTAAGCATTCAATTATTTTATATTAAAAATTGAAGTAAATTACTAATAGTTAATTAAAAGAATACCTAAGCCTAATCCATGTTAAAATTATTAAAAAGAACTTTGTTTGTGAGTTCTGTTTCATCCGTCTTGTTTATAGCAAGTGCCTATCATTTCAATAAGTCCTTTGAGCCCTATTCACAAGAGATTCCTGGAACAGGTCTCTCGTTTGATATGGTACCTATACCTGAAGGAAGCTTTAAAATGGGCAGTAACAATGGTGCTGCAGATGAAACGCCAATACACGAGGTTAATGTCGATCCGTTTTGGATGGCCTCCCATGAAGTCACTTGGGATCTTTACGAATTATTTTTAGACAAGAGTTTTGAAGCCTCCTCTAGTGAAGGTCCACTAAGCCCTAAAATAGATGGCTTAACAAGGCCTTCAATCCCTTACTTGGACATGACCTTCGGAATGGGAAAAGAGCATAAACCCGCGATTGCGATGACCCAATATGGTGCCATCCAATTTTGCAGGTGGCTGTACCTTAAAACAGGTGTCTTTTTTAGATTGCCTACAGAGGCTGAATGGGAATATGCCGCCAGGGCAGGAACTAACACGAAATATTTTTTCGGAGATGATCCTTCTAAACTAGGCGAATATGCCTGGTATGGCGAAAATAGTGATGGAACTACCCAGAAAATAGGTCAAAAAAAGGCAAACCCCTGGGGGCTTTATGACATCCTTGGCAATGTAAATGAATGGACCATGGATCATTATGAAGAAGGTGCTTACGCCAGCAGAGGTGCCTCCACAGACAATCCACTAAATTTATCTGAAGACCTGTACCCTAAAGTAATCAGGGGAGGAAGTTATGATAGTAGTCCTGAAGAAATGACCAGCAGCAAACGTGCCGCCAGTACTCCGGAATGGAAAAGAATAGACCCACAAATCCCTAAAAGTCAATGGTGGTTTCCTGAGGCACCATTTTTAGGAATGAGAGTGATAAGACCGCTAACCACGCCAAGTCCAGAATTCATAGAAAAATATTACGGCAACGAGCCGATGGAAGATTATTAATAATAAACTCAACGGATAATGAAAGAAAATAATAGTAACGAAAGAAGAAATTTCATTAAAACTTCGGCATTAATAACTGGCGGCGCCATGTTAAGCCCTTTCACACTCCCTGGGGCACATGCTGCAGGAGATGACGCCATTAAGATAGCCGTCATTGGTTGTGGTGGTAGAGGTACTGGAGCAGTCTTCCAGGCCTTTGAAACTGGACAAAACATCAAATTGGTTGCAATGGCCGATGCTTTCAAAGATCGTTTGGATCAAAGCCATGAGCGTATCCTAAAAAAATATGGTAAAGATAAAGTAGTTGTTCCAGAGGAAAAGAAATTTGTAGGTTTCGATGGTTACAAACATGCCATGAAAGATGCCGACGTGGTAATTATCGCTACACCTCCAGGCTTCAGGCCTGACCATTTTGAAGAAGCAGTCCGACTGGAAAAGCAGATTTTTATGGAAAAACCTGTCGCTACAGATGCCATTGGTATCCGTAGGATTTTAGCAGCTGCAAAAACTGCTAAAGCCAAGAAACTAAACGTAGTGGTAGGCCTACAGCGTCACTATCAAGACAATTATATCCAAACCATAGACTGTATCCATAACGGTGAAATAGGTGACATCATTGGTGGACAGGTATTCTGGAATGACGGTGGTGTATGGGTAAGAGAGCGTCAGCCAGGTCAAACTGAGATGGAATACCAAATGAGAAACTGGTACTATTTCAACTGGCTCTGTGGTGACCATATCACAGAACAGCACGTTCACAACCTGGATGTTGCCAACTGGGTTAAGAATGGCTACCCAGTAAAAGCTGAGGGGACAGGTGGAAGAACCGTTAGAAGGGGTAAAGAAAATGGAGAGATTTTTGACCACCACGTTGTCTTGTTTACCTATGAGGATGGCACAGTCATCCATAGTGAATGCCGACATTTCCCAGGTGCCCACAACAGAGTAGATGAAAGCTTCCAAGGCACAAAAGGAAAAGCATACCTGAATGCCGGACATACAGGTAAATTGACTGACCTGAAAGGAAACAGCCTGTATGACCATGATGGAACAAACAATGCAAACCCTTATCAAGTGGAGCATGACATGTTATTTGATGCGGTTGTAAAAGGAGAATACAAGTTTGCTGATGCAGAAAATGCTGCAAAAAGTACCATGACCTCTATTTTAGGCCGTTATGCAACTTATTCCGGAAAACCAGTCACTTGGGACGAAGGAATTAATTCAGATGTAAACCTTAAGCCAGATACATTGGCATGGGATGCTTTGCCAAAAGTACTTCCAAATGAAGATGGTTTTTATCCTTATGCAATTCCTGGTCAAACAAAAGTAGTCTAAACTCATGGAAAGAAGAAAATTTATAAGAAACGTATCCCTGGGAACCGCTGCAGCTGGTATAGCTGGGGTTAGTACCAGTAAGGCTGCTCAGGCAAACAATTTTGAAGCAGATGCTACTTTCAACCTGGACTATGCCCCACATTTTGGCATGTTTAAAAATCTAGCCGGGGAAGATCTTCTGGACCAGATTACTTTCATGCACGAAAGAGGCTTTAGAAGTCTGGAAGACAATGGGATGATGAAAAGAACTCCTGAAATGCAGGAGAAGATCGGTAATCACCTGGCAAAGCTAGGAATGACCATGGGCGTTTTTGTTCTTGATAAAGGAGGAAATGGTGCCAACACCCTGGCTGCTGGAAAGCAAGAATATGTGGATATTTTCTTGGCAGGATGTAAAAAGGCAGTAGAAACATCTAAACGTGTTAATGCAAAGTGGACTACTGTAGTTCCAGGAGATTTTCAGAGGGATTTACCCCTTGATATCCAAACTGCCAATGTGATAGAAGCCCTACGAAAAGGGGCAGAAATACTTGAGCCACATGGACTAACAATGGTATTGGAGCCTCTTAGTGACAATCCAAACCTTTACTTAAGGTATTCCCCTCAAACTTACCTTGTTTGTAAGGGAGTTGATAGCCCCAGCTGTAAAATTTTGTATGACATCTATCACCAACAAAAAAATGAAGGTCACCTCATTACTTTGATGGAAATGTGCTGGGAAGAGATTGCTTATATACAAATTGGCGACAATCCAGGAAGAAAAGAACCTGGAACCGGTGAGATCAACTTCAAAAATGTGTTTAAATACATTTACGAAAAAGGATTCAAAGGAGTTTGTGGCATGGAACATGGAAATTTCGGTTCCGGCAAGGAAGGTGAAGAAGCAGTAATTCAAGCTTATAGAGAAGCTGATAGTTTCCGCTAAGCCAAGAATACCTCAATAGACTTAAAAAGGGCAGATATGTTGAATATCTGCCCTTTTTATTATCGGAGGTTTTATAGCAGTCTTATGCTAAAAATCCTTTGCGTTTCAATATTGTCTCAACAAATTTTACTTCGTTTTGGGTGTTGAAGATTTTAAACGGAAGATGAATAAACTGAGCCTTAGACAATACAAGAATATAGGCATCGTCTTTTACCTGGGCCTCTTTTATCATTTCCCATTTAATGGGCATACCCTGTTTGCTGTTGATTTTCATAAGTACCTGACGACTGTCAATTTCATAAGAAAGCCGCTCAAACATAACCTTATTCTGTTCCATCTGGGTAACACCTGCAAACTGAATTACCCAAAAAAGCCAGTACAATGTGTAAGCCAATAAGGCCATGCTAATCCACCACCATGAGGGTATCCAAAAATACCCACAAGCAATGGCTATAGCGATCAATACCACCCACCACTGTTGTTTTAAAATGTTTTTTAATCCCTGTTTGATATAAGTACCTGTTTCCAGTTTATATTTTTTTGTTTTTACGATCATTATCAAATATTCATTTTGCTGCGCAAATATCTTACCTTATCCATTAGATAGCAAGTTTATTTCCTATCCCTTTCTATTTTTTTATAATTTTCACTACCATTAAAGCCCTATCCAATGTCACCAAGACAATTTTCCTCCATTTTGTACCCTAGTAGGTATTAAATAACCATTTTAATCCAGGTAGAAACAATTCAAAAAATCAATAGTAAAGCTTACAAATACATGTTCAATGTATCCCATTTCATAAGGAGAAGGAGATAATTAACCCCAATCCGCCTGTATTTAGCAATAAAGCTTTCTTATTTTTAAGGCTTCAAGCAAGTATTCAACATGCCGAATTGTTATGAAAAACACTGCTTGGAAGGCACTTTTATTCAACTGATAAGCCATTGAACCGAATTAAACCTCCCCCCTACGAGTTGATATATTCAAATTATTATTGTAACTTATTGGTTAAACATTCGATATGATGAATAGCCTGGTGATAGATTTGATTTTATGTGGTGTAGCCTACGTGGTATTGATATACTTTGTAGCCACACTTACTAAGTCTAAAATCAAAAGAAACCGGAAAAACAACGATGAAGATGGTGACGGAGGAGTAGAAGACAATACGCCACCTGTAATAGATTTACCACCAGGAATCGTTTGGCCTACAGAGGAGAAAGAAAAGAATCCAATCGCCTTTTAATTTTTTATTTGCACTTATTGCAAATCCCCTGAATCAATAAATTCATTTCCCTTAGCTCATAACCTTTCGGCAGGGAAACTTTAGGGAGGGAAATTTCATCCAAACAACTTGTATTCCCACACTTCTCACATTTGAAATGTACATGCTCGTGATCATGATGTGGGACTGCTGAACTATGATTGCAAAGCGCATATTTGGCTGCACCAGTATCGTCCAGCACTTTATGAACAAGGTCATTCTCCAAAAACGTTTTCAGCGTTCTATAAATAGTTACCCTATCAAAATTATCCTTTAATGCATCTTCTAGATCAGCATGAGACAAGGCTACTTTCCTATTAAGAAAAGTGGAAAGCACATCTCTCCTGCAACTGGTTACTCTTAGGTTATTGTCTTTTAATATTTCAGCCGTTTTATTAGCCATAAGTTTTCTTTTGGGATGACTTAAATATTCAACTGCTATAAGGGTGTTTTCATCTATTAATAAGCTGAAACCACTCTTATTTCTGGTCTTAATCTGTAATAAGTGATCCCTTTAGGATCACCTCATTTTTTTCCAACCTTTATAAACTAGGACACCACCAGCAAATGTAATTATTGTTGCAATTATTGCTGGAATTGTTTCGCCATAAATCCAGAACCCTACACCAAATAAAGCCGAGAAGACCATAATTGAAGCAATCAGCATTAAGCCTATTTCCATAGGCAATTGCCCTACTTCTTCTTTTACATCAGGGTGTTTGATTAATAATTTTTTCCAACCGTAAGATGCAGGCCTAACTTTCTTATAAAAAGCAATTAACACTTTATCATCCTCAGGCTTGGTCAATAAGGTAACAGACACCCATGTAATCGTAGTGATAGATACACCCAAAAGTAATTTCAGGTATCCCATGTCTTCCGGTATAGGCCAAAAGCCTAATTTATTGTGAATTGATTCAAAATAAATCGCCACTATAAAGGAAACGATCATTGCCGAGATTTCAGTATAAGCGTTAATTCTCCACCAAAACCAGCGCAAAATAAATATCAAACCAGTACCTGCACCAATTTGTAACAGAATATTGAAAGCTTCAAGGGCATTGGAAAGTACTGTGGCCAATAATGCTGCAAGCAACATTAGGCCAACTGTGGAAATTCTACCAACAGCCACAAGCTCTTTGTCAGAAGCATCTGGCTTGACAAACCTTGAGTAGAAATCATTAACCACATAAGAAGAACCCCAGTTAAGGTGTGTTGACAAGGTAGACATTACTGCAGCGATCAAGGATGCAAGTACAATTCCTATTAGCCCCTTAGGGAGGAAGGTAAGCATGGCTGAGTAAGCTAAATCATCCCCAAGCTTGCTCGCTTCTATATGAGGAAAAGCCTCTTGCATATCACTCAACTGAGGGAAAAGTATGAGGGAAGACAAAGCAATTATAATCCAAGGCCAAGGTCGAATGGCATAATGAGTGATATTAAACAACAAAGTTGCACCGATCGCATTCTTCTCGTCTTTGGCCGATAACATTCTTTGAGCGATGTAACCCCCACCACCTGGCTCTGCGCCTGGGTACCATGTAGCCCACCACTGGATGGCCAAAGGCATTATAAATAAAGGTATCAATACGTTCCAATCACTGAAGTCTGGAATGATGTTAAGTTTTCCCACTACATTTGGATGTGTCAACAATGCATCTAGACTACCTATTTCAGGTAAAGTAATGATATAAATGGCTGCACCGAAGGCTCCAATCATGGCAATGAAAAACTGAAAAAAATCAGTAAGTAAAACGCCTTTTAGACCTCCCAAAGAACTATAAAATACAGTAACTACAGAGACAATCAAAAGCGTTTCAATAGAACTAAGTCCTAACATCACGCCAAAGATCTTTATCGCAGCAAGGGAAACCGTGGCCATAATTACAACGTTGAAAAACACTCCCAGGTACAAGGCCCTAAATGCTCTCAAAAAAGCAGCAGCCTTACCTCCATACCTAAGTTCATAGAATTCCAAGTCGGTAGTGACTTCAGACCTTCTCCAAAGTTTTGCGTAAACAAATACCGTCAACATCCCTGTCAATAAGAATGCCCACCAAACCCAGTTACCAGAAACACCGTTTTTCCTAACAATATCGGTTACCAAATTGGGTGTATCTGCTGAAAAGGTCGTGGCTACCATACTAACCCCCAATAACCACCAAGGCATATTTCTTCCGGAAAGAAAGAATTCTTTAGCGTTTTTGCCTGCCGTTTTAGAGGCATAAACCCCTACTAGCATGGAAATAACAAAAAATGCAATGATTATTGCCCAATCAAGGATTGAAATATTCATGTTGAAGTATTTATATTATAATTTTTTCAAATAATGCTTATGTGCTAGGTATTCAACCTTCGAGTAAGAAGAAAATTTTTCCAAATAAATAAAACTTTTTCAATTATTTTAATTAATTCCTTTAAATATTTGTAGAACAAGAAGTATTTCTTCTTTCATTGAGTTTCAAAACACTTCAAAGGTAAATATAAACCCTTTCAATAATATATAATTTAAAAGTATTGTAAATTTACCCTTTGGAAATGCTAAAGGGACAACTTAAATCTTTTAAGCTTCTAAGAACTTCGAATTAATACTATGAAAGATACCATATTGGATGCGCTCAAAGCTGCATATAAGTTAGATGCAGACAACCTAGTTGCCAGTAGATTTGGCTCAGGACATATCCATAAAACGTACAAGGTAGATAGCAATACTCAGTCCTATATACTACAGGAATTCAACGATACCGTTTTCAAATATCCAGAACGGATTTCAAATAACCTGGGCTACCTACTTGATAATTTTGACCCTGCCAACATTCCATTTATTTTGCCACTCCCTATCCCCAACCTTGATGGTGGTCTATTTACAGAATTGGACGGAGGCCTGTACAGGCTTTTTCCATTCGTAAACGGAGTGACCAGAGATGATATTGATTACAAAGAGCAGGCAAGCAAGGCCGCTGAAGCCTTTGCCTATTTTGTACTCGTCTTTTTACCTACAGATGCTAACAAACTTCAGGATACCATTCAGGATTTTCATCACCTAGGATGGCGCTACAGTCAATTCGATGATGCATTAAAAGCCCCATCCATTGAGATAGATGAGGAGACCAGAGAGATGATTGCCTACTACGAAAAACGCAAGGACTTGCTTGGTCAATATGGGGCTTACCGCGATAAGTTACCACTGAGGGCAACCCATAATGACACCAAGATTAACAACCTAATCTTTAGTGAAGACTTAAAAAAAGTCAACGCTGTAATAGATCTGGATACCATTATGGCAGGTTTCGTATTCTATGACTTTGGAGACCTTGCCAGAACAGTGGCCTGTACAAGAGACGAATCTTCTCTAGACTGGGGAAATATAAATATCGACATGGTCAAATATGAAGGGCTTCTTGAAGGTTTTTATACTGTCTTGGCGGGTCATGTTACTGAGGAGGAGTTAAATTCCCTTTCATATGGTGCCGAAATGATGACCCTTATCATGGGCCTTCGTTTTCTTACTGACCACCTTAAAGGAAACACTTACTATCAAGTGGATTACGAGGAACAGAATCTTCACCGGTCCAAAAATCAAGCGGAGTTGCTAAATGCTTTTATGGAAAAAAGAGCCGAAATCAAAACCCTTGAAACGAATCTAAAAAGAAAATTTCTGTGAAGCATTAAATAGTAAGACTTGTCCGGATTCTTTGATACTAAAATCGAATACCTGAAAGGAGTAGGCCCTCAAAAAGCAGCTTTGATCAATAAGGAGTTGGATATTTTTACCTTCGGTGAAATGCTACAGCACTATCCTTTCAGGTATGAGGATAGGACTAAATTTTATAAGATTAGTGACATCCGATCAGACATGCAACAGGTGCAATTGATTGGCTCGATCTACTCCATGGAGACCATCGGTGATGGTAGAAAAAAGCGGCTGGTCGCACAGTTTAGGGACGAAACAGGGGCGATAGAATTGACTTGGTTTAAAGGCATACAATGGGTAACCAAAAGACTGGTGAAAGGTGCCCCAATGATCGTTTTTGGGAAACCACAGCAGTTTGGAAGAAAAATTAGCATAGCCCATCCTGAACTTGAACCCCTCACCAATAAGCAGGAAAAAGAGGTTAACTTTCAACCGGTCTATCCTACTACTGAGAAATTGCGTAGCAGGTACCTTGACAGCAAGGGTTTGTCCAAAATAGTAGAAACCCTGCTTCCTTTGGTCCTTCCAAAGGTACCGGAGACCTTGCCTTTCACCCTTTGCCAATCTCTGAGCTTAGCCCCAAAACCTTTAGCCCTAAAAGAAATACACTTTCCATCCGGCCATCAGGCATTAAAAAAAGCACTCTACAGGCTGAAGTTTGAAGAATTCTTTTTCTTACAATTGCGGTTGCTTAAAATGAACCTGACCAGAACTGAAACATTCAGAGGTAAAGTTTTGGACAAGACAGGACTATTAACAAAGTTTTACCAGGATTTTTTGCCTTTTGACCTTACCAATGCCCAAAAAAGGGTCATTAGAGAAATATACAACAACCTGAAATCTGGCTTACAAATGAATCGATTGGTTCAGGGAGATGTGGGCTCGGGCAAAACCATTGTAGCATTTATTTGTCTATTGGTAGCGGTGGATTCCGGTTTTCAAACCTGTCTGATGGCTCCCACCGAAATCCTAGCCACACAGCATTACGAAGGATTAAAAGATTATTCCGATAAAATGGGCCTAAAGATAGCCCTGCTTACAGGCTCCACCAGTAAAAAAAATCGCGCGATTATTCATGGGGCATTAAAATCAGGAGAACTTAATTTACTGGTAGGTACCCATGCCCTCTTAGAGGATGTCGTAGTATTCAAACAGCTAGGCTTGGCTATCATCGATGAACAGCATCGATTTGGAGTGGCTCAAAGGGCAAAGTTATGGGGAAAGAACACGGACTTTTACCCACATGTGCTCGTGATGACTGCTACGCCAATCCCTAGAACACTTGCCATGACGGTTTATGGCGATCTGGATATTTCTGTGATCGATGAAATGCCTGCAGGTAGGAAACCTATTCAAACAGTGCACAGGTATGACAAGGACAGGCTTAAAGTTTTTGGCTTTTTAAAAAAAGAAATTGAAAAAGGCCGTCAGGTTTATATTGTCTACCCCTTGATTGAAGATTCTGAAAAAATGGATCTCAAAAGCTTAATGGATGGACATGAAAGCATTTGTCGGGCCTTCCCTAATATGCCTATAGGCATATTGCATGGCAATATGAAGCCTGTCGACAAAGATTTTGAGATGAACAGGTTTGTAAAAAACGAAACAAAAATCATGGTAGCAACCACTGTCATTGAAGTTGGCGTAAATGTCCCCAATGCTTCGGTCATGGTTATAGAAAATGCAGAAAGATTCGGCCTCTCTCAGTTACACCAATTGAGAGGACGCGTAGGCAGGGGTTCGGACCAATCCTACTGTGTATTGATGAGCAAATACGAGTTAAGTAAAGACAGTAGGGTACGTCTTGATACCATGGTAAGAACCAATGATGGATTTGAGATTGCAGACGTAGATCTCAAGCTGAGAGGACCTGGTGATTTAGCTGGCACACAACAATCAGGCATTACGGATTTAAAAATTGCAGACATTGGAAGAGACAGTGAGATTCTGGTACAAGCCCGAGCATCTGCCCAATCCATTTTGGAAAAAGACCCCCAACTAAATAGCCAAGAAAATAAGCCAATAGCTGATCAGTTGGCCCGGCTAAAAAAGAATGAAATGAATTGGAGCAGGATTTCTTGAACTATTTGGCCGAAAAAGCAATGTTTTCAACAGAAGCCCTTAAATTGGTATGTTTTTCGTTACAGGTTTCTTAAAACTAGACAATTATGTGGAACAAGATAATTTTTCGAAGTATCGTACTATTGATTCCTTTATGGTATTCATGCGTACCCCAAAAGAAATACAACGAAGTAAATATAAGGAATGCAGAAATGATGCGTTCATTGAGAGAGACAGAAAACAACCTGGACAGTACCAATAATAGTCTTGAGGACTTTAAGACAAAGGCTGAAAAGCTGGAAGAGGAAGTCGCTTCCTATAAAAGTAAAAATGCTGCCTTGGATGCCAAGCTAGACAGGGCCATCGCTACCTCCTCATCCGTTCAGCAAGAGCTGTCTGCAAAAGACCAACGAATGGTAGAGCAACAGGAAAGATTAGATTTATTGCAAAGTCTACTGGATGAGCAAAAAGCGGTGATGGAAGGGTTAAAAACCACTATAGACAAAGCGCTGGTTCAATACCGTTCAGATGAGTTGCAGGTATATGAGCAGGACGGAAAATTGTACGTTTCTCTACAGGACAAGCTATTGTTTCCTTCAGGAAGTGCCACGGTCAACAAAGATGGCAAAGAAGCCCTCAGCAAATTGGCTGTCGTAATCAATAACAGTCCTGACATACAGATTTTGGTCGAAGGGCATACCGACAATGTTCCTATACGAGGTAAATTTGAAGACAATTGGGCATTAAGTACTGCCAGAGCAACTGCAATTGTGCGCATTTTAACCAATTCTTATGATGTTGTTCCCGAACGGGTAACAGCTGCAGGTAGAAGTTTTTACTATCCAAAAACCTCAAATGAAACTGCAGAAGGAAGGGCTAAAAACAGGAGAACTGAAATCATTCTTACCCCTCAATTGAACGAACTATTCCAATTGTTGCGGTAAAAGATATTATGGCACTTAGTTATTACATTATTTACAAACCTTTTGGCGTGCTGAGTCAATTTAGCGGAGAAGGAAACACCCTGGGCATGCTTAGTGATTTCCCTTCCGATGTTTACCCTGTGGGTAGGCTGGACAAGGATAGCGAAGGTTTATTGCTATTAACCAATGACACCCGATTAAACCATTTATTGCTGGACCCAAATTATTCTCATGAAAGAACCTACTGGGTTCAGGTAGAAGGAGAAATAACGGATCAAGCCTTGAAAGATCTTGAATCGGGAGTAGAAATTTCCGTTAATAAAAAAATACATAAAACGCTCAAGGCAAAAGCTGAGCGACTTAAAGATGTGGCAGGCATATTACCTGAACGGGATCCCCCCATTAGGTTTAGGAAAAATGTACCTGATTCATGGATAGCCATCACCCTCAAAGAGGGGAAAAACCGGCAGGTAAGAAAAATGACGGCCGCAGTTGGCTTTCCAACCCTTCGCTTGGTGAGGTGGTCATTGGAAGGGTTAAGCATTAAAGGATTTGGAGTCGGTGACGTAAGGCTCCTGGATGGTGCTACTCTTTACCCTACTTTGGGTATTTCAGGTAAAGGACAAACCAGTGAAGCCCTAAAAAAGCCTCAATATCAAAAAACGAAAAAGAAGAAAAGGTACTAAATTGCGATAAAGAATGAATTGTTCTAATTTAGGCTTCTTATAGGCAAAAAATAAATAGAAATTTCAAATATCCATTATGCATCAGGAGAAGATAAAGGAAGTAATTAATGAAGTAAAAAAAGTTGTAGTTGGGCAGGAAAAAATGGTCAACAGGCTTTTAATAGGTCTATTTACAAATGGTCATATTTTGTTGGAGGGAGTACCCGGTCTAGCCAAAACGTTGACCGTAAACACCCTATCCAAGGTGCTTCACCTGGACTTTAAGCGTATCCAGTTTACCCCAGATCTATTGCCAGCTGATCTGATCGGTACTATGATATACAATCAATTGAATGCTAATTTTGAGGTGAAAAAAGGACCTATTTTTTCGAATATTGTTTTAGCAGATGAGATTAACAGGTCTCCAGCCAAAGTACAATCAGCTTTACTTGAAGCCATGCAGGAAAAACAGGTCACCATTGGTGAAACTACTTTCCCCCTTGATAAACCTTTTCTAGTATTGGCCACACAAAACCCTGTAGATCAGGAAGGCACTTACCCCTTGCCTGAAGCGCAGGTGGATAGGTTTATGATGAAGGTAAATATTGAGTACCCTACAAAATCTGATGAGCTAGAAGTCATGAGAAGGATGACCAATGCTAATTTCATTTCAGAAGTCAACCCAATTTTGGGTAAAGAAGATATTTTCGCCATAAGAAGTGCCATTAATGAAGTTCAAATAGCGGAAGCATTAGAAAACTATATTATCGAGGTGGTTTTTTCTACAAGATATCCGGAAAAATATGGCATGCATGAAGAGGCGAAGTACATCCAATTTGGTGCTTCTCCTAGAGCATCCATAAACCTAAACCTCGCAGCCAAAGCAAACGCTTTTATGCAAGGCAGAGATTATGTATTGCCTGAAGACATTAAAGAAATTGCTGAGGATGTTCTTAACCACAGAATAATCTTAAATTATGAGGCTGAGGCAGACGGCATCAGCACACGTGATTTGATCAATAAAATTCTTGACAAAATACCTTTAAATAAAACAGTTGCAATTCAGTAGAGGCAAAGGTGCAGCCGGAAGAAGGGTTTGAATGGATAAATACAAGTTATATTGGTTGTTACAAATTTTTGGTTGGCTGAGCTTCGCTTTAGTCAACCTGTTTTTTGTATCTATGGCCCGAGGGATAACTCCTATTCAAATTGGTGCCTATATATCTTTAGCGATTTTCTATTTTGCATCTACCCACTTTTTTCGCTACTTAATCAAAAATAAAAGCTGGCTTGAGTTCCCAATTGGCAAATTGATAAGCCATGTCTTGATCGCCGTTTTGATCCTTGGAATTCTAAATACAATCTCTCAAATCCTCATCAACTGGATCTTTGGCACCCTACATCTTCCACAGGATTTCAGCCCATTGGTGATTATAGTCAACCTATTCACCAGCTTTCTTTATTATTCCTTATGGGCCTTGTTGTATTTTCTTTTTTACTTTCTAGACAATTACAACTCTAGCTTGCAATACCAGGCAAGGATTAATGAGATTAAGCTTATCCACCTTCGCAATCAACTGAACCCTCACTTTATTTTCAATGCCTTGAATAGCGTACGGGCTTTGGTAGATGAAGATCCTATAAAAGCCAAATCTGCCATCACCCAATTGTCTAATATATTGAGGTATTCTTTAGTGGTAGACAAACACAAAACTATTTCCTTAGCAGATGAAATGAAGACGGTAAAGGATTATTTAAATCTTGAATCTATCCGGTTTGAAGAGCGGTTAAAGGTAATATATGATGTGGAGCCCAAAACCAATCAATACAGAATTCCTCCGATGATGTTACAAACGATAGTGGAAAATGGCATCAAACATGGGATTTCAAATTTAATGAAAGGTGGGCTAATTGAGATAAAATGCACCGTCGGATTGCTAGATGATTTATACATTTGGGTAAGGAACAGTGGTCAGTTAAAACCATCAGGATCTACCAAAAAAAAAGGTGAAGGACACGGTATCGCCAACACCATTCAACGGTTAAAACTTATTTTTGGAAACAAGGCTTCATTCAAGATTTTCAATTATGGAAATGAATTTGTAGTGACAGAAATAAAAATACCGAAACAAAAAGGTTAATTTAGAGGAAAATATAAATATTATGCGCGTATTAGTAGTAGATGATGAAAGATTGGCCAGAAAAGAGCTTATCAGCTTACTGAGCCAAAATGACAACATAGAAATTCTGGGCGAAGCACCAAATGTAGATGAAGCCAAGGAAAAAATAGAATCGCTACAGCCCGATGTAGTTTTTTTAGATATTCAAATGCCAGAGAAAACTGGTTTTGACCTTCTTGAAGAATTGGATTATGTCCCTTTGGTCGTGTTTATCACCGCTTATGATGAATTTGCGCTTCAGGCTTTTCAGGTAAATGCACTCGACTATTTACTAAAACCAATTGAATCGGAAAGATTAACTGAAACCTTAAAAAAGCTTGAGAAAAAGCTCGAGGAATTAAAAAAAGAGGATGAATTCACAACAGATGCTCCTAAGGATAAGCTTGCTTTAAACGATCAGGTCTTTGTTAAAGACGGAGACAAGTGCTGGTTTGTGAAATTGGCAAATGTTAGACTTTTCGAATCTGATGGGAATTATATTAAGGTCTATTTTGAAAAAAATAAGCCGATGATTCACAAGTCACTTAATGCACTCGATGAAAGATTAGACGAAAAATCCTTCTTTAGAGCCAGTAGAAAACACATCATAAACCTGAGCTGGGTAGAAACTATAGAACCATGGTTCAACGGTGGTTTAGTCGTAACGCTCAAGGGTGGCGAGCGAATCGAAGTCAGTAGAAGACAGGCTGCCAGGTTCAAAGATTTAATGAGTTTATAGCTTTAAAACCAAAATAATTGAATTAAATGATCAGTTAATTGTTTATTCTGTGCTTTTTTTTGTATTTTAATTTGTAAATTTCGTTACAGCAATGATACCAATATTTTTCAATTACAAAACAGTTTAGAAATGAAAGAAGAACGGATACTGATCGTTGAGGACGATGTAAATATTTCCGAAAATATCGAAGAGATTTTACAACTTTTAGGTTATGTAAACATAGACATTGCCAATTCTGCAAATCAGGCCATCAAAGTGGTGAAAAAATACCGCCCTGACATGGTATTTATGGATATCAAGTTAAAAGGCGATAAAGATGGAATAGAATTGGGAGAAATAATCCAGCAAATGGTGGATGCCCCTATTGTATATGTTACCTCTTACAGCGATCCAGCAATTATAGAAAGAGCCAAGAGAACCCACCCTGCAGGTTTTATAGTTAAGCCTTTCAATAGCAATGACATCCATGCGATGGTGGAAATTGTACTGTACAATCAAAGAACAAGACCCGCTACCTCCGAAGGAACCTCTTCAAAGATAGCAGAAAGCCCCTACTTAGTGGTTGACGCGGTTTATATCAAGGCAGACAATAGTTTTGAAAGAGTAGATTACAGCGATATTTATTATGTTGAAGCCAATGGGAACATGGTAACCATTTTCTCGAAAAACAGAAACTTCACGATCCGCAAATCAATGAAGGATATGGAAGAGAAGTTACCCTCCAATTTATTTTTAAGGGTTCAAAAATCATACATTGTTCAATTGGCTCAAATAGAAAGCTTCAACACTAAAGAGATTTACCTGAGAACAGGTGATGTAGTGCAAGTGGGAAGACAATACTACAATAGCTTCCTAGCGAAACTCAATACAATAACGGAGAGTTAAGCTACTATTTCATAGCAATTCATTGGCGAGATTGGCCAATTCCGACCTTTCTCCCTTTTCTAATTTAATATGGGCATAAAGAGGGTGATTCCTTGCTCTGTCTATCAGGTAGGACAAGCCGTTACTCTGACTATCCAGATAAGGAGTGTCAATTTGAAAAACATCTCCGGTGAAAACGATCTTAGTGTTTTCACCGGCCCTACTTATTATGGTTTTGACCTCATGAGGAGTTAAATTCTGCGCTTCGTCTACTATAAAGAAAATATTAGACAAGGAACGGCCACGAATATAGGCCAATGGCTGAATGACCAATTTTTCTTGGTTGATCATGTCCGTGATACGTTGGTATTCCTTATCACTTTCCTGGTATTGATTTTGGATGAACTTCAAATTATCCCAAAGTGGTTCCATATAGGGATTCAACTTTGATTTGATATCACCTGGCAAATAACCTATATCCTTGTTGCTCAAGGGAACAATCGGTCTTGCTAAAAAGATCTGCTTGTAATCTTTTCGCTGCTCCAAAGCACCAGCAAGAGCTAAAAGTGTTTTTCCCGTTCCTGCTACGCCCTGAATGGACAAAAGCTTGATTTCCGGATCCAAAATGGCATGAAGGGCAAAAGCTTGTTCCGCATTTTTTGGTGTAATATTGTACGCGATGGATTTAGAAATTCTAGAAAATCGACTTTGTTCGGCTCGATAAAAAGCAAGTATGGATGCGTTACTTTCCACTCCTTTAAGAATATAAAAAGTATTGTTTTTTGGTAGGGCTTTTACTTTACCAAAAATCTCCTTGCCTTCAAGACTTCCTTTTTCGTAAAGATCATTGATTATGTCATTGTTTAAGTTTTCGATTATGCCTTTCCCCGTATTTTCTATTTCACTTATATTCTTAATTTTTCCCGTTTCATAATCTTCAGCAGCAATATCCAACGATTTAGCCTTCAGTCTAAGGTTAATGTCTTTGCTGACAAGGACAACTTTTCTGTTTTTTTCAGTTTCCTTTAAGCTTAATGCTGCATTCAGAATCCTATGGTCATTCTTTTCTTCTCCAAAAATCTCATTGGCATTGAGCTTATTATCGGAATTCATCATTATTTTAAAAGACCCTTTATTTTTCCCATTTAAAGGGGTCCAGTGTTGAATCATATGGTCTTTGGATAGCTTATCCAAAAGCCGAATAAATTCTCTGGACTCAAAATTTTTAGTATCGTTCCCTTTTTTAAACTGATCCAACTCTTCCAATACTGTAATGGGGATGACCACATCATGCTCAGCAAAATTCAAAATGGAATGATGGTCATATAGAATAACCGAGGTGTCAAGCACAAAAATTTTCGAGGCACTACTTGTTGTTTTTTTCAACATATGGCTTATCTGAAGGTAAAAGTCTACTAATAATAATTATTTTAATTTACAATGCTTCAATAATGGCACCGAAAATTCAGGACTGATTAAGGGAAAATTGTGGCCCAAAACATAAATGACTAATAAACTGTGGTTTACAGAAAATAAAAATTTTTAATATATATATCCTGTATCCAGTTATAGCTATTTATCAGAATTTAGGGAAAAATAGCCTGTAATACTACCATTTCATTTATCTAAAACGAAACTTAAATCGTTCGTTTTAGGGTTGTTCAGCTCCTTCCCAAATGCTATTTTTGTACATTTTATCTTAAATTGATTGGTTTCATAAGCAGAGATTATTTTTCTTTGGCACTGAAAAATAATTTTATCATGAAAGATCCCCAAACTTTAACAGCCGTAGCTCGCTTTCACCAAACCTTCAAACACCCCATTCTTCCTTCACCTGTTATACCTGAAGCCAAAAGGTGCAAACTTCGCGTATCCTTAATCGCCGAAGAGTTAAAGGAATTGGAAGAAGCTATTGCCAATGATGACTTGGTAGAAGTTGCTGATGCCTTGTGCGACATTCAATATGTATTGTCCGGAGCCATATTGGAATTCGGCTTAGCAGATAAATTCAAAACCCTTTTTGACGAAGTGCAACGATCCAATATGAGCAAAGCTTGTAAAACTGAAAAGGAAGCCATAGATACTGTGGCCCATTACGAAGGTAAAGGCACAAATTGTTACTATATAAAAACAGACGATGTCTACCTGGTTTATCGCAAGGAAGACAATAAGACGCTTAAATCAATTAACTACTCCCCTGCTGATTTGACAACAATTTTGAAAACCCCCTAACCATTTACCTTTCATTGGACCGGCAATAGTTTCCACACTGTTGTCCGGATTCATTGATTTTTTTAACAGACTAAATCACGAAATAGAAGGTTAATTGCCTATTCCAAGCTAAACCTACTGTAGCACAAAACCTTTAACATCAGTCAGAATTCCATTTTTTATCTCTATATTATTCATACAATCAATTGATTGTATTTTATTTTTAAATTTATTAAAATTTAATAGAGAAATCCAGTTACATTATTGCAGTAATTACACTTAACCTTCTAATACTCATTCTGCTCCTAAGCACTTGAATAACCTGAACCTTACCAAAGTTGAGATCTCTTGGAAATGAATTAACTACACCCCTTTATTCCATATATCCAGTGACCTGCCCTGAATCCAATTGACAAGCAAATGAAAAATTTCCCAAATGCATTCGTAATTATTTTAGCAGTAATCGTTTTCTCCTGGGCACTTACTTTTATCGTTCCACAAGGCGTCTACGATAGAGAAATAAATGCAGAAACGGGTTTGGAAGAAGTGATCAATAACTCTTACAAGGAAATAGATGGTGAAAATCTTTCTGTTTTTGACTTGCTTTTGGCTATACCCAGAGGGATTATTGGCAGGGCTGATATCATCGTCTTGATTCTTCTATTGGGGGGTTGCTTCTATATAATAGAAAAAACAGGGGCATTGTCTCAAGGTTTAGCAAAATTGGTTTCTGCATTAGAAGGCAGGGAAGTTATTGCTTTGCTAATTGTGTCTGCTTTTTTCACTGCTGGAGGAGCTACTATTGGACTTCAGGAGGAGGTCATTGCACTCACGCCTATGTTATTACTTTTCGGGAGGAGCCTTGGCTATAACACATATACTACTCTTTATATAAGCTATGGTTCTTCGGTACTGGGGAGTAGCTTTAGCCCTGCAAACCCTTTCGCAGTGATGATTGCTCAGAAGGTAGCCGGGCTTCCCTTACTTTCAGGAAGTGGATTAAGGCTGATTTTTTTAGGCATCGCTTTTACTATTTGGATATTATTCATTATTCGCTATGCTAGAAATAACCCCATTGCTAAAGTTGCCTCCCACCAGAATGAGAAGGTTAGTAATAGAAGTAAAATTATCCTAAGCCTATTGGCTTTAACCTTTGGGACTGTCACTTATGGTCTTCTCAGTCTTGGCTGGGGTTTTGAAGAACTTGCGGCCTGCTTTTTTGCCTTGGGTATAGTTGCAGGGTTAATTGGTAAATTGGGCATTAACCAGACAGGTGAAGCCTATGTAGCAGGGTTTAAAGAGATGATTTTCGCCTCGGTAATTATAGGGCTGGCCAATAGTATTACGATTGTATTGGAACAAGGGCTCATAATCGATTCTATTGTTTATGGCCTATTTGGCCCATTAAAAAACATCCAACCTACCATCTCTGCCATTTTAATGATGTGCTCTCATTTGGTATTGCACCTACCTATTCCCAGTTATTCAGGTCAGGCTATACTGACCTTGCCTATTCTTGTCCCTCTTTCGGACTTGATAGGGCTTTCCCGACAAACCTGTGTATTGGCCTATCAGTATGGTGCAGTTATGGCCGACCTTGTCGTCCCCACCAATGGGACCTTAATGGCAGTGTTAGCCATCAGTGGTATCTCCTATAATAATTGGATAAAATTTGTCTTGAAACCTATGGTCTTAATGCTGATTTTGGCTGCAATTGCCATTTTTACGGCTGTAGTAATTGGATACTAGTAAGCGCAAACCTATGAGTAAAAAAGTTTAATTATAAACACCCTTACCTGCCCTCTCCTTCGGCTCCGAACAGGAACCGGCGAGGATATTCTCACACTCTGGTCGAAGTTGGAGCGGTAGCGGAAACTTCGTCCCATCATAATCCAAGTTTTCAACTTGAAAGTAAATTAATCATTTTGATTTTCACTAAAATAAAAGCTCAACATCTATTTTTTAAAGTTAATTTCAAAAATCTAGACATGATAGTTTTATGGGCAGAAAATAGGTATTCCATGATTCCCGTGAACTTTATTTCGTAAGTTTTGCTATTGTAAATCTAAATTATGAAAGTTGAAAACTTTACTCATTTTAGGCCTAAGTTACGCTCCGCCAAACTTAGACCAGTAAAGGTAAATTTTGCCTTATTTTTTTTCCCTGAAATCTGTGGGAGAAATTCCCTCATGGTTTTTAAAAAACCTGCTAAAAGACTGAATGTCCTGAAATCCCAACTCATAGCCAATCTCCGAAACATCCTTGTCTGAATAGAACAACAACCTTCTAGCTTCCAACATAATTCTTTCCTGAATCACCTGTAAAGGGGTTTTTTCACATAGCTTTTTGAAGGTATTAGAGATGGTTTTAGGGGCTTTAAACAGCAAGTCTGAATACTCGGCCACCGTATGCTTTTCTCTGAAATGCGTCTCCACCAGATAGTTAAACTCCCTAAATAAGTCATTCTGTTTGGGGGTAGGACTTTCATGAAAATTTTGCCTCTTGAAAATCCTTGTGCAAAGAATAAGTATTCTTTTAAGCATCATTTGCAGCATCTCCAGTTGAAGGTCATCCTTCATTTCAAATTCTAAAACAGCCATTTTCCAGGCAGTTTCCAATATTTCCAGTTCCTTGTCGGCTGCTTTAATAATGGGTGGAGTTGCTGCTCCATAATACAACACCCCTTTGCAACTGACCTCACTGTCATGATCCAGAATGCAATAAAACTGCCGATTAAACCTTAGTAAATTAATGGTATTAATTTTCTTGAATTCCAGTTTATTGAGCTGCGACAAGCTTAATAGCTCATTTTTATTGAAAGTATAAGGGATCCCATCTATTAACAACTTGTTATTGTCTGAAGTAAACCAGATCAATTTCAAAACCTCAGGCAGGCTTTCTAAGAGGTGTTTACAATTAGAAGAGTCAATTGCCTGAATTTCAAAATATTCGTTTTGCTTGCCTGTATATATCATCTTTGGTAATTAAGCCGACTTTGAACTGTTATCAAATCCATAACGGCTTTTACTGGTCGAAGTTACCGCTGTCGCTCAAACTTGGACCCAGGTGGCTAGTTTCTATCCCCGGCGGCTGAGCGGAGTCGAAGCCATAGGGTGACGTGTATGAAATGCCTACTTCTTCGGCTCCGCTCAGGAACCGGCAAAAATCTTATTGCTAAAGTTATTTTCAAAAATCTAGATATGATAGATTTAAGGGCAGAAAATAGGTATTCCATGATTCCCGTGAACTTTATTTCGTAAGTTTTGCTACTTGAGGTTTAGTATTGAAAGTTGAAAACTTTCGTCATTTTAGGTCTAAGTTACGCTCCGCTAAACTTAGACCAGGCCGAGATCAGATGGGATATTACTAGCCGGTTCCTGAGCGGAAGGATTATGCATAACGTGCTCATTACCCTATGGTTTCGACTACGCTCAACCGCCGGGAGGGGCCGATCAAAAGCCATTACAATTTCTCTTTCACGTAATTCGTCAGCATTTTATACAGGTGCCAGGTAGTGTTGCCACCATGAATGCCATGGTTTCTATTGGGATAATAAAAGCTGTCAAACTGCTTGTCTGCAACGATTAATGCATCTACCAAAGCCACACTGTTTTGAAAATGCACATTGTCATCACCCGTTCCATGTACCAACAGAAAGTTGCCTTTAAGCTTGTTGACATGGTTGATAGGACTGTAGTCATCGTATCCGGCAGGGTTTAACTGAGGAGTCTGCAAAAAACGCTCGGTATAGATGGTGTCATAGTACCTCCAGGTAGTTACCGGTGCCACGGCCATGGCTGTTTTAAAAGTTTCATTGCCAATCATCAGGGCTAGGGATGACATATAGCCACCATAGGACCAGCCCCATATTCCAATCCGGTCTTCATTTACATAGGGCAACTTAGCTAGGTATTTCGCTCCTGCTATTTGGTCTTCTGTTTCCAGTTTTCCCAACTGATTGTAAGTGCTGTGCTTGAAGTCCCGGCCTCTTCCTCCGGTACCTCTATTGTCTATTCCCGCCACAATATATCCCTCGGAAGCCAGGTGCTGGTGCCACCAATCACGGGTACCTCCCCAACTGTTCATTACTGTCTGAGAACCGGGTCCCCCGTAAACATATATCAACACCGGATAGGTTTTTGCCGGATCAAAATCAGCAGGCTTTATCATATAACCATTAAGAGGGGTGCCATCGATGGTTTTGAAGTCAAAAAACTCCTTCGGGAGATAGGCAAATTCCTGTATTTTCTCCTGAAGCGCTTGATTGTTTTCCAGTACTTTAATCTCTTTGCCCTTATTGTCACAAAGAACAGTTTGCAAGGGTAGCGAAACGGTGCTGTAAGCGTCAATATAATACTGCTGATCGGGACTCATGTTTATGGAATGCGTACCTTTTTGAGGTGTAAGTATTTTTTTCCTTTTCCCATTTAGGTTAATGGAATAAAAATGCCTCTCCATAGGAGACTGCTCTGTTGACACATAATACACTTTCCCCCCTTCACTATCAACTGCCACCAATTCGGTCACTTCCCATTCACCACTTGTAATTTGACCGGTTTGGTTTCCTTCAAGGTCATATTGGTAGATGTGTTTGAAACCATCTTTTTCCGAAGTACTAATGAAACCCTTTCCTTCTGGAAGGAAAAGAAAATTATCATTGAAATCCATGTCCACATAGGTATCTGATGTCTCAGAAAGAATGTTTTTGGTTTCACCTGTTTGGCTATTTGCAAACAAGATATCCATTTGGTTTTGTAGCCTGTTTAAACGAATAACAGCTAGGGTATTGTTGTCTTCTGCCCAATACATTCTGGGCAAATAAATGTCTGTATCAGCGCCGGTATCCACAGTTTGCGTCTGCTCATTTTCCAGGTGGTAAATTTGGATACTTACCAATGCATTATTCTCCCCAGCCTTAGGGTATTTAAAATGTTCGTCTTCGGGATACAATTCTCCCCACTTTTGCATGTTAAAAAGTGGCACTTCTCTTTCATCAAATCGGATAAAGGCCAGCTGTTGACCATCATTGGACCAGAAAAAAGCCTTGGACATGGAAAATTCCTCTTCATAAACCCAGTCGGCAGCCCCATTGATGATTGCATTTTTGGCTCCATCCGAAGTCACTTGTACCTTATCATCCGTTTGAAGATCCAAGTAATACAGGTTATTCTCCTTTACATAAGCAACTTTTTTGTTGTCTGGAGAAAGGGTGGCATAGGAAATTTTGTCTCCATTCTCCAATTCTTTCAAGGTACCGCTTTCTAAGTCAAGCAAATGATAAGTCGCTTTGGTAGACCTTCTGTAGATGGGTTCCACCTCTGATCCAAGTAAGGCCATGCTCTCCTCCGGATTGAAGGCATAATTGCTGAAATCAAGCCCCAATTCCCTACCATCAATTAGGATTTCACTCTCTTCACCGGTAGCCACATTTATTTTTACTACTTGGGAAAATCCTGCCACCTTTTTTAAACTGCTGTAGTATTTCCCATCCTTCATCCAGTTGATGCCTTGAACAGTTTTGGGGGTGAAAACCTGGTCTTTAATTACCGCTTCAAGTGTTATTTTATTATCCTGTGCCAATCCACTAGTTGTAAAGAGTAAGACAAAGGCCAAAAAAGCCTGTATTTTAAGGTATTGTTTCATATTTTTCTCCTTTTAGCCGGCTGTCCAAAAGACATCCCAGCTGATATGATGCCCAAAGGTAATTAAACGGTAATTACTTTAAAAACCACCACCATTCCAATAATGTTTTGTTATGGAAATGAATGGTGATACTGCTTGTCTCCTTTAAAAGGATGCATTTACAAAACGATATAGGGCAATGTCTTCTTTTAAAATGAACACCCATTAATAGATTGATAAACAGCCAATTATTACCTCACATTCTTCCCAATTCTAAGGAATTAATATATTATTTCATTATCTTCAAATCCAAGCATACCAAAAGCCCTCATGTCGAAATTAAAATTTTTTGTTCTAATAGCCCTTATTGGTTTCGGTTGCGAAGAAAAACCAGTAGCGGTTAACTTTCAGCAAGCCTATAAAGGTAAAATTACTGAAGGCCAATCAAAATTGATCCATACCGAAGCAAAAGGATTTTTTAACCAAACCCAACTTTCCATTGCCATTATAAAGAATGGAGAGCCTAGCTATTATGGAGTGAAAATAGAAAATGACACCTTGTTCTCCGTAGAGAACCAAGATCGGGTCTTTGAAATCGGATCTATCTCTAAGGTCTTTACCGCTACATTACTGGCAGCCTTAAGCCTCGAAGGCAAGCTAAACCTCAATGACCCTGCCAGTAAATATTTGCCGTGGAAACTCAATAACACAGCTGAATTTACCCTGCAACAACTTTCGAACCACAGTTCAGGCTTACCCAGGCTCCCTGATAACCTGATCCTTTCAGAAGTGGATACAGCCAATCCCTACAAAGATTATGGGGAAGAAAAATTGAGAATATACCTCACAGAACAGCTAGAATTAAAACAGGAACCCGGACTAAAATTCGACTATTCAAATTTGGGAGTAGGACTATTGGGTTATATTCTGACCAAGATAGATTCTTCCAGCTATGAGGTAATGTTGCAAAGTAGAATTACCCAACCATTGCAAATGAAGTCCACCACTATCGAAAGAGAAAAGGTATCGAATCAACTAGTCAAAGGTCTGGACGTAGAAGGTCAGGTTACTCCCAACTGGGATTTAAATGTTTTACAAGGTGCCGGGGCCATTTTATCTAATACACAAGATCTGACTAAATTTACCCTTGCTCAATTCAACCCGGCCAATCAGGCATTGGCGCTTACACAAAAGAAAACATTCTCTATTAACCCTCTTGAAAATTCCATTGGGCTAGGCTGGATAATTGTAAATAAAAAAGTAGGCAAATGGTTTTTGCATAGTGGTGGAACAGGAGGCTACACTTCTTATATCACCCTGAATTTAGAAAAGAAAAATGCCGTTATCATTTTATCCAATGTCTCTGGTTTTTCAGAGGATGGGGTAAACATTTCAAATCTAGGTTCGCGATTAATGGAAATCATCGAAGACTGATTCCGTCCTTCCATATATCCTTAAATTTCTTAAACAGGGTTCCAAGAAGAAATGCACTTAATTATCCAAATTAAGCCTTGTGATCTCATAAATTCCTTTTAAAGTCAGGTTGACATCCACATTATTAAATCTTTCGCCCAAGTGCCCCATCAATGAGGACATGCCTCCGGTAACAAGCAGCTGATATTTGCAATTTGTTTCCTTCTCAATGGCCTCCACCATTCCCTTGACCAAACCCGAGTATCCATAAAAAATACCTGCCTGAATGGCGTGAACCGTATCTTTTCCCAAGGCAGATTCAGGCAATTTCAATGCTACTTTTGGCAGTTTCGCTGTGTTATTGAACAATGAATTGATCGCCGTTTTTATACCCGGAACGATATTGACTCCTATAACCTCTCCCTTATCATCTACCACACTAAAGGTCAATGCCGTTCCAAAATCCACAATGATACAGGCGGAACTAAAACGCAAATAAGCTGCGGTTATGTTGGCCATCAGGTCAGTACCTATTTCTGTTGGGTTTAGGGCAGAAACCGGTAATTTTTCATAGCTGTATTCATTGACAATGAACGGGGTTTTACCAAAAAACCGCTGGCAAAACTGCACCAAAACCGGTTCCAAATCCGGAACAACAGTACTTAGCCCAATTTGATCCACCAAGTCCACATTCCACCCCTTTTCAAGGAAAAAAAGGCCTACTTTTCTTTCCAAAGAAAAAACTTTCAGGTCCTTTTTTGTTGGTATTCTAAGCACTTCTTTCCAGGAAGCATTTACCTCGTGGTAAAAACCAAATACTATATTTGAATTCCCTGCATCAATAGATAAAAACATAAGTTGGTGAATTAAGGGTCAAAGATTAAAAATAGTAAGTAAAGCAGTAATTATGAATTGGTCAATAATATTTTTCAGAAAGGCTGGACGGGTTAAAGGTAAAGTTGCTCAATTTTATTAATTTCAAGTTATGTATACTGTAAGAAAAGGAAAAAAAGAGGACTTACCCGCCATTCTTGAATTGATCAAAGAACTGGCGCTTTATGAGAAAGCACCAGATGAGGTGACCAATACGCTTGAAATGATGGAAAAAGATGGGTTTGGCCCGGAACCTGTGTTTGGTTTTTTCGTTGTCCAAAAAGGAGAAGAAAAAACCATTATCGGAACAGCCATTTATTATTTCCGGTACAGCACCTGGAAAGGCAAACGCTTGTATTTGGAAGACTACATTATCACTGAAAAAGAGCGTGGCAAAGGTGCCGGAAAACTACTTTTCGAAAGGGTGCTCGCTAAATCCCTGGAAGACGACTGTACCGGAATGATGTGGCAAGTATTGGATTGGAATGAACCAGCGATAAATTTTTACAAAAAATATGGGGCCAGTATGGAAGAGGAGTGGATCAACTGCAACCTTCAGTCTGAAGAAATCCGAAAGCTTATTTAAAAGTGTGTTTATAGGTAATGCTCAAAATAGCATAAGGGAATTATGCCTAAGTTAGAGTACTACTTTGAAGTCACGAAAATGACTATTATTTGCTGATCTTGATGTGATTCCTTTACTCAATAGGAAGGCCTTTGTTTGTTTCAAAACCAAATTCCTAAAAGGTATTTGGCCAAAATTAAACCTCATGCCCATAATTCTTGTTACCCTACTATGAAAGGATTTAGATTCAGCGAATTTGTCCCCCAGAAGGACGAAGATAAAAATACTTTTGAGCAGCTTTTGGACATTTTTCTTCAGTTGGTCACCATGACGGGTGGAGATGCTGCTGAGGCACTTAGCTGGCTCACCGATTTGGACAAGCGATACAATATGACCAAGCCAGGGTATGGTATTGGAGACTTTATTGAGGACCTGAAGAGCAAAGGCTACCTGGATGAAAAACAGGGAAACGGAGGTTTTAAAATCACCGGAAAAGCAGAACAGTCCATCCGAAAAAGCGCACTGGAAGAAATATTTGGAAAGCTTAAGCGAGGAAAAGGGGGGCAACACAAAACCAACCATACAGGACCAGGAGAGGAGAGAGGTACCGATCGCAGGCCCTTCTCATTTGGCGACAACCTCGACCAGATAGCCCTCACAGATTCATTGAGAAACGCCCAGATCAACCATGGGTTTTCTGGTGACTTTCTACTTACAGAAAGTGACCTAGAAGTAGTGGAGAGTGAGGCCAGTACCCAGACTTCCACCGTGTTGATGATAGACATTTCTCATAGCATGATCCTTTACGGAGAGGACCGGATAACGCCCGCCAAAAAAGTGGCCATGGCTTTGGCGGAATTGGTCAAAACCCGATATCCAAAGGATACACTTGATGTAATTGTCTTTGGCAATGATGCCTGGCAAATTGAAATAAAAGACCTGCCTTACCTTCAGGTAGGCCCTTACCATACCAATACGGTAGCAGGTTTGGAATTGGCCATGGACCTGCTCAGAAGAAGAAAAAATCCCAACAAGCAAATATTTATGATCACCGATGGGAAACCTACCTGTCTGAAGGTGGGCATCAAATATTATAAAAACAGCTTTGGCATAGACAGCAAAATTCTCAAAGAAACGTTAAAACTCGCTGCCCAGTGCAGAAAAATGAAAATCCCAGTGACCACCTTTATGATCGCCTCCGATCCCTACCTGAAGGAGTTTGTAAAGGAATTCACCACTGTAAATAATGGCAATGCCTATTATAGCAATTTACAGGGGCTGGGACATTTAATTTTTGAAGATTACAAAAGAAATAGAACGAAACGTTTTTAAAACATGGAATACACAGAAATGAGCAATAAAGATTTATTGAAAATAAAAACACTGGGACAATTAAGAGCATTTGGTTATACTCCCAAATCCATCAAAGAAGAACTTAGAAGTAACCTCATTCAAAAAATCAAGAATAATGAAAACGTATTCGAAGGGGTTTGGGGTTATGAAGACACTGTTATTCCTGACATAGAAAGGGCCATTCTTTCCAAACACAATATCAACCTTTTGGGATTGCGTGGACAAGCAAAAACCAGGATTGCCAGGATGATGACCATGCTTTTGGATGATTATGTACCTGTGGTAGCAGGAGCAGAACTGAATGATGATCCTCTAAGCCCTATTTCTACCTTTGCTAAAGCATTAATCGCTGAAAAGGGTGATAACACGCCTGTGACTTGGTGGGCAAAAGAAGAGCGTTATACTGAAAAATTGGCAACGCCAGATGTGTCTGTTGCAGATTTGATAGGTGATGTGGACCCAATCAAGGCAGCAACCATGAAATTGTCCTATAATGACGAAAAAGTCATCCATTTTGGCTTGGTTCCTCGCTCAAATCGATCCATATTCGTGATCAATGAATTACCAGATTTACAGGCAAGAATACAGGTGGCACTGTTTAATATCCTTCAGGAAGGTGATATTCAGATCAGGGGTTTTAAATTAAGGCTGCCTTTGGATCTTCAATTCGTCTTTACTGCCAACCCTGAAGATTATACCAATAGGGGTAGCATTGTTACGCCTCTTAAAGACAGAATCGAAAGCCAGATCATTACCCATTACCCAAAGAGCATCACAATTGGTAGAAAAATTACCGAACAGGAAGCCAAAATTAAGGACAGGCCTATGTCTCAGATCCATGTACCTGAGCTGATGAAGGACCTGATCGAGCAAATAGCGGTAGAAGCAAGGGAAAGTGAATACGTGGATGAAAAGAGTGGCGTATCTGCCAGGCTGACCATTTCCGCTTATGAGAACCTGATTTCTGCTGCTGAACGCAGGCTATACCTTAACAATGAAACGAACACCATTGTCCGAATCGTGGACCTTATTGGCGTAATTCCTGCAATCACCGGCAAGGTAGAACTTGTCTATGAAGGAGAACAAGAAGGGGCAGGCCTCGTCGCTTATAACCTTATTGGAAAAGCCATTCGCACCATGTTTGCCCAAAACTTCCCTTCACCTGAGCAAAAAAAGAAAACGAAAGAAGGCAATCCTTATGTACTGCCACTGTCTTGGTTTGGTGAAGGCAATAGCCTGGATATACTCGCTTCTCAAAGCGACAAAGAATACAAAAAACTTCTTCACGATGTACCAGGCTTAGAAAACATCACCACAAAGTTTGTTAAAGACCTTCCTGAAATGGAAAAAGAATTTTACATGGAGTTTGCCCTGCATGGCCTGGCAGAACACAGCCAACTGAGCAAAAAATTACTGGACACCGGTATGCAGTTCAATGACCTCTTCAGCAGCATGTTTGACCTCGGAGCACCTAGTGAAGAAGAAGAGGATGAGGACTTTGATGGGCAATAAGTCCTGATTATTTAGGAGTGAGGACCTTTCCAAGCATAGGAATCATTTGCGCTTATTGTAAAACAGGAACAATTCCCGTTGGGAATTGTTCCTGTTTTTTTATGCCCTGTTTTAACCAAACCGGATAGTCGATCCGCTATTCTTTAAGGAATGAAATAAAGCTTCACAGTAGTTTAGGCATATGAATGGTATAAACTGTTTAAGATTGCTTCGTTTTGCAAGTTTTTAATCCAAACAAAGTATAGAGCGGACAGAAACTTATCAGACTGGTTAATAAAAATATTACTGCAACGACGATTAGAACAATACCAACTGTTCCCGTCACAGTGCCCGAGAAATATAGATACAATGCTACGATAGCGATAAGTGTTCTTACTATTTTGTCGGCTGATCCCATGTTTTTTGTCATGATGCTTTGGTTTTTTTATAAAAGAAAATTGAAGAGCAAGAGAGCCTATTAAAGGCTTATGCACACAATAAAAATAACTTTTATAAATCAGTATATAAGTGACTTATATCACCCAAAGCAAAATCCACCAAACAGTCTTATTGACTAAAAAAGCGGCTCTTAATTTTGACCAATAAATAGTAAAATTTCATTTACCATTCGCTTTTGTTCAGTGAAAGGCAGCAAGTGCCCTTCCTCCGGTATGGTTTTTATAGTCAACCATTTTTTCGGAATCCTTTCCTCAGAAAAATTAACGTTTCCATAAGGCACCAACCCATCCTTATCCCCATGAATATGAAGGATTGGAGAATTTATTTGATCCCAGCTATTTATAAAAGTCCGAAGTTCTTCTTCATGAGAATACTTTTCATCGGCCGCAACACGAAGGGACTTAGAAACCAACCATCGGGTACTTTTATACAAAGCCAGTTTGCCAAACCACAAGTATTTTTCTTGTTCCGGATCCAAGGCTGGAGCGATCATCACTGACCCTGTGAGCCATTCCGGGTCCTGAATGGCTGTATAGCCGGCGATGGTTCCACCATAGGAATGTCCTATCGTGTAGACCTTCTGATTATGCCCCCTAACTTCATTCATCAATGCATCTACCGCCTCATACTGTTTGGGAATGGGTTGGTAATTGCCATAGTCAGAATAACCGTAACCAAGTCGATCAATTATGAGAATCGAAAAGTCTTTTCGTAAAGTATCTTCCTGCATATAAGATAGAAAAGCAGAAGAAGATCCGGGAGCACCATGAATAAACAGTAATATAGGTGCATTCTTGTCTCGGTTTTCGTGCCATAACCACCTGAGAGAATACTTCTCAAAATAATTGATATCAAAAGGATGGCGCTCTTTTTCCATTAACTTAACGAGGCTTTTATCACTGTCTCTGAAAGAAAAGCAGCTTGAAAAAAGTGGTAATAATAAAGACAATAGAAGGAACCTGATAGCATTTTGATTCATAAAGGTGGGTTTAATGATGAAAACGAAAACCAGCCGCTACTAGTTTTCAATTTGAAGTAAATTACTGTTGCTTAAGGCAGATTTCCCCTTTACTCCAATTATGCGACAGCTTTACCTACCTGTTAAAACCAGGTCAAAATCAGCCACTCAACCCTTTTATTATTGGTTTTTAGGGCTAAGATGTTTTAATTGCTCCCAATTATGAAAGCATTTATATATATTCAATTGACAATAATGGTTTTGGTCATGGGAAGTTCAAGTTTAAAGGCACAGGCGTATTTTTCCGATCAATTTCCTGATGTTTGGAAACGTAGCATGGACAATTCAAGGAAAATGGCTGAAGCCATGCCTGCCAACCTATATGATTACAAACCTACACCAGAAGCCATGTCCTTTAGGGATCAAATATTACATATTGCTGGTAATATCAGCTATCTTACAGCAACGATCAATGGTGAAAAAAAGTCCTTTTTTGAAAAGGAGGACACCCAGTCTTTGGATAAAGATGCTATCATCGCAATTTTGGATGCTGCCAATAACTATGTGCTTGAATTAATAAAAGAAACAGACAAAAGCCAATTAGATGAAGAAATTGTCTTTGCTAATGAGAACATGACCAAGGAAAATATTTTCTATTTGCTACGCGGGCACCAAACGCATCACCGCGCGCAATGTCTGGTTTACCTACGGTTAAATGGCATAAAAGCACCGGCTTACGTGGGATGGTAAATTGAGGAAAAGGCGTATTCGCTAAAGTATATTTAGGGTTTTAGAAATTATTAATGCCGAGATTTTGTTCTAAAACCATGAAAGTCTTATACATTCTTACTTTTTGGCTAATTACTATTTCTGCCTTGTCAGGACAGGAAACTTATGGACAAAGCTTACCGTATAAAGCATTGTTAAATAGTACCTATGACAAGAATTTTGCTTTGGTCTACCCAGACCAAAAAGAATTGATCAATGGAGCCGTTTTGTTGGACACTCGCGAAAAAAATGAATTCAATGTTAGTCATTTAAAAGGGGCTCAGTGGGTAGGTTATGATAACTTTGACATGTCTAGGGTAAAAGGAATTCCCAAAGAACAAGCCATAATAGTTTACTGCTCTATAGGCGCCAGAAGTCAGGAAATAGGCAAGAAATTAAAACAAAGTGGCTACAGTGAGGTTTATAATCTCTATGGCGGAATCTTCCATTGGGTGAACGAAAATAACCCTGTATTTCAGTTGGACAGCATCCCTACCAACAAAGTACACACCTACAACAAAATGTGGGGAGTCTGGCTAAATAAAGGTGAAAAAGTGCATTGATTGTTCTTCTATTACTTTCATTCCAGTAATTAAAGTCTCCCTTCTAAAATTCGAAAATTATGCCTTCCACACCACAATTAATAATATTTGATGTTAACGAAACCCTGCTAGATACAAAATCAATAGCAACTGCCATTAATCAAGCTATCGGGGATCCCAATGCAGCAGACAAGTGGTTCCAATCGTTGTTGCATTATTCTTTAGTTGAAACGGTGTCTGCTGGTATTGATGATTTTTCGCTGATCGCAGATGCATGCTTGGAGATGACTGCAAAAAGTTATGGCAAAGACCTTCTCCTGGAAGATAGACAAATAATTTTGAGCAAATTTAAATCCCTGTCGCCACACCCGGATGTTGCAGAAGGGCTGCAGCGCTTAAAAAATGCTGGTTTTCTAATCGTGGCCCTTAGCAATGGTACCCTGGAGGTTGTAAATGAGCAATTGAATTCGGCTGGAATTAGTCAATTTTTCGAGCGGATATTCAGCATTCAAAATGTAGGAAAATTTAAACCTCATCCTTCCACCTACAAACATGTTCTGGATAGAATGGAGATTTCCTCAGACAAGGCACTGATGGTGGCTGCCCATCCTTGGGATCTCATTGGAGCAGCCAAGGTAGGAATGCAAACCGCATTTATCCAAAGACCCGGAAAAATCAATTACTCCCTGGCTCCAAATAACAAATTTGTGGCCGAAGACTTAATTCAACTTTCAGGGCAGCTTATCAAATAACACCAAATTTTTAAATGACAAACCTATTATTTTACTTCAGTATTTTGTTAATAAACCTTTCTTGCGGAAGTTCTACCCTTGGACAAGTAGGAACCAATCCTCCAAGTCATTCTTCCTTTGATGCGCTGCTAAAATTGCATGTATCTGAACAAGGAAAGGTAGACTATAAAGGGTTTATAGCTGATGTAGACAAACTAGACACCTATTTGGCATTGCTCAGCAATAATGCGCCAGACAGAAAGGCCTGGTCAGAAGATGAACAACTCGCTTACTGGATCAATGCTTACAATGCTTACACGATAAAATTGATCATCGACCATTATCCAGTTGAGAGTATTAGGGACATCGGCCCCAAATTAAGCATTCCTCTAGTGAACACTGTTTGGCATTTGGAGTTTTTCGAAATTGGAGGGAAGCCCGCAAGTTTGGATGAAATAGAGCACAAGATACTGAGGCAAGAATTTGATGAGCCTAGGATTCATTTTGCAATCAATTGTGCCTCGATTTCCTGTCCTAGATTATGGAATCAAGCTTATTCAGCTAAAAATTTGGACGCTGAATTGGAACAAGCCGCACGTTCATTTATTAATGATCCCAATTACAATGATTTAGCAAATAATAGTGCAGTAGTTTCTAGCTTATTTTCATGGTTTTCATCCGATTTCACAAAGAATGGGAGTTTAATTGAATTTATAAACCAATATGCAGATCAACCACTAAACAAAGGGGCAAAAATCAGCTACAAGGATTACAACTGGGCTTTGAACGAATAAGATAAATCGATTGCAATGGTCTATTTAACTACCTTGATTTGGCAGGCTTTTGTGGTAGATGGAGCCACACCAAAATTATCATCCACTAGATGACGTAAACCCTGGTCTGTCAAAGAAATTTTTATCAGAGCCTGGTGGTGAATGCTATGTTCGAGGCAATAAGCAAGTTCTCTTCTGTAAGAAGATGGGACAATGCAGTCATGATCCTCCTCAAGAGAAAAGTTAGCCACCAAAGCAGCTTTTCCTACCACTTTTTCTTCATTCAAAAAATCAATCAATTTATCAATGGTGAGTATTGCCTTTTTGGCATCTTGCTCTATTGACTTATCGCGTTTTCTTTTGTCGTAATTAATTTGAGTAAGGTTTAAGCAAAAAGACTCTTTAAGGCAGGTATAAAACTCAATGATATGACGAATATGCTGACCTATGGAAGCACCTGACAATAATTCTGATTTATAGTTGTACTGCTCTGTGGACAAGCTTCCCAAAAGGAAGGAAAGTTGATTTAGATTCTGTTTACATTCAGCTTGCATGATTCTTTATTTGGGTGATTTAATACTTGTTGATACCTAGAGGAAAACGTCCATCACTATAAAATCAGACGTTAGGTATCACCCGTCCTGACAAATTCAGGCAATCTTTTTTATTTTTTTCCATCTGTTATAATGATCCCAAGCTTCCTTTATTGAAAGATTGGATGGGGCTAGATGCTTATTTTCCCTGCTGATTTGATAGATAATTCCCCAATGTTTTAAGAGCGTTACAATCCCATCAAATAACTTTGCATTGGGATCATAAATATGAGCAGGCTCTGCGTTCACACCGTTGATTTCCAAAATCTTTATACCTTTTCCCTGAATAAAATCTTCCAATGAAGGTGCTTTTAGATCCACACGCCCATAAAAAAAAGAACCCAATTGATGACTAATCTTATCAAATACTTGAACTAGCTCTGCATTGGAAAAGTGTGTTCCATCCAAAAACTTTGTCCCTCTATTGTGATTACCAATGGGTTCAAGTAACTTTTCTTTACCCAAAACCAATACTTCTTCTGGATTTAACCGTCCATCTTTAAACAATTCAGTGCTAACAAGCCGTCCTCTTGGAATTTCGTTGACCAAGTCTTTAAGGTTAGATTTCCCATCTCCAATAACAGTTAAAAAATCCTTTAAAACAATAGAAGGAATTTGACCCGAGCTTTCGCTAGGCAACCTATAATAAAATACACCCGCTTCAAAGGGGCTTTGAATGAACTCTTGCAAAAGGACATCTGATTGACTTTCCTGTAGGTAATTTTCAAGTTGCTCAGTACAGCCAATTACTTTCACTGCCGTGCCACGCTCACCCCTGTCAGGTTTTGCGATAATGGGATAGTTAATTCCGTGAAGTATTAATGCCTTACTGGCAGACTCAAGAGAGGAACCAGTTTGAAGAAAAATCGTTTTCGGCTTTAACGCATCAGGAAGCTTACTCAACTGACGGTATTTGCTACAATTGTAAAGCCCTCCCATCTCCATATCGGGATTGGCAAGGGTGAAAAAAAAGAAGGATCTTGCCCTTAAAGAAAGTAGAAAATAATAAAACACAACAGGCAAATAAACCAACCAGGTTGGCCAATATTCCCAGTGGGTCAATTTGGTGAAGAAGTTACTCTTGTAGCTCATGTTTTTAAAATGCCTCAGCGAAATAAATATAGAAACCCCTAGAGTCAGGTGTAAAGCTGTAGTCCAACCTAACATTTGTTCTATCATTTTTGCTTATTCGAAACCTAAGGCCTCCACCAGCAGCAAGGTGTATTTGTTTGAATAAATCCTCTCTTAAGGTATTGTATACTCTCCCTGCCGAGCCAAAAACAGCAAAACCAAATCTTCCTATGACATGCTGGCGATATTCGGATTGCAAAACAGCCAAATGCCTATCCCTAAATCTACCTTGGTAATAACCCCGGTGAAAGAAGGGCCCACCCAAGGTAGGCAATGCCCGAAAAGGTACCTCCCCATAGGTCAGCTGCGTCAATAGCTGATTGGCCCAGGTAATCTTTTCAGAAATTGGCCAATAATGCCTGAAATCAAGGCTAAGCATGCCGAAATTAAAAGCAGTCCCTGCAGTTTTGCCTAGTGCAAATAAAGGCGTTATTTCCATAAAACTTCCTGATGAAGGAGATAATATGTGATCCCTGCGGTCCCACATCAAAGAAGGGCCAAAACCTAAATAACTGTACCCAGCTCTTCCGTTTTCTGCTACTATATCTTCAAAAACGGTTTCAGTTTTCGAAAATTCAGGAGTCAATCTTTGCCCTTCAAGCGCCAGGCCGAAATAAGTATTTCTTTTTACTTTTTTATAGCTTTTGCTCTTTATTGTTAGCGCTTTAAATTCATAAAGTGCCCTAGAGTCTTCCTTGGTATTATTCCCCAATCCATAATAATACTCCGGAAATTTGCGGTAATCAATGCTTCCATTCAGAAAATATTGATCACCTGCGGTATATACTTGCCACGGAAGGGTAAACAAGTATTGCATATTTTGTGTGAAAGTGATAAAAAGTCGCACATTGGACTTTCTAAGGCTATTCTTGGCATAAAAGCTGTAAAAGGCAAAGCCCTCTAACGCTATTCTCGTTTCTGGCGTGAAATAAGCCAAGGGCAAGGCTTTGAAAACAGTACTGTCTTCTTTGGCCTGCCTTGCGCTCACTTCTGAAAAAGAAGCGAATAAACACAAAACGATTATATATGGTTTAATCCATTTAAACACCTACCTTCTTATTTAAGCTTCACTTGACAATTACAAGATCCAGGTAGACCTCATCTGACATGACCCAACTGCTGCCTCCAATTTCATAATCTCTCCTATCGAGTTCTCCTTTGATGGCAAATCGCGTTGCTGAACCTGCTGTTGTCAACGCCACCTCTAAAGTAATAGGTAGGGTCTTGCCTTTTATGGTAAGATTCCCAAGGACTTTAAGCCCACTTTCACCTACAGCCCTTACCTTTGTAGATTGAAACTTGATGCTGGGGTACTTTTCTACATGAAAATATTCCTCCTGCTTTAGGTGACTGTCCCTTTTGTTAATTCCTGTGTCAATAGAATTGGTTTGAATTTCTGCCGTAAAATTGCTTTTTTCAGGCTGGGATTTATCGTATTCGACCGTGGTTTTATAAGTCATGAAGGCTCCCTCAACATTTAATCCCAGGTTTCTAATATTGAACTTGATATAGGACTCTTCTAACTTATTCTCTGAATTGGAGATATTGTTTGCATGATCTGGTGACATGATCCAATAAAACAGAAGGACTAATATGGAAGCTTTCATAGTGTTTAAAGTTAAAACCTGAATTATGCAATAGCATTCCCCTATACAATGGAGAAGTGTTGGAATCTCCAAACAGGATCAATGTGACTGATTTCAGCCAGCAATTGATTGTCTATTGAATAATTTGAGTTTGATGAAATTTACTTAAAAGGATTGTAGGAAATAGCTACGAAAAATAACATGGCTTTATTTCTGAATCTGTCATTTTCAAAGCTCAAATTTTGTTCCGTTGTGTATTCCGAAAACGTCAGGTCAAACCCAGCCCTTAGCCAGGTATTTTGGGACACTGCATAAGCCAAATAAAACTCTGATTTAAGCTGACCAAGGTCATTGTCCCCTCCCAATAGGGCATTAAATGAGGTTGGACTAGCTGAGAGGCGCTCAGGAAACTGTCCAGTATTCTCAGAACTGATAAAAACTGCATTTTTATCTCCCCCAAAGCCAAGTCCCAAGGCATCGATATTAAATCCAGCCTTGAATTTTGGATGAAACTGGTATTGAATATTAATCAAGGCATTTAGTGCCATGGTGTTGGCTTTACCCATTGATAAAGTATCAATAGTCGCATCTTCACCCGTCAGATCAGCTGGGGCAGTGATATAATAGAGCTCTTTACCACTAAATCCTGAAAAACGAATCCCATAACCTAGTCTTAATTTTTTAGAAGAAAACAAGCCATGGTTTTTATTCCAAGAGAGAGAATAGCTCGTTTGACTATTTTCTCCTAATCCCACAGCCAAATCAAAATTTTGATCTGTTTTAGGTAAAGGCGTTTGCTGAGCATGCACACAAGTGACTGCTAAAAAAAAGGTGGCAATAAATAGATAAAATTTAAGTAAATGTACATTTCCCATAATTATTGAAGTTGTTGAGTTTTATAAATACTATGCAAGTTATTTGAAAAGGGAGGTGGAATTATCAGGCGAATCAGCCACATCCCTATTAAAGGTTTATAGCACCACTTCAGAAAAACAGTTTGGAAATCCTTCCTTAAAATTCTTGGTTCAATGGTTTGACCCACCCTTTTTCCTGTCTTTAAATATGGTGCGTTTTCTTAAACTACCTGTATTCAGGATTAGGATGGTCTTTGGTCTCGCGATTATCCCACTTGTCTCTTTGATTGCCATGAGCAGGAATACCCTTCTTAAGCATATTGGCCATATGCATTAAATTCCAGGTCATAAAAGTTGTGTTTCGATTGGTGAAGTCATTTTCTATACCGCCTGAGTCTTTGTCTAAATAAGAGGGCCCTGGACCTGCTTCACCTATCCATCCAGCATCTGCCTGGGGAGGGATAACATAGCCAAGGTGCTGAAGACTGTATAAAAGGTTCATGGCGCAGTGTTTGATTCCATCTTCATTTCCTGTAATCAGACAACCTCCGGTTTTTCCATAATAGGCGTATTGCCCCTGTTTGTTCATTTCTCCTGAAAAACCATACATTCTTTCTATTACAAGACTGGCTATGGAAGATTTTTCTCCCAGCCAAATAGGGCTTCCTAAGACCAAAATATCTGCTGCCATTATTTTCTATTGAAAGGCTGGCCAGTCATCCCTATCCCAACCATGTTCTGTCATGTCTGGATATACACCGAAAGCAATGAGATGATCTACCGGTCGAATTATTTCAGTGGAGATGCCATTTCCTTTCATAATAGCCTCACTCATTTTTATCAACCCCTCAGTGTGGGAGATTTCGGGGGATTTTTTGAGCGTACAATTAAGAAAAACCGCTTTTAAGGCTGAAAAGTCAAAAGGGTTGTCTTTGTTCAAGCTCTTCTGAAAAGTACTTAGTTCCATAATGCGTCTATTTGTTACTATTTAAAATGAACCGAGAAGAAAAGAAATTACATTTTTATTCCTCTCGAATTGAATTCATCTGAACAATCAATCAAATAGACGTTAACAGGTTAATTACCTGACAAAAAAGTTAAAATTATTTATGACTAATTTTTTGAAGGATCTCCAATTTTATTCTTGAAGGTAACTTTTTGGTAAACATCCCCTCATTGACCCACTTTTCCAAGGCTTTATTCATCGTTTCACTTTGGCTTTGATAGGCGTTACAAACCTTACAAAGTTTTAAATGCATCCCTAATCTTAGTCTTTCTGTAAAAGTCAATGGACAAACCATTTGCTTTTCTACCAAGAAAGTAGCTTCCTTACATGAAAGAAGTATTTGATTCATTATTTTCTCCAACAACATCACATTAATTATTTTTTACAAACCAGTTGACTTCCAAACATTTTTTCAAGAGTAACTTGCCCCTATGTAATACTTGCCAATAATTAGACTCCGAAATTTCTAGTTCCTGACAAATTTCAACGGATTCTTTTTGCAGCAGGTATTTTGAAAGAATTGCAAGTCGCCAATTGGTGGGAAGATCTTCAATACATACCTCCATGACGGTATTAAAGGCTGGGTCGTCAAGTAAATTGTTTTCCTTTGTCCAGGCTTCTTCCAGTCCATTGGCCTTCCAGTTATCTGCACCATTAAAAAATGAATCCGTAAACTGTGAAGCAGTATCCTCCTGGTTATTTTGGTGCTTGGGGGACTTCCGGTAATGATCTATAATTTTATTGTTCAAAATTTTTAGTAGCCATGTCTTGGGACTACTTCTGCCTTCAAATTTCTCGTAATTTTTAACGGCCGCCATAAATACTTCCTGCACCAAGTCTTCGGCTGTTTCATTGCTGCCCGTTTTATGATAAGCCCAGCTATAGAGGTAATCTCCGAAGGAATTAACCCATTCGCTGATAACTTTTTGCTTGGACAGAGATCTTGTCTTTTTTTCCATGGTGACAAATAAAATTTGGTATATTGACGGATACTACGATAGACTTTCAACAAGCAGCGAATATTTCCTGCTACTATGCTCTCTATTGGGGGTAGCAAAGATATTCACACCGTTTTGTTAAAATTTTTAGGTGTTATTTTTCAGGGATAAAGCTCAATAGCTCGGTTGTACCATCCAATAAGGTCAACCTGTCTTTAACAACCTTAAAATCCTTCACTTTGGAAAGTGCAGCCAGAAATTCATTCTCTCCTGATCCAGGACAGGCTTTTTTGGTTAGTGCACCTGGATTCAAAGAGATGTTCTTTCCTTCCAAATTAAAGTCTCCAGAAAAATTATTGCAGCCAGTAAAGCCACTCAGTTTGCCGCCATCCATAAAACTTAACATTGGCAAAGCCTCGGCAAATTTTCCAGTATCTATCGCTTTTCCCATCATTCCAGCTAGCTGCCATTTATTTCCCGTAAGTAGACTTAGGGGGTTTATATTGTTAAGCGAACTACAAGAAGTAAAACTTAAGAGCAAGAAATAGATAAAAATCAGTTTGATCTGTTTCATAATATTTTGAGTTGAGCAATTTTCAAAAACCAGTAAAGCAATTCCAAGAAAATAAATACCTATAAGTATAAATTCATTTTTTTTGATCAATAGCGGCCGCAACCTATTTTTTAGGCTAAACCTCCACACCCTTAATGCAATACGGTTCATAATAAACGCTATTATAACGCTCTGAAAACAGTATGGTTTAATTAAGGCCCATATACCTGCGTCTATCTCTCAAACATTGCCATCTCTTTTTTCTCAAGTTTTGCTTGACCTACAAAACTACGGTTTCCCCTTTTACTATTTAAGGGATTTGTCTTTCTAAAAGGTGATTTTTCTGTTCAGAAGAAGGACAACGCCATAATCTCCTGAAATATTTCCCCTAGTAATTTAAATTTAATTGTTGTAAATACCGCGATATAATTACAAAAAGTAAAATATTGTGCGGTTAGATCTCATTAAATTTATCCCTGCAATGGTCACTATTTATCAGCACTTTCTTAATTTTAGGAGTGGAAAACCCAAAAATCATTTCAATGAATGAATCTAGATACAATAACAGAGTAGCAGTAATTACCGGAGCCGCAGATGGAATTGGCAAAGGCATCGCCAAAAAGCTAATTGATGAAGGCGCAAGTGTAGCCATTTGGGACTTCAACAAAGAAAAGCTGATGGCCTTAGAAAGTGAATGGCAAAAAGAAGGCCTTCCGGTTAAAGCTTTTGTAGTAGATATTTCTAATGAAGAGGCTGTAATGAATGGCTATCAGGAGACAATAAGTCATTTTGGAAAACTAGACATCCTGGTCAACTCTGCTGGAATAGTTGGTCCTACCCAGGTAAAAATAACAGATTATTCAACAGCCGATTTCGATAAAATTTACAATGTAAATTTGAGAGGTTCTTTTCTAACTGCTAAGTATGCCCTCAAGCATATGGAAAAAGCACAGTACGGCAGAATTCTGCTAATTGCGTCTATAGCGGGTAAAGAAGGGAACCCTAATATGGTAGGTTACTCCACCACCAAAGCTGGTGTCATTGGTTTGGTAAAAGCATTGGGTAAAGAATATGCTACCGCTGGGATAACAGTAAATGGACTGGCTCCAGCGGTTATCTTAACGGCAATGAATAAAGATACTGACCCTGCGCAATTGGAATATATGGCATCCAAAATCCCTATGCAACGGTTGGGTACTGTGGATGAAGCCGCCTCCATTGCAAGTTGGATTCTATCTGAGGAAGCTAGCTTTAACACAGGATTTATATTTGACTTATCTGGGGGTAGAGCTACCTACTAAGTAGGTAAGCTTTTCATAAATGTACGGATAGCTTGTTGGGTTTGTTGGGTTCGTTCAAACATCCCCATGTGCCCACAATTTGCCAGTTGATGAAATTGATCTACTGCATGCTTATGGTTGAGACTATCTGCTATTGGTACAGCCGTATCCTCATTTCCACAAATCATCAAAGTAGGCTTTTGAAATGCTGAAAGTGTTTTCATGTGGTCTTTGCGGTTCCGCATGGCATGAAGGTAAGCGATAATACTCGCCAAAGGCAATTGGCTAGCATGATGTATCAGGGAGGCTATGTCCTCCTTGCATCTTTCCCTGTTTTCTCTCAGAAAAAGCAAAGGCAATGAAGATTGGATAAAGCTCTCTACACCATGTTTATTAACAAATTCTATGGTTTTTATCCGGCTCTTTTTCTTCTCCTCGCTATCAGCAAAAGCGGTAGAATGAAACAACCCCAGGCCTCTCAAGTCAAGTTTACTTAGACGGGCCATTTCCAAAGCCAGGTATCCACCTAAAGAATGCCCTATTAATACCGCATCTCCAATTTTGTTGGCCAGCATCCAATCTGCCAAGATTTCGCCGATTTCTGCAATAGAAAATAGATCCTTAGCTGCTGAACTTTTTCCAAATCCTGGTAAATCCGGACACCAGATTTCACAAGTATTCATAAGGGGTTCAGCAAATTCTTTCCACATTTCCTTTGTTTCGCAAAACCCAGGTAACAAAACCAGTGCTTTACCAGCTCCTTCCTTCCAATAGGATATATCAGGCATTTTTCATCAAAAGATTTAATAGTTTTCTATCTAATTTCTCTCCATACCAATCTTCATATTCGATGTCTGTCCTGCCTGAATTAAGAACGCCGAAAGTCCCAGAAAACTCCCATAGACCAAAGCCAATTTCATTCTCGTCAAGTATATCCAAAATATCACCAAACCAAGCTAAAAAAACCTCATGAGGCGTTTTATTATAACAACCCAATTCACCACAATGCACTCCTACACCTTGCGCTAGCAAGGCAATCCATGGGGCATAATGTTTTTCCAAATCCTCCCTTCGATAAAGCCGATCATTGTGCATGCCCGGCCAGCTAGGTGGTGGCAGGCTTTCGGGATCCTTGAAAACCCAAGAAGCTTTATGATGGGAAATATGCATAGGAAAATACCCCCTGCAACTTTGATTTAAGTCCAGGTCTGCAAATTCAGGAATGGCTATGCCTCCTCCACCATTTCCATCTGCAATGACCAACCGCTTTTTATTGACCCCTTTGATGGTTTTCAAGGCTGCTTCAGCGACTTTTCTGTATTCATTTATCGGTACTGGCCCCCCTGGAGAATGTTGGTCGTTTGGATCCTGCCTTTTAAAAGGCTCATTTACCAGATCAAAGCTCATTCTTTTAGAGGAAACACCTTTATACCGCTTTGACCACATCTCCCAATGCGCACAGAAGGCGTCTAATGCTTCTTCATCCTCCCATAAATTATAGGGTTCTTTAAATCCAGCATTAATGCAGAATCCTGGTGCCCTGTGTAAATTCAAACTTACGTGTAAATTTTGGTCGTGGCTGTGCTCAATTATTTGATCTATTTCATCAAGAACCTTATTGTTAAACTGCATTACCTCATCAGGTCGGATGGGTTTGCTGCGGTCAAAGTCCAAGTAACTTGGATAGGATATTGGTATTCGAACAAAATCAAATCCCCAATCCGACATGTATTTAAAATATTCCGGTTTGGTTTTCCGTCCATCCTCTGGCTGGGGGTTAAAAAAATCCAAAAGATTAAATCCCCTCCACTTTGGCAATTTGTTTTTTTTCTTTCTAGCCGTAGCTGAAAAAGAAGTTTGATTCATTGACAGCGCTAAAGAGGCAGCTGTCGCCTTTTTCAAAAAATCTCTTCTTGGGTTGCGTATTTGAGACATAATAGCAAAGGGTTAATGATTACCACTCGTAATTATCAATTACAATTACCCAATTTAAAAAAAATTTTGTGGAAATCACCTTCGGTTCCTTTCACTGAAAGTCTTCTGCTATTAATTATATTTTAATTTTATCAGCAACATTGAGGTTCATCATGTCTTTTACAGTCTGTAATATACCCGATGCATCGAAGCCACACTCAAGATGCAATTCCCCTTGCTCCCCGTGCTCTATTACTTCATCAGGAATTCCCAGACGCTTTATCTTGGATTGATAATCGTGATCCATCATCCATTCAAGCACAGCACTTCCAAATCCGCCCATCAGGCAACCATCTTCGACAGTAATTACTTTGTCAAATTTACCGAAAACCTCATGAAGAAGAGATTCATCCAATGGTTTGACAAATCGCATGTCATAATGGGCCACACTAAGACCAAGTTCGTCAAACTTCTCCTTGTTTTCAAGGACATAATTACCAATATGTCCAATAGTTAAAATGGCAATGTCTTTTCCTTCTGTAACTATCCTCCCTTGTCCTGTAGGTATTTTCCTAAATGGTTTTCTCCAATCAGGCATCACACCTTGACCTCTTGGGTACCTGATCGCATAAGGACCTTGGTGATCAGCTCCTGAGAACATCAGGTTTCTTAATTCTTCTTCGTTCATCGGCGCACTTACCACTAAATTAGGCACACAACGAAGAAAAGCCAAATCATAGGCACCATGGTGGGTCGGACCATCTGCACCAGCAAATCCAGCCCTATCTAAACAAAGAACAACTGGTAGATCCTGCAGACATACATCATGAATTACCTGATCATAAGCCCTCTGCATAAAGGTACTGTATATGTTACAGAAAGGTACTAAACCTTGAGTGGCCAAACCTGCCGAAAAGGTAACAGCATGTTGCTCCGCTATTCCAACATCATAAGACCTTTCAGGAAATGCCTTCATCATTATATTCATGGAGGATCCTGAAGGCATGGCAGGAGTAACCCCAACAATATTTTTATTATTCTCAGCCAACTCCACAAGGGTATGACCAAAAACATCCTGGTATTTAGGAGCTTGTGGGGTGGTAGGGATTTTCTTGGCTATTTCCCCCGTAATTTTGTCAAATTTACCTGGCGCATGCCATTTCGTTTGGTCTTTTTCCGCTGGAGCAAAACCTTTTCCTTTTACGGTTATGCAATGAAGAATTTTGGGTCCTGGAATATCCTTAAGGTCATTGAGCACCTCCACGAGGTGATTCACATCATGGCCATCTACAGGGCCAAAATAGCGCAGGTTTAGTGATTCAAACAAGTTGCTTTGTTTCAGCATGGCCGATTTTATCGCTCCTTCCACCTTAGAAACCACATCCTGAGCACTAAAACCAAATTTGCTTATTTTACCAAGAAGATTCCAAACTTCATCTTTGACCTTATTATAGGTATGAGAAGTGGTAATATCAGTAAGGTAATCTTTGAGGGCGCCTACATTGGGGTCGATTGACATGCAGTTATCATTGAGAATAATCAGCAAGTTACAATCTGAAACCCCTGCATGATTCATTGCCTCAAAGGCCATCCCACCAGTCATGGCACCATCCCCTATTACGGCTACATGTTGCCGATGGGTTTCTCCTTTGTATTTAGATGCCATTGCCATTCCAAGGGCAGCAGAAATGGAAGTACTGGAATGCCCTACGCCAAAAGCATCAAATGGACTTTCTTTTCTTTTTGGAAATCCTGACAGACCTTTGTATAATCTATTGGTATGAAAATCGTTTCTACGTCCAGTAAGAATTTTATGGCCATAGGCTTGATGTCCTACATCCCAAATCAATTGATCGTCAGGGGTATTGAGCACATAGTGCAAAGCAACTGTCAATTCCACGACACCTAAGCCAGCTCCAAAATGCCCCCCATAAACGGAAACATGATCGATTATAAACTGCCTTAGTTCATCACAGATTTGAACCAATTGGTCCTTACTGAGGTTTTTAAGCTCCTCCGGATGATGGATTCCTCGAAGTAATTTTCCAGGTTCTATTTGCATATGCTAATCTTCTATGTAAAAATCTATAACCTTCGGAAAGGTTATAATGTTTAATATTACCAATAATTATTCAAGCCTCCATGGCTTTAGGTAAATTATTGACATGCCTATTGATTTAACCAGATATGTGATATCTTTGAACACAATAAGAAATACAAAAATAACAAAAAATAATCTTATCCAGTGAGTTTCGAAATCAAATTACCTTTATTTGAAGGGCCATTTGACCTTATGCTGTTTTTCATTGAACGTGATGAACTGGATATTTATGATATACCCATTTCTAAAATTACCCATGACTTCCTGGATTACATCCACCATTTAGAAAAAATGGAAATAGAGGTAGCAAGTGAATTTATTCTTTTTGCCGCTACGCTCATGAAAGTCAAGTCAAAAATGCTGCTTCCAAGACCTGAATTCAATGAAGATGGTGAAGAGGTAGATCCCAGGGAAGATCTGATCAGGCACTTGCTGGAATATAAAAAATACAAATCTGTAGTAGGTGAGCTCTCTAATATGGAGGGTGATAGAATGTCCAGGTTTGCCAGAGGAAATGTTGCGGAAGAGCTTAGACAGATCAATCAAATAGACAAGGTAGATGCTGAACTTCAGGATCTTGACCTTTACCGCTTGCTTAAGGTATATCAAAGAGTATTGACTAAATTTGCACATTATAAGGATGACACAAAACACACCGTCATCCAATACCCATATTCGATAGAACAACAAAAAACGTTGGTTTTAGACCGTCTGGACGAAAATCCCAGAATCCCATTCTCTGACTTTATTGTCATCAATCCCGATAAAATTTTTATCATTTATACTTTTTTGGCCATTTTAGAGCTCCTTCAACTTGCCATGGTTACAATAAAAATCGGAGAGGGTTTTAATAACTTCTGGGTAGAACGATTAGAAGCTATACCTGTAGAAAACTTATGAAATTAGACAATAGGGAAATTTTTAAAACCTTAAATCCAAATAAGGTTTGGGTTCCTGTATTGATAGGGATCGGAATAGTATTTGCGATGTTTTACATGGACCCAACTGTAAATGCACAAACACTTAATGGTGTCTTTGATGCTTCCATTTGGTCCATAATAATTGCACTGGTCTTTATATTTCTAAGAGATGCCGGCTACGTTTTTAGAATCCGAGAAATAACAAATCACCACCTTACCTGGACAAGAGCGATATACGTCATTATTTTATGGGAATTTGCCTCTGCTGTCACGCCTTCAATAGTAGGAGGTACTGCAGTCGCTGTATTTATATTGAATAAAGAAGGCATCCCTTTGGGCAAAGCATTGGCATTTACCATGTTGACCGCCATCATGGACAATTTGTTTTTTGTTTTAGGGGCTCCAGTGATATTGTACCTTGCTCAAGGTTATATTTTCCCAGAAAGCAGAGTGCTTGAAGTAAGATTAGGATCTAGCCTTGAATACCTCTTCTGGGGTAGCTATTCTCTGTATACTTTGTATTCAGTACTTATGGCCCTGGCATTGTTTTACCGACCGAGGGTATTTAAGTGGATAATGCTGAAGCTATTCTCTATAAAATGGCTGAGAAAATGGAAATACCAGGCCAATAATTATGGCGACCAAATAATAGATGCGAGCAAGGAACTTAAAGGTAAAAATGCCCGGTACTGGTTAGTTATAATCCTTACCACTATTTTCATTTGGTCCTCTAGATACCTTATGCTGAATGCCCTGATTTCTGCTTATGAGACACTTTCAGTATTTGAGCATGTGGTAGTCTTTGCAAGACAGATAATCATGTGGATTGTAATGATGATCAGCCCTACTCCAGGTAGTAGCGGAACAGCAGAGTTCTTCTTCACTCAATTTTTCAATGAATTCTTAACAGGTTACACCTTCGTGACAAGTATTCTTTGGAGGATGTTCTCCTATTACCCTTACCTTCTTCTAGGGGCAATATTTTTACCAAGATGGGTCAAACATGTGTTTTTTAAAAAGGGTAAAGAAATAAAGTAATACTATTCGGATGGGTTAAAGAGAGCTAATGGCTTTGCTCTCCAAATCCCCTCTAATGATGAGCGTTTGGTCTGGGCGAGACCGTATCTTTAGCGGAATTAAGCTATAATTTTCAGGCACTTACAATTGCTGAAGCTGGGAAATGCTTGGCGATGGTTTGTCGTATCGGCCATTGTGATAAAAGCAGGAAAGATTAACGCCCAAAAACCCAATAGGCCATCTATTAACTATTGATCCTCCGCGGCAGACAAAATCAGCCATTTCGTTGCTGATTTCAATTTGACTATAACGATGTTATGCTAAAACTTCCAAATAGCCTGGATTTTCTTGATATTAAAACAGTTTCCGTAAATACAGTACCGCTTTACCCCTGAGTCAGGGCGGAGAAATCCTACTACAAAACCCATGTTAAAAATCGCACGCTGGACAAAAGGAAATTCTCCCCAATAATTAAAATTTCCCCAAGGGAAATACCCAGTTGAGCTTGGTGGATCAAATCAAATGTTAAAAAATGCTAAATTTTTCTATCCCTTCTAATTAAGAGAAGGGATAGAAAAATAGTTAATCAATTTTCTCGAATGCATTAAAAAAGAAACTTCCTTCAATTTCAGCATTTTCATCTGAGTCAGAACCATGCACAGCATTTGCTTCGATTGATGTTGCATATAACTTTCTGATGGTTCCCTCTTCCGCATCATCGGGATTGGTAGCCCCGATCAATTTTCTAAAATCAGCGATAGCATTTTCCTTTTCTAGGATTATAGCGATGATAGGACCTGAAGACATATACTTGCATAAAGCATTGTAAAAGGGTCTTTCCTCATGTACTTTGTAAAAATTTCCCGCCAGTTTTTCATCTAGCCTAGTGGTTTTCAATGCAATAATTTTGAAACCTGCCTCTTCGATCATTTTCAAGATTGCTCCGGAATTGCCTGCACTGAATGCATCAGGCTTGATCATGGTAAACGTTCTATTGGTAGCCATAAAGTTTAATTAGGATTATTAGTTATGGTTGTAAAATTAATCCTTTTAAGTTAAAGTCCGAAAGTTAAAAGGAGATAATAAATAAAGGCTATATTTCGATAAATTTGGAATTGGGAATTTCAGAAAATTATATGGAACTTTGTATCCTGTGTTTTTTAAATACGGTACTCAAATATTACACATGCAGAATATAGATCTATTTAAAGAACAGATTTCTTCAGCTTCGTCCAAAAAGATCGTAATCACCACCCATCATAAACCTGACGCCGATGCGCTTGGATCTTCATTAGCTTTAGCAAGCTATTTAAAAAAGAAAGGTCATCAAGTAAATGTTATAACGCCGTCAGATTACCCTGTATTCCTTCACTGGATGAAAGGAAATGATGAAGTGATAAATTATGAAGATCCTGGACAGCTTGAAAGAGCTGAAAATTTGATTGCTGAGGCAGAAATTATATGCTGTCTTGACTTCTGTGGTCTTAGTCGATTGCAAAAAATGGAAGAATCAGTACGTCAATCCAAGGCTTTTAAGGTCAATATTGACCATCATCAAGAGCCAGAGGACTTTGCTGACTTCACTTATTGCAGCACAGAGGCAGCAGCTACCTGTGAGTTAATGTATGACTTGATGGTGAAAGTGGGCGATAGGGATCTTATCGATAAGGACATTGCTGAATGCCTTTATTCGGGTATAATGACAGATACAGGTGGTTTTAGACATCCAAACACCACTAAAAATGTTCATTTGGTTACGGCTGAATTAATTGACCTTGGAGCTGACAATTCCAAGATTGCCCGGTTGATATACGATACCTATTCAGTTAATCGGCTGAAATTCTTAGGTTTTGCACTTACAAGGAGGCTGACCATTTTACCTGAACTCAATACTGCTTATATTGCCATCAGTAAAAAAGACCTGCGGAAATACCAATCTCAAACCGGTGATACTGAAGGACTTGTTAATTACGCGCTTTCTTTGGATGGGATCAAAGTTGCAGCCTTGTTTACAGAAAGAAAAGATGGTGTCAAAATCTCTTTTCGCTCTGCAGAGGATGTATCAGTCAACAAGTTCGCAACCAAGTACTTCAATGGAGGAGGCCATAAGAATGCATCGGGTGGAACATCTAATGTCCCTTTGGAAGAAACCATTGAAAGGTTTAAGGAATTAATAAAAGAAAACAAACAAATCTTATTTAATCAATTAGAATTAGTCGATGAAAAAAATCAATAATTTAGTTCTTGGCGCCATGATGTTGGCATCTAGCTCACTTTTATTTTCTTGTGAAAAGACAGAAACTACTTCCGACGGCATAGAATACCGTTATGTTTCAAAAGGAGACAAAGTAACCAAAGACGGTGAATTTGTCGTTTATCATTTTACTGCTAAAACGGGCAGTGACTCATTGTTCATTTCAAGTTACGACCAACCAATGCCTCCTTATCTACAGCATTTGGATACGGCTTCTGCAAGAACTGGTGTAGATGAAATTTTTCTAAACCTAAACAATGGTGATAGTATTGTTATCACTTCTACAGCTGAAAAAATCTTTACCCCTGAAGGTGTGCCTCCTTTCATGACAAATGATGAAAAGGTTACCATCAGCATCGGTGTGATTAACGTTCTTGAAGAAGAAGTTTTTCAAGATTACTTCAATGACCTCGCAGCTGAAGGCCAGAAAAAACAAGCTGAAGAAGCTAAAGTGCTGTTGGCTGAAGACATTAAGTCCATTGAAAGTTATATTTCTGAAAATAATTTGAAAGCTGACAAGACAGAATCAGGTGTTTATTACGTCATAGAAGAAGAGGGTTCTGGAGCACAAATAGAACAAGGCGACGAAATCTCTGTTAATTATACAGGATACGTTTTGGATGGCACTGTATTCGATACTAGTATTGAAAGCAAAGCCAAAGAAGCAGGGACCTTCACAGAAGGAAGACCTTATGAACCATTTACGTTCAATGTAGGCCAAGGAATGGTTATTCCTGGTTGGGATGAAGGCCTTCAGTTATTAAAAAAGGGTTCAAAAGCGAAATTATTGATTCCTTCTCCACTAGCCTACGGACCTAGTCAAAGAGGTGAAGTGATCGTTGCTAACTCTATTTTAATATTTGATGTAGAAGTAACAGACGTAACCAAGCAGTAAACCTTTAGCTTCTGCGAAGTAGCAATTATTATTAAATACCTACCATGAAAAGAAACATTAAGTATTGGGCTTTATTGCCCCTAGTGGCCTTCTTGGGCTCCTGTATCTCTGACGATGAGAATGTAGATGTAATTTTTGAGCAAGACCTCAAAAAAATTGAAACCTACGTCCAAAATTTTCCTACAGAATACATGGAAAAAGAGACCGTTGGTGAAACAGGTATTGTATTATTGTTTACGCAAGTAGTTGAGGAAGGTGAATTGGCACTACCTGGAGACACGCTGTTAGTGGATTACACAGGTATGCTATTAGATGGAACTGTTTTTGACACTTCCATTGAACAAACAGCTATTGACAATGGTGTCTACAATGAAAGCCGTACTTATGAGCCTTATGGCATCATTCAAGCTTATTCTAGCGTTATTCAGGGATGGCATTGGGCACTCTCTCGCATGAAGGAAGGGGAAAAAGCTATCGCATTAATCCCTTCCGCTTATGGATATGGAAGTCAGGGTCAAGGCCCAATTCCAGCAAATTCGGTATTGGTATTTGAGTTGGAGATCATCGAAAATCGGCCAACCCAGCCTTAATCACATGAATATTTAAAGGATGAGTTTTAGAAATATTATTATTGTTTTTTTAGTGGCTTCCATGGGTTTCTCCTGTGACGATCAACTGAGTGGTTTTGGATATCCAACCTATGACTCCGAAGGAAATCTAGCTATAGACAGAGAAAAAATAGATGAGTACTTAAAAACTGCCCAATACGATAGTCTATATCGCATACATGATCCTTCTGGAGTAGTAATCATTGTGGAAGAGGAAGGTGATGGCTCAAGACCCGTATCAGGTAATGTGGTGTATACCAATTATACTGGATATTTATTGGATGGATCGGTTTTTGACACCAACTTGGAAGATGTAGCCATTGCCAATGACATCCATGACGAGGAAAGAAAATATGCTATATTTAATTTCTTCCTGGGACAAAGCTCCTCTCAAGGTGGCGCTATTCAGGGTTTCACGCTGGGTTTCCAAAGACTACGAAGTGGCGCAAAAGCAAGTATCATTATTCCTGCCCCTTATGGGTATCAGGACAATGAAGATATAGATAGAATACCTGCAAATTCGGTATTGGTATTTGACGTCGAATTTCTCGGAATGGACTAATCATAAGCTAAGAAATAATAAATAGTAAAAGCCAGCGGAAAAATTTCCGCTGGCTTTTTTTCTTTCCCCATGAAAAAACCAAGATAAAATAACCCGGTTTCAACTGTAATTAAACGCTACATTTTAGCGCTGTAATTAGGTGCTTCTCTTGTTATGCTTATGTCATGTGGATGTGATTCTCTGACTCCAGCAGCTGTTATTTTGACAAATTTACTTTTTTCCCTAAGGTCATCTATTGTAGCTGTTCCACAATACCCCATTCCTGCCTGCAAACCTCCTACCAACTGGTAAAGCACTTCTGATACCAAACCTTTAAAGGCAACCTTTCCTACAATACCTTCTGGAACCAGTTTTTTTACATTTTCTTCAGCATCCTGAAAATAACGGTCTTTAGATCCAGATTCCATCGCCTCCAGGGAGCCCATTCCTCGGTAAGACTTGAATTTTCTACCTTCAAAAATAATAATCTCACCAGGAGCCTCTTCTGTACCTGCCAGTATTGATCCAATCATCACAGAACCTGCACCAGCTGCTAAAGCCTTCACCACGTCTCCAGAATACCTAATTCCCCCATCAGCTATCACGGGTACATTCCTTCCCTTAAGGGCATTGGAACATTCCATTACAGCCGATAACTGAGGCATACCAACTCCGGCAATTACCCTTGTGGTACAGATACTTCCAGGTCCAACGCCCACCTTTACGGCATCTGCCCCTGCATCGGCCAATGCTACCGCTGCTTCAGCAGTTGCAATGTTCCCAACAATGACTTCAAGATTAGGAAAAAGGGCTTTTATTTTCTTACAGGTTTCGATAACTCCTTTAGAATGGCCATGAGCAGTGTCTATACTTACCACATCCACTCCTGCGGTCACCAAGGCATCAACACGCTCAGCTATATCTGCAGTCACCCCTACAGCAGCACCAACACGCAATCGACCAAACTCATCCTTGCAAGCATGGGGCTTGTCTTTTCTTTTAAGAATGTCCTTATAAGTAATCAAGCCAGTAAGCTTGTACTCCTCATCAATAATTGGTAATTTTTCGATTTTGTATTCTTGCAGAACCTCTTCAGCTTCTTCCAGCGTAATCCCTGCTTTTGCAGTGATTAGGTTTTCCGTAGTCATTATTTCCTTGATAGGCCGAGCTGCATCCTTAATGAAACGTAGGTCTCTATTGGTAATAATCCCTTTAAGAAAGCGATTCTCATCCACTACTGGAATGCCACCAATATTGTATTCAATCATTATGGCTACCGCATCTTTTACCTTAGCATTGATGTCTAATGTGATCGGATCCAGTATCATCCCGCTTTGAGACCTTTTGACCTTGCGAACCTGGGCGGCTTGCTTTTCAATGGTCATGTTTTTGTGAATAAATCCAAGCCCACCTTCTAAGGCAATGGCGATGGCCAAATCTGTTTCCGTAACGGTGTCCATAGCAGCAGAAACCAATGGAATCTCCAATTGGATGTTTCTGGTAAGTTGCGAAGAAGTATTTGTATTACGGGGAAGTACTTCGGAATATCCTGGTACTAAAAGCACGTCATCGTAGGTGAGTGCTTCGAAGAGAAATTTATCTGTGTTTGGATTCATGGCAAATGGTTAGTAACCCTATTTGCCCGTCAAAGATACAATCTTTTTGAGATGCGAATCAATAGTTTGTTGAAAAAAAAAGTTAAAATATTTAAAATGAATCCCTTTCAAGGAATAATCTTTGGAGAGCGACTATTAATAAAAGGTCAATAGCGCTGTTAAAAAAGTCCTAATTATCCCATTAAACCTAAAATTCTTGGATGCGATAAGCTCTCCAATAAGTTAAGTTTGAGCTGGAGTCCCAAGTTAAATTCTTGATTCCAATCTCTCTGCAAGAAGAAACTCCCTGACTTGGACCAATAACAAGTAAAAAAGCAATGATAATTTAAACTCAGGTTATTACTAAAGTTAAAAGCACAAGTAATAACCTGAGTTTAATATAAAAATAGCAGCCCTACAGCTTGAATACTGAAGCAGCAATAAATCATTTATCCCTTCTTTTTTAATTTTGCGATGTAAAATCCATCAAACCCACTTTCATGAGAAAGCACCTGCGTTTCCTCCAAAAGCTCAAATTTCTGTCCTTCGGCACTTTCAAGGAAAGCCGCAACTTGCAAGTGATTTTCGGATGGAAGAATACTACATGTTGCGTAGACCATGACACCTCCTGGCTTAAGCATAGAAGGATATTGGGACAAAATCTCCTGCTGCAGCACTTGTACTTTGGCGATAGACTCTTCGCTAAGTTTCCATTTTGTATCAGGGTTTCTTTTCAAAACACCCAATCCAGAACAAGGAACATCCAGTAAAAGCCTGTCGGCACTTTCGTGAAGTCGCTTTATCGTTTTGTTACTTTCTATAGGTTTAGTTTCCAGAATTGAAATACCTGCTCTTCTTGCCCTTAACTTGGCATTCTGTAGCTTCCATCCTTCAGTGTCCATGGCCAGGATCCTTCCTTTGTTCTGCATCAATGCAGCAAGGTGTAAGGATTTCCCTCCTGCACCAGCACAGGCATCAATCACCCTCATGCCAGGTTCAACCTCCAAAGCGGCAGCCACCATTTGGGAGGAAGCATCCTGCACCTCGAAGAGGCCTTCTTTAAAAAGTGGCGTTCTAAAAACATTTTTACGCTTCAGTAGCACCAAGGCATCAGGATATTCTCTTGGAACATAAGCACTAATCTCCAACTCCTCCAGTTTGATTTTCAAATCAGTTCTGGCAGTTTTCAAGGTATTTGCACGCAAGACCACTTGGGCCTGCTCATTAAGGCTATTTAATTCAGCATCCCATTTTTCACCTAACTGAGCGGAACCCATATCCTCCATCCAGTCAGGAATGGATTGCAGAACAGCACGGTCCGTAATTTTTCTTCGATGTAACCTGATTTTTTCACCATTGATTCCTTTAAATTCCCTCCAGTCAGGCAAGGTCCTGTCCTGTAATACCCAATAGGTCCCGAACCAAAGGTAGTAATCATGTGAAGGGCTGAGTTTTTCGATCAACCTTTTCCAGCGGACGATTTCATAAACACTTTCAGCAATAAATGCCCTGTCTCTAGCACCCCACTTAGGGTTTGATCGTAAAACTTTCTCGATTACTTTGTCAGCATAGCGATTATTGTCAAATATTTCCTCCAATGCTTTGACAACTGCATTGACTGTATTTGGAAAGAGCTTCATATAGGCATTTTTGATTAAGCTACAAATATAGAGAATATGTACGGGGATTATTAACTTGAAGCAAAGTCGAGTTGGCTTAGTTTGTATATTTTGGTATTTTTGCCATTATGGGAGAAAAAAAATGCCCAAATTGTGGTAAATGGTCCAGCTGGAATCAAAATTTCACAGACACCTGTGAACATTGCGGCGAAATCCTCAGTAAAGTAGACTTGGAATTCGAAGAAAAAAGAGCTGCTCAAAAAAAGGTCAATGAAGAACAGTGGGTCTTCCATATTAAAGAAGACGACAGTGATTTTATTAAGAAATCTAAAAAGGTGGGTGAATTCTTTTACAGTATTTACCTAACCATCATCACCGCAATTGCATGGTTGATCGCAGCCTTGCCCGGTTAATGTCAGTGCTCAGAAATCCCTACTTTTGGGTACCGTGCATACTATTTTGGGTCAATCAATACCTAGAAAGAATTCAAAAGGTATTTTTGCCATTTTTCCACAGTTATTTAGATGACCTTTTGGCTATCCCTGTGGTTTTGGGCATTACCCTACAAGCTTTTAGATGGATGAATGGGGAGGCCAAACCAATGGTTTTTTCCAAAAAACAGGTCATCATTGGTGTAGTCTATTTTGGTTTTTTGTTCGAAGGACTTTTACCTTTCTGGTCTTCCACTTATGTTCGCGACCCCATTGACCTGCTATGCTATGCGGTCGGCGCTGTTTATTTTTGGGTTTATATCAATAATAAAGGAATAGAGAATTAATTGAACCATGAATTTACGCGCCCTTTATAAGCACTATGTCAGCGAGCTCTCCCGCATTTATCCAGATTCGGAAGCTCAATCACTGGTAATGTGGATATTTGAAGCTTTTTTGTCAATGAGCAGAAAGGATGTGCTGAACAATACCCCAATTAGTGCGATTCCTGAAGCGCTGGAAATTGCTTTCACCAAATTGATTGCAGGAGAACCCATCCAATATGTACTCGGCAAGGCTCCCTTTTATGGCCGATATTTTAAAGTAGCCCCAGGCGTATTGATTCCCAGGAATGAAACAGAAGAATTGGTGCAACTGATCGCTCAAAATCACCAGGAGGCAATTAAGATACTTGATTTAGGAACAGGTTCTGGCTGTATTGCCATAAGCCTGGCGCTAGAGTGCCCCAAAGCGGAAATAACCGCCATTGATATTAGTGAACAGGCTTTGGCCATTGCAAAGCTTAATGCTACGGAACTAAAGGCAAAACTACATCTTGTCAAAAAAGACATATTAGAGGAAGATTTGCAAATAGGTAATTTTGACTTGATGGTAAGTAATCCACCTTATGTATTGGAAAAAGAGCGCTCCTTGATGCAAAGCAATGTATTGGATCACGAGCCCAGTTTGGCCTTGTTTGTCCCAGATAGCGATCCTTTACGCTTTTACAAAGCCATAGTTCTGCAGGCCAAGCAAAACTTGAATGCAAATGGATATTTGTATTTTGAAATCAATGAGGCTTTTGGTCATGAAGTAATGGCCTTGATGCAACTTGAGGGGTTTTCAGAAGTAAAGCTGTATCAGGACATCAATGGAAAGGACAGAATTGTTTATGGCAAAAAACCGCTCCATTAAATCCAGATCATACAAAGGTGCCTAACCAAAATAGTTTATTGCTACTAAAAGTCTGCATGCCTTCTTCTATCTCTAAAAAAGTGGCATACTTTATAGGAAATACATCAGAGCCTGAAGCTGCTTGGTGTTCTACAAATTGCCCTTCTTTACCATGAACCTGAATCGAACAATTGGGCAACCACTTCCTAATTTTACCCTTTTTAGCTGGAAAATACCTGATCCCATTGTTAAAAAACACAATGTCAAGAGCAGGAAGATATGGGTCTAGTAGTTGTGAATCTAGCGGATCAAAGGACAAGATATTTACCGCCTTGTGGTTTTTCTTCATGAGGTATTTCAATCCGACCGCTAAAAAAGTAGGTTCATTAGCGCTAATAAAATAGATGGGATACTGTTCTTCAAGCAATATTGAATTGTTTTCCTGAAATTCTTTGTCTGCGATTATTCCATCAATTTTTATCCCCAATGACATGATTTTATGAACATTGTGCTGAGTAACCAATACCGTAGGCACCCACTCAAGAAGCCCTGGGAGCAAATTTGTCGCCTCAGTGTCATCGGTCAAAACTAGTAGGGCCGGCTCTTGTTGGTCTTTTACAAAATGGTGGGAGGACATAAGGTTTTTGAAAAGGGCTCAGGAAATAAATATTGGAGTAAAATTACGAAGGAATACGGCTGAAAACAGCCATACGTTTAAAACTTATTCATTTACTGATTTCCGCAAATCATAAAATAGCCTTTATTAAAAGGGATTTCATCAAAATCCAGTAAAAAAACCACTGTTGAGGTCATTTTTACCTATTTACTAATGCGCTGGTCTTTATAGTTAATTACTAGGATTTTTTTTATAATTTTGGACTTACACCTTTTGCCTGTTGTTCTACCAACAAAAGCATCAGCAAAAAACCTTACCAGTAAATCAATATATATTATGGCCATTTCTCAACCAATCAACTTCACCAAATGGATAAATGATAACCGCCATTTGTTAAAACCACCAGTTGGAAACAAGCAACTGTACATTGAGAATGAGGATTTTATCGTCATGGTGGTAGGTGGCCCAAATTCCAGAAAGGATTACCACTACAATGAAGGGGAAGAGTTTTTCTATCAGGTAGAGGGTGACATCACCTTAAAAGTGGTGGATGATGGTGAAATGAAAGACATTTCAATTAAAGAAGGAGAGATTTTCTTATTGCCTCCAAAAGTGCCTCATAGCCCCAGAAGACCAGCCAATACCGTGGGACTGGTGATAGAAAGGTATAGAAAGCCAGGAGAAGAAGATGGGTTTTTGTGGTTTTGTGAAAAATGTGACCACAAACTCTACGAAGAATACGCTACCATAACGGACATAGTAAACCAACTTCCTCCAATAATGGAACATTTCTGGGCCAACCCAGAGAATACCCATTGTAAAAAATGTGGTACAGTGATGGAGAAATAAATCAATTATTATCACCCAAATTTAGATTTATTTAATACACTCCCTCTTTCCATCCAACCATGGACAATATTGAATTTAGATTGACCCCTGAGTTTGCACTTAAAATGGATCAGGAGGATCCCTTGCACAGTTTTCGGGAAAAATTTCATATCCCAGAGAAAAATGGCAAGCCCCTAATCTACTTTTGTGGCAATTCCCTAGGTTTACAACCGCGAACAGTGAATGCTCACTTGACAAAATATTTGGAAAAGTGGGCTACCAAAGGAGTAGATGGACACTTTGAGGGCGATGTACCCTGGGTAGATGCCAGAAAACCCTCAAAAAGCCTATTGGCACCCTTGATAGGAGCAAGCGAATTGGAAGTAGTGGCCATGAATAGCCTTAGTGTTAATCTCCACCTACTTATGGTCTCCTTTTATCGGCCCGAGGAGAAAAAATACAAAATTTTAACAGAAGCGGGTGCTTTCCCTTCAGACCAGTACATTCTAGAGTCTCAAGTAAAATTCCATGGTTTTTCCCCAGATGATGCTATTCTGGAAGTGAAGCCTAGAGCCAATGAACTTGTTCTTCGCACAGATGACATTCTCGAACAAATAAGAAGACACAAAGATGAACTTGCCCTAATCATGCTCTCCGGAGTACAGTATTACACCGGGCAGTTATTTGATATGGAGGCAATCAGTAAGGAGGCAGCACAGCATGGAATTTGTGTCGGTTTTGACCTTGCTCATGCCATAGGAAACGTGCCACTTCAATTGCACGACTGGGGGGTAGATTTTGCCACTTGGTGTAGCTACAAATACCTCAATTCAGGTCCGGGAAATGTTTCAGGAATATTTGTCCATCAAAAACACAGTGACGACGACCAACTACCCAGGTTTGCTGGATGGTGGGGATACAAAGAAGAAAACCGCTTCAAAATGGAAAAAGGTTTTGAACATATGCAGGGCGCAGATGGTTGGTTATTAAGCAATGACAATGTGTTGGGGCTGGCTGCTCATCAAGCAGCCTTGGAACTATTCGAGAAGGCCGGCATAAAAAAACTAAGAAAAAAAAGTATACTGTTGACAAGTTATTTAGAATTTGCAATTCGTGAAACGATTGGTGACTCAGAAGCGTTAGAAATTATAACACCTTTAAAATCAGCAGAAAGAGGGTGCCAACTCTCTTTATTAATCCATAAAAAAGGAAAGCGCGTGTTTGATTTTTGGATTAAAAATGGTGTTGTTGCTGATTGGAGAAACCCCAACGTTATAAGGTTAGCCCCTACACCCATGTACAACAGTTTTCAGGATGTTTTTGAATTTAGTAAAATTCTTAAAAACGCATTGAGGGATTGAACCCTACGCATTAAACCTATTAAAATAATGAAAGAGAAAATAGACCTATTGGGCGCAGGGCTCATTGGATCCCTGCTAGCCATATACCTCAAAAAAAGAGGATTGGACGTAAATATTTACGAAAAACGTCAAGATTGGCGCAAGGTACAGAAGAAGGGCGAAGGTCGATCGATCAATATGGCCTTGAGTGACAGAGGGTGGCAGGCACTGGAAAAAGCCGGCATAAAAGACAAAGTATTGCCATTTACCCTTCCCATGTCGGGGAGAAGAATTCATGATGAACATGGGAGCACCTACTTTCAGCCTTATGGCAAGGAAAATCAAGCCATCTATTCCATAAGCAGAAATGCTTTCAATGAGATCCTTCTGGATGAGGCTGAGGCACTTGGAGCAAATATTCACTTTAACCATAAGGTAGAACAGGTAAATGTTTCCAAAAGAGAAGTAGAATTTTGTCTTGAAAATGGGGAAGAAAAGCGCATGACTTCTGATGTTTTGATAGGTTCTGATGGCTCATTTTCAGCACTTAGAAATGCTTTTCAAAGCCAATTGAGGTTTAACTTTTACCAAAAATTTATTTCACACGGCTACAAAGAGCTGCACATACCTGCCACTCCTGCAGGAGAGTTTGCCATGGATCCCAAGGCCCTCCATATATGGCCAAGGGGAAAGTTCATGCTCATTGCATTGCCTAACCTTGACAAATCCTTCACTTGTACATTGTTTTTGCCTTTCGAGGGATACAAAGTCAGCTTTGAAAACATTTATGATGACCAGGATGTCGTTCAAATCTTTAAAACTTATTTTAATGATGCTTTTGACCTGATGCCTAATCTGTTGGCTGATTTCAAAAACAACCCTACCTCAGCACTTATCAATACAGAGTGTTACCCTTGGACAGAAAATAACGCCTTATTGATCGGCGATGCGGCGCATGCCATGGTTCCCTTTTACGGACAAGGCATGAACTGTGGGTTCGAAGACTGCTTTATACTAGATAATTTAATTGAGAAATACGGTACTTCTTCCTGGGATTTGGTATTTGAAAAATTTCAGAAAAATAGAAAGCCGGATACCGATGCCATCTGCCAACTCGCCATGGATAATTTCGTGGAAATGAGTGACAATGTAGCCGATCCCAATTTCTTGATCAGAAAGAAAATAGAAGCGAAACTTCACGAATTGTACCCCAATGAATGGCAGCCCCTGTATACCATGGTTACCTTTTCTGACATCCCCTATTCAGAGGCTTATGCCATTGGCAAGTTGCAAGCCAAAATCATGGATGAGGTAATGAAGGATCCAAACGTCACCAAAAACTGGAATAATTTGGATTATGAAGCCATTTTGGCGAAAGTCGAAACTTCTGGAGCCGTCTAATTGGGGAAATACACTAGGTCAAAGTTGGATGCCCAGCCTTTGTTCAAAGCCGCGGATGCCTTGCAAGCCACCAGTATGTAACACCAGTATTTTGCTTCCATAGGGAAAGTAATCTTTCTGAATCAAATCGAAGAGGCCAAACAGCATCTTGCCTGTATATACCGGGTCAAGAGGTAGATTGGCTTTTTTCTTCAGCTCCTGCATAAACTGAATCAAGGCTGGTTTGTGTTTGGCGTATCCGCCGAAATGATAAGCAGTCTGAATATTATAAGTACATTTTGGACGAATATTATGCTTCTGAAGTAAATCGTCTATTTCTGAAAATATAAAATCGCCTTTTAATGCAGAAAAGCCTATAACCTGTTGCTTCGCTGTTGCACTGCCCAAAAGCCCTGCAAAAGTGCCGCCGGTGCCAATAGGTGTGGTGACAAAATCCATGTTTAGGTCCTGATCCGTTAGAATTTCTTTCGTGCCTTTGATGGCCAGGGCATTGGTACCGCCTTCGGGAATAAGGTAAAAATCTCCAAACATGCCCTTTAATTGCTCAAGAATTGTAGGGCTGTCCTTTTCCCTGTAATCTGTTCTGTTCATGGGGTGAAGTAACATCCCCTGATTTTGAGCATCTATTAAGGTGGGGTTAAGTGGCGCAATGAGCTCGCCCCTGATCACTCCAATGGATTCAAGTCCATTTGCTGCCGCGGCAAAAGAAGTGGCATGGATATGATTGGAATAAGCCCCTCCAAAGGTTAATACGCTACGAAAACCAAGGTCTTTGGCAGTTTTTAAATTATAATGTAGTTTGTAGAATTTATTACCTTGTACGTCTGGATGAAGAAGGTCCAGTCGCTTTACCATTACTTTTAATCCCCTTTCTCTAAATAAAGGGCTAAATAATTGTTGATAAATAGGAGGTTTAGTTGGAGCCAAAATAAAATAATCTAATGATTTAAGGTCAAAACTCTTATTGTTTTTGATCAAATCCTAATTTTGCACCATGACAGAGATCACAAATGAAGAATTACCTGAAGAGGAAAGCTATTTTGACCATTATGAACTTGGCGTAGATCCAGGACAACGGCCAATAAGAATAGATAAATTTATTACTGATAAAATGGCCTATACTACTAGAAGTAAGGTTCAACACAGTATTGCATCAGGAATTGTAAAAGTCAATGGGGAAACAGTCAAGGCAAATTACAAAACCAAAGCTGGTGATGTAATCACATTTGCCATGGAAAAAACCCGCAAGGAGACTGATGTTGTGGCAGAGAATATTCCTTTAGACATCAGATATGAAGATGATCACCTTATGGTGGTATATAAGCCCGCTGGAATGGTTGTTCATCCGGCACATGGCAACTGGACAGGCACTTTGGTCAATGCTTTGGCTTACTATTTTGAAAACCTCCCTGAATTGCCTGGAAATTCCGGACGACCAGGTTTGGTCCATCGCATTGACAAAGACACCAGTGGATTGCTGGTAATTGCCAAATCTGAGCGGGCGATGACTCATCTCGCGAAGCAATTTTTTGACCATTCCATAGCAAGAACTTATGTGGCCATGATTTGGGGTGAACCTGAAGAGGATGAAGGAACGATCAATGTCAACATTGGGCGGGGTATAAAAGACAGAAAAGTAATGCAGGCTTACCCTGAAGGAGATGATGGTAAATCCGCAATCACCCATTGGAAAGTAATAAAAAGATTGCGTTATGTGACTTTAGTAACCTGTGTGCTGGAAACTGGTAGAACGCATCAGATCAGGGCTCATATGAAACATATAGGCCATCCGCTGTTTAATGATGCAATGTATGGAGGAGATCAAATCCGGAAAGGCACTCAATTTTCAAAGTATAAAACCTATATTCAGAATTGTTTCCAAATATTACCCCGGCAAGCCCTCCATGCCAAATCTCTTGGCTTCATTCACCCGATTACGGAGGAGGAATTGTATTTTGAAGGAGAAATGCCTCAGGATATGTTAAGCGTTATAGAGAAGTGGGAAAATTACGTGAAATTTGAAAAATAGCTGATTATTAAATCGCTAATCTCTGCAATAATATAGGATAATAAATTTCCGAATTCACTTTAAATACGGCATAAAATTTTCATTATTATAAAATTTTAATATTTTTAATGAAAATATTTTCTTAACCTCGATGTTTTATTACATTTGTTACATCAAAATAAAATTTGGTCTCGATTCTTTGACGCCAATACTTTTTTTGATAGCGTTCTAAAATATTGTAGGGTGTTGAAATTGGCAGACATGCCCTCCTGTCTCGGGGGTGAGGAATCCGGTTTATCCGGCGTATTGGATAAAGCACGCATAGAGCTCAATGTGTTGCCTAACAACCTCGTGGAGGTTCGAGTCCTTCTCCTACAGCTCAATTACTGATAGCCTGTGGATATATTAAAGTATATATTCACAGGCTTTTTTTATTTACAGCCTTATATTTTTCTTTTCGTATTCTTTCTTAAGTAATTTCCTCGTTATTTTGTATTCTTGATATGAAAAATGAATGAAGACCAAATAGATATCAAAAAATCTGGTAGGAAAAGAAAGCGATTTCTGAGATTTTTTTCAGTTTTTGCCCTGTTAATCGTTTCAATTCATTTTATGCTATTTTTTGGAGCGGATTGGCTCTTTAGAGAATTCATAAAACAACAAGTTGAAAAGGTGTCCAGTGGCAAATACCTGGTAGAATTCGACAGGGTTTACCTTTCTCTTTTCCAACGGGGACTTTTTGTGGAAAATTTTCAACTAATCCCAGTTGATCCAGCCATTTTTGATGCGGCCAAGATCCCCTATTATAAAATCTCTGTTGATCAATTAGATATATTAGGACTGAGCTTCAATCGGGAAGAAGGCAAGCTTACGGCCCAAGAATTGCGACTGACAGCCCCCGTAGTTCAGTCAAGGCGTCAGGTAGATCTAGCTGAAAACGAAAACAACAGCCCTCTCAAACAACTTGAGATTGAAATAAAGAAATCCCTTAACGGCTCTTTAAAAGAAATTTTCATACATGATTTCTATGTAGATCAAGCCAACCTTTTGATCGAAAATTTCATAAGCCAAAAATCTATTTCTGCTGCCAATACCAATTTGTACCTTAAGAACATTCACTTGAGAGGGGATGAAAAAGGGGACACCCCTTTTGGCATGGAAGGTTTTCGTTTAGATTTTGACGATTTTGAGGTATCCCTTGCAGACAGCATTCACAAAGTGATGGCTCAAAAAGTAGCTGTTTCTTCACTGGAGAAACAAATTCTTGCCGAAAATGTCAAAGTTTCTCCCAACCTTACAAAACCTGCAGATGTATATTATGAGATATCTTTGGAAAATCTTGCCTTAGAAGATGCAGACATCACAGAAATGTTTCTAACCTCTACAGTCGATATCGGGAATCTCTCACTTGAGGCACCGCATTTTGTCCTCTATACAGATAGAAATGCAATGGAAGATGAGGCAAGAACCACTGACTTGTATGAGCTGGTCAAAGATTTACTTGAATCCATTTCCATAAAATCACTCACCATAGACAATGGGCAATTTCTGCAAAGAGGTGTTCTTAACCCAAACAAGAATAGGATAGAAGCAGATGATATCCAATTCTCAATGGAGGATGTCTACCTTGGGCAAGATGAAACTTTAAAAAAGGATAATTTTTTATATGCCAGAGATGCCACCCTAAAAATTAACAGGGCCAGGATAGCTTTAGCAGATGAAATCCATTGGATTTCAGGGCAAAAAATATACCTCTCTACCGTAGATGATAAGGTAAAAATCAATGAAATAGAACTCAAGCCGGAAGTAAATGAAGACAGCCTCTCCAATACCTCCTTGTTTGAAATAAAGGTGCCCTTATTGGAATTTGCCAACGCTAACCTGAGAAAAGTTTACAATGAGAACATTATTGACATCGGCGAATTAATGATTAACTCCCCCGATGTAGTAATTAAAGACATTCTCGGCAATTCTTCTGAAGAAGACAAGCCCTCTCAAATGACCGACCTACAGCAGCTTACAAAAGGGTTTTTCAAAGCTGTGTATGTGCAAAAATTGGAAGTGGAGAGCGGAAGCCTTGTCTTGGACAATCACCTTAGAATTAGGCAAGACAGTCTTGCTTTTGGGAAAATTAATTTCCTTCTGGAAAATTTCCAGCTGGATGATAAGCACATGACTGACACCTCTGCAAGGATTTTTCTGGCAGACAACCTAAGGTTGGAAATTGAAGATTACGCCCTCAAATTATCGGATAACCTTCACCTTTTTGTGGCAGATAAAATCCTTATTGACACCAAAAAGGATTTATTGCATGTAGATGGATTCAAGCTAAAACCCTTTTCGCCAGAAGCAGTTCTCCCTCTGTTAGACAAATATGGTAGAACCACGGTTTTGGACATTGAAATCCCTGAATTTTCTGCTACAGGAGTTGACATCAATCAAGCTTATTTCCAAGAAAAATTATTTATACGTCATATTGATATTCCAAGCCCATCCATACACTGGACCAAATACATTACTAAGGACAAGCGCAAGCAGGAAAAATTAGAGCGTGGAGACATCCTCGAATTGGTCACCAATTATTTTAAAGTGATCAGTGTAGATTCTTTAAGCACTGACAAAGGCTCTTTCACCTATGAGAACTTTGCCAATGGAGAGTTTAGGTCCTTCGCCGAAAATGACATTTCCGTCAAGGTCAAAAATTTCTACCTCGATGAAAACATAGACCCTTCCGCTAACCGTACCTTGTTCTCAGATGAAGTGGATGTAAACCTAAACAATTACCTATTCAATATTGCCAGCGGAAAATACAGTATCGTTGCCGGCAGGATAGGCTTTAATTCTGCACGAGAAGAAATCAACACCTTCAATGTGAAATTAATGCCTAATAAGGACCTGAAAGCTAAGGTCAGTATCGAGGCCAGTTTTCCAGACCTAAGCTTTAGTGGCGTTGACCTCGAAGCTTTTCTATTCGACAATACGCTTGCGCTCACCAAGCTTAAGTTTTCTGATGCTGAGGTCAGTCTATCCATAAACAGGGATTTCAGCAAAGGAAAAGCCAATGCCGACACCACCAAGAAGAAAAGTAGAAACCTGCCAAAAACAATAGATGTAATAAAGATTGACTCCATTCTAGCGACCAATGGAACCTTTAACGTCGCCAATTATCAAGAAGGAAATGACCTACAATTGATCAATACTGGGATAAACATTGCCATTGCTGATTTTCTTCTAGATTCTACCCGGTTGTCACAAGGGGACATTGCAAGTTTCTTTTCCACCATGGCATTGGATGTGGATGACTTTTCACTGGCACTAAAAGACAGTGTGCATACCGTTACTTTTTCTAAAATCGAACTTGACTCTAGAGAAGAAGAAATTTTGATAGAAAATGTCAATGTTGTACCGAAGAGTCATCCTGAAAACCTTAAAGGGCCAATCATAAATGCCCATATACCAAAAATCACGATTAACACGCGTTCCCTCACCAGCTTTCAAAAAACTGGTGTTTTGGATGTATCCCTTTTACAGCTTACGGACCCTGAAGTAAAGCTCTACCTGAACAAGGATGAGCCAGCCATTGTAATGCCTCCAAAGGAAGAAAAAGAAGTGACCAGAAAAATACTGGAAAGTATTCTAGTCAGAAACTTTAAACTTAAAGGCGGTAGTTTTGCATTAATAGACAAGACGGACACTACCTCTGAAAGAGCTTTTAATAACCTTAGGTTAATATTAAGTGATCTAAATTTTGACTTTACACAAAAGCAAACCTTTAGTTCCGACTTCTTCTTCAATGATGATTTCCGATTTGAATTCAAGGATTATGTCTTGAATCTATCCGACAGTCTAAATCAGGTAAGCATTGGTAAGTTAATGGTCTCAACAGACAAGCTTGTGCTTGACGAGGTCCGCTTCTCACCAAGGGTTGGAAGGTTTGCTTATGCCAGAGTAAAAGGAAAGCAAACGGACGCTATGGAGCTATTTGTTCCAAAAATAATTATCGATGGATTTAATCTACAAAAATTCATCTCTGAAGAAAAACTCGAGGCCGTCACCATGAAGCTCAAAAGTCCTCAATTGGAAGTATTCAGAGACAAAAGGATAGAAGAAGATACCTCGGTATTTAAGATGATGCCACAGCAATTGATGGAGCTCTCAAGTCAGATAGTCGAAATAGATACTTTGATTGTGGACAATGGACTGGTGACCTACAGAGAATTCCCTTTAAAAGGTATGGTGCCAGGGGAAATTACTTTTGATCAATTTAATGCTAAAATGTATCCTTTTAGGCTAGGTGAATTTGGTGAAGACAGAAAAACTCCAAAAGTTGAAGCCACATTAAGATTGAATCAGGCAGCAGAGATGAAAGCTTCTTTATCCATGAGCTTTATAGATCCTTACCCTCTTTCTATCGACGCAAGCGTCGGACCATTCGAACTTTCAGCTATCAATTCGATTTTGGCAACGAATGCTTTCGTAACTGTGAAAAGGGGTACAATTAAGTCTGGTGAATGGAATTTTGTTGCAGACAAGAACCATGCGATTGGTGCAATGATCCTAAAATACAACGATCTTAGAGTTCAACTGCTCGAAGAGAGAACCCTTGAAGAGGCAGGTGGAAGAAAAGGTATTTTAACCTTTGTCATCAATACTTTGGCGCTTCGAAAAAACAATCCTCGCCCACTGTTTAACAGATTAGTGCCTTCGCCCATTTATGTAGAAAGGTTACACCACAAGTTCGTTTTCAACTATCTATGGAAAGCTACCTTTTCCGGTTTGATGGGAAGTTCGGGACTTATGAAGCCCAAAATTCCGAAAAAAGAGGAGGAAGAATAGAAAAATAAATTTGCACCATGCAAAATAAACGAATTACTAAAAAGACGGAGGCTCATTAGAAATATGAGGCAATCTCTTATACAAAACTATATTCAACAAAAAAACCAAAAGAGCCTCAGTATTGACCGAGGCTCTTTTGCATTCATTGTAATTTTAAATCTATTTATCAAAAAGAATAGGCCAGTCCAGCCCGTAACCAATAGCTTGTATATTGACTTCTGAACCTTATTCCATAGGCAACCGCCGGAACAAACTGCAAATTATCAGTCAAGAAAACCCTGGCTTTAAGTTGCAGCCTTGGTGCATGCGTCACTTGATTATAAGTTTCTCTAATGGTCACACCCTGGCTGGTTAATTCACTTAAAAGTTCGTGGGTCGTATGTCTCAAATAGGCCAATTCACCTGATAGGATAACTCTCTCGGACTGGTGGAAGTCATAGCCCAAGCCCAAAGAAAAGGTAGACATGTTAAAGTAATCCATTTCTTCCGGTTCCAAAAAAAACCTATTTCCTTTACCTTCAAAATTAAATTTTCCATAGGTAATATCTCCATAAAATCGATCATTAATGTACCGAGAATAGCCAATTTCATAGCCCTTTGCAGACAAGTTCCCACCTGTATACTTATCAGCTTCAATAAAAGAATAACCAAAATAAATGGTGTTTTTGGTATTTGTCTGAGCATCGCTAGTACGCACAAACAGAAAGACTGTTAACGCTAATAATAATAGATGTTTCATTGTATAATTAATTTTCTTCTAGTGTAAAATAATATCTTATTCTGTTAAATTTATAAACAGGATAGTTTTGGCTATAACTATTTAGTTTACAATTTATTACAAGATAGTAGTGTTAATCCTTTTTTCATTTGATTTAGAATCTTAATAGTTTAAAAATACATTTATTTTAAAGCGTAACGCAGTTAAAAATACTGTTTAAAAAAACAACTAAAATAAAAATATTAAATGTTTTTATATAAATATTTACCACGGTATAAATTATATATTAAATAATAACTGCAAATGTATTAATAATAATTTTAATAATAAAACAATAGTTGAAATTGATTAACCAAAAACAAAGCAACGTAAGATTTTGCTAACAATTACTTATCCTACCAGTATAAAAAACATTTAATAGGTGAAAAGATGTTCTTAAGGAATCTAGATTTTACAAATATCCGCCCCAAAAATATTCTTTAAAAAGAATTATTGAATAAGGCGCTTTTTAAATGGTATAAATAGGGCTATATTGCT
>TARA_R110001592_G_scaffold131477_1_pt1 | contig 176484 bp, 151 predicted proteins | sample TARA_R110001592 | Tara Oceans TARA_R110001592 (sample SAMEA4398387) | marine metagenome | biome: Polar Biome; feature: [SRF] surface water layer (ENVO:00010504); material: water (ENVO:00002006), including particulate matter (ENVO:01000060) such as... | depth 5 m
GGTGTATAAGGATACATCTTAGAACGAAGAAAATAACCCGATGCATTAGTATTTACCAAAGAAGGACGACAGCATTGTGTCCAGCTAAACACCCAGCCCGCAGCGGGCGGAACACCATTTAAGGAAACGGGCGAACTGCGATAGACCCCTTTTTCAATTCCACCATCATCTCCCGATGAGCAATTGATATCAAAACTTGAATTGGGGCAATCTGGAGACACATCTCCCGAAAGGGCTGGAATATAGGTACATGGAATATTACCAAATGGGCCATTTACATTTTGTGTACCCGTTGGAATAGAGATTCCCGTACAGTCTCTGTAAAGTACTAAGGTGAAAATATATTGACCATTGGTGGTACATTCCCAATAGATCTCCCCTCCTAAAAGGTGAGAGGCTTTAATATTAGTACTAAACAGTGTAATTACTGCTACAACTAACCATTTCAAATTCTTCATTCCTAAACTGATTTGTGCACAAATATATTTTAATAATGATAGGAAGACAAGCCACACTTATTTAAGGCTGTTTCTATCCTATTTTTAGAGATCTAATTTTAAAAACAAAGCTCCTTTTTCGCAGAGAGATAATCTTCCCACAGCTCCTTAACAATATGAGCAGCAGGACTAATACTATCAATCAAGCCACTAACCTGCCCTATTTCCAGCTCGCCTTCAATTAAGTCGCCTTCAAACATGCCTTTTTTTGCGCGTGCTCTGCCCAATAAAGTTTTAAGCTCTTCGGCAGATGCGCCTTTAGCGTTAGCCTCTGCAATTTTTTGATAGAAAGGGTTCTTAATCAAGCGCACCGGGGCTAATTCTTTTAAAGTTAAAATAGTATCACCCTCTTGTGCGGACAGTACCGCATTTTTAAAAGCTTGATGGGCCGAACTTTCTTCACTTGCCACAAAGCGCGAGCCTATCTGAAAACCATCAGCTCCTAATACTTCGGCCGCCAATATCTGTCGTCCCGTGGCGATGCCTCCGGCGGCGATAATAGGAATTTGTAATTTTTGCTTTACCATAGGCACTAAGCAAAAAGTAGTAGTTTCGTCTCTACCATTATGACCACCCGCCTCAAAACCTTCCACAACGACGGCATCTACTCCTGCCGCTTCTGCTTTAAGCGCAAATTTTAAACTGCTTACTACGTGCACCACCGTAATTCCCTCAGACTTTAATTTTTCTGTCCAAGTTTTAGGGTTACCAGCCGAGGTAAACACAATGGGAACTTTGTGGGCGATAATAATATTTATCAAATCCTCAATTTGGGGATATAGCATGGGGAGGTTTACCGCAAAGGGTATCTCACCTAAAGCCGTTTTAGCTTTTTTCAAGTGCTCTTCCAAAACTTCAGGATACATGGAGCCTGCCCCAATAATTCCTAATCCTCCCGCTTTGGAAACCGCCGCCGCCAACTTCCAGCCGCTGCACCAAATCATGCCGGCTTGAATTATTGGTTTTTCAATGCCAAAAAGCTTACAAATTCTATTCTCCATTAATGCTTGATTAATTGACTGAAAGAACCTTGATCGGTCTCAATATTCAAATAATAGATACCACTGGCTAGATCTAATTCCAAACTCAGATTGCTTTCTACCGAAAAACGGTGCTCTTTCTCTAGTAAGATTTTACCCGATGGATCAAGAACTTTTAGATGCGCATGTACCGCCTCTTGCTCACCGCTAAAATTAATATTTAGCTTATCCTTAAATGGATTAGGGAAAACCGAGAAACTGGCAATCTTTTGCTCCGCCATATCATCGAGTCCAATAATATAGGCCTGATCGAAATTTGGAATACCATAGCCCAAGAGGTTATCGGGAGTCCAATATTGATGAGCACTGCGTTTTACCTGATCTACGATTTCGGCCACGCTGCGCGTAGGTTGGGCTTGAATTAAACAAGCAACCATTCCCGCAACGAGAGGCGATGAAAAAGAGGTTCCGCTTCCTGATCTTACGTCTCCATTAAAATTGATAAGGGTTGTCGCTAAGCCCATTGCCGCTACATCGGGTTTAATTCTATTATCGGCCGATGGCCCTCTACTACTAAATCCTACGTAATTCTCTTGAAAATCAACCGCTCCAACGGCTAGTACACTATCACCGTCTGCGGGAGCACTAATGTATTGCCAACTACTAGAACCTTCATTACCAGCGCTTACCACTACCACAATACCTTTTCCCGCAGCCATATCTGCGGCCTGTGTTACTAAGGCGGTATTGCCATCCATATCGCTGTAGCTGAAGTTATCGGCGCTATCATCAAAGGTTGAATAACCCAAAGAAGAATTAATTACATCGGCACCCACACTATCGGCAAACTCTGCGGCAAAAAGCCAATCATCCATTTCCACGGGCGTTTCGGAAGCAATATTTTCGGAAGTTAAAAGCCAATAATTAGCATGAGGTGCGGTGCCCATAAAAACGCTGTCGGCATTTGCTGCCATGGTCGATAAGACCGATGCTCCATGACTGCCGCCGCCAATGTAAACATTGGTGTCCTTGCTAATAAAATTGTAGGAGCCTAAAATTCGACCTTCATTGCGTAGACTATCTAAAACCGCTGCCTGAAGCACACCCGTAAAGCCAGCATCAATAACGGCAATTGTTACACCCCTACCAGTGTAGCCGCGGGCATGCATTAAGTCGCCCTTCAACATTTCCACCTGATCACGCGAAAATCCATAGTCATAAGTACTGCTAGTTCCGCTTAAATGCAGTTTATATTGCTTGGGACTTTCTAGCTTTTCTACAAAAGGAAGAGTAGTTAATACTATTGGATTAGGATGTTCAACTAAAGCGTAATTAAACCAACGCGATCGGCCTTCAATTTTTGCCCCTAACATTTCTAGTTGGGCAATATATTCCTGTGAAACTGGTAAATCATTTTCGCGTAAGGGAATATTATGCCTTTGACGGCGAGCTAAACTTGCTGGGCTAAGAACTTTCGTTGCTTCGTTCAATAAGCTTAGTTGCTCGCCTTTATCTTTAAAATAAACTCGTGTTTTTTGCGCATCTACAAAAGTGTAGGCCAAAATAAAACAACAGGTGAATAATACTTTTTTCATAATTAAAAATTTATAACTCCCGAACCAATCACTTCATTGTTTTGGTACCAAGCCACAAACTGGCCAGGAGTAACGGCTTTTTGGGCTTCGTCGAAAATCACATATAAACCTAAATCGGTAGCATGTAGCTCTACCGGAAAAAGGGCTTGACGATATCGAATACGTGCTTCGTAACGTGCACTTTCGCCTGATTGTAATTTAAGATCTTCTCTTAACCAGTGCACATCTGCATTAGCGACAAACAAACCGCCTTTACTTAAAGCAAAATGATTTTCACCTTGCCCGGTATAAATAACATTATTTACGGTATCCGTGCCAATTACAAATAGAGGCTCGGGCGTACCGCCAATGGCCAAACCCTTACGCTGACCAATCGTAAAATAGTGCGCACCATTATGTTCACCCACCTTTTTACCAAAGTTTGGGTCTAATAAAAACGGAGCTACTTGGCTTTCCCAAGGACTGGTTTCTGGTAATAACTCTTTATTGAAATCTAAATGCGTTTCTGCTGATATTTCAATTACATCGCCTTTACGCGGCTTTAGTTGCTGCTGCAGAAAATCAGGTAAACGCACTTTTCCGATAAAGCAAAGCCCTTGTGAGTCTTTCTTATCGGCGGTTACTAAATCTAATTCATGAGCGATGCGTCGTACTTCCGACTTCTGCAAAGCACCTATAGGAAAGAGGGCTTTTGCTAATTGCGCCTGATTAAGTTGACAAAGGAAATAACTTTGATCTTTATTCCCATCTGCCCCAGCTAATAGATGATGCTGTTCTTGCCCGTCTACGAAAGTGGTGCTTTTTTGACAATAATGCCCTGTAGCCACGAAGTCGGCTCCTAAAGCCATGGCCTTATCTAAAAAAACATCGAATTTTATTTCACGGTTACAAAGCACATCGGGATTGGGCGTGCGACCGGCTTGATACTCCGCAAACATATAATCGACAATGCGATCTTTATACTCGGCACTTAAATCGATTACTTGAAAAGGAATGCCCAATTTTTCTGCGACTAAAATTGCATCATTACTGTCTTCTATCCAAGGGCATTCATCGTGCAGGGTAACGGTTTCATCGTGCCAATTTCGCATAAAAAGGGCTATTACCTCATGCCCTTCTTTTTGCAAGAGATGGGCGGCAACGCTGCTATCTACTCCTCCACTTAGTCCTACTACTACTTTAGCCATTATTTTTTTTCCTCTTCCTTTTTACCGTCTTCCTTATCCTCTAGCAAATGGCCTCTGCGCCAAACTTCCTTCTTTTCTACCTTCGTATTGGTATCGAAGTAGTACCAGTTCCCGTCCATCAATCCTTTTTTATAAGAGCCCTTCATGCGTAATTTACCGGAACTGTAAAAGTACATGGCTTGTCCTTGTAAGCTGCCATCTACGTAAGTACCCTTAGCCATGGGTTCTCCACTTTCGTAGAATTGTTTCCACTCTCCCTCCTTCTTGCCATTAATATAGCTAACGCTTTCTGCAATTTTTCCGTTGGGATAATAATTTAGAGAAGGACCCTCTTTTACACCTTTTTTGTAACTCTCACGAGCCACTAAAGTTCCCGAGGCATTGTAAAAGGTCCACGTGCTATCTTTTTCTTTGTTCTTATAAAGGCCTTCCGCAGCCAATTTTTTACCATCGCCATACTGATAACTGTAGCAGTTTCCCGATTTACCTCGAAAAACATTAATGGTTTGTAAGTCGCCGTTAGGAAAATAATATTTAAAGGTATCCACTGGGATTCCGTGGTTAAAGGTTCCGGTATACCTTACCTTTTTGTTGTCGTAAAGTTTACGCCATTGCCCGTGCTGCTTGCCTTGAGCATCTTTAGGGCTTAGGCTTTCTTGGGCGGCTAAATTAAAGGTCAATAGAAGACTTAAAACAAAGATTCCTTTTTTCATACTACAAAAATACTAGCTTTAATTGGCATGATTGCCTTGAAACGTTAAGGGCTTATATTAATTTCGCAATTTTGCGCGCGAAATATATAGAATGAACAAAAAAATACGCAAACCTTGGGTAAGTTGGGTAATGGTACTTTTAAGCCTTGGCTTTTTTAGCCTTGTGCTTTTGCGGGCATTAAAGCTTTCCGTTACACACGATGAAGCTTATACTTATCTGCATTATGTAACCAAAAACTGGTGGAGTATTATCATTTATAAACCTCCGCACATTCCTAACAATCATATTTTAAACACCTTACTGATTAAAATGAGCTGTGGGATATATGGTACCACACCCTTTACTTTGCGTCTACCCAATATTCTATTTTCGCTAGTCTATTTTTGGTATGCGGCTAGTATTGCAAAGTCTTTCCGCTTTCCGGGCATCCAAATTTTAGCCTTTCTGGCCCTTTGTTTACAGGTATATTTCTTCGATTTCTTCTCTTTAGCGCGTGGCTATGGAATGGGCTTAGCCCTAATGATTGCGAGTATCTATCACCTTTATATGTACCGCGAGCTTAACAATGGTCATCATATATGGCGAACTTTAATATTCGCTGCTTTTGCCGTTTACGCCAATTTCACCTTCCTCTATGCTTTTGTGGCTTTAACCATGTTACTGGTAATATTATGGCTGCAAGAAGGCAATGGTGGCACCAAAACTATCGGTATTTTATTGCGTCCAGTATTAATTGTTACGGGAATTCTCTTTGTATTTATTGTTATTCCCCTTAAAAACATCAGTGGCGATTTATTCGGGGGTGAAACCAGTTTTTGGCGTGATACAGTCGATTCCTTGTCTTGGAATATGCAGTACGGGCAGCATTATGAAATCTCTAGTACCCTCTCCTATTTCGTAGCTATTATAATATTGGTCGGTGCCTTATTCTTTATATATGATACTTTTCAAAACAGCCTTAGCCGTTTTCGCTTTTACCAAGAGGCCCTTCTTCTGCTCTGTCTTACTGCCACAGTGCAAATTTTACAACACTTGATATTAGGCGATCAGTTTTTAATGGGCAGGACCGCTTTGGTTTACGCTCCCCTCTTTTTAGTTTATATTATTTTTCTTTTTCAACGCTTTAACGAATTTAAAGCGGGCGAAAACATTCAATTGGTGCTAAATAGTATTTGGGTGATTCTATTGCTCATAAACTTTAAAGCGATTAACCTTAGTCATACTTTCGAGTGGCAGTATGATGCCTATAACAAGGAAGCGTTAAATTTAATTGAAGAAGATGCGCAAAAGCGCGAACTAGGGGAAGTTAGTCTTGGAATAAACTGGCTTTTCGAACCTAGTTTGAATTTCTACCGTATTGCGGGCGAAAAGGAATGGTTACTTCCGCTTTCGCGGGATGGCTATCAAGATGAAAACTATCGCTACTATTACCTATTGGGAGATACTGACCAAGAAGTAATTGATGCTGCAGAATCTTCTGGTTGGAGCCTGATGGCTAGTTTCCCTAACAATAGTTATTTGTACCGAAATGAAAACTACTGATAGAAGTTTTCGGTAAAGGAAGCTATTTCCCCTCTACCCATAATTAGTCGCTCCCAAATTCCTTTTAGGAAGCCAAAGCCATAAGCACTTAGCTGAATAAAGCTGGCAATAAGGGCCAAGAATCCAACGCCTATACTGCGGTTCACGATAGTGGCGTGAATAAAAATAAGCAGCAAATACGAAGCAAGTAAGTAGGCAAATAGTGCAAAACTGAAAATCGTTAAAGACAATAAAGCTACTATCCAACCGAAGGTAAAGGCCAAAGGAAAGAAGTGTAAAATCTTTAAACTGGATGGATGCCTTTTATACAGATTGATTCTTGCTAAACCCGAATTGAAAATCTGCTTATAGAAAAGCTTAAAATTAGTACGTCTTTTGTGATAAACATAGGCATCTGCTATTAAAGCGGTACTAAAGCCAGCCTTAACTAAACGGATACTCATATCTATGTCTTCACCAAATCGCATTCCCGAAAAACCGCCCGTTGCCTCAAAAACAGCTTTACTATAGCCCATATTGAAGCTGCGAGGGTGGAATTTCTCTACACTTTTCTTCGAACCCCGAATGCCTCCTGTCGTAAACAAGGAGGTCATGCTGTAATTAATTGCTTTTTGAATGGCCGTAAAGCTTTCATCGGCTCTGTCGGGACCACCAAATGCATCTACGTAAGTATTTGCTAAAAAGCTTTGTATTTCAGCAGTATAATGTGGCGGAATTATGCAATCCGAATCGAGAAATATTAGATAATCACCATCTGCACGCGCCGCGCCATAATTACGACTGAGACCTGGGCCACTATTTTCTTTAAAAAAATATTTAAGTGTCAGCTTTTCGCTGTAAGCGGCTACTATTTCATCACTTTTTTGCGAAGAACCATCTTCCACAATAATCACCTCAAAACTGGGATCACTTTGTAAAAGTAGACTCTTTAGCAACTCTTCAATCTCGGCAGGCCGATTGTAGAGCGGAATAATGAGTGAAAGTTTAATCATGGAGATTAATGCGCGTATCTACCGTGTATTCAACCGGTTTGTTACTATTGCGAATAATCAATTCTGCGATAAAGCCTACTAAAAATAACTGCACCCCGATTACCATGGTAGCCAATGATATATAGAAAAATGGATTGGTTGCAACCAAAGATGCTTTTAGTCCCATACTTAAGGCATAGAGTTTTTGTGCACCAATAAAAAAGGCTGATATAAAACCTAATATCATCATTAATGTACCGTAAAGCCCGAAAAAATGCATTGGTCTTTTAGAGAATTTAGACACAAAGGCCAAGGTTAGTAAATCTAAAGGACCGTTAATAAAGCGGCTTAAGCCAAACTTGGTTGTGCCAAATTTGCGGGACTGATGTTGTACTACTTTTTCGCCAATTTTAACAAAACCGGCATTTTTCGCCAAAACGGGAATATAACGATGCATTTCACCGTGTACATCAACCGCCTTCACCACTTCATTGCGGTAAGCCTTTAGTCCACAATTGAAATCGTGTAATTCTATTTTACTTATCCGGCGAGTTGCCCAATTATAAAACTTGGTGGGAATGGTTTTAGAAAGTGGATCGTAACGTTTTTTCTTCCATCCGCTTACAAGATCATAGCCTTCATCATTAATCATTGCCATAAGTCCTGGTATTTCATCGGGACTATCTTGTAAATCGGCATCCATTGTTATAACCACATCGCCTTCTGCGGCAGCAAAACCGACGTTTAAGCCCGCAGACTTACCATGATTTCTTCTAAAACCAATGACCTTTACACGCGGATCTTGAGCCGCCAATTTAGCTAAAACCTTGTCGCTGCCATCATTAGAACCATCGTTAACGAAAATCACCTCATAAGATAATCCCTCCCTTTCAATAGTCTTTTTAATCCAATCGTATAATTCAATAAGCGATTCTTCCTCATTATAAAGGGGAATAACCAGAGATAAGTCCATTCACAAAAAGTTTTAGATCACTTCAGGGTTTTTCTTTTTAACTATCGCAGACACGATTAAACCAATTACTGCATAAAAGACAAAAGAATAGCCAAAGCCTTTGAGCAGGTTAGTTAAAGAATACTGGTCGGTATTTTGCAAATCCTCTATCGCTGCGTCCATATCCGCTTCTGGAACACCAAAAGACTGTAAGCGCTCGGCTGTTGTTTGAATAGTGATGTCCTTCAACTGGGCGGCCGCTTCTGGGTCTACCATCACAAAAAGTACATAGCTCAAAAGTATATTAGCTAAACTGTATACCACAAAAGCCGTCATAAATGTGCTAAAAGCATCTTTAAAGTCAATAAAACCCCCCATCTCTTTACGCGCTTGGATAGTGGCTAAAACTAGTAAAGTTAAACTTGCAACAAAAAGGAAGATTCCTCCCCATGCGCTAACGAGGTAAGTAAGATCTATAGCATAACCTACAATAATATAAAGGGTATTTATTAAGGTAATATAGAGCCCAAACTGTAGTCCGAACTTTTTAACTGACTCATTCATAAAGTGGTAATTTTTGGATCCTCAAAGATAGCTAAATAGATGGCTAATAAAGGTGCGTTTCTTTTAGAAATTAAAAGAAAAAAGCTAGCTTTGCGCCCTTAAAGGCAAGTCCCATACAACCAGCTCCTAGTGAACTCCCCCAGGGCGGGAACGCAGCAAGGGTAATTAGTCGTAGCGGTGTGATATGGATCGCTTGCCTTTATTTTTTTTCATTCTATTATCCTTTTTCTTAGTACTTTGCTAGCCGCTAAAAATGAAAGCTTATTGTAGTGGTCATCAGATTGTTGTTTAATCTAGTCTTAATTTTTTTCTTAGCTGTTTCTACTAGCTGGGCTCAAAATTCTAACTCTCAAATAGATTCTATTCGTTTAGTATCTGATAGCTTAGAAAATCCAGAAACGTATCTCCAATATTATTTAGATTATAGTGAAGATAAGAGTAGATCTTTTGATGAAAGAATTCTTGCTCTTGAAGCGGCAGAGCGAATTTCTAAAGAGCTTTGCGCTCTAAATCATATTTTACGCATTTATTCCAATCGAGGGTTTATTTATCGAGAACAGGGCCGTTTAGCTATGGCCATAGAAACTTTTAGCGAAGGTTTTAAATACCTCGATCTCGAAACCGATTCTAAAGAAGATATCGATCAAGCTGGATGGTATCTAAACGGTTATGGCAACATGCTATACAAGTTTGAGCTTTATGATAATGCCAAGGAAGCTTATAAAAACGCCGAAACTAAGTTCAAAAAATCCCAATCTCCAAGAGGCATAGCCGTTTCCCTTAATAATATTGGACTTTGCAATTTAAGACTGGAACAGGTCGATTCAGCTTTGGTTTATTTTCAAAAAGCATTCCTTGTGCGCGAAAAATTGCAAGATGAATACCTGATGGCGCATAGCCTGATTTATATATCCGGTGTTTACCTAACCAAAGACGAAGAGCATAAAGCTGATTCGGTTTTGCAAATTGCCAAGAGCTACATCGAAAGATCTAACCGGAAAAATTTTGAGCTAGATGTAATTATTGGCTTGGCAAAAATTGCTATCTCGAAAGGAAATTACCTCGCCGCTAATGCCCAATTAAGTAAGCAAAAAGACCATAACGACTATCAGTGGCTTGTTACCAAAATCGAAATCCTTACTGCACTGAATAGTAGTGACAGCTTATTGTTTTATGCTAGAAAAGGAATCAATTTGGCACGAAAACTAAATAATATAGATCTTGAAATTGAATTTACCGAAACCAAAAGCCTTGCTTTCAAAGGGGCCGAAAATTGGAATTCAGATTCCTTAAAGGTCAATGGTCATATTCTAGCCAACTTATATAAGGCGCAATCCGATATCAAGAATGATATGGTGAAACGACTTTTTAAGGCCAATCAAGAATTCATCAAAACGCGCGCACAAAATGAGATATTAACCCTAGAGGATCTGCGTAAATCGGAAATCATTGCCTTACAAAATAGATCCATTTTTCTTACGACTTTTATTATCCTACTATTGGTCATAGGCATCCTATTCTTCCTCTTTCTTTATCGAAACTTAAGAAAAACTAAAAATATTCTTGAAGTTATTGGCGAAAGAACAAAAGTGGCTTCCGAATTCATGACAACCGCTATAATATCCTTTGATTCTAAAAATATATTGCGCTTTGTAAATCCTGCAGGACGTAAGTATCTAAAAAGCATAGGTCTTAAAAAGGTTAAGCTAAATCATAACCTCCCTGATCAGCTCAAAAATAGTAACCGCAGTGCCGAATGGGCCGAACTCTTTAATAATATTAGGGAAGAGTCGAATTCACAAAGCGTTAGTTTAGAGACTAATGATGGTCAAGAATACTATTATGTATTTGATCTGACCCGCGTTTTAAAAGCAGATGGATCTTATTCTGGGGGTATCATTAGCATTAATGACCTTACGGAAATTCAGCAGACCAATATGGAGCTGGCTAAAAAATCGGCCGAGCTAAGAAATGCTAATAATGCCAAAGACCGAATGATCTCCTTATTAGCACATGACCTCAAAGAAGGAGTGAATTCTAGTTTAGAACTTAGTCGATATTTGGTAAATAAAGAAATCCCGACTGAAGATCTTGATGCGAGTCTAGTTATGCTCGAAGGTAATTTGGCTAAAACCTCTAACCTGCTTTATAAGACCCTTGATTGGGTCAAAAATCAGGGAAACCAAGATGGTGGTAAGCGTCATAAAATTAACCTTCTTAAATTGGTTAAAGATGTGGAGCGTAGCATGGCAGATAAGATTCGCATTAAAAACATTGCCACCAATTACGACATCGATCCTAATTTGAAGGTTTATATAGACTCCGAATTAATACGCTCAGTTTTGCGTAACATCCTTTCCAATGCTGTTAAATTTAGTGAAAAGGATAAAGGTGAAATTTCCATATTCACTCAAAAGGGCGATGAAAACTATGTCATCCTTCACATTAAAGATAACGGAATGGGGATGTCTAGTCAGGAACTAAACAAATTGACCCACCATGATTATCACGAATCGAAACAGGGTAGCAATGGTGAAAAAGGAACGGGCATCGGCCTTAAATTAGTGCAAGAACTTCTTTTAGCCCATGGTAGCCCCTTACAAGTGCAAAGTATTTTAAATCATGGTTCCGACTTCTTTTTCCGCTTGCCGATTTCAGAGAATTAAATGTACCTAAGTGCAACGCTATTAAATTGAGGACCTTATTTCTTCTACTCTCTATTCTAAACCTTAGTCCGACTAAAATTATAGTCTCAGATTTTCACTTTTATAGTAAAACCCCAATAAACCTCGGTTAAAGTTCTGCTTTGAAAATTAGGTTGAAAACTTAATTTCACTTCGAATTCCTGTGAATTAGGCTTCTTCCATTTTTGCGATGTACTTTTGCCCGCAAATCACTAAAAAGAAAACATGAAGTTTTTCATCGACACAGCTAACCTGGATCAAATTAAAGAAGCGCAAGATCTTGGTGTATTAGACGGCGTTACTACTAATCCATCTTTAATGGCAAAAGAAGGTATTACTGGTGCTGAAAAAATTACCCAACACTATATTGATATCTGCGAAGCAGTTGATGGCGATGTAAGTGCAGAAGTTATCTCTACCGACTTTGACGGTATGGTTAGAGAAGGTGAGGCTTTAGCGGCCTTACACCCGCAAATTGTGGTTAAAATCCCCATGATTAAAGATGGTATCAAAGCTTTAAAATATTTCTCTGATCGAGGAATAAAAACTAATTGCACCTTGGTTTTTTCAGTAGGACAAGCTCTATTAGCCGCTAAGGCTGGTGCCTCTTACGTATCGCCTTTTATTGGTCGTTTAGACGATGTTTCTACCGATGGCCTTCAGCTAATTGAAGACATTCGCTTAGTATATGATAACTACGGTTTTGAAACCGAAATTTTAGCCGCTTCGGTACGTCATACCATGCATGTGGTTGATTGTGCTAAAATTGGCGCTGATGTAATTACTGGTCCTTTAAGCAGTATTATGGGATTACTGAACCACCCTCTAACCGATATCGGTTTAGCGAAGTTTTTAGAAGACTACGCTAAGGGGAATAAATAAATTATGGCGGAAATTATTCGCATATATCCCGACAATCCCAATCCAAAGGCATTGGCGAAAGTTGTAGAAGTTTTAAACCGCGGTGGGGTAATTGTTTATCCCACCGATACGGTTTACTCTTTTGGTTGTGATATTTCCAAACCGAAAGCCATTGAGCGCATTGCCCGGCTGAAAGGACTAAAACCCGAAAAAGCCGAATTTGCCATTGTTTTTTTCGACCTAAGTAACCTGAGTGAATACACCAAGTCGGTAGACACTCCTACTTATAAAATTTTAAAACGCTGCCTTCCTGGGCCTTTTACTTTTATTCTCAACGCTAGTAATGCCATTCCTAAATTCTTTCAAAAGAAAAGAAAAACGATCGGTATTCGTATTCCCGACAATAGCATACCACGCGAAATAGTGATGCTCCTTGGCCGTCCTATAGTCGCCTCATCTGTACATGACGATGATTCTATTTTGGAATATACTACTGACCCCGAGTTAATTGCCGAGAAATTCGACCACGATGTAGATCTTGTAATTGATGGCGGCATAGGAAATTTGTACGCATCTACCGTAGTGGACTTAAGCGAAGGGGAAGTAAGCATAATTAGAGAAGGGCGCGGAGACATTAGTCTACTATAATTTGGCGCTTACTTCAAACCTAATTAAGGCCCAATTTTATCGCAAGTCAAACTAAACTGGCAAATGCTTGCGCAAGATGTGCATTCACATCACTGGCTAAAACAGATTCCACTGCGCCTGCTTCCGCTGCTAATTTTGCCGCAGTACCATGCAGATAAGTAGCTAAACATACTGCTGCTTGGGGCGAATAAGCCTGCGCTAATAAGGAACCAATTATTCCCGTTAAGCAATCGCCCGATCCGGCTTTCGCTAAGGCAGGACTGCCAAAATCCGAGTAAATAAAATTTCCTTCCTTAGTGACCAATACACTTATCGCATCTTTAAGCAAAATATTAAGCTGATACTTTTGGGCAAAGGCCAATACTAGATCTAGGTAATTATGCTCAAACTTCTTAAGTCCTAAAAGTCGTTTCATTTCGCCCGGATGAGGGCAAAGAATGGTACCGGCCGCTAAAAAGCGCAGCCATGTAGGATTTCCAGCTAGTATATTTAAGGCATCCGCATCTAAAACCATGGGCCCTGGAGCAGCTTGAATTAAATTCTTAAGATATTGCGCACTCGATTGAGCGGTGGACAAGCCAGGACCCGCAATTAATGCTGAGAAATTGCCCTTCACTTTATGAATCTCCGTATCCTGAGCATAGAGCATAAGCTCGGGTAAGCGAATATTAAAAGCGCTAAAGCTAGAAGCAGGAACTAAGGCCGTAGCCAAACCACAACCACTTCGAACAGCTGCTTCAGAGCAAATAAGCGCAGCTCCCATGGTGTTTTCGCTTCCGGCTAAAATTAGTAGATGTCCGTAAGTTCCTTTATAGCTAAACTTTTTGCGGGGACGAAATATTTCTGCGATGTCGCGCTTCTCTAATAAATATGAAGCACTCTTCAAATTGCCAATAAAATCTTGGTTTAAACCAATATCAATTGGAACATATCTGCCTACGAGCGGAGCCGTAAAAGCATGTAGCAAGCTCCTTTTGGGGGATTGAATGCATAAACACAAGTCACAAGCCAGCACTTTACTCAGCTCATTTTGGCTATTATCATCTGCAAAAAGACCGGTAGGAATATCAATAGCTATTTTGAAATTTGAGGTATTTCGCAAAAGCTCCACTACCCTAGCAAGGATTCCTTTTAGCGGACGATCCAAGCCGTTTCCTAAAATCGCGTCTATAATAATGGCATCAGGCTGCAGCCCAATGTCAGCATCCTTTTCGCTTAGGTATTGGGGATTTAAATCTGCTGGAAGTGCCTTTAAACTCTCTTCAAAATCGGGGGAACCTTGCTCCCTATGATCAATAATACAAAGCGATACAGGGTAATCACTCTGATGAAGTAAACGTGCTAATACTAAGCCGTCTCCGCCATTATTACCCATGCCACAAAAAATGTGGTAAGCTTGTTCTTCGGGAAAATGTTCTTCTAAAAAACAAAATAAGGCATAGGCAGCCCTTTCCATTAGGTCGAGAGAAGTAATTCCCTCTTGATCAATGGTATATAAATCTGCTGCTCTACTTTGTTCGGCCGATAATATTTTCATGAATGGCAATTACTTGCTTTATTAGTGATTTTTCTCCGCTATTGTCAACTAAATAATCGGCCATGGCATCCTTTCTTTCTTGCGACCATTGCTTATTCATTCTCGCTTTTACCGCTTCTGCAGATAAGTTAGAACGACGCATTACGCGTTCCAGACGTAAAGATTCTGGAGCGGTAACCACTACAATTTTATCGCAGTCTTTATAAGTATTGCTTTCAAAAAGTATGGCTGCTTCACGCATCACATAGGGAGCTTCTGAATGTTGTAAAGCCCAATGTTTAAAAGCGATTCCTACCAAAGGATGTAAAAGGGCGTTTACCTCTTGCAGTAAAGACTCGTCCGAAAATATCTTTTGAGCCATATAAACCTTATCGATCACGCCGTCCTTTATTAATTCCTTTCCCAACAAATTTCGCAGGCTATTTTGCAAAATTGGGTCGGTATCTAATATTCGTTTGGATTCCTCGTCGGCAATAAAAACAGGAATTCCCAAATGCTGAAATATACTCGCGACAGTCGATTTACCGCTGCCTATCCCTCCGGTTAAGCCAATAATCATAAAGGGGTTATTATAAATTCAACCCTTTGGGGATTAATTTGCAAGTAACGAACGGCCTGAGGCGGACTTTCTATTTTTAAAGAGATAAAACGTGCCTCGGGATTATCAGCAATGTCATTATAGTCAGCGTACACTAAAAACTCATCCGCTCGAATATCTTTAAAATCGCGTAAAGCAGTACGGTAAAGGATTTCAGCTTTATTAGGGATGATTTCAAAAAGAGTGCTATCAGGATTATTAATCGCGATAATGGGAACTTCAATTTTCGCTTCTGCCAAAGCAGAAAACTCAAGCTGAGCCTCTGTACGGCTAATATTGGCCTTGAAATTCTTTATTTTAGGTAGGTTCAAGTCTATCTCCAAAACGGTAGAATCCTTGGGCTCACTTAAAAATATGGGCTTAGTATAAATTTCATTGATTTTCCATGAATCTTGCGCTGGTGCCGTTAATAACACGCTATCCGGTGTTAGCCGAATTTTCCGATAGAGCACAAACTGATTGGTATCAAAATCGGCTTGGTACCGCGTTAAAATAGGAACCTTCTTAGACATTAAGCGCCCTAGGTTAAAGAAAAGGGTATCGGGATTAATACGTAAAATACGAGTTCCAACTAAACTTAGGTCACTTTCTATTTCACCCAGATTATCATTGGTAAGCCAGTAGCGGCGGCCATCTTCTAGTTCGGGTAGAGCATTGATATCTATGGCAATGGAGTTGCCATTAAACCACTTATAGCGCAGTAAGCTAAAACCGGTTCCTTCCAATTCAATCTGAATGTTTTCAGGGCCTTCTTGAAGAAGAATGCGATCTACTGGTAAATCGTAATAGTCAAGCTTGAAGTGACTGGGACTGCGATAGCCCGTCTGCGAAAGCTTAATGATAAACCATAGAAAGAGCGATATTAAAAGGAAAAGTAGTTTCACGCGGTTATTACCCCTTAAAAACCAAGAGCTTAAACCTGCTAGTATTTCTTTAATTTTGCTCAGCAACATAGGGAAGCAAGGTAGTTATAAAACAAAAAAAATCGGCCCGAAGACCGATTTTTGATTGAATATGTCAAGCGCGATTATTTCTCGCTTTTCTTTTCTTCTTTTTTAGCGGCCTTTTCCTCTTTGGGAAGATAGGTGGCACTAAACTCTTTGCTAACTGCCGCTTTGTCAATTTTCAAGCGTGTGTTTTCGCTTTCGATAATCATGGTATGCTCTTGAATTTCCAAAATCTTACCGTGAATACCACTATTGGTAACAATGCGCATGCCCTTGGCAATCTCTTCTCTAAACTTTTTCTCTTCTTTTTGCTTCTTAATTTGAGGACGGAAAAAGAAAAGGTACATCACCACCAGCACTAAAGCTAGAGGTAAGAATGAGGCTATTGGAGAAGACTCCGCTTGTAAAAATACTTGAATCATTAGTTTGTATTAACCGTTTTGCTGTTCAGCAGCTTTATTAGGATCAGGATTTACTTGCGCAGAAATGCGTAATACTTTTTTGTTAGGCACTGTGTTAGAAGAAAGAGTAACGGTTTTAGTTTGGTTACCAGTACGACCATTTGAGTTAAACTCTACGTGAATTTTACCAGTTTCGCCTGGTGCAATTGGTTCTCTTGGCCAAGATGGCACAGTACATCCGCAGCTTCCTGAAGCATTGGTAATAATTAAGGGAGCGTCACCAGTATTAGTAAATTCGAAATCGTGCTTAGCAATTACGCCTTCTTCGATTGTTCCGAAATCGTGATTTTCTTCGTTAAAGCTGAAAACGGGTAAAGCACCATTGGTATTTACCTGAGTTTCCATGGCATTGTTTGACTGAGCGTTGGCGCTAGCATTGTTTTCGGTGCTAGTGGATGCTGTTTCACCCGATTTAATTTTGCTCGCTGCATTATCACAGGAAACTGCTACTAAACCTGAAAGTACGATGGCACTTAATAAGATCTTTTTCATGTTGTTTTTAAATTAAATTTCTCTTTGTTCGCAAAAATAATACTAAAGCTGAGTTGGACTGAAAATAGCGCATCAGATTTTCGCTTTCTTGGAAAAATAGAACCAAGACTCTTCCTCTAATCGCTTTTTTAAGTTTTACTCTTCTTTTTGAGCTAAGCTCTTTCCAAAATAAACTTCTCTTTGGCTCGAAATTTTAATCGAATTCCGTTCCTAAAGTAAGCCCCTGCCAATTTTTCGCACTTCTCCGCTTTCTATCATCTCGTTTTTAAGCTTATCTAAAATTCCGTTGATGAATTGTCCGCTTTTGTTAGTGCTGTATTGCTTGGCAAGTTCAATGTATTCGTTAAGGGTAACTTTTACAGGAATTTGATTGAAGGTTATTAATTCCGCCAAACCCATTTTTAAAAAAATATTATCGACCACTGCTATTCTGTCGCCTTCCCAGTGTTGGGCTTTCGCTAAGATGCGTTCCTCTAACTTTTCATTGTCATTAATAGCCGTACGGAATAATTTCATTGCAAAATCGAGATCATCCTGATTCTTAATAAGCCTCTGTAGCTTACTTTGTTCATCTTTAGAAGCATCAAAACTGCTGATTGTTTTCGCCGCCATGGCTTGGGCCGCATCTAAATCATCTGACCAAAACATATTATGGTCTTCATAAACCTGTTGCAAGGTTTCGTTCTCTACTATATATGCTCCGTAGAGATACTTAATGATTTTCTTGTCGGCTGATAAGCTGCTTTCTTCACTATCCATGTATTCTTGATAGCGCTCATCTTCTAAAAATGCACGGTAAAGCGAGCGGATAATTTCCTTATCGTCGCCAAAGGAAATATGATAATCTTGCACATCTTTCTGCAAATTCATATTGCCTGATAACCAAGTAAGAAAGCGATTCTCGGTAAAACGAGTATTAGGATTAATATCTTCCTTAGTTGCCAATTTCTTTTGGCGGTTTATCTCAATGCGTTCTTTGGCAAAGCGATGAACTAAAACCAAAGCTGATAATTCATGGAGGTAAAGTCTATAAATATCATCGATGGATTTCCTGAGATGCTTCTCTGCGGCAAGCAAACCTTTGGCACCATCATACTGATAGGCATAAATCGCCTGAAAAACCTTAATTCTTAAATGTCTCCGAGTGAGCATAGTTGTTTATCGTTCTATTTCTCGTTATCAATGCGAGCTTGCGCTAATTTCACAGCTGCTGCATGATTAGTAATTCCTTCTATTTCCGCATGACGGAAAATATCAAGAGTAGTATTGTAAATTTCTTCTGTTCTTCTTAAAGATTCGCTGCGATCGTATTTTGCAATTTCAGAGTAGACATTAATCAGTCCTCCTGCATTAATCACAAAATCTGGAGCATATAAAATCCCCTTCTTCGCGAGTAAAATTTCATCGCTCCATTCGTCCGCTAGCTGATTATTTGCTGCACCAGCGATAATATCGCAGTTCATGCGGGCAATGCTATCAGCATTTACGGTTGCGCCTAAGGCACAAGGCGCATAAATATCAAATTCTGCATTAAAAATATCACTACCAATATGGGCTTGAACACCATACTTGATAACCATTTCATCGATACGATCTTGATGAATATCGTTAATTATAACTTGGGCGCCTTCTTGGCAAAGGTGATGCACCAAGGTTTCTCCCACATGACCAATACCTTGTACCAAAACCTTGCGGCCCGCTAGGTTATCATTGCCATATTTATATTTGGCAGCCGCTTTCATTCCCATGTAAACGCCATAGGCAGTAACAGGAGATGGATCACCACTACCGCCCATAGATTCGGGAATACCGCTAACATGATTGGTTTTCATTTTAACCATTTCCATGTCGTGGGTTGTAATACCCACATCTTCGGCAGTAATGTATCTCCCGGAAAGGGAATTTACAAATTCACCAAACTTCTGCATCATTGCATCGGTTTTGTCTTTGCGGCTATCGGCAATAATTACAGCCTTACCACCACCTAAGTTTAAACCACTAATAGATGCTTTAAAAGTCATTCCGCGCGAAAGGCGCAAAACATCGTTAAGTGCCTCGGCTTCATTCGAATAATTCCACATACGAGTACCACCTAATGCCGGACCTAAAGTGGTATTATGAATGCCAATGATTGCTTTTAGACCAGTTTCCTGATCGTTGCAAAAAACAACTTGTTCGTGATTTTTAAAAGAAACGTGGGTGAAAATACCACCGGCCACTTCGCCTTGATCAGTAATATTAAAGTCCTTCATTGTAATAAGTAATGAGTAGAGAGGATTTAAATTCGTTCAATGGACTACATTTGCGCTTTGTAATGATGCCATTTTCGGACTGCGAAATTAGGCTAATTTTTTGAGCCAACAATTGATGAAATCCCTAAGAAGTCTCAATAAATATATTTTTAAATACCGTTGGAAACTGCTCCTTGGACTCTTCTTCGTAGCCATTTCGGTGATATTCGGAATTTTGCCTGCCGAATTAGTGCGCGAATCATTTAATATCGTAGAAGAAGCAATTAAGCAATATCAGACCGACGAAAACTTCGATTACAGCGATTTACGCTCTAAGCTGGTACTTTTCGGCTTCATTATTATTGGTAGCTCCTTACTTAAGGGGCTCTTCATGTTCTTTATGCGCCAGACTATTATTGTTGCTAGTCGCCATATCGAATATGATATGAAAAACGAAATCTTCGATAAATATCAAAAACTTTCCCTCGCGTTTTACAAGCGCAATAAAACGGGTGATTTAATGAACCGTATTAGCGAAGATGTAAGCAGGGTACGAATGTATCTCGGCCCAGCAATTATGTACACTTTTAACGTAGGTATTACGCTCCTGTTGATTGTTCCTATTATGTTTTATTGGAGCCCCCGACTCACCCTTTATGTGCTTGCGCCCTTGCCTGTTTTAGCGGGATCCATTTATTATGTGAGTAAGAAAATTAATCAGAAAAGTGAACAAGTGCAGCGTCAGCTCAGCACCATTTCTTCCTTTGTGCAAGAAGCCTTTTCAGGGATTCGTGTTTTAAAGGCTTACGTCCGCGAAGAAAAGTCATTACAAGATTTTGGTGATGAAGCCAATCATTATTTCGAGCGCAACAAAGAATTGTACCGCATCAATGCACTCTTCTTCCCGCTCATGATTTTGCTAATTGGCATTTCTACCATCCTTACTATTTTCATCGGAGGCCAAGAAACCATTGCAGGTAAAATCTCACCTGGAGTTATTGCCCAATTTATCATCTATGTAAATATGCTTACCTGGCCCGTGGCTTCTATTGGCTGGGTTACCTCTTTGGTACAGCGCGCTGCGGCTAGTCAGGAAAGGATTAATGAATTCTTACGAATTGAACCTGAAATAATCAATCCTAGCCAAGCAGAATTTAATTTTAAAGGCAATATCGAATTTAAAAATGTAAGCTTTCGTTATCCTGACACCGGAATAGAGGCTCTTAAAGACCTTAGCTTTAGTTTAGAATCCGGAAAATCACTGGCCATTGTTGGCAAAACAGGAAGTGGAAAAAGTACTATCGCGAATTTAGTAGCGCGATTATATGATGTTGATTCTGGCAATATTCTAGTGGATGGCCAAAATATTAATAGCGTAAATCTTAATCATTTAAGACAAAGCATTGGTTATGTGCCCCAAGAAGCATTTTTATTTAGCACCGATATTGCTCGCAATATTTCATTTGGAATAGATGATAATTCCATAGAATTGGTAGAAGAAGCGGCTAAAAATGCTCATTTACACGACAATATTATGGAGTTCCCCAATGGATATCAAACCAAAGTGGGCGAAAGAGGGGTGACTTTAAGTGGTGGCCAAAAACAAAGATTAAGCATCGCCCGGGCCATTATTAAAAAACCACCGGTTTTAATCCTCGACGATTGTTTGTCTGCTGTAGATACCGAAACTGAAGAAAAAATCCTTAACAATCTTAAAAAACTAATCGATCAAAGCACCTCTTTGATTATTAGTCATCGTGTTTCTTCGGTTAAAAATGCCGACCACATAATTGTTCTAGAAGGCGGAAAAGTAATTGAACAAGGCAAACATGCTGATTTAATGGAACTTAAAGGCTATTATCAAAACATGTATGAGCAACAACTTCTGGAACAAGGAAAGAAAATGCTTAGCTAGCGGCTAATTTTTGGCGTATTGCTAAACAAAATCATTGTTTTTTTTAGATTTGCTCTAAGCTAATCAAGAAAAGAACATGAGCGATAACGGACAAAATGAGCAGGAAGAAATTCATTCTGAAGTATTAAGAGCAGGTCGAAGAACCTATTTCTTTGATGTAAGAGCCACAATGGCAGACGATTATTACCTAACTATTACAGAAAGTAAAAAACATACCGCCGATAACGGCAATGTGTTTTATAAAAAGCATAAAATATACCTGTATAAAGAGGACTTCGACCAATTTCAGGATATGTTAAAGGAAGCCACTGACTATATCATTGATAATCGTGGTGAAGAAGTGATCTCTGATCGCCATGAACCTGATTATCAGAAAAAACATCACGGCGATTTCAATTATCATGAGGAAGCCTTTAAGGAAGAGGATAATTCTGAGGAAAGTAATAAAGAGTTTACTGATATCTCATTCGAAGATATTTAAAGAAAGGTAAGTCCAATTTTTAAGTAAAAAGGGGATGCGATTAAAATCGTATCCCCTTTTATGTTTTCTAGGAAAATAGAATTTCTGGTTTTAAAATTCTAAAAACTCCTTGGCCTGGGCCTTTAACACCTTTAAAGTCGCTTCGTCGGTTAATTCATGCTCTTCGTTTAAAAGTCCTTCTATTTTCGAAAGTGGCACTTGCAGTGAAAATACTTCTATTCGTAAATGGTGCAATACATCAGTAAGATGCCCCAGGCCACGCAGATTTCCTGCCCTTCCTGAAGCTACACCAACTAGAGCTGCCTTTTTTCCTTTCCAGATTTGGGGTTTTACGCCATCTAAAAAAGCTTTAAAAACGCCAGGATAGCTGCCATTATACTCGGGAGCTATAATAACTAGACGATCCGCTGGAATCAATTTTTGATTAATTATATCTTGGGTTGCAGCGGTGCGCCCGCCAAAGCTGTCGTTAAAAACAAAGCCCTCGGGTAATTCCGACATATTAAATATCTGCACTTCCTGACCCAAAGCCTCTAAAATTGTTGCATACTGAGAAACAACCTTTTGTGTAAGGTTTTGCGGACGGTGCGTGGCACAAATTACGGTAATCATCTTATTATATTATTGTTGGTAAATCGAAGTCAAAATCCTTTTCAGACGAGCTAGAAATTGTAATTTAGGCTTCCTTTTGTGGGAGGGTAAATATCAAGGAATTCCTTTAACAATCACCCTCTTAGCTCAAGTAAACAAGGTAAGGAGCGAAAAAGATTACAAGTATTAAACATTTATGGGAAAAATTGTTGCAATTGCCAATCAGAAAGGTGGCGTAGGAAAAACAACTACTGCTGTTAATCTCGCCGCAAGTTTGGGTGTTTTGGAAAAAAAGGTTTTAATTATTGATGCCGATCCACAGGCTAACACTACTTCGGCATTAGGTTATGACCCCGACGAAATTAAGTTAGGTACCTATCAAGTTTTAGAGCACGAGTGCAAAGCAGTGGATGTGGTAGTTAGCACAAAAAATCCAAACTTGGATTTAATACCTGCTCAAATTGACCTTGTTGCTGCGGAAATAGAACTAGTAGACAAGGATCGACGCGAGCACATGCTTAAAAGTGCATTGGAAGAAATTAAAACGAATTACGATTACATCATAATAGACTGTGCTCCTTCTTTAGGCCTAATTACACTGAACGCTCTAACTGCAGCAGATAGTGTTATTATTCCTATCCAGTGTGAGTATTTCGCTTTAGAAGGTTTAGGCAAATTGCTAAACACGATTAAAAGCGTACAAAATATTCATAATCCCGACTTAGATATCGAAGGTTTACTGCTTACCATGTTCGATTCGCGTTTGCGACTAAGCAACCAGGTTGTGGAAGAAGTGAAAACGCATTTCTCAAAAATGGTTTTCAATACCATAATTCAAAGAAATGTGCGTTTAAGTGAGGCTCCAAGTTATGGTGAAACCATAATCATGTACGATGCTTCCAGCAATGGCGCTCAGAATTACTTAAATTTGGCGCGCGAATTTTTAGAAAAAAACGAAGCGATAGAAGCAGAGTAAAATATTTTAGAACAATAGATGGCAGCACCAAAAAGAAGAGCAATGGGCAAAGGCTTAGCCGCGCTACTTAAAGACAATGCAGAATTAAATTCAGCGGAAGATAAAAATGCTGATCAGGTGATTGGCACGATTGCCGAGCTGGATATCGCGGATATTCAAGCTAATCCAGATCAACCGAGAACTATCTTTGATGCGGAAGCATTAGAAGAATTAGCACAATCTATTAAGGCTCTAGGGATTATCCAACCCATTACCGTGCGTAAAGCCGGGCCGTCTAAATTTGAGATTATTAGTGGCGAAAGACGTTTTCGTGCCGCTAAAATTGCTGGATTAGAAAGCATTCCTGCTTACATTAGGTTAGCCGACGACCAAAGTATGTTGGAAATGGCTTTGGTGGAAAATATTCAAAGGGAAGAATTAGATCCCATTGAAGTAGCTTTAAGCTACGAGCGTTTAATTGACGAATGCCAGCTTACCCAAGAAGAAATGAGTACCCGCGTTGGAAAAAAACGCTCTACCATTACCAATTATTTACGCTTATTAAAATTACAGCCTCTGATTCAGGCAGGCTTACGCGATAAAATGATTGCCGTGGGGCATGCACGGGCTCTAATTAACATAAGCAACGAGGAAGATCAAATAAACCTATATCAAGAGGTTATAGCTAAAGATCTTAGCGTTCGTCAAGTGGAAGAAGCCACCCGAAAACTAAAAGAAGGTCCTCGCAAAACTACCTCGAGCGAAAAGGCTCCGCTGGCCGAAAAGTATGTTCGCATAAACGAGGAACTAAAAAAACACCTTGAGGCCGATGTGGAATTAAATCGCAATAATCGCGGTCGTGGGAAAATCACCATTACCTTTAAAAACGACCAAGAATTAGAGCGACTGCTGGACCTGCTAAAAAACTAAAGTGCCTAAGTTTCCTTTACTCCATATCAGTTTTGTTTTTCTGTTTTTCTTCTCTGTAAACCTAAAGGCTCAGGAAGAATTAAAATCTAATGCGGCCGATACATTGCAAGTGGATTCTGGGGAAGTGCACTCCGTAAGCAAAGCCACTTGGCTTTCTACCGCGCTGCCTGGAGCAGGACAATACTACAATAGAGCTTATTGGAAAATGCCTATTATTTATGGTGGATTAGGCGCTTGCATTTACATGGCCATCGACAACCACCAATCTTATCGTCGCTATTTAGACGCTTTTTTTCTGCGAATTGATTCTAATGCCACCGCAACAGATCAGTACCTGAATATTTATAGTGAAAGGGAACTTATCGAGCTGCAGAACATCTACCGCGATTGGCGCGATTTAGCCATTATTATTGGTGCCGTTGTTTGGGCACTTAATGTAGTAGATGCTCATGTAGATGCGCATCTTTACGATTATAATGTTAATGATGACCTCTCCTTAAGGGTAGAACCAAATATGTTTTTTGTAAATAATTTGCCCGCAGTAGGGCTGCGGCTAAGACTTAATTTGCAATGAAAGTAGCACTTATTGGCTATGGCAAAATGGGCCATATTATTGAACAAAAGCTTTTAGAACGTGGCCATACTGTTGTGGCACGTTTCAATTCTCAGGGCATCGATTTAAGCGAATTAAAAAAAGCAGAAATCGCCATTGAGTTTAGTAAGCCTGAATCCGCTTTCAACAATATCAAAACCACTCTAGAAGCCGGTATTCCTGTTGTTTCGGGCACCACGGGTTGGCTCAAACACTATCCTGAAATCACTGCCCTTAGCCAATCTAAAAAAGTAGGGTTTCTTTATGCCTCCAATTTCAGCTTAGGCGTAAATCTATTCTTTGCGCTTAACAAAAAGCTAGCGGCGCTAATGAGCTCTTACCCGAATTATCAAGCAAGCATAACGGAAGTCCACCATTTACAAAAGCTCGATGCTCCTAGTGGGACGGGGATTAGCTTAGCCGAGCAGATCTTAGCGGAAAATAATCTGTATAAAAAATGGGAACTCAAAGAAAATGCTAAAAAAGATGATTTAAGCATCGAAGCTTTACGCGAAGAAAATGTTCCTGGCACCCACATCATAAACTACGATTGCCCAATTGATTCGATTAGTATAAAACATACCGCTCATAGCCGTGAAGGCTTTGCGCTTGGCGCCGTTTTAGCCGCCGAATACCTTATTGATAAAACTGGCGTTTGCACCATGCAAGATGTCCTAAATTTAAACGAATGAACCTAACTGAAACTATAATTTTTCTAATTGCCCTCTACTTTTACTACGGCCTTTTAGCCCTGCGTTTTATTCAAGGGGCAGGTTATAAAGCTTGGCAAGCCTTAGTTCCATTTTATAATATTTATATCATGACCAAGGTAATAGATCGTCCTTGGTGGTTTGTAATCCTTGCTATTTTACCAGTAGTTGGTAATATTGTAATGGTGGTTATTTTTTATGAATTATTGCATGTTTACCGCATTGCAAACACAAAAAACACCATTTTAGGGGTAATTACCCTTGGTTTGTATTTTGGTTATCTAGCTTTTACGAGTAAACTAAAATATGAAGGGCGCGATAAAGTTGAAATCCGCAAACATATTGGTGAGGGCTTCTCCTCTATCGTCTTTGCCATTGTGGCGGCGACATTAATACGTGCCTTCACTTTCGAAGCCTTTACGATTCCTACACCCTCCATGGAAAAATCTTTAATGGTAGGTGATTTCCTTTTCGTTAGCAAACTGCAATATGGCAGTCGCTTGCCAATGACGCCTTTTTCGCTTCCGCTGATGCACAACAAAATACCTTTCACAAATGTAAAAGCCTTTAGCGATAAGATACAATTTCCCTATTTACGCCTCCCGAAAATTACCGATGTGGAACGTAATGATCCTGTGGTTTTTAATTACCCTATGGAAGATAAATACCCGATCGACAAGCGCGAACATTACGTAAAACGCTGTGTGGGCCTTCCGGGAGATACCCTTAAAATTGTGGATAGAGAAATCTATATCAATGGCGAAATCAATCAATTACCCGATTTAGCCGATCGCCAATTCGAGTATTTTGTGCGCACTAACGGTACCCCACTTAATCCTGTACTGGTTAAAGATCGTTTCGATATTAATATGTTAACTGATGGCGAACAAAGAGAAAAGCAAGAACGCGGCGCGGCCAGTTTAATAAATCGTGGGCCTGATTTCCACGAATACATCGTAACCATAAGCGATTCACAAATCGAAGAGTTTAAAGCCATGCCCAATGTGGTTGAAGTAGAAGTAATTAATAGTGAAATAAACCTTCAAGATTATCCTAGTGATATCTCTCCTACCCTTTATCAAATTTATCACACCTATACTCCCTATCAAGTTAATAGCGAAATATTCCCTAATCCCGCGAATAGCAAGAATATTTTATTCAAATGGACACGCGATAATTACGGTCCCATTGTATTACCAAAAGCTGGTGCCTCAGTAGAATTAACCGTAAATAACATTCACCTTTATCGTCGTATTATTGAAGTTTATGAAGGTAATACCCTGAAGCAAGAGGGAAATAATTTCATTATTAATGGTGTAGCGGCCACCCATTATACCTTTAAGCAAGGTTATTATTGGATGATGGGAGATAACCGCCATAATTCTTTGGATAGCCGCTACTGGGGCTTTGTTCCTGAAGATCACATTGTGGGTAAACCAGTTTTTATTTGGATGAGCTACGATAAATTTGCTCGCGCATCTGGCGATAGAATTAGAACCGACCGTGTATTTAGTTTCGCTGGCGGCGATGGTGAACGTAAATCCTATTTCTGGCCATTTTTAGTACTTGTTGCCATAGGTTACGGTGTTAATTTTTGGCTCAAAAAGAAAAAAGCTGCCTAATTGAAAGCTGCCCTTTTTAGTATTACTTACTGGGGACCAATCTCCTATTATGCCAAGTTGCTAGAATATAACGATATAGTTTTGGAAGCAAAAGAAAGCTTTATCAAACAGACGTATCGCAACCGCACTTACGTAGATGGGCCTAATGGTGCGCTAATGCTAAACCTGAGTGTAAATCACCAATCATCTAGGCAAATAGATTTAATCACTCTTAATCAATCGGAAAACTGGGCTCAGAAACACTGGCAGGCGCTACAAACCTCCTATGGATCCAGTCCTTTTTTTGATGCCATCTCGGCCGACCTGGAAGCCCTCTACCAAAAGCCTTATCAACGTTTATGGGATCTCAACATAGATACTTTTAAACTGGTTTGTAAATGGTTGCGCATCCAGCCCCAGCTGAAATATACTCAAGATTGGCAAGCAGTTAATCACGAATTAGAAGATTACCGCAATGCATTTCATCCGAAGGTAAAACTAGCGAGAAACCTTCCTTATTACCCGCAAGTTTTTGAGCATAAAGCTGGTTTTAAAGAAAATCTTTCCATCCTCGACCTAATTTGCAATGAAGGCCCTGCTGCTTTTGACTACTTAAAGCAGCTTTAATTTGTACTTTCGTGGCAAGTTTAGAAAAATTATGAATTCTTCCCTTTCTCTCCTCTTGCTTTTATTTGCTTTTTCGCTTAGTGGACAAGATTGTAATCTTGAAAATGCCGTGGTGAATGCTCCCAGCGGATTAATTCTGCGAAAGCAAGTAGCCAAAGGCTTTATAACTAGCATTCCTTTTGGCGATACGATAAAATTTTGCGCCAATAAAAGCTATGGCCAAGCAGAATATGAAGGCATTAAAGGAGACTGGCGTAAAGTATACTTCAAGAAAAAGGAAGGCTATATGTTTGATGGCTTCCTACGAAAATTGGTTAAAGACAGTTTAGATTTGGATAGCTTACGCAGCCGAACTGCTGAAATCGCTGCGCAAACCGATAGCCTTTTAGGAACTACCCCTAATGAAACAACAAGCGTTGCCTCTAAAAACTATGCACATCCCTATTTAAAAAGCGATGAGCTTCAATTGGCCATCGAAAGTTATAATTTTTGTGGCGATATTCAATCTTTAGATCCTACTCTTTATTGGTACGCTATTTTTCTACAAAGCGAATCTGATCCTACAGGCCTACATCGCATTGTTCCTGCGGATTTAAAATTGATTCTCAGCAAAGAAAAAGTAGGCAGTGGATTAGAGTTCGATATTCTCACCGATAAAGAAGAAAGAAGTCTATTTTTATTGGGGTCTAATAAAGTTATTCCTCACCAAGAGATTAACCTTTACGATCGAAGTGAGGCTATGCGGGTACGCGGTTCCAAGCTTTTCCCTGGGCAGGAACTTAGACTTGACGATGAAAAAAAAGTAAAATTATCAGCTACTGGTCAAGTTATAAAAGCAGGCGATTGTCCTGAATTGAAGGATTATAAAATTACCATTAGCTATCAAAACGAAGGTAGAACCTTAGAACAAGATTTAGCCGAATTAATTCCCAATTACGGCGATTGTCAAATTCCACGCATTTACTGGTACGGTGATATTAGCGGCGATGGCTTCAGCGATATTATCTTCGTAAGTGTGTTTGAAGATAAAAATGTATTTACCCTATTACAAAGTGTTGCTAATCCTAGCAAAGAATTATTTACTCAAAAAGCTGTTTTCACCCTCTCAAATTGCCAATAACCAATGGATATCGAATTTAATAAGAACGAAGATTATCTTAAAATCTTAGTTTCTGAACTAAAGACAAAACTCAAAAAAATCCATTTAGGCGGTGGAGAAGCAAAAATTGCCAAACAACACGCACAAGGAAAGTTAAGTGCCCGCGAAAGAGTAGCTTATCTTTTAGATAAAGGCCAGCCTCAAATTGAAATTGGCGCCTTTGCTGGATACGGCATGTATGCCGATCATGGCGGCTGTCCTAGCGGTGGCGTGGTGGTTGTTTTAGGTTATATTAAAGGCCGTATGTGTATTATTGTAGCCAACGACGCTACCGTAAAAGCCGGCGCTTGGTTTCCAATTACTGGCAAGAAAAACCTGCGTGCCCAAGAAATTGCCATGGAAAATCACATCCCCATTATTTACTTAGTAGATAGTGCAGGAGTTTACCTTCCCATGCAAAATGAAATCTTTCCCGATAAAGAAAATTTCGGACGCATCTTCCGCAATAATGCTATTCTTTCTTCTATGGGTATAACCCAAATTTCTGCGATCATGGGCAGTTGCGTTGCCGGTGGTGCCTATCTGCCGATTATGAGCGATGAGGCTCTTATCGTTGATAAAACAGGTAGCATTTTCTTAGCGGGTTCATATCTCGTAAAAGCTGCTATTGGCGAAGATATAGACAATGAAACCCTTGGTGGTGCCACAACCCACTGTGAAATTTCCGGTGTAACCGATTATAAAAGCAAAGACGATAAAGACTGTTTAAGCTCTATCCAAAATATCATTGATAAAATTGGCGATACTAACAAAGCAGGGTTCAACCGCGCGAAACCTGCCGAACCAAGCAAAGACCCGCAAGAAATTTACGGCTTAATGCCGATGGAATCTTCTAAGCCCTATAAAACGCAAGAGATTATTGATCGTTTGCTCGACAATTCTGAATTTGAAGAATATAAAGCGGGTTACGGTAAAACTATTATTACCGGCTACGGTCGCATAGATGGTTGGGCAGTAGGTATTGTTGCCAATAATCGCGAATTGATTCGCAGTAAAAAAGGCGAAATGCAATTTGGAGGCGTAATTTATTCCGACAGCGCCGATAAGGCTTCACGCTTTATTGCTAATTGCAACCAGAAAAAAATTCCTTTAGTATTCTTGCAAGACGTTACCGGTTTTATGGTAGGCTCACGCAGTGAACATGGCGGAATAATTAAGGATGGTGCTAAAATGGTAAATGCCATGAGTAACTCGGTTGTACCTAAGTTTACCATTATTATGAATAATAGCTTTGGTGCTGGTAATTACGCCATGTGCGGTAGAGCTTATGATCCGCGCCTAATCGTGGCTTGGCCTAATTCAAAATTGGCCGTAATGGGCGGCGCTCAAGCGGCCAAGGTTTTATTGCAAATCGAAAAATCGCGTTTAAAAGGTTTGGGTAAAGAAATTACTCCCGAAGTTGAAAAAGAACTACTCGATCGCATTCACGCCGATTACGAAGAGCAAATGAAGCCCGAATACGCCGCAGCCCGCTTATGGACAGACGCTATTATTGACCCCCTTGATACTCGTAAATGGATCAGCATGGGGATAGAAATGGCTAATCATGCTCCCATTGAAAAAGCGTATAATCCGGGAATAATTCAGGCCTAATAACCTGATTTCGGCCTTAATACTATTTTTCAAAAACATTTTAATCCTCTTCGCGCTTCTAATAGTTGCTATGCAATCATAAATTAGAAGATGAAGAGGATTTTACTTTGGTTTAGAAATGACCTGCGCTTACACGACAACCCTGCGCTTAGAGCGGCTTGTGCTCAGGCAGATGAAGTAATTGCCTATTACTGTTTTGATAGTCAATACTATGGTGATAAAAAGTCCACCTTTCCTCGGATTGGTGCTCGCAGGACGCAATTTATTTTGGAATCACTACAAGATTTAAAAGAATCTTTGGCCTCCTTAAATATTCCACTTCAAATAAGTATTGGCAAACCTAAAGACGGTATCCAAGCGCTGCATCAAAACTTTCCAATTGATGCTATTTTTTATAGTGAAGAATTTGCCTACGAAGAGACGGCACAAGCGGAAGAGTTGAAATCCCTAGATATTCCCCTGCAAAGTTTTGCGGCCAATCAGCTCTTTGATCTTTCCGAATTACCCTTCCCGCTTTATAAATTACCGCGGGGCTTCACCACCTTTCGCAAAAAGATAGAAGCCGTAATTAGTCCAGTAGCAGCTTTTCCTCCGCCATCAATGCCTCGATCTATTAGCCCCGTAAAATCTACTCCCCTGCCCAGTTTAATTGCTTTGGGTCTACGCCCAGATGCGATAGACGAACGTGCGGCACTAAAACCTAAAGGAGGTGAAAAAGAAGGATTAAAAAGATTGAACGCTTACCTCTTCGGGAGCCAAAACATCTCCCAATATAAAGAAACCCGCAACGGCATGATAGGCCCCGATTATAGTTCCAAGTTCTCCTTTTGGTTGGCCAATGGTTCTTTATCTCCCCGAAAAATCTACCACGAAATCAAAGCTTATGAGGCGCAGTTTGGGTCCAATGAATCCACCTATTGGCTATACTTTGAACTACTTTGGCGCGAATTCTTCCGCTTAAATGCGGCTAAAAAAGGAGCGAACTTTTTTCAAATGCCTTTAGCATATCACTCGTCGGTAGATGCGCAATTTGAAAAATGGCGGCAAGGAAAAACTGGTCATCCTTTTATCGATGCCAATATGCGCGAATTAGCACTCACGGGGTTTATGAGTAATCGCGGGCGACAAAATGTAGCCTCTTACCTTATCAATAATTTAAAAGGTGATTGGCGTCTAGGCGCGGCTTGGTTTGAGTCGGCCCTTATTGATTACGATGTCTATAGCAATTATGGCAATTGGACCTATCTCGCCGGAAACGGCAATGATCCACGTGGTCAGCGCAGCTTTAATATTGATTCACAACAAGAACGCTACGACCCCAATGGCGATTATGTGAATCTTTGGTTAAATTTTTAAAAAATACAGAACAGATAGAGCTTTTTAAGGTTAACTAACTAAGAAATTAATATTATGGCAGCAGCACCAAAAAAGACAAGCAAAAAAGTGGAAGATATCCGCACTATGATTGTTGAAAAATATCAAGAAAACCTTCTATTAGAAGGGAAAAATCCCGCTAGTGTTTTTGCTTTTTGTAAAGATCTAGAAATTACCGAAGCAGACTTTTATGCTCACTTCAATGACTTTGGTCAAGTGGCAGCTGCCTTTTGGATGGAACTATTCCATAAAAATATTAGTGCTTTAGAAGGTAGCGCCGAATGGGAAGATTTTAGAACACGCGAGAAATTACTTTCCTTCTACTTTAGCTTTTTTGAGCAATTAAAAAGTAATCGTTCCTATGTCCTTTTGGTCTTAGACCAGAAGATGTTCAATCTTAAAAAAGGTAGTAGCGATTTAAGTGAGTTGAAAGCCGCCTTCAAAAAATGGCTCAATCAAATCCTAATTGAGGGGCGCAGCCGCGAGGAAATTGCTGGTCGCTCTAAGTTCAATGATATTTATGATGACCTATTCTGGTATCAATTCCTCTTTTTAATGGATTTCTGGCGCAAGGATAAATCCCAGGGGTTTGAAAGCACCGATGAAGCCATTGAGAAATCCGTAAACTTCTCCTTCGATCTAATCGAAAAAAATGCCATTGACTCGGCCTTTGATTTCGGGAAATTTATTTTCCAAAACCGATGAAAGAACAAGACAAAATTTATAGCAGCCGCAGCCAAAGAACCGGTAAGTTTATAACTACTGGTGCTAAAATTGGCCGTAATTACCTCAAGCACTATTCTAAGAAATTAATTAGTGGCGAGGATAATCAAGAGGAGTTACAAGAAAAAAATGCCGAAGATGTTTACGATGCACTCAGCAATTTAAAGGGCAGTGCCTTAAAAGTAGCACAAATGTTAAGCATGGACCAAGGTTTATTGCCCCAGGCATACACCAATAAATTTGCCCAAGCTCAATATTCTGCACCGCCATTGTCCTACCCATTGGTTGTAAAAACATTTCAGCAGCATTTTAAAAAGGCGCCCAGTGAAATCTTTGATGAATTTTCGCGCAATAGTGTTGCCGCGGCCAGCATTGGACAAGTGCATAAGGCCAAATTAGACGGGAAAAACTTAGCCATTAAAATCCAGTACCCTGGAGTGGCGAATAGTATCCAGTCTGACTTAAAAATGGTTCGTCCCGTAGTGGGTGCCATGTTCAATATTAGCCAAACGGAAATTAGTCATTACCTTTCTGAAGTAGAGGAAAGACTTTTGGAGGAAACCGATTATCTCCTAGAACTGAAGCGCAGCCGAGAAATAACGGAAGCCTGTGCCCACATTGAAGGACTAGAGTTTCCCAAGTACTATGAAGATTTATCTTCAGCAAAGGTGCTTACCATGGATTGGCTGGATGGCTATCATCTCGACAAATTTTTAGCTCTAAACCCTAGTCAAGAAATACGCAATAAGATTGGGCAGGTTATTTGGGATTTTTATGATTTTCAAATACACCGCTTACAACAAGTACATGCCGATCCTCACCCAGGTAATTTCCTTTTTCAAGAAGATGGCACCGTTGGAGTAATTGATTTTGGCTGTATCAAAGAACTGCAGGAAGATTTCTACCGCAAATACTTCCAAATTATGAAGCCTGCCATTAGCGACGATGACGAGGAATTTAGTGACCTACTCTACCAATTGCAATTCTTATTAAAAAGTGACAAGACGGAAGAAGTAAGTCATTTTAAGGAAATCTATAAAGATGTTTTGGAATTACTGGGTCGTCCCTTTTTCAGTGAAACCTTCGACTTTTCCGACAAATCTTACTTTGAGAAAATTTACGCTATGAGCGACATTTTCAAGAATGATAAAATGGTGAAGAATGCAAAAGCGGGCCGAGGACCAAAGGATGCGATTTATTTAAACCGTACCTATTTCGGACTCTATTCGATGTTGCATTCTTTAGGTTCTAAGGTTATAACTAATTCGGCGGTAGATGCCTTATTTACTGAGAAAGTCTAAATTGCAGCTGCAAAATTTTAGCATGACAAAGTTTTATTTTTTAGCTATTTTTAGTCTTTTCGCAATTTTTAATCTAAAAGCTCAGACGCATAGTCTAGGTTTTAGAACGGGTAGTGGTCAAGTTTCTGGGGCAGAGGTTTCTTATCAATATAAACTAAATGACATTAACCGCATTCAGTTAGACTTAGGTTTACGCAGCCGAAAAGGTGTTGATGCTTTTAAAGTGAGTGGCCTATATCAGTGGGTGCAAGATTTACCCCAACTTGAAAAAGGCTTTAATTGGCATTATGGTTTCGGCGCTGGGCTAGGCTTTATTTCCTTTGATCAAGGCCTTTTTCCAAGCGAAAATTATGGAACTACCCTCTTCAGCTTAGATGGAATGGTGGGTTTAGAATATTCTTTTAAAGAATTAGCAGACATTCCCTTACAAGCAGGAATTGACCTAAAACCTTCCTTGCAGTTTTTTAGCGGTTATTTTGATTTGATTGGAGTAGATTTGGCTTTAAGTTTAAGATGGCAATTTTAAAAGATGAATTTTTGTAGCAATTGTGGTAGCAGTCATATAGATTTTATTATCCCTTCCGGGGATGAGAGAAAACGCTTTGTATGCTCACAATGCCAAACCATATTCTACGATAATCCCCGCATGATTGTGGGCTGTATCATTGAAAATGACGACCAAGAAATAATGCTTTGTCGCCGTGGGATTGAGCCGCGTTTAGGCTTCTGGAATTTACCCTGTGGCTTTTTAGAGAATGATGAAAAGATAGAAGACGGCGCTCTACGTGAAGTAAAAGAAGAAACAGGTGCAGAAGTGAAACTAGAAGGCTTGCACATCGTTTATAATCTTCCCAAAGCGCAACAAGTTTACTTAATTTTCAAAGCAAAGATGCAAAGTGATTATATTCATCTTACTCCTGAAAGCACGGAAATATCTTTTTTCTCTCTGAAAGAAATCCCTTGGGAAGAACTTGCCTTTTCAAGTAATGCATTTGCCATCAAACACCTTATCGATCTTAAAGAAAACCCAAAGCTAAATAGCCTTTCTATTGGCAGCTTTCCTTCTTAAATTATGAGTAGTACCAACCTTCCCCTTCATTATGTTCAACAAGCCGCATCTATTAAATATGGCACTAAAGCCCCTTTAGTAGTTATGGTTCATGGCTATGGTAGTCATGAAAATGATCTTTTTGGATTAAGGGATTACCTCTCGCCTGATGTGCATTATGTTAGCGTACGAGCGCCCCTAAACTTAGGTTTTGGTGGCTTTGCATGGTATCCGATAAACTTCGATAATTTAGGAAAGAAAGAATCAGATACAATTCAAGCAGCAGAAAGTCGTGATTTGCTAATGCGATTTATTAAAGAATATAAAAAGGCACATAATTTAGAGAATAATCCGGTTTGGCTACTGGGCTTCAGTCAGGGTGCAATTTTAAGCTATGGCCTAGCACTCAACTATCCTGATCAGTTTAAATGCGTAATGCCCTTAAGCGGTTATATTTTAAAGGAAATTGTTCCCTCTACTTTCAAGGAAGGCGCTTTTAAAAATATTTCCTTCTTTATTTCCCATGGTCAAGAGGATGATGTAATTCCCATCACCGCTCCCCGCCAAGGATTAGCGGTACTAGAACAGTTAAAGATCAATCACATCTACCGTGAGTACCGCCAAGGCCATGGTATAGGACCCGAAAATTTACAAGACTTAAAAACATGGTTTTTTAAGGAGTTAGAGAAAATATAGACTCAAATTTCACTCTTCATAAAGTGTAAATGTCGCTTTGTAACTTTCTCAAATGCGGAAATTCAAAATTTCTAATAAATCATTTTGACTTTTTCCAATTAAGGAGATGAATTTCAAGATAATTGTGAAAAATGAGTTTTGCACCAAAACTGCTCCTTAAAATTTGCAATACCTTTATTTCGGGATGTATTTAATTTGCCTCAGGTATTGTTAAGACAGTATTGATCCGAACTCATGGTAAATACCTTATTCCCAATTTCACCCCTCCTTTTATTATGAGTTCGGTTTTTTTCTCTCTCTTCTGCAGCGTTCCGAACAATACCTCACCTCTTCCCAATTCCGCTCCCATTTCTTACGCCAAGTAAAAGGCCGCTCACAATGCGCACATATTTTAATCGGTAAATCACCTTTTTTCATGGAGCATTAACACGGGTAAAGGAGAGAAGTTCGTTGAAGCCAAAAGACCACTACTCTTTTTAATAAGAACCGCTAGGGTAGATAGATCGGACTCAGAAATTGATAACGAGACCATCTCCGAAAGGAAAATGAAAATTCGCTTTCGGTAGCTTTAGAAAAGCAAGTCTAGTATCCTTTAAAAATCAAGAAATCTCAGCGAAAAAACACCTGGCCATCAACAATTATGGCGCAGACAAGTTTTATAACAAACATTCGGTATGCCGCAGCGCTTAGTCTTAATCTTGGGCGATTCCCTCTTTGCAAATCATAAAGCTTTGGAGCTAGATAATGATTGTATCATTTTTATGGCAGAAGACTGGGAATTGTGCACCCACTTTAAGTATCACAAACAAAAACTGGTTTTCTTTTTAAGTGCCATGCGGCATCATGCCGCCGATTTAAAAAAGCGGTATAACCTCGTCTACCATTCATTAGCCGAAAAAACTAGCGATGGAAATTACTTTAGTTATCTCAATGATTTATACCGTAAAAACCCCAGCCTGAAACAGGTCGAAAGCTATGTAATTGAAGATGCTTTCTTTGAAAAACAACTAAGAGCATGGGCCCAAGAAAAGGGACTCAGTCTAATATTTAGAGAATCGCCTAAGTTCCTCTTTTCAGAAGATGACTTTAAAGAATATCTCTCGGAAACTAAAAAACCGCTTCTTTATCAATACTATCAGCGAAAGCGTAAAGAGTTAAAAATTCTGCTCGATAGCGATGGAAAACCTCTTGGTGGTAAATGGAGTCTCGATGAGGATAACCGTAAAAAACTACCTAAAAACATTGGTATTCCTCCTAGTATTAATTTTGATGCCGATGCCATTGATCAAGAAGTTATGGCCGAAGTTTCCGAGAAATTTGAAGATCACCCAGGTAGCCTCGATTATTACCAATGGCAAACCACGCGAGCAGGGGCCCTGCAGGTTTTGGAAGATTTCATTGCCCAAAAACTCAATAATTTCGGTCCTTATGAAGATGCCTTCGAACCGGATCAAGTCTTCCTCTTCCACTCTACCCTTTCGCCTTATTTAAATATTGGCCTTTTGCAGCCAATGGAAGTTTTAGATGCCGTTCTTGCAAATTTTTCTCCCGAAAACAGTCACCTTCCCAGCTACGAAGGCTTTGTACGTCAACTAATTGGCTGGCGCGAATTTATACGAGGCATGTATCGTAATTTCAACTTTCACCAAAACCATTTTGGACAAAAGCGTAAAATGAAAGAAGCTTGGTACACCGCTACTACGGGCATTCCGCCGATTGACGATGCGATTAAAAAAGTACAAAGCTATGCCTTCAATCACCATATTGAACGCCTAATGGTTTTGGGAAATGCCATGCTACTTTGCGGCTTACATCCCGACGAGGTAAACCGCTGGTTTATGGAAATGTACATTGATAGTGCCGACTGGGTAATGGAACCTAATGTTTATGGCATGAGTCAGTATGCAACAGGCGATCTTTTTGCCACCAAACCATATATTGCCGGCAGTAATTACTTACGTAAGATGAGTCATTACCCCAAGGGCGATTGGTGTGATATTATGGATGGTTTATATTGGCGCTTTATTGACCAACATCGTCCTACCTTTGCCAATAACCCTCGGATGGCTTTTATGCTAAAAAGTTTAGATAAGATGGATCTTGCCAAACGCGATCGCATTTTTAAAGCTGCCGCAGATTGGCAAGAAAAGGTTTCCTTTATAGAATGAAACACTACGATTTCATATTTGCCGGCGGAGGCGGGAGCAGTCTCGCATTACTACTAGCCCTCCATAATATTGATGGACTAAAGGACTTCTCGGTTTTAATAATTGAACCCGATCCTAAAAATACCAACGATAGAACTTGGTGTTTTTGGACCGATCACCGCGATAATGCTTTCCCTTTGGTAAAAGATATTATCGATCATCGCTGGACGAAAATTAATAATGTTCATCAGCAAATTAGTGCTCTAAAACCATTCGAATACATTCAAATTCGCTCGGCCGAATTTTACGCTAAAGCAGATGAGATATTAGCACAATACCCGCAAGTAGAAAGGATAAGGGATAAAGTCATCTCCCTGGAGGAACAAAAAGACCGGCTAGTAATTAGCACTGAAAAGGAAAATTTTAGTTGTGATAAGCTTTTCGACAGCCGTCCGCCTAAACTAAAAAGCAGCGAATTACTCTGGCAGAGTTTTGTAGGTTGGCGCATCAAAACTGACAAAGCAGTTTTTGATACCGACACTTGTACTTTAATGGATTTTGAAGTACCCCAAAATGGCGCCTTACAGTTTATGTATTTGCTTCCTACAGCTGAAAACAAAGCTCTAATTGAATTTACGCGCTTTGGGTCGGCGGTACTTAGTAAAGAGGAATCTGTTCCGATTATAGAAAAATACCTAACCGATATGGGTATTGCTACTTATGAAATAGAAGAATGGGAAATTGATAAAATCCCCATGAGTGTAGAGCTAAACCGAGCCGCTCGTTTTTACCCCCAAGACCAACGTATCATACCTATTGGTTTAAGTGCTGGCAACGCGAAAGCTTCCACTGGCTTTGCCTTCAAAAACATTTTAAAGCACAGTGCACATTTGGCAGCGCATCTGCATAAGCGCGAAAAACGCCTGCCGCGCCCCGTGCAAAAAGTAAATTTTAAATATTACGACCAGTTATTGCTGCGTCTTTTAAATCAGAAGCCAGATTTATCGAAAAAGCTCTTTGTGCGTTTGTTTGAAAAACACCCTTTAAATCGCATTTTGCGTTTTTTAGACGAAGAAACAAGCTTTGGCGAAGATTTACAGATTATGTATCAAATGCCATGGTTGCCATTTTTCTGGTCGATTAAAGAAAGTATTCTGCATGGCGGTTCTATTGCTAAGCCCGGCGAAAGAAAGAAACACTCATAAAAAAGGCCGGCTAAACCGACCTTTTCCTATTCTTAGGCAATATTGGTAAAAACCGCTTGCACATCATCGTCATCGTCGAGCTTATCGAGTAATTTTTCGATGTCCACGTTTTGCTCATCCGTAAATTCTACTTCGGTGGTTGGATAGCGTTTTAAGCTCGCATTTTTAACTTCGTAATTGCGTTCTTCTAAGGCGTGAGACAATGTGCCGAAATCCGTATAATCGCCATAGATATAAACCGACTCTTCGTCTGCCTCAATACTTTCTAGGCCAAAATCAATTAAATCGAGTTCCATTTCTTCCTCATCAAAACCTTCCGGTATGGCAATTTCAAAAACTGCTTTACGGTCGAACATAAACTCTAAAGAACCATTGGGAACTATTTGTCCGCCCGATTTATTAAAGTAAGACTTTACATTGGCGACGGTGCGAGTGGTGTTATCGGTTGCGCATTCAATAAATACAAGCACACCATGTGGGCCTTTACCCTCGTAATTAATTTCCGTATAGTTGGCTGCATCGCTTCCCGTCGCTCTTTTTACCGCACGCTCAATATTATCCTTAGGCATGTTTTGCGCCTTGGCATTATTTATCGCTGTACGCAGAGCCGAATTTGTACTGGGATCATCACCACCCTCTTTGGCCGCCATGGTTATTGCTTTCGCGAGACGCGGAAACAAACGCGACATTTTTCCCCATCGTTTTTCTTTTGCAGCTTTACGGTATTCGAATGCTCTTCCCATATTTTATAAAATAATATTGTACTATTGAAGTCGCAAATTTAATCTTTCATTTGTCAATATCTATAGACAGTGAACGATTATCAGAATAGCTTGTTTATACCTTATGTTGCATTATAAAACATACCGCCATAGCGACATCCAGAGAGATTGGGTTACCTTCATTCATGGGGCTGGAGGCAGTAGCAGTATTTGGTTTAGACAAATTCGCGATTTCAAGGAAAAGTATAATGTGCTTTTGGTTGACTTACGTGGGCACGGCGATTCCAAATCGCACCTAAGTAAGCAGAATTTCCCCACTTACACTTTCGAAGATATTAGCGAAGATGTAATTGAAGTTTTAGACCATCTACAAATTGAGAAATCCAATTTTGTTGGAATTTCTTTAGGCACTATCATAATTAGAGAAATATCAGAAAACCACCCAGAGCGTGTTGCTAAAATGGTTTTAGGTGGAGCTATTATTAAACTAAATTTTCGCTCACAGTTGCTAATGCGTTTGGGCGTTTGGTGTAAATCAGTGGTTCCATATATTTTGCTATACAAGCTTTTTGCTTGGATCATAATGCCAAAATCGAAACATAAAGAATCGCGTAACCTTTTTGTACGCGAGGCTAAAAAGCTTTATCAAAAAGAATTCATTCGTTGGTTTAAACTTGCGGCAGAAATCAACCCTTTATTAAGTTCGCATCGCGAAAAGCATAGCTCCCATCCTACTTTATACCTGATGGGCGACGAAGATCATATGTTTTTACCTTCCATTAGAAAGCTAGTAAGTCAGGCGCAAAATGCCAAAAAGCAAGTGCAACTTATGGTTATCGAAAGCTGTGGTCACGTGGTAAATGTGGAAAAGCCTTTGGAGTTTAACCAAAAGGTAATTGGTTTTATTGGCTAAGCATCCGCCGTTTTTTTCGCTTTCGCAGATGCCTCTTTACGAGGTGTATCTTCTTTAAAGATTGTACTCGTTTGCCAAATTTCATCACTTAGCGGATTAAGTTTAAATACCCGAGTTTCTGTTTCGTTTCTTGAAAAGGCAATTTATAAATAAGCTCGTAGGTATAAGTACCTTCCATAGCTGTTTGGCCGTTATAGTAACCATCCCAAGCATGACTTTGGAAATTACTTTCGAAAATTAGCTCTCCCCAGCGAGAGAATATTTTAAGATGAAACGCTTCAAAATCGCAGATACTTTGGAGTAAGAATAATTCATTAAGTCCATCTCCATTAGGGCTAAAAGCATTAGGAAAAGTTATAAGGCAACTATCACATTGTAAGGCTTCTATAAAAATACTATCTCGCTTAATTCCGCATTGAGTAGTATACTCCACCCAAATTAAACCACTGTTACTAAAACGCCGCAGATTGGAATTCACTCCATCTTGCCAAACAAGGTCTAATCCCAAATTTCTAAAGTCAAAAGTTATTCCTTCCTCTATGCAATAAGTGGTGTCACTTCCATGAAATAGTTCGATACTATCCAAATCATTACCAATGAAAATCATAGTCGAATCACGCAATATGCAACCATTAGCAGAACTCACTTCTAGCCAGTATAATCCAGGAGTATTAATCCATCTCTGCCGTAAAGGGTAGCCATCATTCCAAGTGAAAATTAAACCGTTTGGCGCGGATAAACTAATGCTATCTCCCTCACAAAGAATTATTTCAGCGGGTAAATTAAAATCTGGATAAGGCATAAACTCTACATAAATACTATCGACATATTTACAATTTGCAGAGCCGATGCTTAACCAATACCATCCCGTTTGACTAATCGTAATTACACTGTCTTGGGTGTTACCCGTACTCCATAACCAATTACCACTTATTGGCGCGCTTAAACGAAAGCTGGCTCCGCAAACGCTTGTGTCTGGTCCTAAATTGAAAGGTTGGGCATTTATTACGCTTACCTGAATTGTATCGCGCATAATACAAGCCCCTTGAATAATTTCAAGCCAGTAATTACCCGTACTATTTACATAGATACTATCGCCAGTAGCTCCTGTGCTCCAAGTTTTAAGTCCTGCTACATTGGCCACCAATAGTAAAGAGTCTGGCAAACAAATCGTAGTATCATTGCCCAAAATATTGGAGGGATTTGCAAGCCCTCCCCCCATCAAGGGAATGGGAATAAATAGATTTCTATTCTCAGAACCTGCCTGCCCAGGAAGGCTACCATAATTATTACTTTGATTAGAGAGATGACCCGCACTGCCAGCATTATAAGCTAAATTTAAGGATCCCGAACTATAATCGACAGCGCTATTGGGCGGTATAAAAATACTTCCACCGCCGCCGCCACCGCCTGGGCCAGCTGATCCACCCGTGCTGTTGCCCCCATTCGCACCATTTGCATTAACAGTAAGGTTGCCTATTAATTTTGAGAATTGTAAAGCAATGCTTCCACCAGCGCCACCACCCCCTGAGCCTTCTGCGCCATTACTCATACTTTTTCCATCTAAACCATTGGCAGAAATAGAGCCCGAAAGAACTTCTATTGTATCAGCAAAAATTAGAATTAAACCCCCACCATCGCCGCCTTCCGAACTGGTATTACTGAGGTTATTATGTCCCGAACCACCGCCGCCGCCAAAATAAAAGCGACTAGTATCCACTACTAAGCCTTCTCCACCTAGTCCTCCCACACTTGCTACCGGCGAACAATTTGACCATTCATCGCCACCTCTTCCACCAGCGCCTGCGTTGCCACCACCGCCACCGCCGGCATTATGATTATTTCCACCACCACCACCATTGGCAGCTTTGCCGCGACCATTCGCATAGGCACTACTAAGAGGAGTAATTCCCTGGCCTTTAGGTGCACCATTAAAATTTGTTGCTGGATAAAAATAGTTCGCAGCACCACAAGAATAACCCATATTGGCGCTACTAAAACCACCGCTAAAGCCTCTACCACTGGCTTCTACCGTGCCATTTAATATAAACTTATCTGCTTTTAAGCACAAAATACCTCCCAGACCATTATTGTATTTTGGTGCATTAATACTAGTATTTACTCGCGCCGACTGATATTCAGGTACTTTAACCAACTGAGAACCTGGGGGGAAATTATGCTTGAGATTTGTAGACAGGATAAGGACATTAGCTAAAACTTGTTGAACGCGAACGAGCTGATAATGACCACTTTCATTCAAACTTTGAACATCTCCAAAGTTGCTGTTATTAGTTAAAGCGCAAGTCGCTTCGAGCTTGCTGTAAATAAGCACTAAATCACCTGCTGTAAAAGCTATACGTCCCGCACTTACTACCTCATCTCCACAAGGGCCAGAATTATACGAAACAAGAGAATCGAAACTATTAATTTGGCCACTAAGTATAGTTTGGCCATAGACATCCGACTGCCACAAAATGAGCATGACTAAAGCTAGATGAGCAAAGTAGTTAGTGCAAATTTTAATACTTGGCATGCTATGGTAAAAGTGAAGATCTACACCCCTAATTTAAAACCAAATTCGCAAAAAAAAGCCCCTTGCGGGGCTTTTTATATTATCCTAATCTTCGCTTGAAGCTGGATCATCTTCTGTATTATCGGTTTCAGCATTTGGCTCTACTGGTCCTTCTGCGCTTCCTTCTATTATGGGGTTACCGTTTTCAAGGTCAATGATTTCATCTTCTTCCTCGGCAGCGGGAACTTTAGCAACAGAGGCAATCTCATCATTCTTCCTAAGATTGATAAGTTTCACTCCTTGGGTTGCTCTGCCCATTACCCGTAAATCGGCTACGCCAATACGGATCATCACTCCGCTTTTATTGATTACCATTAAATCATCGGCATCAGTTACCGCTTTAATGGCTACTAGGTGCCCTGTTTTTTCAGAGACCCCGATGGTTTTAACACCCTTTCCTCCGCGATTAGTAATACGATAATCTTCGAGGTGGGTACGTTTACCATAACCTTTTTCAGAAACAACAAGAATGCTTGTGTCCGCTTGATCGGCGGGAATCGTAACCATTCCTACAACCTCATCGTTTTCATCTGTCATATTAACCCCTTTCACACCACTGGCATTTCTGCCCATAGAGCGCACGGTACTTTCATTGAAGCGGATAGCCTTTCCACTGCGGATAGCCATTAAAATGTCATCGTTACCGGTTGTTAGTCTCGCTTCTAAAAGAGTATCTCCTTCACGTACGGTAATAGCGTTAATACCATTGGTACGCGGACGAGAATATGCTTCAAGGCTAGTCTTCTTAATGATACCCTTCTGGGTAACCATTACAATAAAGTTATTATTCACATATTCCTCATTTTTAAGGTCTTTCGTATTAATGAAAGCCTTAAGATTATCATCTTGAGGAATGTTGATCAAGTTTTGGATGGCTCGACCTTTACTTGCTTTGCTACCTTCTGGCACTTCGTAAACGCGCAACCAGAAGCAACGTCCCCATTCGGTAAAGAATAGTAAGTAGTTATGATTGGTAGCTACAAAAATATGTTCTACGAAGTCGGCATCACGGGTGTTTACCCCTTTTTGTCCAATACCCCCGCGGCCTTGCTTCTTGTATTCAGCTAATGGAGTACGCTTAATGTAACCCGCATGCGAAATAGTAATTACAACTTCCTCATCGGGAATCATGTCTTCGATACTTACATCTCCGCCGGCATAGTTTATTTCTGTACGACGCTCATCGCCGTATTTATCTTTAATCTCTTGTAGTTCTCCTTTAATGATTTCCATCCGAAGATCTTCTTCATTTAGGATGCGGTTGTAGTATAAAATCTTTTCTAAAAGTTCATCGTACTCAGCACGAAGCTTGTCTTGCTCTAGTCCAGTTAAAGAACGTAGACGCATATCCACAATCGCTCTTGCCTGAATGTCGCTTAATTCAAAACGATTTTTCAAGCGCTCTCTTGCTTCATCGGGACTATTAGAAGAGCGAATGATTTGGATTACCTCATCGATATTATCGCTGGCGATAATTAAGCCTTCGAGAATGTGTGCTCTTTCTTCTGCTTTGCGCAGATCGAATTTAGTTCTACGAATTACTACATCAATACGGTGATTGATGAAATGGTAGATCATGTCCTTTACAGTGAGTTGCTGTGGACGACCATTTACCAGGGCAATGTTGTTTACAGAAAAACTAGACTGTAATTGTGTGTACTTATAGAGCGTGTTTAAAACGACATTGGGAACAGCATCGCGTTTCAAATAATAGACGATCCGCATACCATTACGATCGCTCTCGTCTTTGATATCTGAAATACCCTCAATTTTCTTATCGTTTACAAGGTCGGCAGTCTTTTTTATCATTTCTGCCTTATTCACCATGTATGGAATTTCGGTAACCACGATTACTTCGCGACCCTTAAACTCCATAATCTCAGCTTTGGCACGAATCACTACTCTACCGCGACCAGTCTCAAAAGCCTGTTTTACCCCTTCGTAGCCATAGATAATTCCACCAGTAGGGAAATCTGGAGCAGTAATATGCTGCATTAGTTCCTCGGTGGTGATATCTCTGTTTTCAATAAATGCCACAGTGGCATCTACCACTTCCGTTAAGTTATGCGGTGGCATATTGGTAGCCATACCTACCGCAATTCCAGAAGCACCATTCACCAAAAGGTTAGGAATACGAGTTGGCAATACTCTCGGCTCTTCTAAAGTATCGTCAAAGTTTAGTTGAGTATCTACTGTTTCTTTATCAATATCAGAGAGCATTTCCTCTGATATTTTTCGAAGTTTCGCCTCAGTATAACGCATTGCTGCGGGGGGATCGCCGTCGATAGACCCAAAGTTACCTTGTCCGTCTACGAGCATATAGCGTAAACTCCATGGTTGCGCCATACGCACCATGGTATCATAAACCGAAGAATCACCATGTGGATGAAACTTACCTAAAACTTCTCCTACGATACGAGCCGACTTTTTATAACCTCGGTTAGATAACACTCCTAACTCGTACATACCAAATAATACTCGGCGGTGTACTGGTTTCATACCATCGCGCACGTCGGGCAAAGCCCTAGAAACAATCACCGACATCGAATAATCGATGTAGGATGATTTCATTTCTTCTTCTATGTTGATTGGAATTATACGTTCGTCTCCAGCCATGTTGTCAGTAAATTATTTTAGATTTATCAAAATGTTAAATCGAGTTCCAAATATAATTTCTTAAAGGCCTCTTAACGCGTGGTAGTGCTTAATTTTACTCACAAATTCAGCATTTGCTTGTTGATAAAAGACAACTTTTAAGGAGATACCTTGTTAGACTAAAAATTATCTTTGAGATGTAGAGCACTGGCTGGCATAATGTTCGCCAATATGCTAGCATTCGCACAGTATATTCAAGTAGAAAAAAACCATAATGGACGAAAATTTCTCACCACGTGTAAGAGACGTGATAAGCTACAGCAAAGAAGAAGCTTTGCGCTTAGGCCATGACTATATTGGCACTGAGCACTTGATGTTGGGACTAATACGAGAAGGAGAAGGTAGTGCTATTAAAATTTTAGAAGACTTAGGCGTAGACATTTCTACATTCCGCCGTCAGATAGAAGCAATTAGTGCCCCCAATGTTTCTGGTCAAATCAGCAGCAAAAAACACTTACCCCTTACCCGCCAAGCGGAGAAGGCATTAAAAACCACTTTTTTAGAAGCAAAACTCTTTCAAAGTGCAACTATTCGAACTTCACACTTATTACTATGCATTCTTAGGAACGATGATGATCCCGTATCACGCGTCTTACGTAAGTATGAAATTGATTATGACAATGTGAAAACTGAGTACCAAGCGATGTTTAGTGGTGAATCGAAAGATCGCCCCAGTACACCGCGAGCAGAATCTCCTTTCGGAGATGACGAAGATGAATTTGCAAAATCTAGCGGTGACAGTGGTCGCATGGGCGGTGCCTCTAAAGGTAAAACCGACGCCAAATCTAAAACTCCGGTGCTGGATAATTTTGGTCGAGACCTTACCAAAATGGCAGAGGAAAACAAACTAGACCCAGTGGTTGGCCGCGAAAAGGAAATTGAAAGAGTATCACAAATTCTCTCGCGAAGAAAGAAAAACAATCCCCTTTTAATTGGTGATCCTGGTGTTGGTAAATCAGCTATTGCTGAAGGACTAGCCTTACGCATCGTAAAAAGAAAGGTGTCGCGCGTTTTATTCGATAAACGAGTAGTTTCTTTGGACCTTGCTTCTTTAGTGGCAGGTACTAAATATCGCGGTCAGTTTGAAGAGCGTATGAAGGCGCTAATGAATGAGCTTGAAAAAAATGACGATATCATTCTTTTCATTGATGAGCTTCACACCATTGTTGGTGCTGGTGGCGCAACTGGTTCTTTAGATGCTAGTAATATGTTTAAGCCCGCTTTAGCAAGAGGTGAAATTCAATGTGTGGGTGCTACTACCCTCGACGAATACCGTCAACATATAGAAAAAGATGGTGCACTAGAACGTCGTTTCCAAAAAGTAATGGTAGACCCTACCAATCATGACGAAACTATTCAGATTCTCAATAATATCAAAGATCGTTATGAGGATCACCACAATGTAAATTACACCCCTGAGGCGATTAAAGCTTGTGTGAAATTAACGAGCCGGTACGTTACTGACAGACATCTTCCCGATAAGGCGATAGATGCTTTGGATGAAGCCGGATCTCGTGTGCACATCACTAGCATTAATGTCCCAGAAGAAGTAATGGACTTGGAGAAGCGCTTGGAAGAAATTCGCGAGCAAAAAATTCAAGTCGTTAAAAAACAGAAGTACGAAGAAGCTGCGCGATTACGCGACGATGAAAAAAACCTCGAAAATCAACTCAAAGATGCTCAAAATCGTTGGGAAGAAGAGGTGAAAAAGAATCGCGAAACCGTTACCGACGAAGACGTAGCCGAAGTTGTTGCTATGATGACTGGCATTCCTGTACAACGTGTGGCTCAGCAAGAAAGCAATCGCTTGAGCGGTATGGGCGATGACATGAAGAAGGAAATTATTGGTCAGGATGAAGCGGTTAACAAAATTGTTAAGGCCATCCAACGTAATAGAGCGGGGTTAAAAGATCCTAATAAACCTATTGGCTCTTTTATTTTCTTAGGCCCTACTGGTGTTGGTAAAACTCAACTAGCTAAGGAGTTAGCGCGTTCTTTATTTGACTCACAGGATAACTTGATTCGCATTGACATGAGTGAATACATGGAGAAATTTGCGGTATCACGTTTGGTAGGAGCGCCTCCCGGATATGTTGGTTATGAAGAAGGCGGACAGCTTACCGAAAAAGTTCGTCGCAAGCCTTATTCTGTTATTCTTTTAGATGAGATAGAAAAAGCACATCCCGATGTTTTCAACCTTCTTTTACAAGCCTTAGACGACGGTCATATGACCGACAGTTTAGGACGTAAGGTTGACTTTAAGAATACGATTATCATTATGACCTCGAATATCGGTACAACTAAATTGAAAGATTTTGGTACTGGTGTTGGTTTTGGAACTGCTTCCCGTTCACAAGGAAAAGCCGAATTAGAAAAAGGCGTTATCCAAACTGCTTTGAAGCGTGCCTTTGCACCTGAGTTTCTAAACCGTATCGATGATGTGATACTCTTCAATAGCCTAAGTAAAGAGGACATTGTGAAAATCATTGACATTGAATTACGAAAACTTTATTTACGCATCAATGAACTAGGTTATCAAGTTGCAATGACCGATGAGGCCAAGTTATTTATCGCCGATAAAGGTTTTGATGAAAAATACGGTGCCCGTCCGCTTAATCGCGCTATTCAGAAGTACGTTGAAGATCCTCTAGCAGAACAGATCATTAACTCTGAAATTGAAGAAGGTGATAATATTCTTATCAGCTTAAGCGGCGAAGGTGATGATCGTAAAATTGATGTTACTGTTGAAAAAACAGCTAAAGAAGATAGTCCTAGCGATTAATTTTCACCGTAGATCTTAATGACCAAGAGCTCCTTTACAAAAGTAAAGGAGCTCTTTTTTTTGATAGAGAATAAACCTATCGGTCATCCCTCCCCAGAGATAATTTATATTTTCTACTTATACCGCTATCGACCAGCCCGAGTTTTGACTGAGCTTTGCTACCGAATGCTTCAAACCTAAGCTTTTGGCAATCTTAAAAAAGCGGTAGTAATTAACTTTAATTTCATTGCTAAAACGCAAGTGGCTGTAGACATCTAGAAATCCTTTATTTACAGTATGCTCAACGAAATCATCATAGGTAGTAGAATCCATCTCGTTAAGCATAGGAACCCATAGCTCCTTAATTTTTGAATGAATTCTATTCAATTCCTTTTCTTCATCGAGGTAGTTTATTTGGTTAGAAGTAAACTCATCCGTATGTTTCTGATCTAAAATTTCTTCAACCTGATTAATAATAAGGTTATGACTCATTTTCATTTCGTTTCCTAAGTTGGCGAAATTTCTATGGCTCAATAATTTAGGAGAGAAGGCTAGTTCAAAGCCTTGACCTAGGCTCAAACCGCTTTTTGCTTCTAAAATATCTAGTAAGATTACCTCTGCTAAATCTGGGTCAATATCTTCTCCGAAAATTACCCAATCGCCAGGCTTTAAGGCCGAACCAACTTGGGCAGTAATTGCTTTAATCTCCGTCCAATCTACTAAAGAAGTACTTAGTCCATTTAGATAGTATACCCCAGCGGAACGCAAATCTGCTGAAGATTTAACAATACTAATATTTGAATATTTTTGGCTAATTGAATCCTGAGACATTCCCCGACTCATTAAAAATCCTTCCACTAAAGAGCTTGGATTAATATTCTTATCCGAAATTTGTACGGGAAAGCGTTTAGAAATAGATAATGCTACTCTTAAACCATTTTGGTTCATACCCAACACTGCTACTTGGCAACGTTTGTTTTTTAGGTCTTCTAATCTGTTCATCACTCTTATTTTGGGGATTAATAACAGGTCAAAAGTAGGTAGCGAATCAATTGAAAAATCGAAATTTCGACTGATTGACCCTTCTTCACGTTAGAATACCTAATACTGCCGACGAATGAAAATCTATTAAAGAGTGTTTATCTTTTTTAATAGCTCGGCCCTGTAGGTGCGACTAATGGGTATTTCTTTTTTATTAATAATTAGACTAGACTCCCTAATAGAGACAATGGAGTTTAAGTTTACAATAAAGCTACGGTGGACCTGAAGAAAGGTATCGACATTTAGCTTTTCTTGGATCTTCTTTAGACTGCTATACACTATGTGATTTTGCTCTTTGGTTCTAATCAGAATATAATCACCTTTCGCTTCTACATAGTCAATCTCATTTTGATGAACCTTAGTCAAAACCCCATCAACTTTGATATATAATTGATCGTTAACCAACATCGGAGCACTATTACTTTCTTTATGAATAGTAGAAAGTAAGCGATGATTAGTAATCGCCACTTCTATAGCAGCGGTAATATCTTTAATACCATAAGGTTTAACAATATAACCAAAGGGGCCCTCTTGTATAGCGCGTTGAATGGTATCAGGATCTGCGAAAGCAGTAGTGAAAATGAAGGGAATATTGTATTTGTCCTTCACCAGTTTAGCCACTTCAATGCCATCCATTTTACCCTTTAATTGAATATCGAGGAGAATAATTTGAGGTTCTTCCTCGCAAAGTTGAAGAATGGCCTCTTCGGCGCTTTCGGCTACACTTAAAACCTCGTGACCTAAAAGATCAAGAATATCGGATAAGCTTTCTGCAATGCTAGGGTCATCCTCAACCACCAAAACTTTTAATCTATTTTCCATCTAATCTCTATCAATTTCTAAAACAAATTCTGACCCAACATCTACAGCACTAAAAACCTTAATCCTAATTTTATGAATATCCGCAAACTGCTTCACAATAGCTAGCCCCATGCCGGTACCTTTAATCTGTCTTGTATTCTCAGAGCGGTAAAAAGCATTAAACACACTATTGATTTCATCTTCGGGAATTCCTAAACCAAAGTCTTTAATTGCTAAGCGCAGTTGTTTTTCATTCTTGAAATTAAGAATAACCAACGGAGCATCTGCATTGGGTGAATACTTCAGCGCATTAGAAATTAAGTTATTAAGAATGTGTTCGATAATATTCGTATCCACAGGCACAAGATAAGGTGAACCTTCAATCTTAATGGCTACCTGTCGTCCATCACTTTCGTTAGAAAAGTTCTTATCAACAATTTCGCTGCAGAGATGCACCAGATCGGTCATACGCTTTTGAACCCTAGTTTTCCCCGATTCCAGCCTACCAATTATCAGCATATCATTCATTATGCTAGTTAAGCGCTCTACTTCACCTAGCATTCTACTAATGTAACGAGTTGCCTTCGTCTTGTCTTTTTCCTCTAAACTTCCAGACCAATACTCTAGCATCTCGGCATTGGCCTTAATAGTAGTTAATGGCGTTCTAAACTCATGGGAAGCCATTGACATTAAACGCGATTTCATACGGGCCAATTCTTTAGACTGCTCTAAGGCAATAGACATATCGTCTTCTGCTTTTTTGCGCTGTGTAATATCACGCAAAAAAGCAGAGAAAATATACTTATCCTTAAGTTTAATAGGAATAATACTAAGCTCTACTGGGAAATGTATGCCTTGTTTGGACAAAGCAACTAATTCTATACGGTGATTTAAAACTGGACCTTCGCCCGTTTTTAAAAAGTGTTGCATTCCCGCTTGATGAGCCGTTCGATATTTATGGGGAATTATCAAGTTCGTTAGATCCTTACCGATAGCCTCTTCTGCTAGAAATCCAAATATTTTCTCCGCTTGTAAGTTCCAATCCTCTACCAAGCCTTCTTCATTAATAGTTACAATAGCATCCATAGCATTACTGAGAATACTTCTTAGTTTTGCCTCGCTATCACTCAGCTTTAGCTCAAAAAATTTGCGAGAATAGTGATTCGCCAATAATTGAGCTAAAAAGGTAAGTAACTCAACTTCAGTGTCATTCCAGGTTTTATAATGTTTTACTGAATCGAAGCCAATAAAACCCAATAGACTTTTACCGGCAATAATGGGTACCGTTATTATCGACTTAATACCCTGTGGCTCTAAAATTTGACGGATGGTATTTTCTACCGGCAAACTTTGTACATTTTCATGTATCATCACCTGCCCTTTTTGATGAACATCTAACCACTCATCTAAGGCTTCAATGGGTAAGTTTTGTAAATTATCAATTTCGGGACTTATACCCTCTGCACAATACTCATAGGTATTATTAGATGTTTTTGCCTCAAAATTATAATCAAATATATAAGAGCGATCGGCTCCCACGAAACTACCTATGCGCAATAAGGCGGAATCTATTATCTCATCTTCACTCTCCGGCTCTAGGTCTATAATTTGGTTGGAAAGGTCTAATAAAATAGACTGAAGTTTAGCGCGATATTCAGTTTGAAACTGCAGCTCTTTGATATGAGTGATATTATGATGAATACCTAAGGAACCTTTTACCTTATGGTTTTCATTAAAAATGGGGGTTCCAGATATAAGCATCCAAACATCTTCACTTTCTTTATTCTTCAGTTTCAATTCATAGGCTCCCGAAGCACCGTTAAGTCGCTCATTATTTATTTCATCTAACTTGGCTTCTTCTTTGGCAAGCTCTGTTTCGCTAATAAAAAGGGATTTGGCATTTTTCCCTTTAATTTCAGCCAAGGTGTAGCCCATACTATTAAGAAATGGTTCATTGGCCCAAATAATGTTTTGATCATTATCTACCTCCATTAAACCTAGGTCGATATTTTCTATTATTTCGCGGTACTTTCTTTCACTTTCTTTAATAGACATGTTAGCGAGATTCTGCATGGTAACATCTCGATAGTACCAAGTATGGCCACGGTATTCATCCCCAATAAATACTGGTACATAATCTCTTTCTAATACGCGCTCATCCTTAAAGTAAAGCAGTTCACTGCTAATTTTATTACGATTCTTAAGAATAGTATTTACTCCGCTTACAAATTTTTCGGGATCGCTAAAGAGATGCTTACTCTGCTCTGCTGCTTGCGAACAATCGGCACCGATTAAATCTTTTGGCTTCAAGGGGATGCTAAATAGATCACAGAAAGTTTGATTTACATACTTCACTCGTCTGAACTCATCTTCCATGAGGACCGCAATATCCATATTTTGGATAAGTGAGTTTAACCGAAAGTCACTTTGATCTAAATCTATTTTAGCTTGATTTGCCTCGCTGATATCTTGTAAAATGCCAATTAATTCCACTACCTCACCTGCGGGGTTAAAAATTAATTCAACAGTTTGTCCACACCAAATTTGGCTGTCTTTCAAGGGAAATTCGAAATAGGTAGAGCTTTGTTTATCTTGTAATTGTTGGCGATAAAAATCTTGGGCCTTTTGCCGGTAATCCAGCTCAATTAAACTTAAATAACTTTGTCCTATTAAGGCTGAGGCTTCGGACTTAAAGTACAATGCTAACGCTTGATTTACGTACAGAAATCGACCTTCTGTAGTGATACGATACATCATATCCCTACCCGGCTTTAACAAAGTATTTGTCATGGCTAAAAATTAGGAAGCTAAATATCCTGCTTTTCTTCTTTTATTCTTGAGATTTTCGAAGAACTGCTCTCTACCTCGATAAAGGTAAAAATAAAGATGCGAAAGGAAAGAGAATATTTGTCAACCACAACAAGACCTATTGGGTAAAACACAGGATATTAGGCTAGCATTTTAAATAATTTTTCTTACGCAGGACGCGTATCGCTAGTCATTTACGGTGCCAATAGAATTTTTGGATTCCAAGAGCGGAGTATTAATCCCCCTGAAAATCAACAACCCATATACCTCGTAATTCGTTCATTTTATAGCCCAAGGCAAGATCATCAGGATACAGAGCTTGAATCCTATCTAGCGTTTGATCAGCTATATCTGTTCCTACTTCACCATGACATTGCAAACACATTTGATTGGTTATAATTGGATATATACCACGATACCCATCTGCCCTTTTAACTAATTCACCTGTAGGAGTTTCCTTTTGGGCGAGCATATCTTTAAACTTATCAATAAAAGTCAATTCCTCTGGAGAGGCCGCATTATTCGAGTTACGGTTTTTATCACTTACCCTTTTTACCCTAGCATTTAATTGTTCGCCCATACTATCGGTAAGATTAATCGCTTTTAAATTGCAAAAATCAACTGCATAAGCACTGCCCCCTTCGGCTATTGCCGCCATTAGGTTTTTACCGAGCACCTTTTTCGTTTGCAAAGCTATAGACTCTCCCTTCTTTACAATTTCTACCTCATCAACTTGGCCTTTTGGTTGCGATTTTGATCCCTTTCCCGCGTGCTCAGGCTTGGGTTGATCGTTTTCATACAAATAAGCAATCGCTATTTTCAAATCCTCTTCTGGGAAAGACATTTTAGGCATCAAACCAAACTTGTCAATGGCTCCTTTCATTTTCGCATTAGCTTCTTTTGGATCTTTCAAAAAAGCTAGCATGGCTGCTTCAAAGGCTTCTTTTTCGGGCAAATCTTTAAGGTAATGCTTGCGGATTGCAAAAAATGGAGGCGCCAAACGTTCCGATTCGCGGGCTGTTTCACTATGGCAAGCGAGACAATTTTGTTTTAAAAATTGCTTGGCCTTATTGGTTTGTGCTACTGTATGTTCATTCGCATCTACCGAAAGGTTTGAACAATTACTAATCACTACAATTGATACTAGTAGGATTAAGACAAAGCTAAGCTTGGCATTTTTCATGAACGGGAATTTGTCACGAAAGTCCTAAAAATAATCAGCTTATTCGGTAACCTAAAACACCTTTCAAGTCTTTTAGTAGATAAATTTTAGGACGAATAAATTTTAAGACCTTTACTCTATGTTAGACCTTATAATAATTGGCGCTGGGCCTATAGGATTAGCCTGCGGAATTGAAGCCCAAAAAGCGGGCTTAAGTTATCTGATATTGGAAAAAGGGTATTTGGTGAATAGCATTTATCACTATCCGCATAGTATGACCTTTTTCTCCACTGCCGACAAAATAGAAATCGGCAATGTCCCTTTTATTTCTCAAAATGTAAAACCTAATCGCTCCGAAGCATTGGAATATTATCGACGAGTAGCAATGGTTTTTGATCTTCAGGTAAACTTACAAGAAGAGGTAATTCGCATTAAAAAGTTGAGCGATCATTTTAGTCTAAAAAGTACCAGAAAAGACTACAAAGCAAAGCAAATAGTTATCGCTACTGGCTTTTACGATCATGCAAACAGCATGAATATCCCTGGAGAAAACCTCCCTAAGGTGCAACACTACTATCAAGATGCGCATCCCTTTTTTAAGCGTCATGTAGCCGTAATTGGTGCGGCCAACTCGGCGGTAGATGCGGCCCTTGAACTATATCGTAAAGGTGCAGAGTCCGTTACTATGATCATCCGCGAAAGCGAAATCTCCGAAAGGGTGAAATACTGGGTGCGGCCCGACATTATCAATCGCATTAAAGAAGGCTCGATAACAGCTTACTTTAATAGCGAATGCACACGTATCGAAGAAGAATATCTCTTCATTCAGCAAGCTGGAAAAGAGCTCAAACTAAAAAACGATAATGTTTTAGCATTAACGGGCTACAAGCCAGACTATAAATTATTAATTGAACTAGGCTTACAGTTTAGCGATGATGCGATAAAACAACCCATCTACAACAGTGAAACTATGGAAAGTAATATCGCAGGACTCTATCTAGCGGGGGTAATTTGCGGGGGCATGCAAACCAATAAATGGTTTATTGAAAACTCACGCGTGCATGCCGGGATTATTATCCAGCATATTCTTTCCCAAGCCTAAAAATCATTCATCTTCAGGTATGTTTTCGCCATACCAACTGCGGCTTTCAGCCAGATGGAAATTGAAATTTTTATATCGATAAAGCCGAAAACACTTTTGCTGATAATATTCTACGGGTTCTTCTAATTCACAGTCGCAGCCTTCGTTTAAATCGCTGTAAAAATAATTGACCGTAATATTTGTATCTGAATCAGCTTGGAAACTAATGAGAGATCCAAATCCGCGGTCTGCAATAGAAAGTGAAAAATCTGAGACAAATTGCTTATCCGTAGTATCATAGCGCAATAACTCTATGTATTCCAGCAAGCAAGTATTACATCCAAAAACTCCGCCGATTAATAAATAGCGAGGCTTAGCTAAGCTGTCTGGCAGATTATGAATTTCATAATAGCCATCATTGGCAAAAAATGAATTCTCATCCGACTTGTTTACATGATTAATCACTATTCCATCGGCTGCGCGATAGTGATAATAGACTATTCGGCTGCGATAGGATCCACCCGTATTTTCGTCGAAGGAATATTGGTAAAACCGACCATCACTGCTCACCAGCGTTGGCTGAGTGTTTAAGACATCTTCGGGACGATGGTTTAAAAAATCTGGATGATAAAAGAGTTTATAAAACAAACTATCCATTAAAAACTGCGCTGATTCAATCAAAAGCCAAGGATCGATACTATCGGGCAGGCGCGCGCTACTCTTTTCAAGGATTTCTAGAAAGTCGAGAGAAAGACTATCGCGCCGAATTACTTCAGAAAAGGGACTAAGGCTGCCATAACTCTCTAAAACTACATCCAAATCATTTGCTATTTGATTAATTGTTTGCGCCTTACCATGGTTCACGAATAAAAAAAGCAGGAATACTAAATTCTTACGTTTCATAATGCTTTGTAAATCTTCGAGTTAAGTTTTCAAAATCCCCTTTGAAGTGGAAAGATAGATAATACATCCTGTGTTTCAGTTACTTCTTCGCCCTATCTGAAATAATTTACCGCTGACTCCACCAGTCTTTATCAATCTAAAATTCAACACTTTACACTAAAATAATAATTGTAGAACCCAATTAAGCCTATCTCGTTTGAATACAATTGTATAGAAAAATTTGTAGCTTGGGGATTCAAATTTTTTCCCATGAAAACCTTCCCTCGCTTTTTCGCTCTATCTGCCTTTTTAATTGGATTCACCCATTGTACTAAAGAAGAGGCGGTGCAAATAGTGCCAGACCCTGCAGAGGAAGCTATTTTTGCTTTCGGTCAGCCCAGTGCAAATCTTAATATCGTTAACGATAGCAGCGGAAATTACCTCTGGCAGGCTGTTGATTATCAAGATTCAATTTTACTAGATGTAGATGCCGATGGAATTAATGATTTAAATTTAAAAAGCGACTATTATTATAGTAATGGCGGAGTGAGTAGATTGAGCGTGGAATTGATTCCTCTTCAATCAAGCTTCGAGATTGCAATTAGTAATCAGCCAGACACCATTCTCAGAACTAAAAATTTGAACAATAGCTACACCACAACTTTTAATAGTTTTAGCAATTACAGTCCCAACCAAGCCGTTGATACGCTGCAAGCTTCGCCTTTTATTAGTTCCCCTACTTTTGAAAAAAACAATATTCCCGGACTGCAACAATGGTCGCAAAATAAAGTCTTATTGCACTTTTATGATAGAAGTATAGATGTTATTCAAGGAAATAAAGTAAATGAAAATTCCATCGAGCAAGGATATTGGCATTATGAAACCGAAAAATATTTATACTTCAGAAAAAATATTAATGGTACTATTCGCTCAGGCTGGTTAAAGCTCAGTACTATTGATTACAATTTAAAAGTAACCCTATGGGAATATGCTTTAGAGAAATCATAGACTCGGTATTACTCCATGTAGGCATTTTTGTATGAACAGTTACTAAAGAAAAACCCCTGAGCCATTAATGACTGAGGGGTTTTATGAATCTAGGAGAAATCAGGCAATGCGTTTGGGATAACCATTCGATTTTAAGATCCTAGTTTGTAGCCAAGGCTAAGACCGTACACATGATTTGTAGTTTTATCGCCAATGTCTAAAAGTCCCATAGTATAATTTAAGCCGACTAAAAACTTTTGATACTCTATACCTGCTTCAAATACTAGACCGCCGTCTAGTCTATTTAAGCCATCATTGTCGAACTCTATTTTTTCAGAACTAGAAATAGTTTCCCCCATAAAAGAAAATTCACTTTTTATATTACCTACCAATCCTAAGCCTACATAAGGCCCAAAGGCTCCGTAAACCGATATTTGGTCAAAATTGCGTGTAAGCCTAAGCTTTACTGGCACTTCCATATAGTAAAGAGTTGCGCTGAATTTGCCCGACATAGACATACCATCAAATTCTTCATCAAATTCCTCTCGCATGCCTTTTGTTGTAAACTGCAACCCCAGGTCTAATGACAATGCTTTATGGATCGGGAAAATTACGCTTCCTCCAATATGAAAGCCTGGGTTCAAGTTACTATTGTCATAAATATCTATTGTATCACTAATCCTAAACTTTGAAAGATTGAGACCTCCTTTTATCAAGTAAGTCTGAGCAGAGATTTGAACTGAAACTAATAATAACAAAGAGAAGGCTGAAATTTTGAATAAATTTTTCATAAATATTTTTTATTATTTTGTTGATTGATCAAGTTTTTACTTGGAGCGGGCAATATTGAAACCCAACATAAACCCGAATACATGTGAGTTAATGGAAGGAACTTGTGAGTAGTAAAAGTTAACGGGTAGGTTTATATGTCCACTGCGGAAATTTTTACCGACAGCTATTAATAAGCCAGTACTTAGGTTGATATCGCCTCTTTTATCAATTTGTTTGAGGGTTTCTACTTCGGGAGCTAATTCAGTCCCATCTAAAATTTGCCATTGTCCGCTATTATCGTAATAGCCTTCAGCAACACGTGAAAATCTAAAAACTGGTCCGAAACCTAATTCCCATCCCTTATAGCGGAATCCATTTAAGAGAGTCAAGCTTGGCGAAGTGTAGGAGGTTTCAATACCATTGATGGAAACGATACTTTCTAAAAGTATTTGAAAATCGCCAGAACTCACATACTGGTATTCAAACTGATAAGCAAACACGGTACCGTAAGAAGTTGAATTATAACCACCTTCTGACTCGGGAGCTGTTAAACGTTCTGCTAATTCACCTGAATAAAACTGCATTCCAAATCTTGGACCACTTAATCTCAAGTTTTGTCCATCAGAAATGATGGGTGTATCAACATACTTAAGTTTTGCGGCTGCTTCCTCATCTAATTCCATCTCAAGTAAACTCGCTAAAGAGTTCCGCGTCATAAGTTGAATATATTGTTCATCATAAATATATTCCTTAACATCGGTTTTAATGATTTTATCGGCTTTCACATCTATCAATCGTAAGATGTAAACGATTTTAGCGCCAAACTTTTGAGCCGATCCAGAAAGCATATAATCTGCTTGAATCTCTTTGCCAACCATTACTAACTGGGATTTTCCAAAAGCTTCATTGGGATTAATGTCGCGCTCTTTTAAACGATTGGCAACATCATAACGATCGAGTACTTCATACTTTTGAACTTTCTCTAACTCTAGGCGCAGTAAATTACCCATTGCCGCATTATCTAAACTTAAACCGTCCGAATCTAAACTAACGACGGCAATGCTTTTCAAATTTCCAGTGCTAATTTGTCCAAATAGTCTGTTTGTGCTTAATGTGAAAATTACGCTTAAGACTACTACTACTAATTTTTTCATGACTTTTTCATTTTGATTGTGAGACAAAACTAGGTCCTCACCGAAGGCTGCTAAAACGGATATGTCAGCAAGAGTCGACGCTTTCTGCATGAGGCGCAGAAAAAAAGAACTAAAAGCAAGAAGGTTTTAATATAAACTGACAAAATGAGTTTGGCTCCTGAATACTTGCGATAAATAAGAATCATTTTTCAGTAACTTGCGATAAATGCAAATCATTTTATGAATTACCAAGAGCAATTGGTTAAACGCTTAAATAGCAGTCTTCCTCCTGGACAATCATTAGCCCCCATACTTTCAGATATACTGAATATAAGCATGGATAGTGCCTATCGGAGAATTAGCGGAAAGACACACTTCAGTCTCGATGAATCCATCAAAATTGCCGAGCACTTCACAATAGGGCTTGACAGCCTAAAAAATCCCAATCAGCTCAGTGCAAGTATCCGCTTCACCAACTTGGATTCTAAAATGGAAAGCTTTAAAGAGTACTTAAGCAATCTTATGCAAAATCTTAAGATGATTGAGCATGCTGAAAGTGGCACTCTTTATTACTCCTGCTTAGATATACCCATTTTTCAAAATCTTAGTCTACCCAATTTAGCCGCCTTTAAAATGTATTATTGGATGCATGCTGTAATGGAGGTGGAGGAATTGCAGGGTAAAATCTTGGAAAAAGATACTATTAGTCAAGAGCTTATTGACTTAGGAAAAGCCATCTTTGAACAGTATTCTAAAATCCACTCGATCGAACTCTGGACCACCAATACCCTAAATAGTACTTTAAGGCAAATAGAGTTTTATTTTAATTCCGGTCACATCCGCTCAGAGGAGGTTTTACAGGACCTTTACGCTGATCTCGAGGAACTTATTGACCGTCAAGAACTAATGGCAGAACGAGGAACCAAGGTGATTAATCGAATTCCCGAAGCCAATGAAAAACGGAACTTTTCGCTTTATGAAAGTGATATAGAGCTTTCTAATAATGGTGCTTTAGCCATTATTAACGGGGTTCGATTATCATTTATAGGCCATCTTACTTTTAATTCGCTGATCTCCGATCACCACCAACTAAATGAAATGACCTATAATTGGTACGATCGTCTCGTGCGTAAATCCACACTGATTAGCGAAGTTGCGGCAAAACAGCGCTATCAATTTATTAAGCATCTAAAAAGTGAGTTAGCACAAAGTAAGCTAAGAGTGCTTGGCTAAGAGTTGCACTAGTCGTCTTCGATAAGAATACCCATTTTCCCCATCTGATAATCGCGCATGGCTTCTAATATTTGGGTTTGGTTGTTCATTACGTAAGGCCCGTAATGCTCTACTTTTTCTTTTATCGCTTGCGCAGAAAGGATTAAAAACTGGCTATCTTCCAAAAGGGTAATTTCTATTGTACTACCGCCTTCTTGAAAGGTAACAAAGCTTTCTGCCTCCACTATACCGTAGCCTTTTAGTTGCGCCTGTCCTTTAATTAGATATAGCGCCGTGGCAAAATCTTCATTAATCTCATAGGTTTCGTTGGCACCTTTTTTTCCTTTCCCCCATAAAATAGTCATGGGAAAGTGGTTCTTTATTTTGGTGGTTTCCCCAAGATAGGTTCCCGCAATGAGGCTTGTTTCTAAGTGCGCATCTACCGAAGTGAAAAGAGGCATTTCGCCTTTCGGCAGATGATAATAAGCAGGAATATCCAATTTATTTTCAGCAGGCGAATTTATCCACAACTGAATGATTTCTTGCTTTCCATCGGCAGCGGCCAGTGCTTCCGAAGGTCTTTCGCTGTGCACAATTCCCGCCCCAGCATTTAACCACTGCACCTCCCCTGCTTGGGCAACTTGATTATTCCCAAAGCTATCGCGGTGATGCACTTCTCCTTCTACGACAAAGGTAACCGGACTAAAACCTCGATGCGGATGGGGACTAATGCCCTGACCGCGCGCAGGACGATCCGAGTAGGCTTGCATTTCTGCATGATGTAAAATGAGAAATGGATCGAAATAAGGAACTTTCTCGGTCGGAATCGCTTGCTTTACAGGAACTCCGCCCATATCTATTAATTGGGCAGGGAGATTATATTTTACTTGCTTGCGCATGATCTATCAAAATTTGAAGATCAAAATTACTGCTAATTGCGATGGTAGATTATAATATCATCGATAACAATAAAACATTTCAAGTCGGCTATTTATTTAAGCTTAAGCCCTTATCGTCGATATTGATTAAGCGCTGCTTATAAAGCGTTCCTACCGCTTTCTTAAAGGTTTTTTTACTCATGCTTAGCTTGTCCTTAATCTCTTCAGGACTGCTTTTATCGTTTAGCGCTAAAAAGCCACCGTCTTTCTCTAAGCGAGTTAAAATTCTTTGCGCGTTTACTTCTATATTTTGTACTCCCATAGCTTGAACTAGAAAATCTACTTTACCATCTTCCCGCACTTTACGGATATGGGCTTTCACTTTATCTCCCACTTTTAAGGGCTCAAAAATCTCATTGTGATAGATCTGACCGCGGTAGCGATTATCGGCTATGGCTAAAAATCCCAGTTCGGTTTTTTCGATAAGAAGCAAGTTCGCTTCTGCCCCAATTTCCAAATCATTCGGCTCTTTCTCTACAAATCGCTCCAATCTGCCCGAAGCCACTAAACGTTCACTTAAGGCATCTATGTAAATATAAACACCATATAAAGAGCCTTCTATCATTGGATTATGCTGCTCCTTAAAGGGAACCAAAATCTGCTTATCTAAACCCCAGTCCATGAAAGTACCGAAGGACGTGTTTTGCTTGGCTTCTAAAACGGCAAAGTCACCCACCTCGGCTACCGGCATTTGCAGGCTGGCAATAAGACGTTCCTCTGAATCGCGGTATACGAAAACCTCCATTTCCTCATCGACCTTATGCCCTTTAGGCAAACGACTGTTAGGAAGAAGTACCTCGTTTCCTTTAGCATCTTCTAAATACATGCCTTGGGGGGCATAGCGCTTGGCGATTAATTTATTGCGTTTTCCGAGTTCCATACTTATTGCATTGCTTGCGCCATAACGTGATAGCGCGGATCATCTATACTTTTTTCAATTACTTCCGCCAATTTGGGCGAAGCCTTCACCATTAAAATCTGGCATTCTTCGCTAAGGTGACGAATATGAACCTCTTTACCTAAAGATTGGTATTTTTCTACCAAGCCATGCAAGGCCTCAAGGGCAGAATGGTCGGTAACGCGAGATTCCATAAAATCAATAATCACCTTATCCGGATCATTATTGGGATCAAATTTAGCTTTAAAAGCCTGAATACTGCCAAAAAATAATGGTCCCCAAATTTCGTAAACCTTGGTACCATCTTCCAAAATCATCTTGCGAGCGCGAATGCGTTTAGCACTTTCCCAGGCAAAAACGAGAGCACTTAAAACGATACCCGAGGCCACGGCTATGGCCAGATCAAAAATTACCGTTAAGGAAGAAACTGCTATTAAAACTATGGCGTCGCTTAAAGGGATTTTGTTCAAAATACGGAAGCTAGACCAAGCGAAAGTGCCTACCACTACCATAAACATTACGCCAACTAAGGCGGCAATGGGCACTCTTTCAATTAAGGGAGAAGCAAAAAGAATAAAGGCCAATAAGGTCAATGCGGCAACAATTCCGGATAAACGGGTTCTGCCGCCCCCTTTAATGTTTATAATGGATTGACCAATCATTGCACATCCTCCCATTCCGCCGAAAAGCCCAGTAACAATATTTGCCCCACCTTGCGCTAAACACTCACGATTAGAATTACCGCGGGTTTCGGTGAGCTCATCTACTAAATTTAGCGTCATTAAAGATTCTATTAATCCAATGGCTGCTAATATTAATGAGTAAGGTAATATGAAAGCTAAGGTCTCCATATTAAAAGGAATCTTTTCAAAAATGGCCCACTGAAACTCGGGTATACCGCCTTCTAAACCAGAACCACCCCCGCCTCTTATAAAGCTTCCAACGGTGGCTACATCTAAATTCCCGAAAATTACTAGGGCTGAAACCACCAAAATCCCAATTAAAGCTTCTGGTAGTTTCTTATTGAGACGCGGTAAGAATTTCATAATGGCCATGGTTAATCCTACAAGACCAATCATTAAATACAACGCTTGGCCTGACATCCACTGCATTTCTCCGCCGACGCGTTCTTTAAACATGCCCATCTGTGAAAGGAAAATTACGATGGCCAAACCATTTACAAATCCCATCATTACAGGATGAGGAATCAAACGCACGAATTTCCCCAACTTTAAAGCACCGACTAGCATTTGAATCAAACCCATTAGGATTACGGTGGCGAAGAGGTAGTACAATCCTAAATTCTCCGACTCCGCCCCCATGGCATTACCTTCCGCAACTAGCGAAACCATTACTACGGCTAAAGCTCCGGTTGCCCCGCTAATCATACCTGGCCGGCCTCCAAAAATAGAAGTGATAAGCCCAATCATAAAGGCCGCATACAATCCTACTAAGGGATCCACACCTGCCACAAAGGCAAAAGCCACGGCTTCAGGTACTAAGGCTAGTGCTACGGTTAATCCACTAAAAATATCGTTTCGAGCATTGGCACTTTGACGGCGAATAAACTCTTTCATTCTAAACACTTTAGGTTAACTAAAAGGGCGCAAAACTAAGCTTATTTAAAGACATGAGCAGGGCTTTGCTTGAATTATAATTTGCCTCTTTTTGCTAGAGGTTTTCTAAATATTTCCTTAGTAATTTCTAAGCCTTTAAAAATAAAATCATTGCTACCTTCGTACGGATTATGGAAAAAGCGCTAAAAACTGCCAAACCAAAAGTGTATAGCCTCTTAAAGTTAAACCAAGCTTTGCAAGGTTTAATCGAAAGAGAGTTAGGTCAGCGACTATTTTGGGTAAAAGCAGAGATCGCCCAGTTTACGGTTTCCAAGGCAGGACATGCTTATTTAGAGCTAATTGAGGAAGATAATGGGGTAAAAAAAGCTTCCGTACAAGCAATAATCTGGGCTACTAGCCTTAGCCATCTGAAACTAAAATTAGGCGATAATTTTAGAGCACTTCTAAAGGAGGGTAGTGAAATCGTTTTCCTCTGTAGAATTGAGTTTCATGAGATTTACGGTTTAAAACTACGCATTAGCGATGTGGATCTCAGCTACACTTTAGGCGAGTTAGAAAAGCGTAAACAGAAAAATATTGAAAGCCTAAAGGCAGAAGGCCTTTTCACCTTAAACAAGCAAACTTACGAGGGGAGAGTCATTCAACGAATCGCCTTAATAACCTCTTCACAAGCGGCGGCTTTCCAAGATTTCAACGAGCACCTGCGTCGTAATGAACAAGGCTATAAATTTGTTATCGACCATTTTGAAGCCAAGGTACAAGGGCATGATTCGCCCAAAACATTGTTAGCGGCCTTAGCCAAAGTACCAACAGAAAATTACGATGCTATTGCTTTTATCCGCGGAGGTGGTAGCAAACTCGACTTAGATGCTTTCAACGATTTGGAACTCTGCCGCGCCGCAGCGCAAATTGATATTCCCGTGCTAACCGGTATTGGTCACGAAAGTGATTTGAGCATATTGGATATGATTGTGAAGAGTCCGCATAGCACCCCTACTGCCTTGGCCGATTACCTGATTGACAAAATGCAAAATTTCGAAAGTCAATTGCTAGAGAATTTTAATCACATTCGTCGTGCCGCTAGCCATGGTATTGGCTTACAGCAGGTGAAATTGGAGCGTTATGTTGAAATCTTAGGGAAATATCCCGTTAGTAATCTGCAGCAAAAACGGGGAGTTATTCATAATAGTGCGGGCGCCCTTATTCGGCTTAGCGCGGATAAGATTAATGAAAATGAAGTCTTATTAAAACTGTACCAGCAAAGACTGACGCGCCAACCCCAGGTGAAATTAAAGGATATTGAAGCTCCAAAACTGGCCGATATTAAAGAGCGATTAAGCCGATTGTTAGACTATCAACTAAAAGTGCAAAGCAATACGGTGCAGCGCATTGCGGAAGCCATTCAACTTGTAGAGCCGAGAAATACCCTAAAACGCGGTTATAGTATTAGTCGCCATAATGGCCAAGCGATAAAAGACAGCAAGGAATTAAAGATCGGTGACGAAATTGAAAGCACCCTTTTTAAGGGAAGAGTAATTTCGGAAGTAAAAAGAATTGAAAATGAGTAAGACTAAAATTAGCTATGATGCCTCTTTCGAGGAATTGCAAGAAATTATGCAAGATCTACAAGAAGATGAAATTTCGGTAGATGACTTAACGGCCAAAGTAAAACGCGCAGCAGAACTATTGAAAATGTGCAACCAGATTTTAAGGGATACCGAAAAAAACGTAGGTGATTTAATTAAAGATTTGGGGATGTAAAGACGCATCTTGGCGTGACCAAAAAAAAGGCGGCCCGAAAACGAACCGCCTCTTTTAGCATTTTAAACTTGTCTATTCGAACTCATTCAGTGTACGCGTAATAATTTCAACGCACTCCATTAATTGTTCTTCAGTCATAACTAAAGGCGGAGCAAAACGGATAATATTTCCGTGGGTAGGCTTGGCTAAAAGACCATGATCGCGCAAACGCAAGCAGATATTCCAAGCGGTATCGCTTTCGGGAGAGTCGTTAATTACAATCGCATTGAGTAGGCCTCTACCACGCACTTTCGAAACCACTTTGCTTGTATCGATATATTTATTAATCTCAGCGCGAAAAATCTCCCCTAAACGACGAGCGTTTTGCGCTAATTTTTCATCCTTCACCACCTCTAAAGCCGCCATGGCAACCGCCGCTCCTAGTGGGTTTCCACCAAAAGTAGAACCATGTGTTCCGGGTTTAATCACATGCATAATATGATCATCAGCCAAAACAGCTGAAACGGGATAAACGCCACCACTTAAGGCTTTACCTAAAATTAAAATATCAGGTTTCACATAAGTCGCTTCTTGTCGTTCACAATGTCCTTCGCAAGTGCAAGAACCACAAACCGCTAATAAAGCACCGGTGCGGGCAATTCCCGTTTGGATTTCGTCGGCAATAAAAGCTACATCGTACTTATGGCATAGGGCACGCGCTTCGCGTAAATAATTCGCATCTGGGGTAACCACACCTGCTTCACCTTGAATAGGCTCCACTAAAAAACCCGCCACATGTTCGTCTTGCAATGCCTTTTCTAAGGCGGCTAAATCGTTGTAAGGAATCTTTTCAAAACCTGGGGTATAAGGACCAAAACCTGCGCGAGCTTCTTCATCATTTGAAAAAGAGATAATAGTAGTAGTGCGTCCGTGGAAGTTGTTTTCCGCCACTATTATTTTAGTACTAACTTCAGGGTAGCCTTTCGTTTCTTGGGCCCATTTACGACAAATTTTAATGGCTGTTTCTACCGCCTCGGCGCCAGTATTCATCGGTAGGATCTTGTCGTAACCGAAATACTCGGCCATATACTTATCGTAATCGCCCAGTTTAGAATTGTAAAAAGCGCGACTGGTAAGGGTTATTTTTTCGGCTTGCTCTTTTAATGCGCCAACAATACTGGGATGACAATGCCCTTGATTTACAGCAGAATAAGCAGACAGGAAGTCAAAATAGCGTTTTCCTTCCACGTCCCAAACATAGACCCCTTCGCCGCGGTCTAAAACCACAGGTAGAGGATGATAGTTATGGGCGCCGTATTTGTTTTCAAGGTCCATTAAAGACTGTGAAGCTGATTTCACATGAGAATCGTGCATGAGAGATATTTTAATTTAAGATGTGTCTTCGGGCCGCAAATTAGGTAATTTTGCCCGCTCTATGGCACAAAGACACTTTTACCACCGACATCAGATTGTTGATTTAACAATTAATGATTTAGCCTTTGAAGGGAAAGGCATTGCAAAGATTGATAATGAACAGGGACGCTATATAGTCTTTGTCCCTAATACTATTCCTGGGCAAAAAGTGACAGTGCGCATCAGTAAAGCAAAAAGGCAATATGCTGAAGCTAATTTAGTGGCTGTTTTAGAAAAAAGTCCTTTAGAGCAAGAACCACAATTCCATGCTATTCCAGGTGCTCCTTATATAAACCTCCCGCTTGATAAGCAGTACGGCTACAAAGAAAAAAATACCTTGGAGCTATTTCGTCGCATCGGGAAAATTGAAAATGTTGAAGAGCTTTATGATGAATACTTGCCTTCCCCCCGCTCTTTTCACTATCGCAATAAAATGGAATATTCTTTTGCGGCCGTGGTTGCCGAAGGCAATCATTTAGTGGATGGCTTTGCACTTGGCTTTAAGAAACGTGGACAATGGTTAGCGGTGGAATCATTAAAAGGTGATTCAGGTATTTTTGATACGCAGGTAGAGAACTTCTTGCCTCAATTAGAAAGCTATTTTAAAGAGCGTGGCTTTAGTGCCTGGCACGGACGTTTGCATAGCGGTTTCTGCCGGATGCTCGGAGTTAAAAAGTCTTACAGCCAAGATAAACTGCTTATTAATTTTATGAGCAGCAGTAGCGAGTTGGATCGCTTTGATGCGGCAGAATTTACCCAGCTTTTTCAAAATGAGTTCGGCGATCGTATAGGTGGTTTGGTGCATACCATAAACGACGATATTGGCGACCGCCCCAATGCTCATGAAGGCGAGCGAAATATTTTAATAGGTGAAGATCATATTGAAGAAAGCATTTCCGGACTGAATTTTAAAATCAGTATCGAAAGCTTCTTTCAAACTAATCCCGCTTCCGCAGAAAGGCTCTATAAAAAAGCCTTAGACTATGTATTTGAAAAAGAAATTGACGATTTACCTTATGTTTTAGATTTATTTTCAGGTACAGGAACCATTACCCAATTATTAGCACAAAGAGCCAGTAAGGCCAAAGTTATCGGGGTGGAACTCGTAGCCCAAGCTGTAGCAGATGCCAAGATCAACGCAAAAGCCAATGGATTTGAAGATTTGCAATTTCACGCTTCCGACGTGGGATATTTCTTGCTAAATCACCCAGAATATCAAGGGAAAATTAACACCCTAACCCTAGACCCACCTCGGGCGGGAATTGCCCCGAAAACCTTACGCAAGGTGATACGCTTACAAGCCGAAAGAATGGTTTACATAAGTTGTAATCCTGCCACGCAAGCACGCGATATGGCTATTTTAGCAGAGGCAGGTTATGCTCTTAAAAAGTTCAGCTTAGTGGATCAATTTCCACATACTGCACATATAGAAAGTATAGCCCTTTTCGAAAGAGTTTAGTCGTTAAAGAAACCACTTAGTACCCGCCTAATTCCTTTGACCATAAGGAATACAGCGATGAGCATTATCACTAAGCTAATAATAACCCACAGGTAATTTCCATTGCGTAATGCTGGCATTCCTAAACCCACATACAAGGCGGGGCCGCTAAACACTAAGGGCAGTGCAACGGCTAAAAAACGTATGCCTTCGGCTATTTTTTGTTTGTCTGATTCCATAGTTCAAATTTAGGTAAAAGCAATACTTAAATTGATACTTTAGAGCAATCTGTTTCGCCAGAAATAGTCGATTAAGTCTGAATTCTTTGTGTTGGGCCATTTATTTAGCACAGAATCTTAACCTTTGCACAATGACGAAAAAGGTAAACTGGGGCATTATAGGTTTAGGTAAAATTGCCCATAAATTCGCCCAAGATATACTACATAGTGAAGCAGCACATCTGCAGGCTGTGGCTTCTCGCTCAGCAGAAAAAGCGAAGAAATTCAAGATTGATTTCCATGCTGAAAGTGCCTATGGCTCCTACTTAGAACTTATAAAAGATGAGGCGGTAGATATTGTTTATATCGCCTTACCGCATAGTCAGCATTTTGAATTTAGCATGCTCGCCCTACAGCATAATAAGTCCGTGCTTTGCGAAAAACCGATGGGACTAAATCCCCATGAAGTTGAAAAATTACAAGAAGAAGCCAAGAAGCGGAAACTCTTTTTAATGGAAGGTATTTGGACTCGCTTCATCCCCGCAAGTCAAAAACTATTTACTCTTTTATATGAAAAAACGATTGGAGAGATTATCTCGCTTAAAGCAGATTTTGGCTTTAAACCCAATTACAATCCAAGCTCACGGCTTTTTGATCCTGCTTTAGGAGGAGGCTCCCTCTTGGATGTCGGCTTCTATCCACTTTACCTTAGTTTAATGGCCTTAGGTGAGCCACTAGGAATAAAAGCTTTTGCGCGATTCAGCGATTCTGGAGTGGATAGTCATTGCCAAATGCTTTTGCAATTCGCGACGGGAGCGCTAGCGCAATTGGAGTCAAGTTTTGAGGTGCAAACGCCAACAGAAGCGCATATTTACGGAACCAAAGGTTCTATCAAAGTTCACTCACGTTTTCATCATCCTGAAAAAATAACTCTTCGCTTAAACGAAGGCGCTACTAAAGATTTTGAGATTAAATATCGCGGCAACGGCTACGTTCATGAAATTGAAGCGGTAAGTTTAAATCTATTAGAAGGTAAAATCGAAAATCAGCTTTTACCGCATCATCACTCTTTAAAACTATCACAACTCTTAGCACGCGTAAAAAAAGAGATTGACCGCGATTCTAATTAAACAGTACAAAATGGAAAAACTAAGTTCAAACGAAATTCAAGAGCAGCTTAACAGCCTAAATAGTCGCTGGGAACTACAAAACGATTATTTGGAATGTGATTGTAAGTTTCAAGACTTTATGGAGGCCTTTTCATTTATGACCAGGATTGCATTTGCCGCCGAAAAAATGAATCACCACCCTTTATGGGAGAACGTTTATAATAAAGTAAATATTCGCTTAAACACTCACGATATAGGCGGTATTAGCGAACTAGACTTTCGTTTGGCTAAAAAGATAGACGAGGTATTAAAGGGAAATTAGAAGGAGAATTAGCTTCTTCCTTAATCCATCAACTATATTTGCACTACATATACTTTTAATGGGAACACAGGTATTAGATCATCAGGCTGTTTGCAGTAAAACAAGCCGAATCGCTTGGCAAATTTTTGAAGAGTTTAGCGACGAAAAGCAAATTTTTATCGCTGGAATAGCTGAAAGAGGCTATCTTTTCGCGTCTTTGCTGAAGGAAGAGCTTGATAAAATATCAGATTTAAACTGCAGCTTGCATCGCTTAAGTTTTGACAAGGATAATCCCCTAGAAGATCAACCCATTTTAGAACCTAGTATTCTAGATTTTAAAAACGCAAATGTGGTTTTAGTAGACGATGTGTTAAAATCGGGCTCAACCTTAATTTATGGTGTGCGTTTCTTTCTTAATTTTCCTATTAAAGTGATGAAGACGGTGGTTTTGGTCGATCGCAATCATAAGCGTTATCCAGTAAAAGCCGACTTTAAAGGCCTTAGCCTTTCTACTTCCTTACAAGAACATGTTAACGTTTTTATTGAAGAGAAACCTTTTTCAGTAGAAGTCTCCTAAATTGTTTCCCAACTTAAGGTTTTGTTTTTTTCAGCATTCAGACGAAGAATGAAAAACACTTGCCCTATTCTTAAGTTCCCGTAAACTCTCATCTTTCAAGCACCCCATTTTGATGGGAAGTACTCACATTAACCTATCAATTAGGCTTTAATGATGGGAAATATATGCATTTTTTTTACCCACAAAAAAAGCATAAATTTGTTGGGATAAACTTACATTATAAGCCAAAAAACAACTTAACGATGGGATATACCAACAAAATATGGGCTGAAATGTCAGATTCCGAAATCTTACGTCAAATCGGTACTGCCCTTAAAAGTATGCGACTTAGTCAAAATAAAACCCAAGCACAACTCGCCGAAAGTGCCGGGCTTAACCGTTGGACCATCAGTCAAATTGAAAAAGGTGAATCCGTAAGCTTAACCAGCTTAATCCCCATCTTACGTGCCTTAAACAGTTTACAAATATTAGAGAACTTTACTAGCGAGGAAGAAATAAGTCCCCTCGAATATGCCAAACTCAAAAAGCAAAAACGCCAGCGCGTAAGGCCCTATCCTAGTAGTTCACCTTCTGTAAATGAAGAATTACCCGAATGGTAGATATCGCCGAAATAAAAATTTGGGGCGAATATGTTGGGGCCCTGCGCTGGGATGAAAGTAAAAAACTCGCTTTCTTCCAATATGCACCGCGGTTTCTTTCTATGGGCTGGGATCTCTCTCCTATTCAAATGCCAATTAGTCAAGGTTCTGCTATCCATAGCTTTCCCGAATTAAGAAAGTCTAAACAGTCGAATGACGATACCTTTAAAGGCCTGCCTGGCTTATTAGCCGATTCTTTACCCGATAAATACGGACATAGCCTCATTAACTCTTGGCTGGCTCAGCAAGGTCGCGCTGCCAACAGCATGAACCCCGTTGAGAAATTATGCTTTATCGGTCACCGTGGTATGGGTGCCTTAGAGTTTGAACCTGCCCAAGTAAAAGGCGGCTTAAAAAGTTTTGGCCTTGAGGTTTCAAGTTTGGTAGAAATCGCCAAAAAAATTAAAGACGAAAGAAGTGCGTTTAAAAGCGACCTCAACACTAAAGAAAATGAAAATTTAAAAGACCTTTTTAAAGTAGGTACCTCTGCGGGAGGAGCACGACCTAAAGCTATCATAGCTTATAATGAAAAAACACTTGAAGTTCGTTCGGGACAAGCCCAAGTGCCTAAAGGATTTGAGCACTGGCTTATAACATTAGATGGCGTTAGTAGTGAGCAGTTTGGAGAAAGCAGCCATTGGGGAAGAGTAGAATTTGCTTATTACCTAATGGCTTTAGACTGCGGTATAAAGATGAGTAAATCTAGGTTATTTGAGGAAAATGGACGGGCGCATTTTATGACCAAACGCTTTGACCGAGATGGAAATACTAAGCACCATATTCAAACTCTTTGTGGCTTACAGCACTACGACTACAACGAAATGTTCTCTTTTAGTTACGAGCAGGTTTTTCAAACCATGCGGAAATTACGACTAAGCTATCCCGAAGCCGAGCAAATGTTTAGGCGTATGGTGTTCAATGTATTAGCCACTAATTACGATGATCACACTAAAAACTTTTCCTTCCTCCTCAAAAAAGATCAGAAGTGGGAATTAGCTCCCGCCTACGATCTTTGTTTTTCTTTCGACCCTAGCAATCATTGGGTTAGTCAGCAAACTTTAAGCGTGAATTCTAAACGCCTCCACATTAATGAAACTAATCTACTTAAAGTGGGAAAGGAAAACTCTATTAAAAAAGCAGCCCAAATAATAGCGGAGATTAATGCTGTGGTTCTAAATTGGCCGAAATATGCCGAGAAAGCTTCGGTGCAGCAAAGGCTTACTGATTATATAGAAATGAATTTAAACACCTTAAGCCTTAGCTAAACGTGCCTTCTGCTTTTTACGCGCCTCCACTTCTTGGCGCCAATATTTCGGGTGAATAATTAACATACCAAAACTTTCCCCTGGCTGCTTACCTAAGTGCTTATGATGCATTTTATGCGCTCTTAAGACAGCGGCTAGGTATAGACTGTTGGTGTTTTTAAACCAAGTAAAACGGCGATGAATCCACACTTCATGGACTAAGAAATAAGCAAAACCATATACCGCAATGCCTACCCCAATACTCACTGATATCCAGTAATTATTCATCATGCCTAGCATAATACAAAGCCAAGAAGGTATAGCGAAAATCAAGAAAAAAGCATCGTTCTTTTCAAAAAAGCCAGGCTCTTTCACATGATGATCTTCATGCAAAAACCACAGTAAGCCATGCATAAGATATTTATGGGTGAACCAAGCCACATATTCCATGGCCCAAAAAGTGGCTAAAACAATTAAAGCAACCCAATACCAAGTCATAGGGTGAAGTTGAGAATTAAGAAAAACAAAAATATCATGGGCAAATACCATTTGGCAATTGCATTGCTTTCGCCTTGCAAAGATGGCGGAAATAATAATTGCACTAAAAGTGAAACCCCTAACCAACCGAAATAGTTCTCTATCGGGATGATATCATTCTCCCATTGCCAAAAACCCAAGTTAGCAGATATGGGCTCTATAAAAAAATCTACACAAACCATAAGTAGACTGGCTAAAAGTGCTTGCGCAAGATGATTTTCTAACCAACGGTTTGCCCAGATACGCGAAGCATAAGCCATTAAAAACCAGTTTACACCAATTAGCAGGGGCACCTCAATAATTTTAGGACCAAGATTTTGGAGATACTGGTAATTGCCAAAGGGAAAACCTGTTTGCGTACCTAACAATTCGGCTAAGTAACCAATAAAGAAACTTATGAAAAAGAAAACAGAGAGGCTACGCATCTTGGTGGCAACCATAAAAACAAAAGCGGTTGCGATTAGCAAATTTAAAGGCGTAAAGCTGGCCCAAAAATCGGTATTCGACCAACTAATAACTAGGATACCAAAAAAGTGAATCACCCCCAATGTCCACAGCCCATAGCGGTTGGTGAAATCTTGTAGCTTGCTAAGCATAATCTGTTTTAATAATATTGGCACTAATTTGTGCACTCAATAAGCAGAGGGGAATTCCTCCTCCGGGATGCACGCTTCCGCCGCAAAAGTACAAGCCTTTTATTTTCTTGGTGAAATTTGGATGGCGCAAAAAAGCCGACATGATGTCGTTAGATCCCGCGCCATATAGCGAGCCTTGATAACTAGATGTTTTCGACTCAATGCTGCGCGGGTCGAGGATTTCTTCAAAATCAATTAAATCCGCAATGGGCTTGTTTAAAATACGACTCAATTTCGCTAAAGTATTCATTCGGACTCTCTTAATAATTGCATCCCAATCCTGCCCCGTATTACCAGGAACGTTAATCATTACAAACCAGTTTTCACAGCCTTTGGGCGCATCGAAAGGGTCTTCCTTACTAGAGATATTCACATAAATCGTGGGATCATCAAAAACCTGCGCTTCTTTAAATATGGCATTAAACTCTGCCTTATAATCGTCGCTGAAAAATATATTATGCAAATCGAGCTCAGGAAAAACACCTTTTATTCCCCAATAAAAAATAAGGGCCGAACTACTACGAGCTTGGGCTAAGGTTCTTTCCGGGGCAGTTTCTGAAGCCAATAATTTACGATAGGTTGGCACCACATCCATATTGGAAACCACCAAGTCGGCATAGAATTTTTCGTCTCCTGCACGAATCCCTTTTGCTTTTCCAGCTTCTACTATAATTTCATCTACCCGCGAGTTAAAATGATAATTAACGCCCAAGTCTTTCGATAATTCGTAAAGCGCTTTGGTAATACTTATCATTCCACCTTCAGGGTAATAAGTACCGATATTGTGTTCTAGATGCGGAATAGAACTCATCACCCCTGGCGTTAGATAAGGACTACTTCCATTATAGGTGGCGAAGCGATCAAAAAGCTGCACCATTTTATCCGTTTCAAAAGATTTTAGATTGGTATCGTGTAAGGTTCCCGTTAACTTTAACTTGTGAATACGAATGAGAGAATTTAAAGTAGTAAAATTTAGATAGGTGGAAGCTTTGTGCAGCGATTTCTCTAAAAATACGGGACTGGTATGTTGGTAAATGTATTCCGCTTCCTCTAAATACCTTAATACATTTTCAGCCTTTTCTCCCAATTGCCTTTCCGCTTCGGCAGCAAAGTGATATTTATCGCCCGAAGCTTGCAATTTGGTGCCATCTTCCCAAAAATAATGACAGGCAATATCTTTTTTAGAATAATTAAAATATTGACGCGGATTTTTACCGCAGTCGGAAATTAATTCAACCACTAAGGTTGGCAAAGTAAATAAGCTCGGACCAGAATCGAAGCGGTAAGCCTTATTACCATTGCTACTTAACTTACCTCCTGGGTATGAATTGGCCTCAAAAACTTCAACGGAAAAACCCTGATGAGCTAAACGGCAAGCCGTTGCTAGTCCCGCGATTCCGCTGCCAATAATTAGTGCTGACTTTTTCATTTTCAAAATCTAGTGCTTTAACCGCATATTTAGGCATTAGTTTAAAATTATTGCTAATTTGAAGGAAATTATCCGACCTATGAAAATTTTAAACCTTTGCCTATTATTCTTCCTCTCAACGAATCTCCTGAAAGCTCAACCGGCTTTGTGGGATACCTTAAATTTTGAGAATACTTTGCATAGCAGTCGTTTGTATCTAGACAGCACGCAAAGCAGTGGCATCTGGCAAATCGGTAAGCCGCAAAAAACACTTTTCGACTCCGCTTATAGTGGTGATTTCGCCCTGCTAACCGATACCCTTCTAAATTATAGCTCAAGTTCAAGTGATACTTTTTATTTGGGCTTTAGCATCTACGGCAATGGTACTTCCATTGAATTTAAGCACCGTTATGACCTCGATACTCTGCATGCTTTCGGGAACATCGAACTCTCGGCTGATAGCGGTCAAACCTGGCAACTACTGCACGATAGTATTAACCCCTTCTATTTATGGACTCAGCAAAATAACAATATTGGTTCTTATGGAACTGAGGTTTATAACTTATACACCAAACACGACCTAACAGGCAGCAAAAATGGATTCACCGGTAACTCAGCTGGCTGGATTACAAGCCATATCATGTTTCCTTGTTATGCGATAAAAAGACCTTGGGAGGTGTATTTACGTTTTAACTTTTCGGCCGATTCCATGGCTCTGGCCGGAGAAGGCTGGATGATAGACGATATAATTATCAACTCCTTTGGTGGAGAATGTAGCGGATTAAGCGAAAATGCGAGCGTTCCGGTAATTGAGATCTACCCTAATCCTAATCGAGGTGAAGAATTAAGGCTCAGTAAAGCTTGGGAACAAAATGTGAAATTTAAAGTCTACAGTCTAACAGGACAGCTTGCTCAAGAAGGCAGCATAGAGGCCTTTCAACATTCCATTCCTTTGAAAGAATTGCAAAGCGGATTTTACAGTCTGCATTTTTACGAAGGAGAACAATTACTTGCTGTGGCGAAATATCAGAAGCAATAATTCCTTAGACCAATAAACCTTTGTGCCTTAGCATGGTTTTTTGGATGTGAAATGGTGGTTAAAATATAAGTCCCTCCCAGTCCTCTGGCGCTGGTTTTTGCAGTTTTTAGCACTGATGCTAATTATTGCCTTCATTTTTGCTCCCAAAAAACAGCCTATAGATTATACCGATATTTCCTTTGATAGTACTGCTAACAGTCGTTTATACTTTCACAACGTACGCAGTTTTTTCTACCGCATCGATAAACGCTCCAAAGCACCTATGCTAATTTACCAGCTGAAGCGTCGCATACCCGAGCGCGACAGTCTCAATTTAAATTTCGATATAATTCGTCAAAGCGCTGCAGATGAAGCTTTTATTTTCAGTCACCTAGGTAGTCACTTTAAGCATCTCGATTCCCTTTCTCTGAATTTTTCCGCTTTCGCAGATAGGGAAGAATTAAGCAATCTGCGTAATGAAGATCATTTTCGTATCGCCGCTAAAACCTATACTAGTTTTATTAAGGAAAAACCCATCTTTCTGATGCGCGGATCGGATACCATTCAAGAACTTTTCAGCGACCGCGCCGCATTTATTGATGCGGAAATCACCTTAGAGGACTATTTTAAATTGGTGCAGAAGAATTAAGGACTTCCCCCAATCTCTTTTAAAAACCCATCTGCCTTGAGCAAAAAAAAAACTCCTCCAATCTAATGACTGAAGGAGTTTTAAAGATGTATTATAATTTTCTTACCAGTTAAACAAAGGTCGGTCGCTCATCATGGCGTTTACCTCTTCTCTAACGCTGTTTAAGTTCTCTTCATTTTCGAAATCGCTAATTACGCGATCGATAAACTCTGCAATTTTTTCCATGTCTGCCTCTACACAACCACGAGTGGTTATAGCCGGTGTTCCCAAGCGAATTCCACTGGTAACGAAAGGCGATTTATCGTCGAAAGGAACCATGTTTTTATTGGCGGTAATATCGGCTTCTACTAAGGCATGCTCCGCTTGTTTACCGTTGATGTTCTTGTTTCTCAAGTCAATCAGCATACTGTGATTATCGGTACCACCCGAAATAATATTGAAGCCTCTTGCTACAAGCGCATCTGCCAAAGCGCTGGCATTTTTCTTAACCTGTAAGGTATAATGCATAAATTCATCCTGCAAGGCCTCGCCGAAAGCTACCGCCTTAGCGGCAATAACGTGCTCCAAAGGACCACCTTGCGTTCCAGGGAATACAGCAGCATTTAAAAGTTGGCTCATCATCTTGGTCACTCCTTTGGGGGTTTTCTCTCCGAAAGGATTTTCGAAGTCTTTACCCATCATAATAATTCCGCCACGTGGTCCGCGAAGGGTTTTGTGCGTAGTAGAAGTAACAATATGGCAATGAGGAAGCGGGTCATTTAATAGGCCCTTGGCAATTAATCCCGCTGGATGCGAAATATCGCCTAAAAGCAAAGCGCCTACTGAATCAGCAATCTCGCGAAAGCGCTTGTAATCTAAATCGCGGCTATAGGCAGAAAAACCACAAATGAGTAAATTAGGCTTCTCGCGCTCAGCAATTTCCGCAATCTTATCGTAGTTTAACCTGCCTGTTTCTTGCTCTACGCCGTAAAAACAAGTTTTAAAGGTTTTACCGCTAAAGTTTACGGGGGAACCGTGAGTAAGGTGACCACCATGTGAAAGGTCGAAACCCATAATTTTGTCGCCTGGTTTTAAACAAGCTAAAAATACCGCAGCATTAGCTTGCGAACCCGAGTGTGGTTGGACGTTGGCATATTCGGCACCGAAAAGTGCTTTCGCACGATCAATAGCAATCGTTTCTACTTGATCCACAATTTCACAACCGCCATAATATCTTTTGCCGGGAAATCCTTCCGCATATTTATTGGTAAGTACCGAACCCATCGCCTTCATAACATCCTCACTAACAAAGTTTTCGGAAGCGATTAATTCAATTCCTTCGGTTTGTCTTTCGCGTTCCTGCTCTATTAAATCAAAAATAGTTTCGTCTTTATACATATTGAGTTTTTCTAAGGGACTTAAACTTATTAATATTGCCCAAAAGTAAATAGAAAATGCTGACAGCAAACGACCCTAACCGTAAGTCTTGGTTAGATATACCAGAAAATAGCGATTTCCCCATTCACAACTTGCCTTTTGGGGTGTTTATGGCGAAAGATGATCACATTAGTATTGGAACGCGCATTGGCGATTATGCCATCGATTTAGGAGCCTTGCATCAACTTGGTTATTTTGAAGGCATCATCCTTCCGGAAGATGTGTTTTTACAAGACACTCTTAACGATTTCATAACCTTAGGAAAGCCCACTTGCCGCCAAGTGCGCAATAGAATTGCCGAAATTTTTGATGTCAACAACCCTACATTGCAAGGAAATGTGGAGCAAAGAGATATTATACTCTTCGCAGTAGAAGAAGTGCAAATGCTCATGCCCGTTTTTATTCAAGATTATACTGATTTTTATAGCAGCCGCGAGCATGCCTTTAATGTAGGAACCATGTTCCGTGGTGCTGATAACGCCCTTATGCCGAACTGGTTGCACCTACCTGTTGGCTATCATGGTAGAAGTTCTTCAATTATTGTTTCCGGTGAGAATATTCGTCGCCCGATGGGCCAGAGTAAGCCCGCTGATGCAGATGCGCCGGTATTCGGTCCGAGTAAATTATTAGACTTTGAGTTAGAAATGGCCTTCATTACCACCGATGGCAAAGCCTTAGGTGATCGTATCACAACTGAAGAAGCCGAAGATTATCTTTTTGGAATGGTGGTATTTAACGACTGGAGTGCGCGCGACTTACAAGCTTGGGAATATGTACCCTTAGGACCATTTTTAGGAAAAAACTTTGCCTCGTCAATGTCGGCTTGGGTGGTAACTTTCGATGCCTTAGAACCTTATAGAGTAGAAAAACCAAAGCAGGATCCTGAGCCACTACCCTACTTACAGTGCGCCAATAATACTTCCTACGATATTAAGCTCGAGGTTTACATTCAACCCGAAGGCGGTGAAGAAAGCCTAGTGTGCGAAAGCAACCACAAATATTTATATTGGACTATGGTGCAACAATTAGCGCATCATACGGTAAACGGCTGTAATATTAATGCCGGCGATTTAATGGCCAGTGGTACTATTTCTGGCCCCACACCTAAAAATTATGGCTCTATGTTGGAGCTAAGCTGGCGTGGTGCGAAAAGTATAACTCTTAGCGATGGCAGCGAGCGCAAATTTATTCAGGATGGCGATACCGTAATTATGCGTGCTTTCTGTGATAACGGCGGACAAAGAATGGGCTTCGGTGAAGTGCGCTCGAAAGTGCTTCCCGCTAAAGAATAAAAAGACGAATTATAAAAAGGAAAGGCCTCGCAATTGCGGGGCTTTTTTTGTTCTTAAATGGTCCTTATTTCGCTCTCGGGCAGATGGGAAATTACAGACTCTTCTTTTTCAAATCTGCAACCGCTACTCTCGCCAAATCCCCTTTCGGTCCAGACAGCCAAATGTAGTTTTCTGCTAAGCTGCCACTATAATATGTAAAGGGAAAGCTTTGCCAGCTGCGACCAGCATCTTCGGTAAAGTAGGCTCCAAATCGACTATGCGCTAGCCATTGTTTCTCATCAATAGCAATGATATTGGAGATGTATTTTCCTGCAAGGGAGATGCGTGACTCCTGTGAGACCTTCCAACTGTAGCCACCATTTTCACTAATACTAATACATTCATCGGACAGGGAATCGCCTTTGTAATCACCACCAGCAACTAAAATGCGCTTCTCATCTATAAAGGAAAAAGAAAATATGCCTTTAGAATCTGTGCCCTGATCGATTGGTGTAAAAGCCCGGTGCCAAGACTTACCATAATCTTGAGTTAAGAATATTGTTGATTCCTTACCTCCTAAACCAATGATTGCTTGGCCCTTTCCATAGGTTTTTAAAGACGTACCCGATGCGGCAAAGCCTCCTTGGTTAAGATGTGAAGGAGGAATTAAAGCTGGATCAATCGCTGTCCAAGTCTTGCCACCGTCCTTCGTTTCAATAATCGGAAGAGCTTGTCCGATGGCATCGCTAAAAGCTAAACCCCTTTGATCATCCCAAAAATCGAGGGCATCGAAAAATATACCTTCCGCTTCGTTGCGGTAGACTTCCTGCCATGATTCTCCCCCATCTTCCGTAAGGAGCATAACCGCAGGCAAACCAGCAGAAAGAATGATGGCCTTGGAGGCGCTGAAAGCATGAATGTCGCGAAAATCTGATTCGTTAAAGCCAGCAGGACTACAATTAAAAACCTGATTGCTAGCCGCTTCCACACGATAAACTTGTCCCTCTGCTCCACTGAACCAACAAATGTCGTCGGATACAGCTGAAATTCCACGAAAGCCTGCTTCAGTGCTGATATCAAATTTTTGAATATGGCTGGCCTCTTGGGCATCTGCGCAGGCGAAAAGAACCAAAAAGGAAAAAAAGTAAAGAAGCTTATTCATTTCAAAATTTTGTGGGCTCTAACCTAGATAATTTGTGGGAATAAAAAAATTGTATTAATTTCGATGTTCAAACATTGATAATATGAAACGAAGCGACTTTTTTAAAACCAGTGCTTTAGGTTTAGCAGGCCTAAGTTTATTAAAGGCTGATGCAGCAGAAAAAGCCGAAACTTTCAAAACGAATATTGACCAAGTAGGCTTTAATCACCTACCCAATCCCAAAAACAAAATAATGAATAATTCAATTTTAATTAAAGCGGATAGCCGCGGCCACGCCGATCACGGTTGGTTAAAAGCCAATCACAGCTTCAGCTTTGCCAATTATTACAATCCCGAAAGAATGCATTTCGGGGTGCTGCGCGTTTTAAACGACGATTTTATAGCTCCAGGCAGAGGCTTCGGCACCCATCCCCATGAAAACATGGAAATTATTACGATTCCCTTGGAAGGTGATCTTGAACATAAGGATAGTATGGGTCACGCCGAGGTAATCAAAATGGGCGATGTACAAGTGATGAGCGCCGGTACTGGTGTTTACCACAGTGAGTATAATGCGAATAAAGATAAGCCAGTTAAGCTTTTTCAAATTTGGCTCTTTCCCAATAAGAAGAACGTAGAGCCACGTTACGATCAAATTACCTTGGACGTAAAGAAAATGGACAATAATCTGATGCAGATCCTATCTCCCTTTAAGGATGATGAAGGTGTTTGGATTCACCAGAATGCCTGGTTCCACATGGGTAGATTTGATGCGGGCAAAAGCTTTAAGCATGCGCTAAATGCGCCCCAAAATAATGGTTTATACGCCATGGTAGTAGATGGCAAATACCGCGTGAATGGCGAAGAACTAAGTCAGCGTGATGCCTTGGGCATTTGGGAAACTGCAGAAGTAGACTTTGAAGTGATTGAGGAAGGTCGAATCCTTCTAATGGAAGTTCCGATGCAATTATCCTAAAATATAATTTTTCAAAATTTTCTAGGCCCAGATTTTTCTGGGCCTTATTTTTAAGCCATGTTAGATGCCAATTACTGGGAAGAACGATACCAAACCGGACAAACAGGCTGGGATATCGGTCAAGCCTCCCCCGCCTTAGTCGCTTATTTCGAAAAACTAGTCCATAAAGATATCCATATCCTGATTCCAGGTGCGGGCAAGGCCCACGATTTAGCCTGGTTGCACCAACAGGGCTTTCGTAATAGTGTAGTTATTGATATCAGTCCAACTGCCTTAAAACAAGCCTCAAATCTTTATCCCGGTATCCCTGCTACTCACTTTATCGAGGGTGATTTTTTTAGTCATACAGGCAGCTACGACTTAATTGTAGAGCAAACCTTTTTCTGTGCCTTATCGCCTGAATTACGGCCTCAATACGTCCAAAAAATGCACGAGCTTTTAAATCCGGGCGGCCGCTTAATGGGTTTACTTTTCGATTTTCCGCTCGGCGCAGATGGACCACCCTTTGGCGGATCGGCTGCCGAATATCAAGCCTATTTTAGTCCTCTTTTTAAGATTGAGCACTTAGAAAGAGCTTATAATTCCATTAAACCACGAATGGGAAGGGAGTTATTTTTTGAGTTGTTGAAGTACTAAACCTTTCGTTGAGTTTCTTCTAGAACCTTAGTTAACAAAAGGCTAGCTTTTTTAACTCTTAGCTTTAGCGATGTTCAGATTGGGCTATTTCATAGTTAAGCTTTGAGCTGTCGTTTGATAAAGCTGAAGGTCATTATTACACATTAAATCAAGGCATTCTTCAGCTCCTAAAAAACATAAGCTGAAACCCAATAAAATTTGTAGCCACTAAATACTTGGTCAACGAACTTTGTAAATGGAAATATTCTTATCTTTATCCTTGTCAACCAATTTATTAAAGAAAATTTTAAAGAAAATGGGGTACTACAAAACGATTGATGGTAAAAAGTATGATGGAGAAATCATCGAACTAGCTGAAAAACTGACATCTGGAGCTGGAGATGGTCGCTTATCTGTAGATGATGCCAAACAGCTACTTGAAGCAGTAAAAGATGGTGACTCTTACACCGACACGGAAAAAGATACAATTTCTTACGTGCGTGATAATTTCAAATGGACTGATGCTGCAGATTCTTGGTTTAGAACCGAAATTAGAAAGTGGGCAGCCACGAAATAGATTTATTTAAATACAAAAAGCCATGTTATAGTTATATGACATGGCTTTTTTATGTTTAAAATTTCTATCCGAACAACTTACCAAACTTATTACTAATGCTATCGCCAAGTGCAGATTTCATGCTATCGGCTAAACCATTTTCACCACCAGAAATAAGTTCTGTTAAACTAGATATATCAAAGCCATTGCTAGGTTTTTTAGCCGCTATTTTATCGAGAACAAAGGGAACTACGTAATTACTTAAGGAGGTCGCCATTGTAGAACTTAAACCTAATTTACTCATTAGGGAACTAACAAGATTACCAACCATATTGCTCACAATTGGATTAGAATTAATACTCGCTTCACCATTAAGTAACTGTAAAATATCGCCTACATTCCCAGAAGCCAAGTGCTTTGAAAGAGTGTCTTTAAGGCTATGCTCGGATACTTCCGCAACTCTCACACTCTGAGAGGAATCAAGATTAAATTTACTTCCAAATTCTTCCATCAACTCCCCTTTTACCGAGGAAAATATTGCATCTATCATGACTCTTCTATTTTATTAGTGATTTTTCTTTAACAAATAAGGTAAACATATTGGATAGTACTGTAATTAGCTTCACTCAAATTATTTACATTTTACGTGAAATGTGTTTTTCTATTTGAGCCTCACAATATAAACCATCGCTAGCAATTATATGCAATCTAAATTTTCCATAATACTTTAGTCAACTCAATCTTAAAATTCGACTCATCTGAAACCAAGCACTCGCAGCCACTTTTCCATTCTTAAAATGGACTGTCCTTCTGAAGAAAACCTCATTCGCTTAAAGCTAGATGCGCCCGAAATTCACTATTTGGACTTTGATTTAAGCAAGCGGGAATTAATAGTCTACCATCATAATTCCACCCAAGAGATAGAAAGCACTCTAGATTCCTTGTCCTTAGGAAGCCGCCTTTTGAAGAGCGAAAGTTTTAGGGGTGAATTACCTAACCCAGTAAAGGATGAAAAAGAGCAAAAACAACTCTTACTAATCGTCTTGGCCATAAACTTTACTTTTTTCCTTCTTGAAATCGTTACGGGATTCATTTCCCAGTCGATGGGACTAATCGCCGACAGCCTCGATATGTTAGCAGACGCCCTAGTTTACGGGATCAGTATTGCCGCCATTGGTACGGCTACTAGTAGAAAAAAATCGGTCGCTAAAATCGCGGGCTATCTACAAATTTTCTTGGCTCTTTTGGGTTTTTCAGAAGTACTCCGTCGCTTTTTGGGCCTAGAATATCTGCCCAATTTCCAAACCATGATGATAGTTTCTAGTCTGGCTTTAGCGGCCAATACCATCAGTTTATTGCTGCTACAAAAATCGAAGGGAAAAGAAGAAGCTCACATGCAGGCCAGTCTCATTTTTACTTCCAACGACATTATCATAAACCTAGGAGTTATAATTGCGGGAGCCTTGGTGCATTTTCTCCAATCGCCCCTACCCGATTTATTAATTGGTTGCATCGTATTCTTCCTTGTAATTAGGGGAGCCCGATCGATTTTAAGCCTTGCCAAATAAGCTTTTCCCTTATCTTGCAGCTTCAGAAAAATTGCATTCCCTTTGAAGACATTAGGTATTATTCCAGCGCGCTACCAAAGTTCTCGCCTACCCGCTAAGCCCCTCGCTATCATTGCCGATAAGCCCATGATTCAGCATGTATACGAGAGAGCTTTATCTGCTTTCGACTATCTAGTAGTAGCTACCGACGATCAAAGAATTTATAATGCCGTTCTCGCTTTCGGCGGAAAGGTAGTTATGACGAGTACGGAACATAGCACGGGCACAAATCGTTGCTTAGAAGCATACGAAATAGTGCAAAAGGAATTGGGCGATTTTGAGGTAATCGTTAACGTTCAGGGAGATGAGCCGATGATCAAAGCTTCGGAATTAGAAAGTTTGATCGCGCTCTTTACTCGCCCAGAAACGGAAATTGGCACTTTGGTAAAAGCAATTGAAACCGAAAAGGAATTAAGCAACACCAGCGGTTGTTTCGTAACTATCACTAAACAAAGCAAAGCCCTTTATTTTTCGCGTGCCCTTATTCCAGTTTTACGGGGTATACCACGCAGCGAGTGGTTAGGAAAACATACCTTTTACAAACATATCGGACTCTATGCCTATCGGCCGGCAAGCCTAAAAAGTTTTGCCCTAATGGAGATGAGTAGCTTGGAGATTGCCGAATCTTTAGAACAAAATCGTTGGTTAGAAAACGGAGGCAGCATTCACGTTGGCTTTGCTTTAGAGGAAAGCCTTTCGGTAGATACGCCCGAAGATTTAGCGGAAGTGAAGGCTATAATGGAAAAATCTTAATGAACAAAAAAGAGCTAAAAGATTTTCTCAATTTCAAGGCGGAGGAATACGAAAATCCTAATTTTATTGAATTAGATCCAGTTTCCATTCCACATCAGTTTAATCGTAAAGAAGATATCGAAATTGCAGGTTTATTGAGCGCTACCATCGCTTGGGGAAATCGCAAAAGCATCCTCACTAATGCGACCAAAATGATGGCCATTATGGAAGGGGAACCTTATCAGTTTGTCTGTTCTTATTCTGAAAGGGATTTTAAAAATTTACAGGGTTTTGTACACCGAACTTTTAATGCCGAAGACTTCGACTTTTTCATTCGGGCCTTGCAACATATTTATCTAAACCGAGGCGGATTAGAAACGGTATTTCGAGGGGAACATGCCAAGGACGCCATTTTAAACTTCCGCAGCGAAATGCTTCAAGTTGCGCATCTACCGAGGAGTGAAAAGCACCTTTCTAACCCCAATAAAAACTCAGCCGCCAAACGTCTCAATATGTTTTTAAGGTGGATGGTTCGTCCCGCAACTAAAGGCGTAGATTTTGGCTTATGGTCTTCCCTTAGTCCCGCACAGCTGAGCTGCCCGCTAGATGTACACAGTGGTAATGTTGCCCGAAAACTTGGACTTTTAAACCGCAGGGCCAACGACTGGAAAGCGGTGGATGAGTTGGATCTCGCCTTACGGAAACTCGATAGGCAAGATCCAGTTAAATACGATTTCGCCCTTTTTGGGATGGGTGTTAATGAGAAGTTTTAGGCCTCATAATCTGCGACCTTTTTAATATCCTTGGATTCGATAATAGTTTCTGCTTTTTGGCCCTTACTTAAAGCCCACATAGCTTTGGCAATATCAGCCGCTTCTACTCCTTTGTACTTTTCGGGAATTAAAAAAGAGAGGCCATTCATTATTACCTTGCCGATGCTTTCCCCCAAACGCTTTTCTTGTCTTGGTCCCATAATCATGGAAGGGCGCAAAAAGTAAGACTGTTTCAAGTTTAAATTTCGAATGGCTTCTTCCATTTCTCCTTTAGTTTTAAGGTAAAAGTTTTTACTCTGCGCATCAGCGCCCAGCGAAGAAACAACGCTAAAGTGTTTAACATTACCCTTTTTTGCCAATTCAGCGGCCTTTACAGGGATGCCAAAATCAATAGCACGGTAAGTTTCAGTATTACTTGTTTTGGCTTTGGTAGTGCCAATGCAAACAAAAACCGCATCTGCTTCTAAGCGCTCGGGCCAGAAATCGTCGCTTAACAAATCGCCCAAACGCTCTTTCACTTTGGGACTTTGCATACCTAAAGTTCGGCGAGAGTAAAGTTCGATTTCGGTATAGTCACTGTCATTTAATAATTCCGTGAGTAAAAAATGACCCACCAAACCAGTTGATCCTAAGAGTATTGCTTTCATTAAATTTTATTCTTGATTAAAGTCGATATGTTCTAAATACCAACCATCTTTAAAGTAGAAACGCTTTATTCCAAAATGATGCAAGGCATAGCCAGTAACAATTGCCCCAAGACTGACATAGACGGTTAGAGGACGAATTATAGGCCGATCGCCATTGATAGCCGCATTAAAAATTATTATCGCTGGAAATAAGGTAGCACCTGCCATGGCTGCTTTGCCAAAGAAGGGCATCAAGCCGCGATCCAATCTTAAAGCAACAATATTTTCCTTCCTAACAATTTTAGTCCCGAACACGATACGATTGCTATCGGCCTTAACAAAATCGCCTGAAAGCCAAAATTCCTCATCGCCATTGCGGACTTTTATTTCTAAAAAATCACCTTGACTCCAGCGGTAGGCCGGGGTTTCTCCTTTCTTTTTTAAATACAGATATTGTTGCGCATCTGCAAAGAGCGTAGAAAGAAGAAAAAACAAAAGACTAAGAGGTAGAGTTAGGCTTTTCATTGGGTTCTTTTTTTTCTTGAATGTGGTAATGAATTGTTAAAGGGTAATCATTTCTTGCCGTGTGGCCCATCCAGTAATCTTGTCCGTATTTCTCAATTTCATGGCTTAAATCGTCGCTAATATCTTCATAGGCCAATCTTTGTGATTTAAAAGTACGGGGCTCTGATTTACGAAAGTACCAAGCAAGGACTACTCCTATAATTCCTCCCGAAATATGTCCTTCATAGCTTACTCTTTCTTCAATGGGGGCTAAACCCCAAACTAAGCCTCCGTATAAAAACACTATTAACAAACTTAGAGCTAAAAGGTTAGCATTGGACCGAAGAATACCACTAAAAAAAATAAAACTAGCAAAGGCATAAATTAAACCCGAAGCACCGATATGGTAGCTTTCGCGTGCAAAAAACCAAACCAATAATCCACTAAATATCCAAGAAATCCATAACACTGGTTTTGCATTGCGAGGATAAAAGAAATAGATAGCCGATAGTAGAATAAAAAGAGGAATGGAATTATTAGCAATGTGCTTTATGTCGCCGTGTAAGATGGGGCTAAGAACCACACCTAATAAAGATTGCCAACGTTGTGGAAAAATACCAAACTCATACATGCGGAGATCAAAGAAGGTATCTAGGAGGAAAACAAACCAAATTACTAGTAAAAGTAATAGTGGCTTAAACATGAAGTCGAGACTAATCTCTTCCTTATTTAATCCTTTGCCGACGCTAATCGAAAATGTTTTGCCTTTATTCATGCTTGTTAAATGTAGTACTTTTACAGGCAAATAATATTCCGCATGCATGCCCCTCTTGCCGAAAGGCTTCGTCCCATAAATTTCGATGATATTATTGGCCAAAAAAAGCTAATTGGTAAGGAGGGAAACCTGCGGCTTCTTTTAAAGCAGGGCTTGGTGCCATCTTTAATTTTTTGGGGACCACCCGGGGTGGGTAAAACGACATTAGCCCAAATTATCGCCAAGCAAAGTGGTCGTAAATTTTTCACCTTAAGTGCTATAAACAGTGGGGTTAAGGATGTTCGTGAAGTAATTAGTCAAGCCCAGAATCAAGGTCTCTTTGCCCAAGGTAAAGCCCCTATTTTATTTATTGATGAGATTCATCGCTTTAGCAAATCGCAGCAAGACAGCCTACTTGGAGCGGTTGAAAAAGGAATTATTGTTCTAATTGGCGCCACTACCGAAAACCCTAGTTTTGAGGTTATTCCTGCCCTGCGTTCGCGCTGTCAAATTTACACCTTAGAATCACTAAGTGCAGGAGACCTCCTAGAGCTCCTAAATCGAGCCCTTACTAAAGATAGCTGGCTGATTGACAGAGAAGTTAAGCTTACTGAAAAGGAAGCTCTAATGCGGTATAGTGGCGGAGACGCGCGTAAGTTCCTCAATAATCTAGAGCTGGTTGTCGGTCAAGTTGACAAGGGCGGTGAAATCACTAATCAGCTCGTAGAGAAGATCTTACAAAATACCAATACCCAGTACGATAAAAATGGTGAGCAGCACTATGACATAATTAGTGCTTTTATAAAATCTATTAGAGGTAGCGACCCGAATGCGGGTTTATATTGGCTAGCCCGAATGATTAAAGGTGGAGAAGATCCGAAATTTATTGCGCGACGACTGTTAATTCTCGCCTCTGAAGATATTGGCTTGGCCAATCCCAATGCCTTATTATTGGCGAATGCTTGTTTTGAAACGATTGAGAAGATTGGTTGGCCAGAAGGGAGAATCACCTTAGGGCAATGTGTGGTTTATCTAGCCAATTCCGCCAAAAGCAATAGCGCCTATATGGGTATTAACAAGGCCATGGCCGAAGTTGATAAAACAGGGGACTTAGCAGTACCCCTATCCTTAAGAAACGCACCTAGCCAGTTAATGAAAGAATTGGGTTACGGACAAGACTATCAGTATAGTCATAATTATCAAGACAACTTTAGTAACCAAGAGTTCTTGCCCGAGGCCTTAAGTGGCTCAGTATTTTACGAGCCAGGCGGAAATATAGGTGAAAAAAAAACCAGCGAAGTTTTGAAACAACGCTGGCCTAAATATTATTCTAAATAATTTTAAAAACCGGTGAAGGTAAGAGTCGTATTTACGCTACCACCATCAACACTGTTTAGCTCGATGCTATATAAGTTATTACATCCGTCAGCCGAAAGAAAGTCGATACTGCCACCCGTGTAAGTAACACCTGTTCCTGCCATGGTAAGATTTATTATACCTTCTTCCAAGCGGTATTGGCAAGTACTCTTATAACTTAATGGTGAAGTAATACTTGCAGTTAGTGTAATTGTATCTGCTACACCAGTAGAAGTTCCCGATAAAGTGTATGAATCATCCGAAACATCACCAATGGTGGTAAATCCATCTACCCAAGTAAGGGTTTTACTGGCAGAAAGAGAGAAGGTATTGTCTTCGGCGTCTGTAACCGATAAACTGGTTAAGGTTAGGGCAAATACATCATTACCTTGATTAGCTACATTAAATGATCCAGTTACAGGCTTATCTGCTTCCTTGTAATTTAAGAAAGTTCCAGCGATGCTGGTTCCAGATGCCATATAATCACTTCCGCCACTCATTAATAAGTTGATTTCACCTTCTCTTAAAATACCATCGCTACCGGAAGCACCAGTACCATAGTCAATTTTCACCAAGGCTCCTGCACGTGTTACCATCGCGCCGTCAATTACCGTCGTATCGTTAGTAATAAAGTCGTTATCGCGCATAGCTAAATCGATCGTATTAAAAATACGACTACCCGTTGATTCAGCTAAAATGTATAGCTCACCAACTTTTGATTCTACTTCGCCAGCTGATCCTAAAGGATTTTCTTCATCACAAGATGCAAAACCAAAGGCAATAAGGCCTGCTAGGAAGAATTTTGAATTTAATTTTCTCATAGTGGAAGGGGGATTTAAAAATAATTGATAAAGTTATTGGATTCGTTGTTTGTTTGCGAGGGTGTATTAGTCTTCGCTTCTTCTTGCTTTTTCTTCTTCTCCTTCTTTCCGTAAAAAGTAAGGTTAATGCCAAAGCGGAAATTGGTAGTCTGCAATCCTCCGTAATCAACCATGCCGAAAATATTGTCCGACATGAGGTATAATTGAAAAGCGCCTAATTTAAGATCAAAGCCAGCGCCAATATTATGAGCAGTACCATTTATCATCGAGTAGCCTGCAGTAAACTGAAAAGTTCTTGATAATCGTCCTTGGTAGTTAACTCCAAAATCATGGAAGGCTTCACCATTCCAAATACGACTGTGGTATAAAGCACCAAAAGTGTGTTTCTCGTTAATATGGTAATTAGCTGCTGCAAATATCCGAGGCATCAAACTTCTAGAATAGGAATCTCCATCTACTTCTTGGAAGTTGAATCCTGCTTCAAGGCTGTCAACCGCGCGATCTACAGCATCACCAAAATCGTTGGCGGCTAAATCGGCTTCGATACCTCTAAACTCAAATTCACTATCACTAACATAACTACGGGTATAGTCATTATAAGTAATTGAACCTATATCTAGAACCGAAGCACTAAAGCTCCATTTGTCACTAAGTTGATAATGTGCACCGAAATTAAATGAGAAGCCTGTGTTATCTGCGAAGGCAATATTCATAGGTTCTATCGCATCTGCCTCAAAGGCACTTGCACCAGCACTGCGCACTAAAATATCTGAACGACCATTAATAGTGTAGGTAGAATCGTTAGTTAAACTAATATTACTACGCTCAATATAAGCATGTTGCTGTCCAATTAAATAGTTAGCACGTACACCTAATGTTAATTTCTCATTTAGGAAACGATGTTGATAGCCTAGATAAAAAGCTGTTCGATTGGAAATCTCCAAATCAAAAGTGCTTAAGTCTAGTTGAGTGATGGAGTTATTATTCTCACTAAACATTACCTGAAATAATTGATAAGGAATATCCATGGTAAGATTAATGTGTTGCGTCGCTCCGAGACTTACAAAACCTTTCTTTAGACTAAAGCCTATGCCCAAAAGATCTACGGTTTGGTTAACTGCCAGCTGACTGCTTGCATCCAAACCGGCGGTTACATTGCGCAGGTTGGCGTTGATGTCGGTATTCGCTTCAAAGATATCTACGGCGCTAAAACCGCTATTATGATAATGGGTACTTAATCCAGAAATAGCTGGCAGTCCAACCCAAACCTTTGTTTGCTGGGGCATAGCAGGATTGGTATGCAAGCTTTGGCTAATCGCATTAAAATTATAAAGTAACATATCGCTTTGCGCAGATGCGGAAAAAACAATAGCGGCTGCCAAAGAAAGGGTGCTTAGTATCTTTTTCATTACAGCGAATTCACTTTAATATTACTATTCGCTTGGATGGCAGCGCGAATTACCAAATCGTAATCGGTATACATTTTCACAACATCTTGTCCGTTATTGGTTGAGTTTACCGAAGCTATGAAACGCAAAGATCCAGAGCGCAGTAAAGCCCTTATCAAGGTTTGATCAAATACCACTTGGTTATCGGCAATAGCGGGCGCTACTACTCTACCATTATTATCAATGGGCGCTGCATTTAATAAGCCTATTTCAAAGCCACCAATACTATCCGCAGTTACCGAATCTTGTAATACTACCCGTAAGTTTAAGTCTAGTGGTAAACCATTCTCGCTATTAAAATAAAGGGTAAGCTTTTCAAAGAAGTCCTCATTGCCACCTGCGCTAATGCTAAAATCTTCTATAGTTTGATCCAAACGCATATCTTCCATTCGCATTTCCATAGGAACACTTACTTCAAAGTCAATAACCACATTGGAAGAGCTCGCAATAAAGTTGGGAGGCCCAACATTGCCATCTGGGTTAAGGCTAATGTTTCCCGCATACAAAATAGTCTGCGGAATATTTGCTAAAAAGTTGGTGATCTGTGAATTATTAGCATTTAAACTAAAGCGTGATTCTTGAACCACCCCGGGTGACGGAGATGATAAGATATTAAATGGTGGTGCATTTAAGGAAACTAAAGTCCCTTCCGAATTTTGACCATCAAAATCTGTAGTAATACGGATAGGTAAACCTACCGTTGATTTGGTGATGAGGGTTAGGTTTGGATTGGTTAAGTATAAACCTCCAGCGAAATTGGCAATACCATTAATATCAAAATTGAAATTACCCGATGGCGCAGCCTGAACCCTTTGTCCAAAAAAGCCGCTAGCGACTTCTAAACCTAGATTTTTTAGAGCAACACCGCATAAATAAGTCGCGTTACTTGGAAGAGCGGCTGTATCGGCATCCAATACTTTAATACCAATATCGAGATAGTTAACTCGAGTACCTCCATCGCTAAAATCGAAAGTTAGTCCATTTATAATGGAACTGTCTAAAAGGTTTCTTTGCAGAGCTTCAAGGCTAAAGGTATCCGAATAGGTTTGCCCGTTTAAAGTGGCATTGTAAAAGGTTAGCTCAAAACGAATATCGCTCATGGCTGAATCGCTAGCGACTATTTCCATTCCGATAGTTCCTGAGGAAAAAGTGGCTGCTCCTAATTGCGCTCCAGCAATCGTCCCCAAAGCTACTCCCACTCTAAAAAAGGGTTGCGCCTCCGAAACAACTAAGTCAAAAGGATCTTGATCAGGAATGGTTAAAATATCACTGGCTGAATAAGTGAATACAGAGTCTTGACGATAGTAAATGCGTAAAGAATTATCTGGATCTACTACAATGGTAGAATCAATGTCATTTACTAAATCACCTAAATTTAAAGTTAAAGTGGCAAGAGGAATCGTGCCTGAAGGATTTATGGCGATATCATCAACCATATCAAAGTCTAGTTCCTTGCTACACGAAACTAGAATTAGTCCCAGTAAAGAGACTCGAAGTAGATACTTCTTCATTTTTTTTCCCAAATTTTGTTAAAGCCCCCACTTCTTCGCAAAGCTAATAATTTAATTTGATAAGACATTTAGCTTATCCTATCAGAATTATTTAACGAAAAGCATTTTCATAACTATTTCGAAATGATTCTCATTTCCGTCCGTCGATTTTTCGACCTTCCTTTTTCGTCTTCATTACTGGCGATGGGTTTAGTGGCGCCATATCCTTCTGACTTAAGTCGCTTAGGATCAATGCCTAATTTTACCAAACGGTTCAAGACTGCTTTAGCCCGATTTGCACTTAATTCTTTATTATGAGCTAGCGTTCCTTGATTATCTGTATGCCCTTCAAGCAATACATTAAGACTTGGGTTTAATTGTAAAAACTGAAACACTTTGGCTATTTCCTGATCGCTTCGCTTACTAATCTCATAGGAATCGTAGTCAAAAAAAACGTTTTCCAAGGTCACACTTTGCCCGGCTTTAATGGGCTCTAATTCCAGCAATAGCTCTAAAGCTTCTTCCCTATTCTCATTACTTAGGGCAAAATTTCTAGAAAAGAAAAGGTAGCCTGGTTGCGCAATTGATAAACCGTAGTCGCTTCCAACAGGCAATACCGCATAAAATTCCGCCTCTTTCGTAGTGTTCCGCGATAAGAGTTTGGTGCTATCCTCTAAATTGAAAAAATCCAAACTAGAAGGAACAGGAGCCCGAGTTTCGATATTAATTACTTTACCTCTTAAATAAGCAATAGCCGAGGCCTGCACTTGCGGTGGCAATTGAAATTCGTATAAATCCAATTTACCGAAACCATCTTTCAATGCATCACTACTGAAATAACCAGTTCTACCATCGGGGGCAACGATAAGACTAAACTCTTGAAAAGGAGTATTGATTGGATGTCCCAAATTCTTCGGTTCGCCCCAACTGCCATCTGCTTCACGTTTGGAAACGAAAAAATCTAAATCACCCATGCCAGGATGACCCGAGCTACTGAAATAAAGATGCTCATTGTCGAAATGTATATAAGGCGACGTTTCTTGCTTGTTGGTATTAATTTTCCCTTTAATCGGTTCTGCTTTACTCCAACGACCACCCGAATATTCACTGTAGTAGATGTTCATATCAGGATCTGAGCCGCTACGACCGCGCACGAAATACAAAGTTTTAGAGTCAGATGAAATCGAGGGCTGGCTTTCCCACATTACGGAGTTAATCGCTGGACCCAAATTAACAGCTTTGGTCCACATGCCATCACTTTGCAAAAAGGAAGCGTAGATATCGCAAGAACCTGCACCATCTGGTCTTTCACAAGCGGCAAAGAAAATTATTTTACCATCAGAACTAATACTTTGTGCCCCCTCATTTCCTGAGCTGTTTAATCGCCCTGGAATCATTTGTGCTTGCGACCACGGAGCCTTTGCACTATCTCTTTCTGTGTACCAAAAATCTTCGTCTAATTTTTGTCCCTCTAATTTTCGATGAGTAAAAACTAGCGTATTCCCATCCGCAGAAATAGAAGGAAAATATTCCATTTCACGCGAGTTAACCTTGGCTCCAAGATTAATGGGATTGTAGGGAATCGATTCTTTTAAAGCTTCTATGGCAAATTTTGCGCTGGCAATTATTTCCTCCGCCTCTTTGATATACTTGGAACTTGCGCGCGGCTCTGCTTTGTAAGTTTCTAAAAAGGGAATGCTTTCTTCATAGCGCTGCATATTGTAAAGCTGGCGGCCATGAAAGAGACTTAAATAATAAGGCGCCTCTAATTTCTGGGCTTCTTCGTAACATTGAAGGGCCTCTTCTGCCCTACTTAGTTGATTGAGAATATCCGCCTTAAACAACCAAGCATCTACAAATACGGGACTGTCCTCTAGGGCGTCCTCAATCTCTTCAAGTGCCTCCTTATATTGATACTCGTTTACTAAGGTGCGGGCCTCCATTAGCTTTTTCCGGGCCTTTTTACTTTGGGCACTTAAATTTATCGCACTAAAACTTAAAAGAAGAAATATACAGAGTCTTAACATATCAATTTTTAAAGCAGAATAAAGAAGGAAAAATTGCTCCTGTATTCCTTTATGGCGTGAAAATAAGGTTATTTTTAGCGTATGAAAAATATAAATCTTCTTTGTTTCATTATTATTAGCAGACTTTTAATTTCCTGCTCTAAAAAAGAAGAAAACCCTAGTGTGAATTCTGCCTCCCTAAAATTTACCATGGGGGTACATTGCGGTTGGGGCCTCCGTTTTGATTCCCTTACGGTAGATGCGAACCAAGCTCACCTCGTCCAAGATTTTTGGGACGCATCAAGCAATACAAGAATTACGGTAGATAGCAAGCAAAGCATTAGTAGCACTGAGGTAGATGCCTTAGAATCAGCTTTAGACTGGAATTATTTTAGCTCCTTAAATTATAATTCAGGCAATTTACCCGTAGATGGTTGTGATATCTGGTTGACCATTGAAAATGGCAGTCTCAAGCATCAAATTGTTTTTGACATGGCCGACACTATTCCTCAGCTACGCATCTTAACCAATCAATTAGATAGCATTTGGAGTCGCCTTGGCGTTTTTCCGGAAGGTATGCTCGATAATTTTTAGCATATAAGATTTTATCCAAATATTTCGTAATCAGCGATATATATTAGTAATAGCAAGGTAGACTAAAGCCCTCAAATTCCGCTGTTTTTTAACTAGCTTTGCACCTCTCAAAAAAGCAGCAATTTATGAGCGAGTCTAGCGTAGATAATAGCAGCAACGATGTAAGCATCGAAGAAATAAAAGCCAATGTTTTAGCCGATTATCGCTTAGCGATAGAAAGTAGAGAAGCGAGCCTTATTGGCCGTCGCGAAGTTCTTACTGGTAAAGCAAAGTTCGGGATTTTCGGAGACGGAAAAGAGCTCCCCCAATTAGCTTGGGCAAAGGTTTTTAGAAAAGGTGATTTCCGTTCGGGCTATTATCGTGATCAAACTTTTATGATGGCCATTGGCGCCCTCACTACCCAAGAGTTTTTCGCTAGTCTCTATGCCGATACCAATCATGAACTAGAGCCCGCATCTGCCGGAAGGCAAATGAACGGACACTTTGCTACTCAAAGTTTAGATGCCGAAGGAAATTGGAAAAACCTTCTCGACCAAGGTAATAGCTCGGCCGATATTTCTCCTACCGCTGGGCAAATGCCCCGCCTGTTAGGTTTAGCAGAAGCGAGTAAATATTACCGTAACAATAAAGGCCTTAAAGACTTCAGCCAGTTTTCGAACAAAGGCAATGAAGTAGCTTGGGGATCCATTGGTAACGCATCTACCTCTGAAGGTCCATTTTTTGAAACTATCAATGCTGCCGGGGTTTTACAGGTACCTATGGTTATTTCTATTTGGGATGACGATTATGGTATTTCCGTTCATAGTAAGTACCAAACAACTAAAGAAAATATTTCAGAAATCTTAAAGGGATTTCAAAGAAATAATGAGGAGAATGGCTACGAAATCCTTCATGTAAAAGGTTGGGATTATCCAGCTTTAATTGAAACGTACGAAAAAGCAGATCGTATTGCCCGCAAAAAACACATCCCAGTAATGGTGCATGTTACGGAGCTTACTCAACCGCAAGGCCACAGCACTTCTGGTTCACATGAGCGCTACAAAAACGAGCAACGCTTAAACTGGGAACGCGAGTTTGACTGTATTAAAAAAATGCGCGAGTGGATTGTAAGCAGCACTTTAGCGACGGATGAAGAATTAGATTTATTAGAAAAAGAAGCCCAAAAAGAAGCCCGTCAGGCAAAAAGCGCTGCTTGGAAGAATTTCATTTCGGCCATTAAAAGTGATATTAATGAGGTTTTAAACCTATTAGCCGAAGCAAATCAAGTGGCTGATGATCCTACTGTTATTGCCGAACTAATAAAAGATTTACAAAGTAATGCCGAGCCTTTACGTCGCGATGGCGTTTCTGCTTTGCGCAAGGCTTTACGCCAGATTCGTAACGATAATAGCGGATTAAAATCCAAAATAACCACTTGGTTAGGCGAAAACTTAGCTCTTAACCATAACCGATACGGCAGCCACCTTTACAGTGAAAGTGAACTCTCTCCTCTGCATATTAAGACCGTTGCGCCCGAATATTCCGCAGACTCGAAGGAAGTGGATGCTCGCATTATTCTGCGCGAAAACTTCGACCGTCTATTGGGCGAACGTCCTGAAATATTAATCTTCGGTGAGGATAGTGGTAAAATTGGTGATGTTAATCAAGGTTTAGAAGGCTTACAAGACAAACATGGCGTGAGTCGCGTATCGGATACTGGTATTCGTGAAGCTACCATTTTAGGTCAAGGAATTGGCATGGCGATGCGCGGTTTAAGGCCCATTGCTGAAATTCAGTACCTAGACTACCTACTCTATGCTTTGCAGGTAATGAGTGATGATTTAGCTACCGTACATTACCGTTCTAAAGGTCGCCAGAAGGCCCCAGTTGTGGTACGCACACGCGGTCACCGCCTAGAAGGAATATGGCATAGTGGCTCTCCTATGGGAATGATTATCAATGCCGTAAGAGGAGTGCACGTTTTAGTTCCTCGCAATATGACACAGGCAGCTGGTTTTTACAATACCGTTTTAGATGGGGATGACCCTGCACTAATTGTAGAGTGCTTGAATGGTTACCGTTTAAAAGAAAAAATGCCCGATAATCTCGCTGAGATTCGCACGCCTTTAGGGATACCCGAAAAAATTCGCAGTGGTAGAGATATTACTGTAGTTTCTTACGGATCTACTTTAAGGGTAGTAATGGAAGCAGCTGAGGAATTAGCCAAATTTGGAGTTGATATTGAAGTTATTGATCCTCAATCACTTTTACCTTTTGATGTTAACCATTCTATTGTTGAAAGCTTAAAGCAGACCAATCGCCTTCTAGTAATCGACGAAGATGTTCCTGGTGGCGCTAGCGCTTTTATTTTGCAGCAAATTATTGAAACCCAAAAAGGCTTTCAGTATTTAGACAGTCCCGCACAAACCCTTTCCGCGAAAGCGCACCGCCCCGCTTATGGCAGCGATGGCGACTATTTCAGCAAGCCTAGTGCGGAAGATATTTTTGAGAAAGCCTACGCGATAATGCACGAATTTAATCCCGAGCAGTTCCCTGCTTTATACTAATATTGAGTACTCACACCCGTCTTCATAAAAACCTAGTGGCCGCCGTAATTGAGGCCCTAGAAACTGCTTTTGGAAAAGGCTATTATGCCGATAAAGTAATAGAACGCATCTTAAAACAAAACCCTAAATGGGGCGTACGCGATCGTGGCTTTATTGCCGAAAGCACCTATGAAATAGTACGTTGGTGGCGATTATTATGGGAAATTTACGGCAAAGAACCCAGCACTAAAAGAAAAGACTTGTACCGTTTATTCGGTATTTGGTGGCAGTTAGAAGGCAATGAACTTCCCGAATGGCCACAATTTGATGTGGTAAATGGTATCGACGTAAAAGAACGTCGCGCCCAGCTTGGTGGCTCCCTTGCGGTAGATGAGTCTTTCCCGGATTGGCTCGATAAAGTGGCGCGTGAGGAACTAGGAGATGATTGGGATGCGATTGCTAAAGCTTTGAACATTCCCGCCAAGGTTTTCTTACGAACGAATACCCTAAAAACCGATCGCCCTAGTCTACTGGCTCGTTTGGAAGAAGAGCGTTGCATAGCTCACGCGATGAAGCAAAATCCTACAGGGTTAGTTTTAGAAAAGCGCATCAATACCTTTAAATTACAGAGCTTCCAAGATGGACTGTATGAGGTACAAGATGGCGGTTCGCAAATGATTGCGCCTTATCTTGAAGTTAAACCAGGCATGCGCGTTATCGATGCTTGTGCGGGTGCAGGTGGTAAATCTTTACATCTTGCGGCTTTAATGGAAAACAAGGGGCAGTTAATTGCCATGGATGTGGAAGCTTGGAAGCTGAAAGAATTGCAAAAGCGCGCCCGCCGCAATGGGGCGCATAATATTGAAACCCGTCCGATAGAAAATGCGAAAAGTATCAAACGTTTGCACAATTCGGCCGACCGTTTATTACTAGATGTACCCTGCTCTGGCACAGGTGTAATTAAGAGAAATCCTGATAGTAAATGGAAATTACAGCCTGAGCATTTAGATCGTGTGCGTAAAATTCAAGGCGATATTATTGAAGATTATTCAAAGATGTTGAAGGTAGGCGGTAAAATGGTTTATGCCACTTGCAGCATACTTCGTTCGGAGAATGAGGATCAGGTAAATCGCTTTTTAGAGAAACATCCTGAATTTGAATTAATTAAAGCTGACCGCGTTAATCCGAGTAGTTGGAGTGATGGTTTTTTTATGGCTTTATTGGAGCGTAAGGCCTAATTAAAATCTAATAATACTAGGGCTCATTTTAAAAGTAATTGCTTAGCGATCTATTATGTTTTCTTGCTGAAAGCGTTTTTGTTCTTGAAGGTAAAGAGCAATTAAAGCTATGGCAGAAACTAAAGCTACTATTCCGAAAAAGAAGGACTTAGGTAGTACTATAAATTGTGCAATTAGGACCATGAGCGTTATTACACCTACTATTAAAGGCCAGATAGAAGGTTTTCTTCTTCTATACCTCTTGGCTAAATAAGCACCAGGAAAATGTTGAGGAACTTCGGCCAAAGGAATTAGGTTAAGCCACTCTTTTTTATTTTTACTGAAAGGCTCGTATTCTATTTCGAAACCTTTAAGATCCAGCGGGTTGCCTTCTCCCTCACTTTTTGTTATTACCCCTGTTCCGTGATCGGTATCATAAGCTATCATGTATAAATCGCTGCGTTCGGAGCGCACTTGCACCCATGCCTTCCAACAATCTCCAGTCCACGTGCTAGTTTGACGCGGTACTAATTGCATTTCATAGGAAGTAGGCGACAAATCGTGGCAAACTACACAGCCACCCTTATTTATGTGATTAAGGGCATTTTGTATATCACGATATACCTGATCCGCATGATGTAAGCCATCTATGAAAATGATATCCCATTTTAAATCACTGTCTATCTGATTGAAAAACTCATCTGAAGTCATCCGATGCGTGGGCTTAGCATGTTTATACTGCCCTTCGGCTGGGTCTACCGATTCTTTGCTAGCAATATCAATCGCGCGAAAATTATTAGCTCGATCCAGGCCAATTTCAAGGTAAGTTTGGTACGAGTTTTTGATTATTAAACTATTAATAATGTCGGTTTTACTTATCTGCTGCATACAAAACGTGTTCATTCGAAGGGAGTACCATCCGGGAATAGAAATATATTTTTTGAGGCTTTCAAAATAGAGATAAAACTAATACCCTCAAAATTACGCCCAGCTAAAAAAGCCTTCAATCCGAAAATAGCTAATTAGAATGTCGATCAATGTTTAATAAAAGCTTCTTGTCCCAGATAATATCCGCCCTCAGTCCATAAACGTAAATAGTAGATTCCATGCGCCCAATTTCTTAAATCAATACCTTCATCCGAGCTGACTGAATTGTATCCAAGACTAAGACGCAAATAGCCTTCATTCTCAATAATAATATCATCAATAGTATAGGAAAGACCATCGTCTATTACTCTTCCAAAACCTTGAGCTAACAGTATCTGACTGTAAAACAAAACTAGAATAACATTAGATAATTTTCTCATGGGCTAATTCCTTATAAAGGCTCTTCTACCTAAGTATTCTCCACTGCGGGTCCATAATTGTAAATAGTAAATACCAGGTGGCGCTGTTCTTAGGCGAATACCCTCCATCACATCAAAAAAGCCAGATTGACTTGGTTTTCCACTAACATCCCAAATTTTATAATCGAGCTGACCTTGATCCTGATCGTAAAAAACATCTAATATTTGCTGCGCTTTTCGGTAATGAACATTAAAAATATTTTCTCCCAATAAAGCTTTGCTGTTCCCTTGGGCATCTATGTAAATTAAAAGGGCTTGGCCCTTACTAACAGACTTTGCCGCTCTACCGCCCAGGTAAAAACTCCCATCAGGCATGCTCCACATACAAGATATGCCATAGCGGGGATAATCTTGTAAATTAAAATTACGGTAAAGGTGTTTACCATCCGCTTCGAAGCGATGGAGGTCTATACTGCCATCAGGCATAAAACGCAACCAATCTAACACCCCGTCTTCACGGGGCTTTAGGCTTTTCATTCCAAATCCAGTACGCAAGTTTAATTCCTCCATTCCTAAAAGTGGACCTTCAAAATTAAGCGCATATTCAAGCGTATCCTCTAAGCGGTACCAGTAGTGGTAAAGCTTAGCCCCTAGCGTATCACGATAAGTTTTACTAAGACCTTTGCGGAAAAAGGACTGATAATCGTTAAGGTCGGCTGCAAGCAATTGAGAGTCTACCCATACGCTGTCAATTAAGCCTCCCTTTTTAAAGCGAAAACGCAATGAGTCTTGAATTAGCTCCCATTGTTTGCTCTCAGGCAGATAGCTCAGATGACCATTCTCCGGTTTTAAAGGGTACTGGAGGGAATCTATAAAACGATAGCTCTGAGTTTGTGGATCTAAATAAGTGAGATAAGCCTTGCGTTCTTGGTCTAAAATAAAACGCCCCGAATCGCGAATACTTAGGGCGCTCACTAAAATAAATACAGAATCATTTTTAAGTGCAGGATCGCTCAAACAATATTTTTCGGGACTTATTAAGGCCGTATCTTTAGAACTAAGGTTTAGGAAACGCCAGGTAGTTTTATGTTCCTCGAAGTATATATTAGTTTCATGGCGAGATAAGTATAAATCAGGATTTAGTTTAAAAATACTAACCGATGAAAGCGATTGATCTATAGTGCCTGGTAATTGAGCAAGAAGTGAATTTTGCTGCGGATTATAAACACCTATGCCTATACCACGGCTGGTAAGCCTGTCAGTTTCAGTGCGACTATTGTACTCTTCATAGCTTTGGAAAACCAGGCTATTACTGGCGGAATCTATGGAAATAGAATGGATGCGGAAATCGCGGTATAAATCATTAACAGAAAGATCTAATAAGCGCTCAAAACCTTGCGACCAAAGAGGGAATTTTAAAAATAGAACAGCAAAAACCAAGGTAAAATTGCGCATTTTCGAAACGAATTAAACAGGGCTATAAAGTACGGTTAAAATAAATTACCGAAATATCGCTGACGATAAACGGTACTAAATTTTCGATTAAGTGTAAAGTCAAAAATTACTAGCCAGCAAGAAAGGATGCTAAAACCTATGTAAATTGCAAGCGTTTTCATTCTACATTTCAAGATAAAACCTTCAAAATTGAGCACAAGAACAACAGAATCCGACAGCCATCATCAGAACATTGATAAGATGCAAACCCGCCAAATTCTGGAGGGCATAAATCAAGAGGATCACCGGGTTCCACAGGCAATTGCAAAGGCTTTAGATAGCATAGAACTCGCGGTAAACCATATTGCTGAAAAGATGCAAATGGGCGGGCGATTATTTTACCTCGGAGCAGGCACTAGCGGTCGTTTAGGCGTAGTAGATGCGAGTGAACTTCCCCCCACTTTTGGCGCCGATCCCAATTGGGTAGTGGGTTTAATTGCAGGTGGAGATGGTGCCATTAGAACAGCAGTTGAATTTGCCGAAGATGATACAGAAGGAGCTTGGCGCGATTTACAAGCCTATCAACCCAATACAAGTGATGTGATTTTAGGAATAGCCGCCAGCGGCACCACTCCCTATGTGATTGGAGGTCTTCAAAAAGCGCGTGATTTAGGAATAAGTACCGCCTGTATTGTTTGTAATGCAAATTCGCCTGTGGCCAAAGAAGCCGATTTCCCCATTGAAGTTATCGTAGGGCCAGAGTTTATCACCGGCTCTACCCGCATGAAAGCCGGTACCGCTCAAAAGCTGGTTTTGAATATGATTTCTACCGCTGTGATGGTGAAATTAGGTCGTGTAAAAGGCAATAAAATGGTAGATATGCAAATGAATAACAACAAGTTAGTAGATCGTGCCATTCGTATGCTTATGCAAGAAATTCCTGTTGATGCGCATCAGGCGAAAGCCTTAATAAAACAATACGGCAGTGTAAGAAAAGCTATGGAAAATTACCAAGTTTAAACTCCTATTAACATGCGCTTAGAGGGTGTCCTTAAACCGGCCTTTTCGATGGAATAATAGAATAAGCCGTTATTTTTCCTATGCTCATAGCTCAGGGTATTTAGGCCTTCTGACAAGTCAATAAGCAAGGTACTAATTAATTGTCCCTGAGAATTATAAACTTTTAGTTCTGCCTTTCCGATCCACCGATCATTTTTTACCCATACACTTAAATTGGTACTACTTTCAAAAGGATTCGGTTGAGGATCTAATAACTGAATACCGAGGGGAACCACCGGTGAAATTTCGTGCAAGGAAACCAAATCACAGTCGAAGGAATAGGGCATATTATCGACCGTTCCTGCCGGGGTATTAGCTTGCGCATTGCCACGCTCATCCTGACTAAAAGGCCCCATTAAACCATTAGAATCTAAGGCGGCCACTCCTACCAAATACAACTGTCCTGCAATTTGACTAGGAACAACGAAAGAACTGCCGCTGAAACGATAGATTGAATCGTAGGTACTGCCATTATAGCCCTTTACTCCTAGCCTATATTCGGGTGCTAAAATCGGGTCGGTAATTTCTACCCTCAAACCAGTGGCTTCCTTGTGTAAAATAAAGTTGGGCACGGCTGGCCCGGCGGCTAGTATCGCTGCCGCAGATGCGTTTATCATAGCGTTTCGCGCCAAGTAATTCATGTCTACGTAAAAACTATCGATAATGCCATCGTTATTAAAATCTTCCCCCAAAATATCTTGTGAGGTATGCTGATGATCGCGGTAATTTGGTGTACCCAGAGGATTTCCGTTACCATGCTCGTGGGCAGATGTAAATCTTAAATTGAGATAATCGTTTTCCCGAAAAGCAATGTGATCTCCCCCTCTACCCGAACGATCTTCCTGATTAATAAGATCGATATTCATACTTACCTTCATGTTGGCTTGTATCTTTTCCTCAAAATTTAATTTTACCGCGCGAGCATATCCCTGGTGGGGATTGCGTTCTGAAAGAGGGTTAGAATAAATTCTCAAAGTAGTAGAATCTATATCACCTTCACTACTGCAACCGGGAGGAGAAGCCGTTTCGCCGCAAATGGTTCCACCGACGATATCATTATTTAAAACACCTTTAATTTCGATTCCCTCGGCCAAACAGTAATCGGAAAAAGCGCGCGCGCCTATTAAACCCTGCTCTTCGCCCGTGGTTAGCATAAAAACGATGGTTCTCTGAAAAGTATAAGCGCTCATTACCCGCGCCAATTCGATTACTAAAGCGGTGCCACTGCCATTGTCATCTGCGCCAGCGGCCAAACAATTGGTATCGCAACGCTGCTCGCAACGGGAATCTAGATGCGCCGTTAAGAGGATAATATCTTTTAAAGAGGGATCGCTGCCCGGTAAAACGCCCAAAACATTTTTAGTGTTGTAAAGGGTCCCGCAGGTATTATTGGTAATATCGAAATTTAAATAACCTACTTGTAATCTTTGTTCATTGCGCTGACTGAAAGACTCTAATTTGCTTTTTACCCATCTGCGTGAAGCGCCTATGCCAAAGTTGGCGGATGTGGTATCGGAAAAAGTGTGACGAGTATGGAAAGAGCTTAACACTTCAATACTGTATTGCAAGCTATCTGGATTAATTAAGTTAAGCAGCTCACAACTAATTTGATCGGTCGCATTTATAGGCTGACTTGCCTGATAACTAGCCGCTTGATAATTACCAAGGAGAATTTGTTTTAAGTTAGGATCTGATAAGGAGGCATTAACTTGAGCCTGCATTGAAACTGAAAGAAGCAGACTGAACCAAAGAAAACTGATTTTCATAGCAGCAATTTGAATTATAAGGTGGGAAGTTAAGCAATTGTTCATCTTCATTTTAAAGTACTTAGATCCATCTCCATTTTTTTAACTTTCCCAATGGTAACTTGCTCGTCTTTTCACGAATTAACTTGCGGTTGCTATATTCCTTTCGCAAATTTGCCCTAATAAAACCATTTGATTGAAACCGGAAGTTGCCCCAAGTTTTCACCTGCCAAAATATTTAACCATTCCTGGAAAATTGCTGAGTAGCATTTCTACAGGCTTAGCAGCAAAATTTGCCCTAACGTTATTCTTCAAACCATTAAAATTCCCCATCCCTCCCAGGGAGGAAGAAATTCGCAACCGAGCAGAACGCTACGATTTAATGACAAAGCGCGCAAAAGATTTCAGCGCCTTCGAATTAGTTGGTCCCAGTGAAAAAATTGTTTTAATTCACGGGTGGAGTGGTCGCGCAAGTCAGTTCTTTCAGATTATGCAAGGACTGAATGATTTAGGATTTCATGTTGTTTCCATTGAAGCACCCGGTCACGGCGAAAACCTTGGAATAGAAACAAATATGCGTGATTTTGTAGATGCCTTAGAAGAAGTAGATTTGCGTTTTGGTCCCTTTTATAATGCCATCGGACATTCTTTAGGAGGTATGGCATTATTTAATAACCTAAATCGTAAAGCCCAATACGATAAAATTGTGGTAATGGGGTCGCCAGCAAATATCCATAATGTTGTTTCTGACTTTATTGGCAATCTTAAAATGAAGGAAGCGGTAACTGATCACCTAATCAAAACCATTGAACAGCGTTTTGATATTAACGTAAAGGAAAGTTCTAGCGATTACATCTGCCAATACCACAATCCGATGGGTTTAATAATCCACGACGAAGATGATCAAGATGTGCCGATCAAAAATGCCAAACGCTTACACAAGAAGTGGAAAAAGTCAAAATTAATTGTCAGTAAAGGCTTAGGGCACCGACGAATCTTAATGGATGCGGATCTACAGCAGTCGATTTATGATTTCTTTAAGATCTAATAGAACTCTTAGGGCGTATCTAATGTTAAATAAATTGATATGAAAAAGATTCTGAGTTTAGTCCTAATGGTATTTATCGGCATAAGCGCCTGTAATGCCCAAGAAAGTGAAAAGAGCAATACAAAAACTTCACAAGCTATGAAAGTACAGAAAACCGATGCCGAGTGGAAAAAGGAATTAAGTCCGGAGCAATATTATGTTTTACGGGAAGCGGGCACTGAACGCCCCTTTACAGGTGAATACACTATGCATTTTGAAGAAGGTGATTACAAATGTGCCGCTTGTAAGGCGGTATTATTTGATAGTCAAGCAAAATTTGAGTCGCATTGTGGCTGGCCAAGTTTTGATAAAGCCGCTGATAATGATGCCTTAATTGAAAGGGTAGATCGCAGCCATGGTATGGTTCGTACCGAGATTTTATGTGCGAGCTGCGGTGGTCACCTGGGGCATGTGTTTGATGATGGGCCTACTGAAACCGGTAAGCGCTACTGCATTAATTCCGCTTCTTTAGGTTTCGAAAAGGAGCAATAAATTATAGCTAATAAATTTTAAGAGGTCGAGTTCAGAAATGGTCTTGGCCTTTTTACTTTTGCAGAATGCGAATAGATATAATTACGGCCTTACCCAAGCTTTTAGAAAGCCCATTCTCCCACTCCATTTTGCAAAGAGCGCAAGATAAAGGGCGGGTTGTAGTGGCGGTGCACGATTTAAAAAAGTATGGCTTAGGAAAGCATAACCAAATTGATGATTATCAGTTTGGCGGTGGCGCTGGAATGGTTATGATGGTAGAGCCGATTTTAAATTGTATTCAGGATTTACAAGCCGAGCGAGAATACGATGAGCTTATTTACATGACGCCCGATGGGGAACTATTCGATCAGAAAATTGCGAATCGTCTTTCTTTAAAGGAAAACATCCTGATTTTATGTGGGCACTATAAAGGAGTGGATCAGCGTATTCGCGACCATATTATTACCCGCGAAATTTCCATTGGCAGCTTCGTGTTAAGCGGCGGAGAGTTAGCCGCAGCAGTGGTTAGTGATGCTATAATTAGGCTAATTCCGGGTGTATTAAACGATGAATCTTCGGCCTTATACGATTCCTTTCAAGACGATTTATTAGCTCCCCCCGTATACACTAGGCCTTCCGAAATTAACGGATGGTCGGTACCCGAAATATTATTGACGGGTGATTTCCCGAAAATTGAAGCTTGGCGCGAAGCTAAAGCCCTGGAAATCACAAGAGCTAAAAGGCCAGATCTTTTAGACAAAGAATCTTTGTAGCACTAATATTTTGTTGTAATATTGCCGCCTCTTAGGAGTAATCCTAAGCTTGTATTGTCAACCTCTGGCAAAGGATGTGAATGTTGGCCATATTTAAATTTAACAATTACTGAAACTATGGATTTAGTTAAGTATGTTCAGGATCAATACGTAGAAGTTAAAGAATTTCCTGAATTCGCAGCGGGTGACACGATCACCGTTTATTACAAAATTAAAGAGGGTGCTAAAGAGCGTACTCAGTTTTTCCGCGGTGTAGTATTACAACGTCGTGGTAGTGGCAGCACGGAAACTTTTACTATTCGTAAGATGAGTGGAAGTATTGGTGTAGAGCGTATCTTCCCAGTAAACATGCCTGCTTTGGAAAAAGTTGAAATCAACAAAAAAGGTAAAGTGCGTCGTGCACGTATCTTCTATCAAAGAGAGCTGACTGGTAAAGCAGCCCGTATTAAAGAATTGAGAAGATAAGCTTCACATACAGTTAATAATAAAGCCGCTCATTTGTAGCGGCTTTTTTTATGCCCAAAATTTATTAACTGTATGAACAAGCTGCGAGGCTATAAGCTTATGATGCGTCGAGAAAAAGGTATTAAAACCATTAGTCTTTACGCAAAAAATACCGGTAAGTATTACCTATTGATTAGTTACAAATGGGCTAATATTTACTTACGCAAGAAAAGTTTCGAATTCAGCTGTATTGAAGAAGCTGAATTAGTTTTTCGGAAATTAACTAAGCGTATAAATTCGTTCCCTATCAGTGCGCCGTCAGAACAAAAACCGTCCGTCGGTTTTTAGCGCGTCCGGCCTCACTTTCGTTAGATTCGATTGGACGAGATTCACCATAGCCATGCCACATTAAGCGGTTGCTACTCATCCCTAAGCTAAGAGCATAATCGTAAACCGCTTTTGCTCTTTGTTTCGATAAAAGCTCATTACTAGCAGCATCGCCAACATTATCGGTATGTCCTTGGATGTCGGCTTTCACACTATTATTATCTTCCATAAAAGCCACAAACTCTTCAATAATGGCTTTAGCTGCGGGTTCTAAAGAAGCCGAGTTACTGCCAAAGTTGATATCATTTAAAGTGTATTCTCTACCTACTTCAAGCTTATTTAACTCCAAAGATGCATCGACAATAGGATCTTTTAAACGCGTTTCCGCACTGATATAACGCGAACTAAATGCTGCACCCTTTTTCTCAACTTTAACAATAAAATCACTGGCATTTTGATTGGAGATTACACGAGCAAAGTTCCCTGTTTCTTGATCAACATTTATACGTGTAATTTCCTTGGTCTTTAAATTTTTGATTTCAATTTTGGCCGAATCTAAGCCTTCCTCAGATTTTAAATTACCCGCCAATAAGAAAACTTCCTCGGGACGCGCCTCTTCGGGCAGATCAAACTGATACAAGTCCCAGCCGGTATTAGCCCGAATTGTATTAGAAGAGAAATAACCTGTTTTCCCATCCATGCTTACAAATAGGCCCAAATCATCCTCTTTACTATTTATGGGATAACCAATATTTTTAGAAGGATACCATAAACTATCGTCTTTTGCTTGAACATAAAAAATATCGAAGCCACCTAAACCAGGATGCCCGTTGCTGGTGAAATACAAGGTCTTACTATCACTATGAATAAATGGACTTTTCTCATCTCGGCTAGTATTGATTTCCTTCGGCAGTGCAACGGGAGCCGACCAGCTTCCATCTGCCAATCTGCGACAGCGGTATATATCTAGCCCCCCTTGCCCCTCTTTGCGATTACTGGTAAAGTACAAATAATCTGCATTGGCGGTAACCGAAGCTTGCGACTCCCAACTATCCCGTCGATTAATGTGATCGCCTACGCTTTTAGGAGTTGTCCAATAACCATAAGCATCTAGTTCCGTAAAATAGATATCGCAGTTCTTATAGCCATCTAAATCTTCACAAACGGTAAAGTACAATTCGGTGTTATCAGCGGTAATACTAGGCCCACCTTCATTGTAACTCGTATTAAAAGGACTAGGCATAGGGGCGCCCATCTCAAATTCACCGTTTTCTTGCATTTGTGATTTGCAAAACTCTTCCACCAAACGTGCTGTAGCAGCTGGGCCATCTTTACGATTTACCTTTCGGCTTCTACGTGTAAAAAACATTGTTCTTTGATCGGGCGAAATAGTGGCCAAATACTCATCCGCTTGGGTGCTAATTCTCTGCACCGGTCGAGGATTAAAGCTAATTGGATTCGACATCAAGTCTCGGTTAAGCTTGGCATCGGCCAAAGCTGTTTTCGCTTCTTTATCGAAACCAAAGTCGCGCTCTGGATTGGCTAAAAACCGATCAATATAAGTGATCGCTTTTTCAAATTCGCCCGACTCCAAATAAATAACTCCTAATAAATAAGGGATTTCAGGCTTATAATTAGGACACTCGCCAAGGAGCTTTTCCCATAAAAACTTAGCCTTTTTAATTTCCCCTTTACGTAAATTCAATTCTCCCAGTAAATAAAGTGCGGGAGCATACGTGGGATCAAGGCGGAGGCATTTTTCGAGGTAGCGCTCCACCTCTCGGTAGTTTTTTACTTTCCAAGCTTTTAAAGCCTTTGGGATTTGCGTTGAAACTACCTCATCTACTTTTTGCTCGCATTCTCCCAATTCGGGCTGAGCAAATAAAGAGGAACTAAAAATTAATAGAAAAAGAACAATAAAATTAAACTTGGGCTTTCGCTCGTGCATCTTCAATTAGTTTTACTTTTTGCTTTTTAGCCTCATCAATAAGTTTATCGCCCTGCTCTTTGGCCTTTTGCTCAAGCAATTGTGCTTTGCCATTTGCTTCTGATCTTACTTTATCAGCTAAAGGTGCAGCAGCCGCTTTTTTGAGAGGATTACTACCTGCCTCCGATATTATTTTATCCGCGGCTTTATTGCCTTCATTTCTAACATTTTGTGCCTGCTTCGCTGCTTCATCTTTTAATTTTTGAGCTTGAGCCTCCGCTTCTGCGATTAGTTTATCGCCTTGCATTTCAGCTGACTTTACTAATTCTTCAAGCTTATTATTCACCGTTTCTTTCGCTTCTGTTTTTAGACCTTGCACCTTGTCATTCAGGGTGTTTTTCAGGTCGTTCATAATCTGATTACCAATATCACCAAAACTCGGACGAACGGCTGGATCTGTAAGGGTTCCACCAATTTTAACCTTTAATGGTATAGTGGTAATCGATGAACCAAGCTTACTTAGCACGCTTGTGGCTTTAACATCTGATGCGGGAATATCCATATCTAAATTAAAATCAAGACTTTGATCTAAACCGCTACTACCAGCCGCTGAAACCTTGTACTTACCTATTTTAAAGTCGAAAGGCTTAACTTCTAATCTACCATTTTCAATAATAAAACTCAAAGCTACTGGACCAATATCTAAACTATTGTATTTGGGATTATTTAAGAAAGTAGCAATTTGACCAAAGGTTTTCCCAGTGGTTGTTAAAGGACTGGTATTTAAGTTTCCAGAAGCGTTGGCGGTGGCTAAATCTGGACTCATATCTGCTAATAAGTTAGAAGTCCACGAGAAACTTGTGCTGTAAGTACCAACTGTATTCTTCATTATTGGCACCATTTCCTGAATCAAACTTAGCTTCTTGAAGCTCTCTTGGAAAGAGAAATTTTTGATAGTAAAATCAAAATTAACTGCGGGTTCTACTGGTTTAGAGTCATAAATTCCGCTCATTCCCAACTGCCCTTCCAACATATTCATTGTAAAATCTTTAAGCGATGCGGCCCCTTTAGTTAAGGCTAAAGCACCATTAGCTTGAGTAATGAAAAGGTCATCATAAATTAAGGAGTCGATACTAGCAGAGAGATTGAAATTGATATTTTCGGGTAAGCGGATAACTTCCAAAGCCGCTGTATCTGCGCTTGGTTCTTCACTTACCGTAGATGCATCCTCACCACCAAAATCATTCAAATTTAAATAGTGACTGGTCAATTTTAAATTTCCACTTAATAAAGAGTCGCTTAAAGCATAAGCCATAATATTATCTAAATCGCCACTTAAAGTCATATCTGATTTACCAATCAAAATCTTGGTATCCTTCAATTGCGCCGAACGCGGATTTAAGCTGAGAGAACCAAAAGGAATTTCAATAGGGAATGGAAGACTATCTCCGGAGGCCTTAAAGTTGACTAATTCCATCTGCCCTTGAGCGATAAGTTTGTCGTATTGCTCATTATCGATATAGGACATTTTACCTGCCGTTTGCAGATCTGCTTTAAGCATACCTAGTAAAGTATAACCTTCGAGGGGAATCGCCTTTTCAATGGCTGCTAAGTCAAAATTTGAATTAAGCCCAAACTGATAAGTTGGATCAGACATTGGGGTACTTAAAGCGGCATTAGCGCGGAATATATTTTCTAAGATACTGGCAGAGAACATCGGTACATTCAATTTAGTATGATCTAAATTACCTGTCGTGTTCACCAAACTAAGATCCATGTTAACATCCTCTACACCAGCGGGTAAATCAGGGTATCTAAAAGAGGCATCACGTAGGTTTAATGCAAAATCAAATGCAGGATAGCTTTCTTTTATTCCATCGTAAACCCCTTTCATGGAACCTACTAATTTAAAATCACCTTGAGTTTTTACACTTTCAAAATCTTGGTAAAAGATCGCAGGTATTAAGGAAAGAAGCTGTTTAAAGTTGGCATCGGGAGCCAGAAACTTTAAATCCATATCAATGGTTTCTTCGGGCATTGCCAACCAACCTTGGAACTCCAGTAAAAGGTCATTTGCTTTAAGATAATTCTCTCCAAAAGTAAATTTAAACTCTTCCTGATTGAGACTCATATTAAAGTCGGATTCTAATTGCAATCTATCTGCATAAGCGATATCCTCGAGTTTAAAGATGAATGATTCAACCGTGGTGTGGGTGCTTAAATTAACAATATTGGCGGTGAAATCGCCGTTTCCTTGGTGGTTCAGGTTTGTAATTTTGGTATACATATCCCCTTCCTGGTCATCATAAACCAGGTTAAAATTGGAAAGGGAATACGATTGGAGCGCAATCTTAAAACTGGTTGCTTCCTCCGAAGTGATTGTATCGTTTGAAGGTTGCGATTCTTTGGTAATATCGAAGTTGGCTTTACCAAGTTCAGTTATAAATAGGTTTAGATTGACATCCTTAAGGGCGATTTCCTCTATTTGAAATTGCTCTCCAGAAATTACACTCATAAAATCAATAGAAATGTTTAAATCGCCTATTTCTACCAGTCTTATCGAGTCAAATTCAGCGATGCCATCAATACTAAACCCTTCTAGGCTAAGACCGAAATAGGGAAAACTAGATAATAAGGAAAGTTGAGCATCTTTAAAATCAACTCGGGCATTTACCTGCTTATTAATTTCTAGTTTTAGCTTATCAATTAAGCTATCTTTAAAAACCAAGGGTAAGGCAATGGCAGCCCCAAGTAGGATTATCGCAAGAAAGAAGAAAAACTTAATTATGCGTTTCATAATATTATTTTAAATGTTAACGTCCGGTTCAAAAGTATCGTCTGTACTATGTTTGGGAGGATAATGTAAAAGATTTTCACCTTTAGCGATTACGGAAGATACCGTGGCATCGCCTGTTACATTTACCACGGTACGACACATATCTAGGATTCTATCCACAGGAAGGATGATTGCTATCCAAAGTGGATTTAACTCCACTGATTGCAGCACAATAATGAGCATTACTAAACCGGCACTTGGAACCGCAGCAGAACCGATAGAGGCTAAGGCTGCGGTGAGAACAATGGTAAGTTGCTGACCCAAACTTAGGTCAACATAGTGTAATTGGGCCAGAAAAACAACCGCCACGGCCTGATACAAGGAAGTGCCGTCCATATTTACTGTTGCTCCTATGGGTAAAACAAAGCTGGTTACTTTAGAATCTACTCCCAAATTATCTTCTACACATTCCATGGTAACGGGTAGAGTTGCGGCTGAAGAACTGGTAGAAAACGCCAATGTTTGCGCGGGGCTCATGGCTTTAAAGAAACTTTTATAAGGAATAACCTTAACAAATAATTTTAAAATTAAGGGGTAAAAAAGTGTTACCATTATGGCTAAGCCGATTAACACCGTGAGGGAATACCAAGAAAGACCCTTAAATATTTCTAGTACTTTAGAAATATCATCACCTGCCATTTTACTAACGGTACCCGCTAGTAAGGCGAAAACGAAAAATGGCGCTGCTTGCATAATGAGATCTACCATTTTCAGCAAAACCTCCATCAATCCATCCACTACTTTTTTAACCGGCTCTCCTCTCTCTTCAGGGATAAAAATAAGGGCAATTCCAAAAAACAAGGCAAAGAAAATAACCTGCAGCATGCTGCCATTATTACCAAGGGCGGAGAAAATATTGGAAGGGACTAATTTCACGAAGAAATCGAGGGGGCCGGCGCTTTTCGCGTCTTCCGCAATTTGCATTTTCTCCAAAACATCGGTCTCGGCCACTGCTGTTTGAGAACTAATTTTGGCTCTCTCTACAGCATCCGCATAAGTGGGATCTAAAAGAAAGCTTTTACCATCTTTAGGTGTGATATTATTATCGGCAGCCCAAAGCTCATATGTGATACGATTATCGATGCGTGTTTCCTCATCAATTAGTTTTCCGGGAGCGATAAGGTTTACTAAGACTAGACCAAGGGCAATGGCCAAAAAAGTGGTAAGGAAATAAAAAGCCAAGGTTTTAATTCCTAAACGACCTAAATTGGAGGGATCACCGAGGCCCGCTACGCCACTGATAATGCTAAAAAGAACTAAAGGAACGGCGATAAGCTTAAGCAGGTTTATAAAAATCTCTCCGAAAGGGGCAATCCAGTTTAGGGTAAAAGTGGACCATGACATGTGAGAACTTATTAAAGCCCAAATAAGGCCTAAAACTAACCCAATTAAAATCTTCCAATGGAGAGCTATCTTCATTTAACTTAAATTTTGTTTGTTTTCGAAAGGAGGAAAAAATCAGCCAAAACTAATGCCGACATTGCTTCTACAATAGGCACAGCGCGTGGTACAACACAAGGATCATGACGGCCTTTACCTTTAATAGTTACCGTTTCTCCAGTATCATTTAGTCCTCGTTGATCTTGCATTATGGTTGCCACAGGTTTAAAGGCTACCCGAAAGTAAAGGTCTTCGCCGTTCGAGATGCCTCCCAAAATGCCGCCAGCATTATTCGATAAAATATTGCCAGCATCGTCGTAGGTGTCATTATGCTGAGATCCTCGCATACGTGTCCCGCTAAAACCAGAACCGTATTCAAATCCTTTCACAGCATTAATGCTTAACATCGCCTGTCCCAAACGAGCGTGCAATTTATCGAAGACTGGCTCTCCCCAACCAGCGGGGACGCCGCTTATTCGACAAGAAATAATCCCTCCTAAACTATCACCTTCCTTACGAGCGGCCAATATTGCTTCTTCGAAACGTTGGGCGCTAGAAGGATCCGGACAGCGGGTAATTGAATCATCAATTTTGGATAGATCAAGCGCTAAGTAACTTTTGTTTATGTCCTCATGCCCTACTGCCGAAACATATGCTTTAATATCTACCTGCGGGATAAGTTGAGCGGCTATAGCGCCAGCAGCAACTCTTACGGCAGTTTCACGAGCGGAAGACCTGCCACCACCGAGGAAATCGCGGTGACCGTATTTTTGTTGATAAACCTGATCCGCGTGACCAGGGCGGAAATTATGTTCTAGGTGAGAATAGTCTTTGCCTTTTGCATCTTCATTCGCAATAATAAAGGCTAAGGGAGTACCCGTAGTCTTATCAGCAAATAAGCCCGAAAGAATCTTAACCTCATCTCTTTCTTTTCTTTGTGTAGAAATTCGCGACTGCCCGGGTCGGCGACGAGCCATTGCTTCAGAAATAACCGCATGATCGATTGTTAAACCAGCTGGTATTCCTTCGAGGACACCACCAATAGCTTCGCCGTGAGATTCGCCAAAAGTGCTTAATTTAAGTAAGGTTCCAAAGCTGTTTCCCGCCATATCACAAAGAAAGCAAATCCTTTCCTTAAAAGTGATTGATATGACTCGATATCCTTAAAAAATCTGCAAATCTGCAATCGAAATAAAATTCGGTGTCAGTGTCTTTGGAATTGATTGAATTTAAGTAGAGTCTTCTCAAAATTAAAGACCTGAGCCCAATTCTAAACTTGACTTAAAAACTCGAAATTTGAATTGTACTCAGGTGAAAAATTAGGGCTATTTATTCTTCATAATTCTCCCTGCGTTTTTGAAAGGATTTACGCGCTCCATAAGCAGCTCCAGCAGCAGCTAGAATTACAATACCTGGCAGCGGGGCTCTGTTTTCTGAATCTGGAGGAGCGGGTTGCGCAGCGAGAAAAGATGAACTAAAGACCACGAAGACAAGAATTAAAAAATGTTTGAGATTTAGCATGACTAATGGTTTTAGGTTTAGGGTTTAGGGTTTAGGGTTTAGGGTTTAGGGTTTAGGGTTTAGCGAAGGAAAATTTTGAAGGATTGTGTTGCGCCTGAACTGGATTTAAGTGACAAAAGGAAAATACCGGCAGGATGATCCGCTAGAGTAAGTTCGTAATTACTTTGCCCTGGCTCTAAGGTCCAGCTTTGCATGATCTGAGAGTTTAAGCTACTTAACTGCAATTTATTATAGCTTTCGCTTAGAGTCGATAGGTCAATTTCAAGGTTACCATTTTGATTTTGATAGGCTTGAAAAGAAGAGTGCATATCTACTCTATGATCAACTCCTAGATCTTTAGTGCTTTTCAATTTTAGATAAAAGCGAGCTGTATCACTACCTACATGATTAATCACAAAAGAATAAGCTTGGCTTTTTAAATCTCTTTCGAAAGCAGTTAGACTATCAATTAAAATTATGGATAAATCATTGTTTTCGAAACCGATTGAATCGAGCAGAATACTATAATTGCCTAGGTGCCAAGCATCAACTCCTAAGGGTATTATCAACTCTGCACTTTGGCTGCCATTTAAGGTTTGGATGCTAAGCTGTTTTTGGTCGGCAATGCTATAAAAAGATTGATTTTGATTGGCCTTATAAATCGGAGCATCTACCTTTTCCTCATATTGCTGACTAGCAGCGGAATCTAGTGCAATCAAGCACAAACTTTCCGCCTTATTCGAACGCAAGCGTAGCGGTACTTTTTGATGCTGAGAATTAAACTTGTAAAAGGGCGTATTTGCATTAGCTGGAGAAACACGCATACTATTTTTAAAAACAAAACTATGCTGGCTATTTAAGGCAATACTTTGGGAAGCGCGAATAATAAAACCCTGCATAGCGGGAATAATATTGGTTGGCGCTGCTTTTTTACTATTTCCCACACTCACCGCACCTTGATTATTCCAAACTGCGAAGGCTGAATTACCTTTATCATTGGGACTAGCATCCCAATACCAAATAGAGCTATGAATATTAGGATTTTCCGCCAGAAATGAATTAAAGTCAATGGCAGATGGATAAGGGTTTCCTAGGAAAATATATTCGCCAGGCTTAAGGCTATCTATTTGCACTGTAACAGGTCCATTATTTAATGTGCGCCCCTGAAAAACTACGGAATCACTGAAATTTCTTAATTGCAGATTTAAAGGCAAATTTGGAGTTAAAGCGTAGGCTCTAGCTACTTTCATCTTTCCGTTAATTTGGCTTTTATAACCTGGATTTAAACCACCCGCTTGATAGTAATAGCGATCAAGTGGATTTGTATTAGCAAAGCTGTTCTCGATAAAAGCATCTGCCAAAGGCGATGACCAAAATTTGAATCGGTCAGTAGCAGTTGCCTGATACGATCGCTTAATCTTATAGATTCCCCCTCCAGAATTAGGATTGCTTGAACTTGTATCTTTCTGAAGGATACTTGCCGCATTTGCAAGGGTGATTTCACCATCATTTACAATACTATCCTCTATAAATAAGGTAGCACCATTAATCACCTCCAATTTAGCTTGGCTTAATACTTGGAGATAAGAACAGTTTAGATCAGAATTTAGGGTAGCAAAGCCAGACTGAACTACTACACTATTTTGAGCGGTGCTAAGGCCTTGCGGATTTTGAGGCAACCAAACAGTGCCATTAAAGGTAAAATCTCCCGTAGGAAGTCCCGATTGATGCTCACCTAAACGAGCACTCGTTCCAATAGCGGCGCTATCTACAATAGTATTAGACACTTCCACCCACTCTCCGCTGCCATCTAAAACAGCCATATTTCGCTGAGGCTGAAGAACCCAAGGTTTACGAAAAAAAGAAGTGTTTTCTCCCCAATAACCAATACTATAAATGCAATCTATGCGATTTTCCCAATCTGGTGAATCAGAACAAATTGCCAAAGCATCATCGCCATTAAAAGCGAGCGCGCCCCCTGAGGTTCCACTAGCATATAAGGGGTATGAAGCACTAGAATGCTGCATCAAAATAGAAGCACCCGCAGCTAATATTCCACTTAATTGATTACTTGAACTAGCACTGGCTATGGGCTGTGAAGTATTAGACCATCGAGCTAAATAAAAGTTTCCGAGGTTAACAGCAGTATCGCCAACATTGCTAATTTCAATCCACTTATCATTGGACTGCCCCTCATAATATTGAGAAATAATTAAACTAGGACTATTTGCTAAAAGGAAATCAAAACTCTCACCGATGCTCCATTTCGTACCTTTTCGGGTAAAGACTTTAGCATAATATTTTTGCCCGATACTAAGGTCGGTAATAGCTACCGAGTTGAATAGGCCACTGTAGACCGCTCGGGCGCCTGATGCCAAAGTTGCATTGATTGAATCAATAAAAGAATTAGAGTTTACATTAAACTGCCCGTAAATGGTATCATTAAAAGCAATGTTATGGATGAGCACAAGCACCTCATCCACACAGGAAGGGGTGGTCCAATTTAAATTTAAAGTTGTGCCCTGTAATTGGTAATTCAACGATTCAACATTTTGTGCTAAAAGCTCTTTTATCGCTATTGCTGCACTAGCTGAAGCATCACCTGAAGTCTCAACAGATCTGTCAAACTTAAAATATGAACTGTCTAGCTTTGAAATTCTTAAGCTATTGCCGACCTGTGCCGAGCAGTTCAAATCGATACTAATGAAAAAATGTTCGAGTTTGTTTTTTTGAAGAGCTTTATTAATACCTAAAAACTCTATACTACCGCTACTATCAATATAATTGCAAACACTTAATAACTGATCATTTGCTGGGTTGAAAGTATTATCAGTTGAATGCCAAAATTTAAAGATTGATACATCAGAAGGCTGGAAGTTTCCTTGTAAAAGGGCGTTTAAACTTACTAAGGAACAGGTCTTATGCCGGCTATTGATTTGAAAAGCATGCATAAGGTGATTGCTGCTATCCTGAGCTAAACTGTCTATTCGTGTTGCAAAATTGAAGTCGCTAAAAAGTACTTGCGGCTTGAGCGCAACAATTTGATGGAGAAATGAATTCTGAAGGGAGTCGATAGACTGGGCTAGACTGAGGGTAATTAGAGGCGCATCTACTCGAAAAGTGTGATTAACATTGGCATTGCTATCAATTGCGGCAAATAGCTTTAAAATAAGAGTATCATTAGCGGAAAGGCTAATATTCAAATTTCTAAATATCAATGTATCATTCAGCAAACTATCTTTAGGTAAAGTAGCGAGAACACTAGAGTTTCCTGCTAAACCAGTGGTTATTGATCTTAATTGAAAAGATTGAAAATCGCTGGCAATCATGCTTCCGTTAAAAGGAAATGCCATATCTAAAAGAAGGCTACTGCCGTTCTTGGCTACTAATTGGAAATCTTTAAGAAGGTGGAGACTATCTCCTTGCTGAGCAGTAGTATCTAAACTATTACTAAAATCCTTTAGAATAAGTTTTGCGGATGAGCTCGAAGCGATGCTAAAGGGACTATTTGAAATTGGTAAGATGGCTGTGCCATTTGAAACTTCTTCATGCCAATTGCTAGGATTTTGAATTAAGCCCGCATAATTACTAAAGCTAGACTCACCCATTCGAGGGCCATTATAATAGCCTCCGTCGGGACTGCTGGATTGATTAAATTGGATATAGGCCTGGTTTTGAACCAAATTTGTAGCCGCGATATCCCCAGCCACATTAGATGAATTTTCAATTACACATAGCCACTGGCTTACCACATTTTCATTAGGTCCTAAATAAGCTATTAAGGCATCGCCACTACCAGAGAGATTAAAGTTTCCGCTTATATTTTGAATGCTTCCTAGGTTAGAACTAAGACTAGCACTTGAGCTAGCATTGCTAATAATTACTATGCTTCCTGCGGCAGTAATGCCTGAATTGGTCCAAGCTAGAATACCTTCACCGCTATTCAGGCTAGTATCGTTTAAAACTTCATTATCCGAAAAATAGATGGTAGTGTTAGCGCTGATATTACTTAGGGACACAAAGGCAAAATCATCATTCCCATCGGCATTAAAAGCAACAAAGGAAATTTGTGGACTAGTACTTTGACCACTCAAAGTAGAAAAGGTAAAAAACAGTAAAAAGCAGTAGTTTAAGACTCTATTAATCATAAGCTTAGGTTTTAAATGGTTGCGAAATACTAAAAAAGTCTTGTTTCCAAGTACTTTTCTTAGTCCAACAAAAGTCTGCAATAAAACCTATTAGCTAATAGAGGTAAGCAATTAGAAAAAATTTAAATAAATGATTAACAATCTATAATAGAAGTAGATGAAAACAAAAAGACCCGCTTGTGGCGGGTCTTTCCTGGATAACCAATAGACTCATTTGCTGCTATGCGAAAAGTCGTCTATGGTGTTTTAAAATATTTTATTCTATTTATATTACGCCTTAGAGTATTAATTGGTTTGGTCTAATCTAATTTTTTTTTAATTAAATTTATTGGGACTGATGCCGTACTCTCTTTTAAAGGCCTTTGAAAAAGTGGGGAGGTCATTATACCCTATTAATCCGGCAATTTCCTTAAGGCTATTTTCTTTACTTCTTATTAGCTCAATTGCTTTTTCCAAGCGCCAAAGACTTAATTGCTTGGTTGGAGAAATACCCATCGCTAGTTTGTACTGCCTTTGAAAGTGAAAATGTGAATAGCCCGCTAAATCGGCTAATGATTCTAAACTTAAGTTTTCGGGTAAATTTAAATGCATAAACTCATTTACCGTCGCAATCTTCTGCAAAAGCTCTTGTTTTGAAGTTCTACTATGATCCTTGAGCCTTTCTAATGCCCAAAATAATTCGCTTGAGATACTTTGAAATAAGCCATTTAATAATTGAATGAGAAGAATATGTTGATTTTCCCATCCTATAGGCTGTTCTGACTCTAATAAAGTAGTTAAGCGTAAGGTAAATATTTCAGCTAAATCGGAATCTTGTTTGAGTAATAGCTCGGGCCATTCATTAATACTTTGCGGGAGGGAGGACTTTCGTTTTTTGGCCAGTCTTTCATTAACAAAACACTCTATTTTTTTAGCGGGAATTTTAAGTAATAAAAAAGCAGAGGTATCACACTTATTTGAATCTACGCAGGTGTTAGACAGTAGAATTTGACCTTGCTTAATCCCCACTGGCTTGCCTTGACGCCAATATGATTTTTGATCTTTCTTAAACACTAGTAAAAACAAATCTGCCTTTACTTGATAGCGCTTGCTCTGCTCCATCTCGTTTAATTTTATCTGCTTTGATAAACCAAAACTCTCGGAGTTAAAACTATAACCTGCCCTAAATACTTCCATTTAACAGAGTTGATTTGAGCAGCAGCTCTTAGCGGTTAATCGGTGATGTGCGAATTTTACCAATCCCACGCTCGAAATGTGTTAAAATTTTCAGTTTAACCTGTTTTTAACGAAAGAAGCGCGATATGTTAAAAAAAAAGCCGCTCCTAATGGGAGCGGCTTTTTTAACTATATGTAAATCTAACTTACAAGTGAATCACTTCATCATAAGCCGCTGCGGCAGCCTCCATTACCGCTTCACTCATCGTTGGGTGAGGATGCACGGATTTAATAATTTCCATACCGGTAGTTTCTAACTTTCGGGCAACTACAATCTCAGCAATCATTTCTGTAACATTAGCACCAATCATGTGGCAACCTAAAAACTCACCATATTTTGCATCGAAAATTACCTTTACGAAACCATCTTTATGACCTGCGGCGCTAGCTTTTCCACTAGCTGAGAAAGGGAATTTACCGACCTTAATCTCATAACCCGCTTCTTTGGCTGCTTTCTCTGTCATTCCTACGGAAGCAATTTCTGGAGAAGCATAAGTACAACCTGGGATATTACCATAATTAAGCGGTTCAGGATGATGACCAGCTATTTTCTCTACACAAATAATACCTTCTGCAGAAGCAACATGTGCTAAAGCTTGGCCAGGAACGCAGTCGCCAATAGCAAAGTATCCTTCGACACTAGTTTTGTAGAAATCATCAACGACAATTTTGCCTTTTTCGGTTTTAATACCTACCTGCTCCAAGCCAATATTTTCTATATTAGCCTGTACGCCTACTGCCGATAATACGATATCAGCTTCTAAAACCTGCTCTCCTTTCGGCGTTTTCACAGTAACTTTACAACCGTCACCACTGGTATCTACTTTAGTAACTTCACTAGAAGTCATAATTTTAATACCCGTTTTTTTGAAGCTACGCTCCAATTGTTTTGAAACTTCTTCGTCTTCCACAGGAACGATATTAGGAAGGTATTCTACTACCGTTACTTCTGTGCCCATGGCATTGTAGAAATAGGCAAACTCAACGCCGATAGCGCCGGAACCTACTACTACTAATTTCTTTGGCTGCTCTGGAAGCACCATAGCTTGACGGTAACCAATAATTTTTTTGCCATCTTGTTTCAAGTTAGGAAGCTCACGGCTGCGTGCACCCGTTGCAATAACAATACTTTTAGCAGAGATTTGGCTCACTTTTCCGTTGGCGTCGGTAACTTCCAGTTTTTTACCCGGTAATAATTTACCGTCGCCCATTATTACCTCAATCTTGTTCTTTTTCATTAAAAAGCCGATCCCATTGCTCATTCCTTGGGCAACGTTTCTACTGCGTTTTACTACCGCTCCAAAGTCTTTATCGGCATTTTCAACCTTTAATCCATAATCTTCAGCATGCTTGATGTATTCAAAAACATTAGCACTTTTTAGAAGAGCCTTGGTAGGAATACATCCCCAGTTTAAGCAAATACCGCCTAAACTCTCTCTTTCTACAATCGCTGTTTTTAATCCTAATTGTGATGCTCTGATAGCGGTTACATATCCTCCGGGACCACTACCTAAAACGACTACATCAAATTCCATATGCTCTTTGTATTTATAGATTCTCTATTTCGAAGGCGCAAATTTAGTAGAAACCTTAGTCAGATTCTAAATTAAAGCCCCAGATTTTAAATAAAAGGGAAAGTCTGGGCTATAAAGACCATCAAACAGGGATAAAAGTTAGAAGGTCAAAAGGCAGATTTCTAAGCCTTAGAAAACCATCATAGCCTTGTTTGCCTCGTTGCGAATTCCCGACTTCCCTCAAGTTCCCTTAGGCGGTGGTAGATAATTGATCCTCAAAACTAGTTTATGAAGTACATTGACTAAATCTTTCCCTTGAAATCCCTTCCCCTACTCTTTCAGCCTTTATATTTGAACCACTAAACCAAAAAAAGATATGGAAGAAAAAGAACAATTTAATGGCTTATTATTGGGGCAATTGGCTAAAATCAAGCGTTGGACTAAATTCTTATCAGTACTAAGTTATATTCCTACCGTACTAATGGTGGTAATTGGTGTAGTAATGGGAGTATTCGGAACCAACCTTTCTTCCTTGGGTGATGCCTATTCGGCAGTGCCAGGACCATTATTTGCGCTAATTTATTTGGCAGGCGCAGCCTTGTATTATTTCAGTGCGAGGTACCTTAATGATATGTCTAAATCAGCCGACATGGCTGCCTATACTTCCGAAACTAATCATATTGAAAGTCTAATTGCCGCAACTGCTAAACTTTTTTCCTTTTGGGGAATAGTTACCGCGATTGCTCTTGCCTTATACTTCTTAATAATTATTCTCGCTATTGTTATTGGAATTTCTGGCCTTGGCTAAGAGTGTGAAATATTAAGGAATTAAAGCTATTGCCGAAATTTCTACATTCACGTCTTTAGGAAGACGCGCTACTTCAACCGTTTCGCGTGCGGGTGCCGCGTCTTCATTAAAATAACTACCGTAAACTGAATTGATTTCTGCGAATTGATTCATGTCTTTAATAAATATGCTGCACTTTATTACCGCGGAAAAATCCGTTCCCGCTGCGGTAAGTACGGCCGCTAAGTTTTTCATTACTAAATTTGTTTCGCTTTTAATATCATCGGTTTCTAATAAGCCCGTTTGTGGGTTAATTGCGATTTGACCGGAGGTGAAAAGCATATTTCCAGCTACAACAGCCTGAGAGTAAGGGCCAATTGGTGCTGGCGCCTGATTTGTATTGATAATTTTTTTCATCACATTTGTTTTGGAGCTCGAAGGTATGAAGCTTTTACTAGTTGACAATTACGATTCTTTTACCTTTAATCTAGCGCATTATTTAGAAGAACTCGGAGCCGATATTGATGTTATCCGCAATGACCAGGTGCAAATGCATGCACTTGAGGATTATAGTCATATCATTATTTCACCTGGACCGGGATTGCCAAAAGATGCGGCTTGCATTTTAGACCTAATCGCGCAAAATTACCAGCATAAATCAATTCTGGGCATCTGCCTGGGAGCGCAGGCTATTGCTGAAGTTTTTGAAGGGGAACTTTACAACCAGAATGAAGTAGCACATGGCATTCAGAGAGAGTTGGAACAATGCCAAGAGGGCTGGTTATTGAAAGGCATTCCTCGTAAATTTAAAGCAGGATTATATCATAGCTGGGCCATTAAACCGCAAGCTAAAATGGAAGCGGAATTTAGCCTCTTGGCTTATCGCGATAAGCAGGTATTAATGGCTTTTGAACACCATAAATATCCCTTGGCTGGAGTACAATTTCATCCCGAAAGCATTATGACTGAAGGTGGAAAGTTGATGCTTAAAAACTGGCTAGAGCGCTAATTTTTATTGCTGCAATACGGTAAATTTTCGCTGATAATTATGGCCCTTTTCGTCCTCGAGCCACAGCTTGTATTCGCCAGGCACCAAATTTAGTGCCTTGGTGTGCATATCTTTCGTTTCACCTAAAAACTCACCGTTCAAGTGCCAAAATAAACGAGAATTCGCATCGCGTAAAACTGCCTCAACAATCAATTCGCTTTTTTCGCCAGCTAACTTTTTGGGAATAAAAATTTTCTCACCTTCCATCGGGAACAGAACATCTAGGTAGTTTTCTCCCGAAAAATCATCTGCACAAGCGGGCGATAAAGGTGGTAATTGGCGATATGTAGGATGCTGCTGAGCGTAGTAATAGCTTTCGATTACTGGTAATTGGAAAAAGCTCTCCGCCTTGATAGTTATGTTGCCGCTGCAATTGTAATTGTAGCGAAATTTCCCACTTTCATCGGTATAATATTGCTGGTGGTATTGGCAGGGTTTTAAGGCTTTCGCCTGAAAGGGTATCCATGTCGTATCGCGCTCCGAACAAATAGAAGAAGCTAATTGTCCTGATTGGGAGCATACAATTTCTTCACTAAGTTGATCATAAGGGGTTTCAAACCACGGTCTTTGATCAACGATAGCATTAAGAAAATTGAAAAGGATGGGACCTGCTGCCTCTGCTCCTACTAAACCTGGTCGCCCTTCTCCACTGGCATTTCCTACCCAAACTACACAGGTGTACTGCGGACAAATACCCACTGCCCAAGCATCTCTAAATCCGAAGCTGGTGCCTGTTTTCCAAGCAATGGGAGAACGACCAAAATATTGCCAACCTTGCTCTGAGCCCGGGCGATTTAGTTTTTGCATTACCGCTAAGCTTTGCCAAATAGCAGCCTTGGTATAAGGACTATTTATCGTAACCGAATCCTTAGTATAATAATGAATCTGCCTTAGAGCCGCTCTATTACTAAGCTTTTGCGCCCAGGCAGAATAAGCCATGGCCAAATCCCAGGCCTTCACCTCTGCGCCACCTAAAATTAGCGACAAACCGTAGTGGTCGGCTTTATTATGAAGCGAACTAAAACCCGTTTTGCGTAATAAATTGGTAAAACGATCTACCCCAAATTCCCGCAGCTCCACAACAGCAGGAATATTTAGCGAAAGTGCTAATGCTTCATCGGCCTTTACCATACCCCTAAATTTGCCATCGTAATTTTTAGGATGGAAGCCTTCGAAATGCATCGGAATATCAGGAATGATTTCTTGGGGTAACCACTGTCCGCTTTGCATACCCGCCGCATATAAAAAGGGTTTAAGAATACTACCCGAGCTCCTCTCCGTTTGCAACATATCGTTATAATGCCCTGGTCCATCACTACCGTTTCCCACATAAGCGAGAACCTCGGCGTTGTCATTGTCAATTAGAAGAAGCGCAGCATTGTTTATACGATTAAGCTTCAATTTAGCTAAGGCAGCATCAATTTGCTTAATGGCTTCCTCTTGTAAGCTTAAACTTAAGGTGCTTGGTTTTTGGGAAAGGACTCCATCCGCGATTTGCTGTTCTAAAAGATGAGGTGCCAAGTTTGGAATTGCTTGTGGTTTATCCGGTAAAGCTTCTAAAAGTGCCAGCTGATAATCGTTCTCGCTTAGATAATTTTCTATGCGTAATTCGGCCAATAGCTGGTTGCGCTTATGCAGAAGCGTAGCTCTATTTTTTCCGGGATTAATTAAACCAGGAGCATTGGGTAAAACCGCTAAAGTGGCCGATTCTGACCAGGAAAGCTCATTAGCGGATCGGCCGAAATAACGCCACGAAGCCGCCTCTATCCCGACCACGTTTCCCCCGAAAGGGGCATTTGCGAGATAAAAGGCTAAAATTTCTTCTTTGCTATAACGCCACTCCAAGCGAGTTGCTAAAATGATTTCCCATAGCTTTTCGCTAATCGTGCGTGCCGGGTTATCGCGCGCTAAGCGAATGGTTTGCATACTGATGGTACTGCCGCCACTAAGTACTTTCCCGCTCTTAATATTCCAATAAGCCGCGCGCAATAAGGACCAAGGATTAAAGCCCCAATGGTAGGGAAAGTAGCGATCTTCTTGTAGCAAAATGCTGGTTTTCATTTTTGTTGAAACCTCGGCTTTGGGAGGAAAGCGCCACTGCTCATCGGCGGGCAAGCGGGCCGATAATAAAGCGCCATTACGATCGAAAAGCACCGCGGCGTAAGGCTTATCAAAAAGCGGCGCAGGCAAAAGGAAATAATAAATTAGCCCGATTACCAATAGCGGCAGTAGCAGCCATTTACGCTTTTTCAATTTTAAAATTATGGCCTTACTTCTACCCATCTAGCCGCCGAGCGTGCCGTAATTTCTGGATGATACATATCTTCTACTTCAAAGGCGGGCAAGAAATATTTACCGGCGTAAGTTGCATTTAAGCGCAATTTAAAACTCTGTTTGTTAGAGTTTTGCAAACTAAAGAAGGTATAAATTCGATCATCACGAATATCGCGGTAGTCGAAATTTACCGGTCCTGAAAATCCATCGCGACTATTAGTTAAGACTTGCCAACCCGCTGGAATAAATTGTTTTAGAGCTAAATCTTGATAAGCATTAATACTGCCTGTTTTACTTACAATTACCTCCATCTCAAAATCACTTCCTTGCTTTATTTCCGTTGGACTAATTAAAGTCCCGTTAATATCGCGGAAAACAATTTCCATATCCACTCCTTTGTTATACGCAGCTTGCGAAGTGCCTAAACTAGAGCCTTGTTGGTTTAAGCTAAAAAACAAGGGTTTATTTCCCTTATTGCTCAGTTTAAGAGCAGAGGCCTTATCGCGTCCCGACTCTAAATCGTAACGGATAAAGCTGTAATTCGAATGGAAATCCTTAGTAAGATTTGCTTTCTGAACCGACCAATCTAAAAAGGTATCTTTTTTTAAATCGTCGCCGAAAACCTGCAAAAGCGAGAGCATGGCAAAGGAAAGACTATGGGTATTGCCATAATTGTCTTTATTCATCATTTTAGCGACAATTCTACCCTGTTGCAAAGCCGCCGTTTTATTATTGAGAAGATGTAAGCATAAAAGCTTGATGGACTCATCCCTTAAACTGTTCCCGAAATAGCGATAATCAGTGGAGCTGTAGCTAAGATTTTCGGCCTGTTGATAGATTATTTCGGCCGTTTGCTTTTGGCCAATCACCGCATAAGCGGTAGCTAACTGATACAAGGCTTGAGGGGAAATCGCCAATTCCTTCAGTCGGTTCATGGCACCAATCTCAGGCTCATTGCTAAGGCAAAGCGTTAACAGTCGGTAAGACTGTTCCATATCGTTAGAAATTAGACGCGGGGAAGAGCGGTAAGTTGGCGCCCAAGAACGCGCTCTCGATTTTTGATAAGCCAACCAGCGTTTAAACATCGTGGGAGGCAATTCAAAACCTGCTTTCTTTGCCTCAATCAAAAAGTGTCCTACATAAGAAGTAACGTAGGAATTATAGTTATGGGAGCTCGAGTTAGGCCAATAACGAATCTCACCTGAAGCCATTTGTCGCTCATAAAGGCGCTGCAAAGCAATGGTCGTATTTTGTTTCCTATTTTTCACTTGAGCCTCCGAAAGCTCCATTACCTTCGGTAGAAATAAAGCAGGGAAAACAGAAGAGGTTATTTGCTCTGAACAACCATAAGGATAGGAACTCAGATAATGTAAATGCTTTTCAATATTTAAAGTCGGAACGCTGGATGCCTCGATATTTAGGAAATTAGTTCCTTCAATTCCAAAGGGTTGATAATTAATAACTGTATCCTTATTCGCAGCCAGCACAAATTGAAAATTACGCGTTTCGGGTAAATTAGGAATACGCACTTTTAACTCCGTTTCATCGTAGGAGGATTCGCCAGTAGCACTAACTTGAGATTTTAACTTTACCACCCCTCTTTCAGAAAGCACTCTCAACTTAAAGTAAACAATCTCCTCACCGGGCTCAGAAAAATTCAATTGCTTAGAACTTGAGCCTAGAATTTCTACCGGACCCGTTTTCTGCAAATCAACCTTCACCGATTTAATTTTTGGATCGCTTACAAAAACGCTAACAGGCATGGTGATTTCATCTTCAGGACTAAGAATGCGAGGTAGGGTATTTAAAACCATTAGGGGTTTGGTAACCTTTAGCGCCTTCTCTGCATTTCCATAAGATAAGTTCGTATTGGCAGCTACCACCATTATCTTAACTGAGCCAATATAATTGGGAAGTTTAATTTCGTGCTTCTTGCTTTTACCGGCAGCCAATTTAAAGGGACCGAGAAAGCGTACCATCGGTTTAAAGCGATTCTGATTCGAGTTTTCAGCATTTTTAAGGGCCTCATCACCACCAATTCCCATTACTTTTTGCAAGGCGCCGCTATAGGCTCCTAAAACAGATTCATACATATCCCAAGTACTGACACCATGCCCTTCTTTACCATAAAAATAAGGGAAAGGTTGCGGAGTTTTAAAAGCAGTGAGATTCAATAAACCTTCATCAACAATTGCCAAAGTGTATTCCATAGGCTGACCATTCTCTTCACTTATTTCTACCCATTCTTCCGTTTCCGGACGCCAATCATCACTGTGCTTAATAATGGGTTTTAATTCCTTTTCAGGATTTTTAATGCCTAGGGCAGCAATACCATAAAGCCGCATCGGGCGGTCGTTGGTTTTTTGCGCATGCGGTTGAATTAGATTGGCTTGCACATAAATATTAGGCGCCATCTCTTCGCTTACCTTAAAAGAGAAGTTCTTTTTCTCTTCCTCTGAATTGAGCCATAGTTTACGAATAATCTTATGGCTATTTTCAATGCTTACAAGGATTCTGGCACCAGGACTTTCGGGAAATTTAATTTTCACTTCTTCGCCAATGACATACTCTTCCTTGTTGGCTGAGAAATTGAGAATATTAGAAGAAGCCAATTCTGGACGTTCACCCTTTCTGCCAGCAGGCCAATTAAACCACATAAAGGTACTGCTACAATGCCCACTTTCTGAATCACAAACTCGCACTAAAAAGCGTCCCCAATTGGGATAATCAATCTTAAATTGGTGTTTCGCCACCCCATTAAAACTATTTAATTTGGCACTACTGTAGAGATAGGTCGCTTCATTATCAACGTATCTGCCCAAGTTCTCTCCGCGAGAGGAATACCACCAATGCCAGTCTACCCGATAAATTTTAATTTCTAGCCCATCCCGCGAAAGCGGCTTACCTTTACAATCAACTGTTTTAATTTCCAGCTCATAATTTCGATCCGTTTCTAAGAAACCGCCATTCTGGGCTTCAGGGGTCTTTATACCCACCAAAGTTGAAAAAGGAGAAATCGTTTGTTGGAAAAATTCGGTACTAAAATCACCGCCGCCTTCAAAAGCCTTGGCTTCCACTTTCATGGAAATTAAGGCTGGGGCCGCTTTAAAATCACCCAGCTCTAGCACTAAACTTCGAGCACCCGCACTATTCATTTCGCCATCATAAATACGCTTATTCTCCGAATAAAAATTGCGAGTGCGATCGCTAAATTCAAAGCCTTTGAACTGAGGAAAAGGATTGTTTAAGCTGTAAAATTTAGCATCTAGTGTAAGCTTAGAGTTTTTGGCGGCAATACCCGTTAACCAATTAATTTGCGATTCTATTAATAGGTTTCCATCATCTGAGAACTGGGTCTCTTCACTAAAATCGAGGTTTATCTTTAAGCGGTTGGGCTTTATGGTTTCCACCAAGATGCCTTTACTAAAGCTGCGATCTCCGATGCGAATGGTCGCGGTATAACTACCGGTAATGGCCGAAGCCCTTGTTTGCGATTGAAAAGTATAAATGCTCTTATCGGCCACCTTTGCAACTTGCCTATCGATCAGTTTATTTTGCGGATCAATAAGGCTAAATTCGATCGGATGGCCACTGGCAATTGACTTTTCCTTATCCTGCAAAATAAAGGCTAAATGCAGACTATCACCGGGTCTACGCACGCCTCGTTCCAAATAAATAAAACCTTTTAGGCCCTTCTCAATAGATTCACCGCCAATGTCGAAATTGCTCATAGCAAGCGCTTCGCCAGGCATTAATTTCAAATAGGTTTTACTGTTTTCATGAGATGCCACTGCCACAAAAGCCGATTCCTTAGAAGAGATGCGAGCGAATCCCTGATCGTCGCTTTGTGCGCTTGCCAGCAATCTTCCTTGAAAATTATAAAGTTCCACCACCGCATTACTTACCGACTTAGTACTTACTAAATCACTGATGGTAAAATCCCAATCATCATTTTCTCCCTTTTTAGCAATAAGGCCGAGCTTAGTTACCCAAATATTGCGACTGAGGAAATTTTCGGCATTATAGTAGGAAATGTGGCAAGGATCCTCTCTTTTTTGCCAATTATAGCCGGGTGGGTAGCTAAAGCTATAGTCGGATGTATTATAGATTTCGGAAGAGTTTGCACCGTAATAATAATCATCGTAGTAATCGTCGTAGTAATAATCATCGTAATAATCCTCCTCTTCATTTTCCAATTCCGTCTCAGCTTGACTAGGGCAATTGTATAAACTATACTCTTTTTTAAAACTAAGCATCGCACGGTAAACCGCTCCTTCTTCGGGTTTAAAGTAATCTGACAAATCAATCGCAAAATGCTGCCAATCGTTAGCGCCTTCTTTTCCTAAGTCAATTTTGGTCTCTAAAACCTTTTCTCCCACACGGTACAATTGATAATCGCCATCGTAATTATTAACCTGCAAAAAGTTTATAATATTATTTTCATAGACTTTGATGAGCCTTAAATCAACCGCGTTCAGATTTATGGCTTTAAAGCTTAAATTCAAATTATCGTTTAGAGGCATAATATTGCCATTTTCTAAAAATACTATTGTCGGTTTTTCATTTGAAATTTTAAAACTTATTTCTTGGTTAAACTTTGATTTAAAACCGAGAATATTCTCAATACCAGGCGTTATCTTCAATTTTTGCTCGCCCGGTAGATTTTCTGGCAGGTAAACCATGATGCTTGAGTTATCTACTTCAAGTTTTAAATCACCTTGACCAACGATACTAATAATTCCCTTTAAATCTTGATCTTTTCGCAAGGGATCGGAGAAGTTTAACTTCAGTTGCGAGCTATTTTCACCTTCAATGGTGTAGGATATATATTTAAAATCGTTGAGTGAGGGCAGCTCAATTTTTTGATTTTTCAAACCATGGGCTAGCGCATGATCCTCATCAAAATTAACTGTTAAAATAGAAGCCTCCTCTTTACGAATCAAGCTATCGACTGAATAAATATAATTACCTCCAAAGTCTTGCGACCAGCGTCCGTCTAATTTTTTCTCATCCTTTGAGACACGCAACAATTGATTAAAATCCTGTAATTCGCAATAGTCTGCTGCCTCGAAGTTTAAGGTTAAGCGATAGTATTGCATTTGTCCTTCTGGCATTGCTTCCAGGTTATAATTTTGAAAAGCTAAACCTTGCTTAATAGTTTTAAAGCCAAAAGAGAATTTTGCAAGAGAATCGGGAACATCAAATATTTTATTTAAAGCCAGTTCTGCTGTGTAAACTTGATCGGAATTTAAAAGCGACTTGGGGCTAAACTCTAAATGCCTTTTATCTCTTAAAATTAAATCCCCTTCTATATTTGGGGAGAATTCTAGTAAATCAGAACTAAGCAATTCCCCTACCTTTAATTCTGAAATATCTTTGTTAAAATAAATATTAACAGTAGATTTTTTAGATATTAAACCTGCGGTATAAGATCCAATATAAGGGCTGAATTTCTTATCGAATGTAGGTACATCCTCATCTGCCGAAGAGCAAGAAACAACAAAATAGAACGATACAAGTAGGAGGAGAAGCTTTCTCATTAGGCAGAATTATTTCGGTATTTACTTAAGATGGGAACAAGATATATAATCCAAAAAAAAGCCCATCAAATAAATGACAGGCTTTTCTTAAGTATTTGCAATTTTTAAAATGCTTTAGGCATCAATTTTAGCGTATTTCGCGTTTTTCTCAATAAACTCGCGTCTCGGTGGAACATCATCCCCCATAAGCATTGAGAAAACACGATCAGCTTCTGCGGCGCTATCTATCGTAACTCGACGCATGGTTCTACGTTCTGGGTCCATGGTTGTTTCCCATAATTGCTCGGCATTCATTTCACCAAGACCTTTGTAACGCTGCACTGCCACTGAAGATTTATTATCGCCTCCAATTTGTGAGACAAAAAGATCACGCTGATCATCGTTCCAAGCGTATTCTTCTTTTTTACCTTTTTTAACTAAATAAAGTGGTGGTGCTGCGATATAGATGTGACCTACTTCAATTAGTTCCTTCATGTAGCGGAAAAAGAAGGTAAGAATTAGGGTTGCAATGTGACTACCATCCACGTCAGCATCACACATAATAATGACTTTATGGTAACGAAGTTTGGCCACATTTAGAGCCTTGCTATCCTCTGGTGTTCCGATACTTACCCCTAAAGCGGTAAACATGTTTTTAATTTCCTCGTTTTCGAAAACCTTGTGTTGCATGGCTTTCTCTACGTTAAGGATTTTCCCCCTTAAAGGAAGTATCGCCTGAAAGTTTCGATCACGACCTTGTTTTGCTGTACCACCAGCCGAATCGCCCTCCACTAGAAATATCTCACATATAGCAGGATCTGTTTCTGAGCAATCGGAAAGCTTACCAGGCAAACTGGTTCCACCCATTACGGTTTTACGTTGGACCATTTCACGCGCTTTCTTAGCGGCTACTCTAGCCTTAGCGGCAAGAATTACTTTTTGAACGATTATTCTCGCTTCATTCGGATTCTCTTCTAGGTAATTGTTAAGCATTTCGCCCACCAATTGATCTACCGCGCCCGAAACTTCGGAATTACCTAATTTAGTTTTGGTTTGTCCCTCAAACTGAGGTTCCATAACCTTTACGGAAATTACAGCGGTTAATCCTTCTCTAAAATCGTCGCCGCTTACTTCAACTTTTTCACGCGCTAACATGCCACTTTCGTCGGCATATTTTTTAAGGGTACGTGTTAGAGCCCTACGGAAACCAGTTAGGTGGGTTCCTCCTTCGTGCGTATTAATGTTATTCACATAAGAGTGAATATTTTCGGCATAAGAGGTATTGTAGTGCATCGCCACTTCCACGGGAATATCATTACGCTCTCCCTCCATGCTAATTACCGTTGGCATTAAGGTTTCACGGTTTTGATCTACGAACTCTACGAATTCTCTAAGACCACCTTCACTGTGAAACTCCTCATATCTAGGCTTATTATCTTCATCAAGATCACGTAAATCTGTAAGGGTAATTCGGATACCTTTATTAAGAAATGAGAGCTCCCTTAATCGCGTAGCTAGAATATCGTATTGATATTCGGTTACTTGAAAGATCGTAGCATCCGGTTTAAAGGTAACCACGGTACCGCGTGTATCAGTGGTTCCCTCTTCGGTAAGAGAATATTCGGGAACACCACGATGAAAGATCTGATGAAAATACTTCCCATTGCGATGTACTTCCACCTTTAAATCGTCGGAAAGAGCGTTCACACAAGAAACCCCTACACCGTGTAATCCACCTGAAACCTTGTAAGAGTCTTTATCGAATTTACCACCCGCATGCAGAACCGTCATTACTACCTCAACAGCAGAACGACCTTCTTTCTCGTGGATATCAGTTGGGATACCTCTACCATTATCTTTTACTCGAATGGAATTGTCTTCCAAAATGGTAACATTAATCGTATCGCAGTGTCCTGCGAGAGCCTCATCAATGGAGTTATCTACCACTTCATAAACCATGTGATGGAGACCTTTCACCCCCACATCACCAATATACATAGAAGGGCGTTTTCTTACCGCTTCTAATCCCTCCAGCACCTGAATGCTACTGGCGCCATAATCTTTTTCTATTTCACTCATAATTATGCAGTTACGCTTATTGTGATAAGTCTCAAAGATAAGCCTTTATCAAGAGATTAAAAACCTTTTGACACAGCAAATACAAGGGTTTTCCACATGTTTTTAACATTGCGGAAACATTGGTAGAATTTCGAGATTAATACGATAATATATAAGTCGCTGAGACCAAAAAAAAGTCCGAAGTAAACTCCGGACTTTCTTAATATAGTTCTTAGCAATTTTTAATCTTCGCTTCCGAATTTATTCACCACAGAATCACTTACGCCAGTAGAACTAAAACCACCATCGTGAAATAAATTTTGCATAGTTACTTTGCGGGTAAGATCCGAGAACAAGCTAATTGCATAATCCGCACAATCGTCGGCCGTTGCATTACCTAAAGGACTGATTTCGTCGGCATAATTAATAAAACCATCAAATCCCTTTACGCCGCTACCAGCAGTTGTAGGCGTTGGTGATTGACTAATGGTATTTACGCGCACTTTATTGCGTACACCCCAATGATATCCGAAGCTACGTGCGATACTTTCTAAATAGGCTTTATTATCGGCCATATCATTATAGTCGGGGAAAGTTCTTTGTGCAGCTATATAGGTAAGGGCCAAAATGCTACCCCAATCATTCATTGCCTCCTGTTTCCAAGCGGTTTGCATTACGCGGTGAAAAGAAACAGCTGATACATCCCAACCTTTCTCTAACCAATCGTAATTTAAATCGGTGTAATGCTTGCCTTTACGCACGTTTACACTCATGCCTATACTGTGAAGTACAAAGTCTAACTTACCACCTAAAATCTCTTGTGATTTGGTAAATAGGTTTTCAAGATCCTCCATGCTAGTTGCGTCGGCGGGAATAATTTCCGAGCCAGTACTAGCTGCTAAGTCTTTGATTTCTCCCATTCGCATAGCGATTGGAGCATTGGTTAAAACAAATTTTGCTCCTTGAGCATGTGCTTTTTCAGCGATTTTCCAAGCTATAGAATCACGGTTAAGAGCACCGAAGATAATGCCACGCTTTCCCGCTAGAAGGTTATTCGACATAACGTTGTTTTAATTTGGTTTACAAAAATAGCTTTTCTTGACTAGCTAAGCTTACTGCTTCGCTAAAAAGTCGCGTTCACTCACTGTTAGGGAATCTACTCCTTCCTCCTTAATTTTTTCCAATATGCGATTTAGCTCCACTTCCGTTTCTTTTTTTTCCGCTCGATACTGATCATCCATGGTGAGAGCCTCATTTCCTTTGGCAAAGGCATTAGAGAATAGCATGGGTTTTGTAACAAATACTACTAAAAGAACCAGCGCAGGAACTAAAATGTAAACAATAGTTAAAGTGCTTCTCTCAAGAATGGAGGGGTCTAAAACTAAGGAAATCAAAAGTCCAGAAATAGCGCCTCCCAGGTGTGCTTCATGACCAATATTATCGTTGTTTCGGCTCATGCCATAAAAAGAGTAAGCAATAAAGCCAATCCCATAAATCCAAGCAGGGAAGTAAAATGGTAAGAATATAAAGGCCAGTTCCATATCGGGGTAAATAACTATAGCCGCATAGATAATCCCGCTTACTGCTCCAGAGGCCCCAACTGCGCGATACTCCATATCATCGCGATGAAGTAACCAAGAAAGCAGGTTGCCTCCTAAAAGAGAGAGCAGATAAACAATTACAAATCCGATGAAGCCCAAGTCCCTTTCTACCGCTCCCGCAAAGATGTATAGGGAGAACATATTAAAGAAGAGGTGCGACCAATCGACATGAATGAATCCTGCACTAATTAAGCGATAATATTGCCCCGCATGGAGATCTTTAATGCGTAAAAGCAATCGTTCGAACCAATCTGGGTTTTGAAAAGCAAAATAACTGAGTAGAACATTCAATCCTAAAATAATCAGCCCTGCGGTTTCTAATCTATCCATCCTATTTCTTTTTCAAAAATACCCCAAACAGAAGTCCAGCCAATAAACTAATTAATAAACCCAAAGGGAAAATCTCGCTGAAAGTTAAGGCCAGTCGATAAAAAGTATGGGTCTTATACATTTCCATCATGGGTGTTTCAGAAGCTAAACGTTGCTCAATTTCTTGCGCATCTGCCCCCGAGGCGACTAAAGTTTGTTGACGATACTCCATATACTGATCGGCGAAATCGGGTAGATGATTGGCTAAGATATACTCCCAAGCAACAAGATACATTATCGAGGCAATGAGACTGATATACAGGCCAATAATAAAAGATTTACCAAAGCTTATTTTAGAATCAAAGAAGCGCTTCGATAATTGTTGGACCGCTACAAAAATTAATATAAAAGCGAGGGTCATCATAATAAAACCTCTGGTTTCCCCCCCTTCAAAACTCATTGCTTCACCTTCGGCGGGGAGACCCAAAAAAAGATTAAGACTTACAATTAAGCCTGCTACAATTCCGTAGGTCCAAATAAGTTTCCGCATGCTGCTAATTTGCGCTAAAAATAAGCTTTATCGCAGCAATTTTGTCTAATTAGGGGAAATTTAGAACCGCCGATTAAACTATTTGCTTGTAAAAGAGAAACTACGATAGATTTGAGCGACCCCGAGATGTTGGCCGATGAAAAGTTTTCTGACCCTTTCAACTAAATTTAACTACTTCTGCTTGGAGCGCGAATATCGCCGAAGCTTTTTCTCACTCCAAAATATTTCTCCCGCAAAGGTTAGCACTAAAAAAATCAGAAAAACAGCCATGCCAATGGTTTCCGATTGACGCGGTATAAAGTACCACAATCCGGCGATGCCCACTTGATATAAAGCCAACCGTAAAAACATGGGAGGCAGCAATCCTTGAGCAAATTTCCAATTGGCACGATTTCGCATGGATCGATCGGTGCGATAGCCATAAAGGTGATTAGGCTTTTTAGCCGGAAAAAGAAAGGTTATCAAAGCAACCAGCAATAGGAATAGTCCTAAACCTATGAATAAATAAAATGTGATATCTACTCGCATCTTTTACCTAGTCGCTTTGTTTGATGATATTAAAGCAAAGATAAATTTATACCTATAGAATAAACCTAAATAAAAATTATTTACCAAAAATTCTTTGCAAATTAGGTTCATATTTTTGTTAGTCTTCTGCGCTAAGCGCCCTAGGCGACATATCTTTGTATATGGCTGATTTAAATATACCCAAGACCAATGCAGAGCGCATCTTAATACTAGGTGGAGGTTTCGCTGGTCTCAATCTTGCAAAAGCATTAAAAAACAAAGGAAAACAAGTAGTGATGCTCGACAAGCATAACTACCACACCTTTCAACCTCTTTTATATCAGGTAGCAACGGCGGGATTAGAACCCGATTCTATTGCTTATCCCATTCGAAACATTTTTAAAGATTATCCTAATTTCTATTTCCGCATGGCCAAGGCCGAGCGCATAGAAGCGGAAAGGAATATTCTTCACACTAATATTGGTCCGATTAGTTATGATAAACTGATTATCGCTACGGGTTCGGAAACCAATTATTTTGGAATGAAGGAAGTAGAGCAAAAAAGTATGCCAATGAAAACGGTTCCCGAAGCTTTGAACCTGCGCAGCTTAATTTTGCAAAACTTCGAAGCGGCCTCTTTAACCGTTGATTTAAAAGAGCGTGAGCGCTTAATGAATTTTGTTATTGTTGGAGGCGGTCCAACCGGCACCGAGCTAGCTGGTGCTTTCGCAGAATTGAAAAGCCATGTCCTTCCCAACGACTATCCTGATTTAGACTTCCGTAGGATGAGTATTCACCTGGTGGAAATGGCCGATAAGGTTTTACCTCCAATGAGTAAATTTTCTTCTGCACACGCCCTAAATTACCTCGAGAAGTTAGGTGTACAAGTATGGCTAAACACCGCCGTTAAAGGTTACGATGGAAAAACCGTAAGCACTAATAAATCCGAGCTACCCGCTTCTACTCTAATTTGGGCAGCAGGGGTAAAAGGTAATGTAATTGACGGCCTTAAAGAGATGGAAGACTTTGAAAGAGGTCGCTATATAGTAAATGAGTTTAACCAAATAGGTCAGCATCAAAATGTTTTTGCTTTGGGTGATGTTGCAGGAATGAGCACCAAAGACTACCCCAAAGGACATCCTATGCTCGCACAGGTGGCCATACAACAAGGCCAAAACTTAGCAAAAAATATAATTCGAAGTGATAAAGGCCGAAGCTATCGCCCTTTCAAATACAAGGATTTGGGCAGCATGGCCACCGTTGGTCGCAATAAAGCTGTAGTAGAATTCTACAATAAAATAATGCTAAAAGGATTCCCAGGATGGGCCGTTTGGATGTTAGTGCATCTGATAAGCCTAGTTGGATTTAGAAACCGATTGGTGGTTTTACTTAACTGGTTCGTAAATTACTTTAGCTACGATCGTAAAATACGTTTGATCATTCGTCCCTTCGAAAACCCATTTATGAAAAAACCAGAATAGCAGAGAAAATCATCTATTCTAAAGTGTATTACTTCACTCATCGCATCTGCCTTGAGCAGGGTTTCCCTTTCCCCATTTAGCGACTACTCTCCCCCATTTATCGAGTTGAAATCCTAATCTCATCTAAACACGACTTCTAACCTAAATTTTAAATACTTGATTGATAGTATTTTATACATTTATATGGTACTTTGTTTTGCATAGTACCTAAATATTGACATATCTTTGTATTGCAAATGAAAACACAAAAATGAAAAAATTATTAATCGCTCTTCCGCTGCTACTTTTAAGTTTAAATACAGCAACAGCACAGAGTAAAAACGAAATGGAAACGCTCTTTCATCGCATTGCCGATCAGGGAGATAATTTCAACATTAGTATCAGTCACGATCTAATAAGTGATTTAGACTTCGACTTCGATTTTCAAGAATACACCGAAGAAATATCTGGCCATATTGATCGGATTCGCTTGGTGAAATTCGAAAACTACAACAGAGGTTTAAAAAGTGAAAAGGAGTTTATCGAACAAATGCTCGCTTGGGGCTATCGTCAAGCTCAAATTCCTTCCGACTGGGAGAAGGAAGAAGGACAGGCCATATTACTGCGTAAAACCAATGGTGAAAAAAGTGAGCATGCGGCTATTATCCTCAATAATCCCAATGATCGCAATGCGATATTAATAGTATTCAGTGGTGATTTAATCTTTAAAACCAATTAAAGATGAATCTAGAAAATGCAAAAGCACAAATGCGCAAAGGAGTATTAGAACTCTGCATCTTAAATATGCTAAACCACCGCGATGCCTATGCCTCCGAAATAATCGGAGAATTAAAAAAGGCTGAACTTATTGTAGTGGAAGGCACCCTTTACCCCCTACTGACCCGCTTAAAAAACTCAGGTATCTTAGCTTATCGCTGGGAAGAGTCGAGCGCTGGGCCACCCCGCAAATATTACACCCTTACGGAGATTGGTAAGGCCGCGCTATCAGAACTATTAAAAAGTTGGGAAAGCCTTAAAGAAGCTGTAAATCAAAGCATACAAAACGAAATCAAACACTAATCATGAAAAAGACATTAACTATAAATCTGGGAGGCTTCATATTCCATATTGATGAAGACGCCTTTAATCAGCTCGAGCGTTATTTAGGAACCCTGCGCAATCAGTTTTCACGCACCAGCGGTGGAGATGAAATTATTGCCGACGTGGAAACTCGCATGGCTGAACTTTTTCGGGAGAGAAATGGAGAAACTAAAGAGGTGGTGAATACCCTTGATGTTGAAGCCGTGATTTCTGTTTTAGGTAAACCTGAAGATTACCTGCAAGAAGAAGATTACAATAGTAGCAGTACAAACTATGACAGCTACCAGTCCTATTCTAAAAAAATCCATCGCGATGTTGACAATCGCATGATTGGTGGAGTGGCTTCCGGTTTGGCCGCCTATCTGAACATTAACCCTGTCTGGACGCGTCTCTTATTCTTTGCCTTGTTTTTCTCAGGCTTCGGACTTTTACTTTATATCATACTTTGGATAGTTGTGCCTAGCGCCCGCACCACCGCCGAAAAACTGCAAATGCGGGGAAAGCCGGTTACCCTCAGTAATATTGAAAACTTTGTGCGCGAAGAAGCCCATGCTGTAGGGAATAGTGTTAAACATATGGGCCGTAAAGCGCAGGATATGAGCCGTAATTCTAACCAAGTAACGGGATTAATTTCCCAATTTTTTAATGGCATCTTCGAAATTATAAAACTGATTTTCAAATTTGCTTTTAAAATTATCGGTTTCTTTTTCCTCTTTGTCGTATTTATCGCCCTTGCATCCTTGGCTACCACCTTATTTGTGGGTTTTAATTTAAACGACAGTCATTATACCTGGAGCGAAATTTCCAATATGCTGCAATTGGTATCAAATGACAGCGGTATTTATAATGCCATTACATTCGGCTTTAGCCTTTTGGTTTTAGGACCATTATTTCTGATTGTTTACTATGGAATTCGTTTGGTTTTTGGTGTAGAACCACTTAACCGTGGAGTGCGTAAAGGATTAGGCTTCCTTTCACTTATTGGTTTGATAATATTAGGAAGCACTGCCTACCAGATAAGTGAGAAATTTCGCGCCAACTCTTACCATACTAGTGAGCAAAAACTCAACTTAAAGGCCAAGTCCTATAACTTAGAGGTGGTCCAAGATGATATTTACTATGACTTTAATGAATCTTTTAATAGCGACTTCTGGACCTTTAGCAATGGGAAGAGTTATTACAAAGGTATTAAGCTCGACATTCGGAAAAGTGAAAAAGGCTACACCTATTTGGAAACTGAATTTAATGGCCGCGGAAGTAGCAGGCAAGATGCGCGCAAAAACGCACAAAACTTAGATTTTCTTATTGAAATAGATAGTGCTAATCTTAAGTTTAGTAATTACTACAGCATTAGGGAAGGTAGTTTCTTTCGCTTACAAAAAATAAAACATGTACTCTTTATGCAACCCGGCGATACGGTTTATCTTAGCGCTGGCACTGAAAACCTAATCTACGATGTGAAAAACATTAACGATTTTTGGGACTACGACATGACCAGTCATTATTGGACCATGACTGAAAAAGGTCTGCTTTGCGCAGATTGTGAAAATAGTGCCGAGCTTCTTGAGGAATGGGAAGAAGATAGCTTTAGGGAAGAAGATTTTGATCAAAGGGAAAGTGAATCTAATTCTCAGGTAAAAATTAAAGATGGCCTAATAATTATTGAAGAGGCTGAAGCCTTTCTTTTCCCTTTGAAACAAAATGAAGCTGCAAATACGCATTACAATATTGCCGTATTAATTACCCCATTGGAAACGGACGTATTCATTTAACAACTACTAAGCTTAACTTAGATTAATTTCAAATTAAAGACATAATTGCCATTGTCACGCACAAAACAAGTCTTCCATTGTACTATTGATATCTAAAAAAAAACGACTATGAATGATAATGGAAGAAGGCAATTTATAGCCAAATTTGGCCTATTAAGTCTTAGTGCGCTTTCTGCAACTACCCTATTACAGGCCTGTGCCAATGGAGAAGCTCCTGCAGAAACTAAAGGTAGTCCTAAACCAGCTCCTGCCCCAGCTGCAGCGGAAGAGGAACTGGTAGAAAACATTGATTGCTCTACTTATAATAAGAATCTAACTGAAACGGATCTGAAAACCCGTGAAAGCTTAGGTTATATTGAGCAAAGTGAAAAGGCTGATCAAAATTGCAGTAATTGCCGTTTTTACAATCCCGCGAAATTTAAAGGGGACTGCGGTGCTTGCCAACTCTTTGCCAATGGCGCGGTTGCATCAGGTGCTTGGTGTAAAACTTGGGCGGTAAAAGAAGCTTAATTAGCAAAGTCTTTTTCCGCTTTCCTGCAGATGCGATAAAATTACAGAGCTTTTCAATTTTTAGGATTGGAGAGCTTTTTTATTTCTATCGGCGAAAAAAAAACTACACGATTTGTACCCTATATCAATTTTCACAATAATTGTATCAAGCGTAACATTTAGCACTTTAGAGCCCATACAGCCCTACTATCTTTGCCCCGTATAAAATTAAAGATATGCCAACAATTAACTTAACAACCGAGCAGTTTAAAAAAGACGTGTTCGATTATACCGCAGAAAAAGAATGGAAATTTGCTGGTGATAAACCTGCTATCATTGACTTTTACGCCGATTGGTGTGGGCCGTGTAAAATGGTTGCGCCCATTTTCGAAGAGCTCAGCGATGAATTTGCCGATGATATAATTATTTATAAAGTGGACACAGAAGCAGAGCAAGAGTTATCTGCGGCCTTTGGCATTCAGAGTATTCCATCTATTTTATTTATTCCAAGTGAAGGTCAACCCATGATGTCGCGCGGTGCAATGCCAAAACATCAATTAAAAAAAGTTATTGAGGAAGAGCTTTTAAAAACAGAAGCTTAGACTATCACTTTTTCAACAAATCCCTAGTAAACCGCTTTAACAAATATGTTGGAGCGGTTTTTTTTTGCAGATTTGTAGTCTAACTATTTTAACAAATGGCAGAAAGAGAAAAAGTTCAGAATGATTTACTAGCCATAATCCAACAAGCGGCAATTGGTTTAATTGTTGCCAATAAAGCTGGGGATATTAAACACATGAATCAAATGGCCGAGCAAATGGTGATGCCATTATTTATGCAAACCCATCTGCCTGCCAACAATATTGTCCATCTTCTCGAGATGATTGCTCCTGGTATTGCCAAAAAAATTGATGAGTTCCCGCAAGAGTCTGGATATATTCTAACTCAACAAAAGCAAACAGTAGAACTCGAACATGAAGATCAAGTGATGGTTCGTCATTTTTTCTATTCTATTAACAAAGTATCGGAAGAAAGCATTGTTTTTAGTTTTGACGACATTACCAATTACCACGAATCCCAAGAAGAACTGAGTCGGGTAAACCAAGAAATGGCCATTGATAAAAGTAAGTTCGAAATGGCCGCTGGTGTTTTACACGATATTGGTAATGCCGTTGTTGGTATTGGTTCTCATCTTAGTCGTTCAAAGAAATTGATCAGTGATTACGATTCTAGTACCTTAGTTAAACTAGAAAAGTTCCTTAAGGCACATAGCCAGCAGTTTGGAGAAGCTATTGGAGCCGCCAAAGCAAATGCCTTAGTGGATTTAGTGCAAGGCTTAATTACCAATCAAAACGCGCTTATTGGAGGACTCGAAACCACAGTAAGAGAACAAATGGGCATTACCAGCCATATTAGTGATATATTAAATATTCAGAGGCAATACATTACTACCGGCGAAGCTCGTCCCAGAGAATTAGTCAATTTAAGAGGAGTAGTTTACGATGCCCTGGCTATTTTATTGGCGAGCATTGAAAAACGAGAAATTGCCATTACCAGTGACTTACCTGAAAACATTCCAAGTTTTATCGGCGATCGCACCAAGCTTATACAAATAGTAATCAACCTTATTAAAAATGCCATAGACGCCATCGACAATAATCCTGAAGGCCCGAAAACACTAGAGATCATACTATCAGAAACAGATACAATGGTACAACTATTAGTTAAAGATAGTGGTGAGGGTTTCGATGCTGATACAGAAGCGAAAATTTTCGAACGCGGTTTTACTACTAAAGCACAGGGAATGGGAATTGGCTTAGCCAGCGGAAAAAATGTAGCAGAAAGCCATAATGGTGATTTAAAACTAATTAGCGAAGGAAAAGGTAAAGGCGCAACTGCCATCCTTACCATCGCCAAAACAGAATCGTAATTAACCTATGAGAGAGAATGATAATTTAAACACCAGAGTCCTTATTATTGACGATGAGGAAATGGTGAGAGACAATATTGAAGAAATTTTAGTTCCTAAAAAAACTACCAAAAACGAGCAATTAAGCAGTGCTGCCGATTTGCTTTTTGGTGAAGAAGATGAAAAGCCAGACAGTGTTATTTCAGAGCACCGAACCTTCCCCGATTTTATCGTTGATAAAGCCGTAAACGGCAAGCAAGGCTTCGAAATGGTGGCGGCAGCGGTGCAAGAAAATAGTCCTTTTGCCGTGATTTTCCTAGATATGCGCATGCCCGGCTGGGATGGCCTTGAAACCGCCAAACGAATTCGCCAAGTAGATACCAAAGCGGAAATTATCATTGTTACTGCTTATTCCGATCATAGTATCGACCAAATAGTAGCACAAGCTGGTAAAAACGTAGGCTATCACGTGAAGCCCTACAATTCGGAAGAAATTCTGCAAATCGCCACCAAAGGGGTTAATGATTACAATAAACTTCGCAACCTTGAAGAATTAATTGCTACTACCGGAAGGATTAGCCTTGGTGAAAACCAACTTCATAGCCTACTCAAAAATATATTCGATCAATTAGCACGTTACATTGGCACCGAAAATGCCATGATGGGAACACTGAAGGAAAACAATAGCCTCGACTTTCTTTTCAAAGTGGGAACCATTGAAAACGAATTAAATGAAGCGGCGCTTCTCGGTTTAATAAACCAAGCCCGTCACAATAACGATAGTATTTTACAGGAAAAGAATGTAGTACTAGCCATGCTCAAAGATTATCCTGTTTTTGCAGTGTTAGAGCCTAATGAAACCTTAAAAACAGAAAAAATATACTTAATTCAGCTCTTCATTCAAAATGCCACCCAAGCTATACAAAATGCGCATTTACAAGAAGAACTGCTGAAAAAGGAAAAACTTACTGCCGCAGGAAATGCTTTAGGAATGCTGATGCACGATCTGCGTACACCTATTAAAAACATTCCCCAAATTACCGCCTTTTTAAGAGAAGATGGTGCCAATGAAGACCTACTCGCCATGTTGGACGAAAGCAGTCAGCAGGCTTCGGATATTCTTGATGACTTTCTAGACTTTGTGCGCGAAACACCAATCGAAATTGAAGCCGTTCCTCTAAAAGAAGTGGTAGAAAACGCTATAAAACTGGCCAATAACCGCAAGAAAATTGAGCCCATTAGCTTAGAGGTAACTCTTGATGGCAAAGCTAATTTAGCTGGTGATCCGAGTAAATTGAAACGCCTAATTATGAACATCATCTCCAATGCGGTTGATGTACTTTTCGATTTGAAAGTGGCTGATCCAAAAATAAGTATCAAAGCAGAAATTAAAGACGATCATGCTTGTTTAAGCATTAGCGATAATGGTCCGGGAATTCCCGAGGATTTATTGCCCGTACTTTTCGAACCTTTCACTACTAAAAATAAAAAAGATGGTACCGGTTTAGGTCTAACCATTGTAAAACAATACGTGGAAGCGCATGGTGGAGAAATTCACGTTCACAACGACCAAGGTGCCGTCTTTGAAATTAAGCTACCTCTTTTTAAAAACTAAAACTATCAAAAGGTATCCCATCGGATACCTTTTTTTTTGCCATAAAACAATCTTAAGGTTCCCAATTGCGCTTCTCTAATTCTGCGTCTATTTGACGAATTAAATCGTGCCAATCCTCGGCGCCGCCTTCCATGGTAATAATTAGCCGGGAAGCTTCCAGCAGGTGATACTTGGCTTTTTCTTCCGCTCCTTCAAGCCAATAAAGTTCATATAGCTGCCAGTGAAAATCGTAATAAAGGGGATAATAAATTAACGCTTCTTGCAAAAGCGCTTTACAATGCTCTAAAAAGTCTGAATTCCAATAACGACTAATCATTCCATTAAATGCAGGTACTTCGGGAGGATAAAACTCTCCTAAAAGCTGAGATTGATCTCTAATCTTTTGCAATTCTTCCACTGGAGACAAGGGTGGCTTTAGCAGGGCATACTCGAAATCTACCTTAGCAATAGTGTTATAACGGGTACTAAAATCCATAAACAATAGAGACAAAAAGTAGGGATTAGCAACAATTGGAATTGATGTGTGTCCAGAAAAATCTCCTTCATAGCTATGAATGTTTGCAAACAGACGTGGATAGGCGGCTCTAATGCGATCATAGGCCAAGCGATGAATAGAGTCTTTACCTGATGCTACACTCCCGATAGAAAGGTAAATGCCATTTTGCTCATCAATTGTTAATTCTTGCAATGCTTGCGCTAATTTCTCAACCTTATAAAGAGGCGAATGCGCCAATACCGCGCTGTAAAAATTCGCTTCTTGCAGATAACTATACAAAGCAAAGGAGGCCGTAAAAGAATGTCCGATTAGCACTCTTACCTTATTGGGCCTATAGTCTCTAAGTATCGAGTCCACCTCTTCGATAATAAACCTATGCAAAGCCGACTTTTCTCCTTCCAAAGATTTAAATAGCGATTCTTCCACTCTATCCATATGCGGAATTTCTACCACAATGGCTTCAGGAATTTCATGCGTATACTGTAAATAACGGATATCACTTAAAAGCGGATTAACAAACCAATTATGCTGGCCATCTAAGAGATAAATTACTGGCAAGCTTCGCTTTTCTGAGCTGTACTTATAAAATTGGGGTAAGTGAATTCTCAGTTCACGATTTTCTTCAAATATGGAAGAGAAAAATACCAAGGTATCTATCTGCTGGGTAAAGCCCAAGCGAGAAAAAACGACTAAATAGAGAAGTAAGATTTTGCGCATTTTACTATTGTTTTACTCGTGATCAAGGTAATAAATTTGTGTGCGTATAATGCGCTTCGCACTTGCTTAGGACCATAAAATGCTAGGCCCATTCCCGAAACTAAGAGTACGTAAGTACCATTAATGGACCGGCTATTTCCCATAACACCAAAAAGTGCACTGGATATTTACCAGTATGGCTTTGTATTAATTTAAAATCTATGCCTTTTCGAGGACCGAGCGCATGTCACTAATAAAGCGATCTACCACTTTGCCAACGGTATGCTGCATCACCACAATTTTCCACCAACGTGGCTCATCATTAAAATTATCAGATACCAAGCGATAGCGCTGCGGAATACCTAAGGGCACTTGATCGGCTTGCATGCTCACAATATTCAGATGTGGGTTGCGGTAATAATTCACTCCTAATTCATCTAAAGCCGCACAAAGCTTATCGGTTTCGGCAATTAAGGTCTGCATCATTTTAGTCCAACCTTGCGGGCCATGGATCATCAAAATCATCCAAATGGATACCGCCTGCGCCCCGCTTCTACTGCCCACCATGGTGTAATCTAAACCCTGCACATAACTGGCTTCCTCCGTGGCGGCATAATGCATCCAACCTTTGCGGATTAAAAACACGCCGGTACCATAAGGCGCCATAAGCATTTTGTGGGCATCCATAGTAATCGAGTTTACTCGCGGGTTGCTGAAATTCATTTCATTTTCCCCATTGGCAAAAGGATAAATAAATCCGCCAAAAGCGCCGTCTAAATGGAGCTTGTACTGCAAATTTTCTTCTTCTAAAGCATTGGCTATTAAATCTATGCTATCCACCGAGCCAAACATGGTGGTACTCATATTGGCAATGGCAATTATATATTTTATGCCTTCTTTTTTCGCTTTCGCTAGATGCGTTTTTAAGGCCAGTCCATCAATTTCCCGAGTCTTTTCGGTCACTGGTATAGATAGCGCCTTAATATTTAAAAGATTAGCTCCTTTGTAAAAGCTATAATGACTGTCATCGCTAAAAAGCACCGCGATTTCACTTAGATCGGCTTTAAACTCTGCGCGGAAATAATTTCTATAAATCCACATCGCCTGAATATTTGCTTCCGTTCCGCCCGGAGCGATATATCCGTCGATAGACTTAGGCTCCGCTTTCATGATATCTTCCGAAATAAGGCGAATTAATTCCACCTCAATTCTTTGGGTACCTCGAAATAAATCTTCTCCCTCATCTACCGCAAGAGTGTGACAACCAATGTGATTGGGATTATTAATAAAGGTTTTTAAGAAAGGGGCATTCTCTAAAAATTCAGCATCACGGTAAAATTGCTCCGTATCGAGATAAGTACCCGGAATACCTAAAATATAATCGCTATCGTAATTTCTATTTGTGTCTAATGCACTAAAAACGCGCTCTTTAATTTCGTCTCGGCTAAGTTTCTTCCAAATCATGCCGCAAAGGTAGAACCCTCCTAAGTTTTAAAGCCTGATAATTCTCACTTTCTCGAGCTTTCTCGCTCTTCTTAGGGAAAGCTTACCTTCGCCAAAATTTTAAGATATGCCCTTAAAAATTTTAGTCCTAAGCAATTATCGCAGCACCATCACCGTGCGTCCCGAAGCGGAAATTTTCATCGGTCTGCAAAAAGCGGGACATCAAGTTACGATTATGACTTATGGCGATAGTGCCTACGTTGCTCCATTTAAGGAAGCAGGAATTAAAGTCATCGACTTCCATGCGCAGAAGAAATTAGACAAAAAGGAAATTGCCTTTATCCACCAAGAAATTGTAAAAGGCGATTATGATATTATGCACCTTTTTAATGGGCGCTCTATGGTGAATGGCATTCAGGCTGCTAAGGGTACGCGCGTTAAAGTGCTTTTATACCGCGGCTTCGAAGGGCATATTCATTGGTACGATCCTACTGCTTATTTCAAGTTTTTACACCCGCGGGTAGATGCGATTATGTGCAATTCCGAGGGCGTAGCAGAACATATTGCTAAGGCCTCCATTTTTCGGAAGCCACAATTAATTACTGTAAATAAAGGGCATCGCCTCGAATGGTATCAAGATGTGGAAGCTTTTAAACCCGCCGATTTAGATTTACCCGCCGATGGTTTTTATGCTGTTTGCGCTGCCAATAACCGCCGCATGAAGGGCGTACCCTATCTACTGAAAAGTTTTGCCTATCTGCCCCCCGAGGCAAATGTGCACCTTTTGCTTTTAGGAAAGGATATGGAAACGGAAGAAAATAAAAAGATTGTGGCTTCTTTGCCCAATCCGCAAAATATCCATTTTATGGGTTGGCGTCCTGATAGCCTGCGTATCGTAAAAATGGCCGACACTTTTATTTTGGCTTCACTCTACGGCGAGTCAATTACCAAATCTGTTTTAGAAGGAATGTCGCTGGGAACACCGGCCCTTATTACCGATATCCCTGGTAACCGCGAAATGATTGAAGATGGCGTTTCTGGTTATGTCGTTCCCAAAGCCAATCCTGAGGCCATGGGCAAAGCTTTATTAAAAATGTATCAAAACCCAGAGGCCACCAAAGCCATGGGGAAAGCCGCCTTAGAGCGTATCAAAAATCGCTTTAGCAGCGAGATTACCATTAAGGGTTATGAGGAAGCGTATTTGAGTTTGGTGGGGAAAGCATAGCTATTATTCCCGCGGATAAATCCTTGGACGATGTGATGTGGATGGTCGAAAAAACCAAATTACCAACTATTCGAAATCGGCGTACAACAAATACTTCTTGCGAATCTGCTTAAATCGAATTAAGTCCGTTTGCCAGGATTCGCGGATTTCGATGGGTGTTTTGCCCGCCTCTATTTGGGCTTGTAAGGTTTCTGTTCCCGCCAATAGGGTGAAGAAAGAAGTGAAAAATTCCGATTTATTCGGTGCTAATTTATAAGACTCGGTTAACCAATACAGATATAATTCACCGAGGCCAATTAAGTAGTGTTCAGCAAAATCGCTTAGGTTAAAGCCTTTGCACAACTGGCCTTCATATTTGGGGTTTAAGGCTCCCTCGCGATCTACCGGAGTAAATTGGGTATTGAACTCGGTAAACCAAGGCGCACCCATAATTTGAAAAGGTAAATCGGTTCCTCTACCCACGCTAACCGTTGTGCCTTCGAAGAGACATAGGCTAGGATAGAGACTAATCGCATTGCTATTGGGTAAATTAGGCGATGGTTTTATGGGCAATTCATAGTGCTTGCTATGGTCGTAATTTTGACAAGTAATTACCTCTAAGTCACAGATCACACCACCTCTTATCCAGCCTTCGCCATTTAGCATTTTGGCGTATTCGCCCACCGTCATTCCGTGAACAATGGGCACTGGATGCATACCCACAAAAGAGCGATGCTTTAATTCTAAAACCGGTCCATCAACATAATAGCCATTGGGATTGGGACGATCGAGAATTATTACTTTCTTGTTTTGTTCAGCCGCCGCCTCCATTACATAGGCCATGGTAGAAATATAAGTGTAAAAGCGGGCGCCTACATCCTGAATATCAAATACAATTACATCAATATCAGCCAATTGCTCGGCTGTAGGTTTCTTATTCTTTCCGTACAAGGAGATTAAGGGCAAATTGGTTTTGGTATCGCGACCATCCTTAATGGTTTCTCCCGCGGAAGCGGAACCCCGAAAACCATGCTCTGGCGCAAATACCTTTTTAAGGTCTACCTTATTGCTCAATAAAAAATCGGCTAAGTGCTCGCCTTGCACCACTGCCGTGTGATTGGCCACCAAGGCCACTCGTTTTCCATACAAAAGTGGCAGGTAAGCCCCTTGTCTTTCGGCGGCGGGAATTATCACTTCTTCAGCTTCTTGCGAATCCTGTGCTTTTATTGGTGAATTTGCCAACAGTAGCGCTAGCATTATAGTATATTTGAAGCCCAATTTCAATAGCCGCATTTCGCTTGAAGTTTGAATTATTTATAGCCCAACGTATTATTCGTAATCGCTCTGCAACCCGCAAGGTAGCTAAGCCTGTACTTAATATTTCCATTTGGGCAATTTCTTTAGGTATTCTCATTATGATCCTTGCCATTTCTACCGGCAATGGATTAAGGAATGCCATCAAAAACAAAATAACCGGATTTGGAGGAGATATTCAAGTGCTCAACTACCAGCCCTCCCCAACTTATGAACAAAGCCCAGTTATACTGAGTGATTCGCTCTTGCAAAGTATTCAGCAGCGCGATGAAATTAGTTTAATGCAACCCTATGCCCGCAAAGCTGGTATCTTAAAAAATAACGATTTATTTGAAGGAGCAGTTATTAAGGGAGTCGGACCCAATTACTCTTGGGAGTTTTTCAGCAAGTTTATTAAAGCAGGAAAAATTCCGCATTTTACCGTAGATGGCTACCAAGACTCCATCTTAATTTCTGAGAAACTAGCGACCATCCTCGATTTAAATTTGGGCGAACAATGTGAAATGTATTTTATCCGCCCCAATAAGGCGCCCTTACGGAGAAAGTTTACCATTGCGGCGCTTTTCAAAACCGATTTCGAGGAAATAGACGCAGCTTTTTTAATTGGGGATATCAATCATGTTCGTCGCCTCAATAATTGGAAAAACAAAGAAGTAGGCGGCTATGAAGTCTTCCTTGCGCCTAATAATGATGGCGAAGAGGTAAGCAAAAGCCTGCGCACCATTTTACCTTTTGAATACGATGCCATCAGCGCGCGTCAATTGAATGCCCAACTCTTTCAGTGGCTCGATCTCTTTGACCTCAACATTGTGATTATTCTCATTATAATCATTGCGGTAGCGACCATTAATATGTCCATTGCCCTGCTAATCCTTATTATGGAGCGCACTACCATGATTGGCCTCTTAAAAGCCATGGGAGCGAATAACTTTACTATTCAAAAAATCTTCTTGATGAATGCCGCGGTTTTAATTGGCAAAGGACTTTTTTACGGCAATTTAATAGGTTTAGGCCTGGCCTACCTTCAACAGGAATATGGCTTTATTAAGCTCGATCCTGAAACCTATTACGTTAGCGTGGTAAGTGTCGACATAAACCTTCTACACATTGCGGGGATTAATCTCCTAACCTTGGTTATTTGCCTGATTTGCTTACTGCTTCCCTCCTATTTAATTAGCCGCATCGCTCCTAATAAAGCAATACGTTTTGATTAGCTTTGCGCCTTTAATTTGAAAATACTCCTATGCGTCCGATAAAAAAAGTATACGATAATATCCTAGAAACCATTGGCCACACACCAATGATTCGTCTCAATAAAATTGTGGAAGACTTCCCTTGCGAAGTCCTCGCCAAAGTCGAATATTTCAACCCTGGCAATTCGGTAAAAGACCGTATGGCTCTTACTATGATTGAGAATGCTGAGCGCGAAGGCCTTTTAAAACCAGGCGGAACAATTATCGAATGTACTTCCGGGAATACTGGCATGGGCCTCGCTTTAGCGGCTATTGTGAAAGGTTATAAATTGATCTGTACTTTAAGCGATAAGCAGAGTAAAGAAAAAATGGATGTCTTACGTGCCATGGGCGCCGAAATTCACGTTTGCCCCACCAGCGTGCCGCCTGAGCATCCAGAATCATACTACTCCGTAGCGGATCGTTTGCACAAAGAAATTCCGAATTCCTATTACCCCTACCAGTACGATAACCCCGGTAATTCCCAAGCGCATTACGAAAGTACTGGTCCCGAAATTTGGGAACAAACCGAAGGGAAAATCACGCACTTTGTGGTAGGTGTAGGAACCGGAGGAACCATCTCTGGAGTAGGAAAATACCTGAAGGAGAAGAATCCAAATATTAAAATTTGGGGAATCGATTCCTACGGATCGGTTTTTAAGAAGTACCACGAAACAGGCGAGTTCGACGAGAAAGAAATTTACAGTTATATCACCGAAGGCATTGGCGAAGACATTCTTCCTAAAAATGTAGACTTCAAGGTGATTGATAAGTTTGAAAAGGTTAGTGATAAAGATGGCGCTTTAGCCACGCGCGAGCTTGCGAAAAAAGAAGGCTTATTTTTAGGTTATTCTTGCGGCTCGGCCTTTCAAGGCTTACGCCAATTAAAAGACCATTTAAAGCCCGATGATGTGGTGGTAGTTCTCTTCCACGATCACGGCAGCCGTTATGTAGGTAAAGTGTATAACGACGATTGGATGCGCGACCGCGGCTTCTTAACCACGGAAGACAGCACCGCTGGCGATTTAGTAAAAGGTCACGCGCATTTACCCTTAGTTTCTGTGCATCCACAAGAAGTTATCGCTCAGGCTATTGCCAAGATGAAAAACCACAGCATTTCCCAAATTCCGGTAATGAAAGACGGTAAAATGGTAGGTTCCTTAGACGATAGTAAGCTTTTTCAAAGTTTAATGTCCGACCCTAGTTTAACCGAGAAATTTGTGGAGAATATTATGGAAGCCCCCTTCCCTATAGTGAAACACGATGAAGCCGTAAAAAGCGTGGCCAAGCACATTAGTAAAGATGTAAGTGCGGTAATGGTGGCTCTTCCAGCCGGTGGCATGCACATCATCACCAAACAAGATATTATAAACGCCCTGAGCTAATGGCGTTTTTCACCGATCAGTGTCAGCGGCAAATTGAGTTAGCCTCAAAGCCGCTGCGCATTGTATCTACTGTTCCTTCGCAAACCGAGCTTCTGTCCGGTCTGGGCCTAGATGCGCAAGTAATTGGCATTACCGCTTATTGTGTACATCCGGCCCATTATTTAAATGAAAAAACGGTAATTGGCGGTACCAAAAATCTTCAGATTGAGAAGATTAGAAGTCTAAAGCCCGATTTAATTATTGGCAATAAGGAAGAGAACATCAAAGAACAGATTGAGGAGTTGGCGCAAGAATTCCCCGTCTGGTTAAGCGATATCAATACGGTAGACGATGCTTTAGCAATGATTGAAGCGATCGGAGAAATCTGCCATGTCGAAAGTAAAGCCCGAGAAATCGTGGATTCCATCCGCGCCAAGCGACAATTACTGGCGCATCTGCCTAAGCGAAAAGCCCTTTATTTTATTTGGAAAGACCCATATATGGTGGCTGGTCCTAATACCTTTATTTCCCACATGATGGCTGAAGCGGGTTTTGAAAATGTCGCTCCAAATTCCGAGCAGCGCTACCCCAGTTTAAGCCTCAGTGAGGTAAAGGCGCTTCACCCAGATGTAATTTTATTGAGTTCGGAGCCCTATGCCTTTAAAAGTGCGGATACTTTAGATTTTTGGGATGGCAGCCAAGAAGTTCGCATGGTAGACGGCGAGCTTTTCAGTTGGTATGGAGACCGAATGCTTAAAGCTTTTGAGCGGTTTAAGCGGTTTTAATTTCCACAGTTCATCATTCCTTTAGCCTCTTTTTCCGATCTCTTATTTCTTCTATTTTTAAGATCACGCCACTAATGGGAGAAACCTTAACTACTGGACTGCCAGGTTCTAGATAAAAAATATAGGAACTATTCTTGCCGATAATTTCTACAGTAGCTTCCTCCTCGTTAAGGAAATATAATTTATCGTTGAATACGACCTCATTGTTCGTTATACGTTTCTTCAGCTTATTCCCGTTGCCCAAGCCGGTGCCTACATAAAAGCCGACTAAAAACAAAGCAATCATAAAGAGAGCGAGGTAAAAAAAGGAGGAACGCATTTCCTCCGTGTTTAAACCCTCTTTCATTTTAAAACTCTTCTTAAACCAGCGCTTTTCGCGCTGATTCACAAGAATTTTGGGCAAACCAAAAAGGGCGAATATTAATACCAGAAATACCACGAAACCTGCTGAGCTGGAAGTCATTTTAGCAATAGGACTAATCAGGATATCCAAAACATCGGAGTAGTTTAAGATATTAATATCCAGATGGTTGTAATAGAGGCTTTCGTTTAAAATACCCATAAGGATAAGGTAGATATATCCTAAAGTCACCACCCCTTGAATTTCTTGAAAGGAACTAAGCTTTTTCATGCCAGCAATTTAAGCATCAAATGCTTTGCTTGTAAAGTGGGGTATTTTTGAAACACGTAGGAATGTAGAGTTAGCGGATGGGCATGATCTAGGAGCGGTTTTAATGCTGGTTCGCGTTAATTAACACGAACCGATATAAAATCTCATAGCGGCAGCGATCTTAAAAAATCATGTCACCCCTAAAAGGGTTGGTTTTCTTTATTGGCCCTTTTCTATAATCATGGCATCCCTGCGGGATTCATAGTAATGAGGAAAATTAGAAGCTTTTCAGAATTTGTTAAGCCCCGCTGCAAAAGACTAGCAGGACGACATCTCGATAGAAACCCGACGAGATTCATTATGATGTGCAACTGCTTATTTTTAATTAACTCAAAAAAAACTTCACGTCATACCCACTCTATTCTCGTTATTCTTGATTTCATTAGGACTGCCAACAGTCATTATTTTCTAATTTAAGGTTGTTGACTAATTTGTGATAAATATTTGAATAATTAAAGACGTACTATCAAAAATTAGGGGATCAAGTAAGTAATTTATGAAAATCGAGTGGCAATGTGAAAAATAAAAAGGGGGTAATCTTTAAAAAAACGGAATTACTCTACAGTAGCTTTGTGGCGCAAAATGCTATTTTGTGACTTTATCCGATCCAATAATATGATCAATCATTCCCTTAAAAATAAAGCCGTGAAAGGGCAGTACCGCGTACCAATACAACCTACCGGCTAAACCCAAGGGACGAAAAGTGGCGGTTTGTATTAGCTCATCTTTTTCCATCCTAAATTCTAGCCAAGCTTCTCCGGGCAGTTTCATTTCTGCAAATAGAAGCAAGCGCCCTTCTTCTTTACTAGCATATAATACCCGCCAAAAATCAATTGCATCGCCAACATTAATACTATGAGGACTAGTGCGCCCTCTTCGCAGACCTACCCCGCCAAAAATCTTATCGATAAAACCTCTTACTTGCCAAAGCCAAGTTCCATAATACCAGCCATTGTTTCCTCCTATCCTCCAGATACGATCAATACTCGCTTCACGGTTCTTAATTTTACGTTTTTGAGTATCCTTAAAGCAACCAAAAGTGGGTACTCTTGTAAAATCAGAGATATTAAAGTTTAAACCACTACTCGAGTAGGCATCCTTCCAGCTAGACAAAATTTCGTTGTTCTCTATCTTGCTGAAAGCTCTTTTTAAAGCTTCTTGATAGCTTAAGGGCTCTACCTCTAATAAGTCGTTGATGCGTCTATCGCGGCATACTACCTCTATTTTCATACTGTTTACTAAGGAAGTCGCCAATTGATAAGAAGTAGAGGTTACGAAGTATAACCAGTACGAAGACAAACGAGGCGTCATTACAGGAATGGTAATAATGGTTCGCTTTAAATTACGCTCTTTCCCAAATTGCAGAAGCATGTTTTTATAGGTCAATATATCGGGCCCGCCAATATCAAAATCTTGATTAAAGGTTTTGGGGTTAAATATGGAACGCGACAGAAAAGAGATCACATCTGAAATACCAATCGGTTGACATTTTGTATTCAACCATTTGGGCGTTACCATAATAGGAAGCTTTTCCACTATATCTCTAATAATTTCGAAGGAGGCACTGCCTGATCCAATGATTATTCCCGCTCGTAAAGCCGTGAAATTATAAGCGCCCTTTCCTAACTGAACTTCCACATTTTTACGGGAAGCCAAATGATTAGATAGTTTTGTTTCATTAACTATACCGCCCAAATAAACGACGTGCTGAACCTTGGTTTTACTAATCGCTTCTCTAAAATTAATGGCCGATTTCTCCTCTAGAGCTTTATAATCACCCGAAGCAGACATCGAGTGTACTAAATAGAAAGCGCCATCAATATCCTGGGGAATATTGCCTAGGGTTTTTTCGTCCAATAAGTCTAAGGTAATTACCGATAAATTCTCTTTAAGCGATTCAGGGGGATTAAACCTTTTTATATCCCGCACGCAGCATACTACTTCGTGCCCAGCTTCAATTAATGTGGGTAATAGTCTTTTACCGATGTAGCCGGTAGAGCCGGTTAGTAATATTTTCATTGATTTAATTCCTGATTGGGTCTAAGAGACCTATGAAGTCAACAAGAGATGAACGACTTAGTTCTGATGTGCAAAACCGACCAGGCGTCGTTGGGGTGAATTTAGTCATTTATGGATATTAATGACTAAATAACGTGAATTCGACCTAAAATCAGGCCTCAGACCCCTTATAAATAGTGGAATTCAAGCATATGCAGTGAAGCAATAGCGGGCTATTGCGAGAAGCAGAGGCGCGGAAGGCCGCTTTTAAGAAGGGGACTAAGAGATTTTTCCAATAAAAGTGAAAATACTTCATCTAGTTCATTTGCTGTAGCCCGCTACAGCTGCACAATCTAGACTTGTCTTTTCTTTTTATTGAAAATCTGAAGCTATGATTTATAGTCGAACTCACGTTAAATAGTTTTACCTTTTCGGGATTCGCAAAACACAGATGAACGCAGATTTGACCGATTGTTGCGGAAACAGCAGCTCTATGGAGGTCCTTTGCTGTTAATCTTCAGAAATCACCAATGAATCAATAGAACGATATGAATCGAGTTGTCGCACCGCTGGTGCTTGGGGTTTCTTTTTACTTTTTTACTATCGAGATGTCGGCCCGATAGGGCTTTTATATTGAGGCTAATCAAATTGATGTGGTATTTTTAAACATATAGTGTCCTGTTCCGAGAATCCGCAGCTGCCGCAGCTTATGGTTGGTTGTGCATGATCAAGGCTACCGCGAATTCGCAGCTGCCGCAGCTCATTTAATTGCATGCCGCTACCATTGAATTACTGCCGAATTACCATTGAATTACAAAAACGATTACCTCCATTAATTGCACAAAACATTCTCAAATCTCAAAGCAACGCGGTCTCGCATCTCAAAGCGCTAGCGGTCTCAAAAAAGCACAGCGTACCGTTTACTAAGCCAATAGCTTCTTCACCATTCCTGGGCCTTCGTATATGAAACCCGTATAAACCTGCACCAACGAGGCGCCGGCAGCGAGTTTTTCACGGTAATCGGCAGCGGTGCTAATTCCCCCCACGGCAATAATAGGAATACGACCTTGCGATTTCGTGCTTAGGTATTTTATCACTTCGGTAGAACGGGCTCTTACCGGCTTACCACTTAATCCGCCCATGCCTATTGCTTCAACGGTGGCGGCATCAGTTTTTAAACCTTCGCGTGAAATAGTAGTATTGGTAGCGATAAGACCGTCTATTTTAGTTTCTTCCACAATTTCAATAATGTCATCTAACTGGCTATCCGTTAAATCGGGAGCGATTTTTAACAAGATGGGACGTGGCTTCGGGAAGTTGGCATTGTCTTTCTTTAAAGCGGAAAGCAAGGCCTTTAGGGGCTCTTTCTCCTGCAATTCCCTCAAATTGGGGGTATTGGGTGAAGATACATTTACCACAAAATAATCGACATGCGGGTGCAGCGCTTGTAAGCAGATTCGATAATCATCTAAGGCATTTTCATTGGGCGTAACTTTATTTTTTCCAATATTTCCGCCAATAATTACACGATGGTTTTTACGCTTGCGCAGACGCGTAACAAGGGCTTCAACGCCTTCATTATTAAAACCCATCCTGTTAATTAGGGCGCCATCTGCCGGAAGGCGAAAAAGACGAGGCTTCGGATTACCCGCCTGATCCTTAGGGGTTACCGTGCCCACTTCGATAAAACCAAATCCGTAATTCGCTAATTCCTCGAAAAGCTTGCCATCCTTATCAAAACCCGCCGCTAAACCAATGCGATTGGGAAATTTCAAGCCAAAAAGCTCTACCTCTTCACTAGTCTTGGTTGGCATAAATAACATGCGATTTACCGCCGCAACGCCAGGAATTTTATGAATATTCTTAATTAAGGAGAAGGTAAAATGATGTGCCTTTTCGGGCGAAAGCCTAAAGAAAAGTGGACGAAGGAGGCTTTTGTACATACGTAGAATTTCGCGCAAAGGTAGGACAAAGCGTATTTACCCTAAAGTAAATTTCAGCTAAATCTGTGACGACGATAAAGTACCGTGCTAACGAGAATAAGTAGAATGACCATCGCAAGAATATAAAAAAATTGCACAGGGAAACCCCTTTCCAAAACGGGAAGCGCGAAGCTTGAACTACTGCTATTGGTTTGAAATTTAAGAAGCTCTTGGTCCCCAAATTTCAATTGATGGAAATTAACCGCCTGCGGATAAATATTGTGCAGAATTTTATTGTTGAAGCGGTATTGCTCCTGCTTCTTTAGGATAAATATCCATTGATAACGAGACTGATGTGCATGCCCATCTTGCGGAAGCACGCCCAAATTGCGGGCTTTTATAATGCTCCTTTCCGTGCTCAAATAAAGGGAAGAATGCAAGTTGCGATAGACGGCAAGTTGCCAATGTTTTATAGTTTCCGCGTCCTATAAATTAGAATTACTAGCCACAGAAAAACTAAATCAAATAAGGCTATTAGCGAAAAAATAAACGGGTGGTGTATGTGATTAATCAAAAAATAAAGGAAAAAGTCAAGCCCTACTTTGGGGCTAAGACTATTCAAATTATGATAAACCGCACTTTGATAAGTAAGCTCTAAAGAATTGATCATCAATGCGTTTAAAAGTCCAAAAGCAAAAATTATCAATATCCACTTAAATGTCACCTTCAAAAAACTAAAAAGGGGCTTTATCGAGTACGGTAATGCGAACTTTTTTCTTCTTTAACTTACTGTTGTTCAAACTCTCGGCAATTTTATGAGCCTTAGAGCGAGTAACCGCTACATAGGCGCAATCTTGCTTTAGCTCAATATAACCCAGTTCATCGCTTGTTAATTGGCCTTGTTTTATAAAAAGTCCTGCTATATCGCCCTTCGAAATTTTATCCTTACGTCCGCCAGTAATAAACAAAGTCTCCCATTCGCTGGGCATGGGTTTAGGATAGGATTCTATTTCAATACGCTCCTCCCCTTTGATAAAGCTTGGAAGGTTTTCTCCCTTTTCAGAGATGAGATAAGCCACACCTTCACTGTGCATTCGGGCGGTTCGGCCATTGCGATGGGTAAACTCCTCTTCTTTATAAGGCAATTCGTAATGAATGATATAGTCGAGTTCGGGTACATCTATACCCCTAGCCGCTAAGTCGCTGGCCAACAAAATACGGCTGGTACCATTACGAAACTGAATTAAGGATTCTTCGCGATCGCGTTGATCCATGCCTCCGAAAAAGCAGGTATGACTAATTTTTTGTTGTTCTAACCATTCACTCACGTTCATTAAAGTTTCTTTCAAGTTGAAGAAGACAATGCCGCGACCCGGTTGGGTAGAATTTAAAAGCTTTACTAAAAAACGTGTTTTTTCCTTTGGAGGAACGAGCAGCTGTTTAATACCTAAACGCGAAGTAGCTTGGGCGCTGAAGTTTAATATTTCGGGGTTGCGCATGCGCACGAAACCTGGAATTTCGCCACGATCCGTGGCGGAAGTAAGCACCTTTCTTTCTAATTTAGGAAGGGCGTCAATAATGGCCTTCATCTCTTTTTCGAAACCTATTTCTAAAGATTTATCAAATTCGTCGAGAATGAGGCTATGAATGTATTTGGTTTCGAAAGTATGACGTGCAAAATGATCAGCTACTCTGCCAGGGGTACCAATTAAAACCGCAGGACGATGCTGTAGTTCTAGCTTATCCTTACTGGTACTGCGTCCACCATAAATTGCATTTATTTTAAAGCCCGTACCCATTTGGCGACTTACCTGCTCAATTTGGGTAGCCAGTTCGCGCGAAGGAACAAGGATCAAGGCTTGCACCTCATCTAAATCAGGGTCAAGAAATTGCAAAAGCGGCAAGAGGAAGGCTAGGGTTTTACCAGAACCCGTGGGAGAAAGTAAAATCAACTCGGAGCTCGTGCTGATCTTTTCTATAGCGGCCAACTGCATCTTTTTCAAGCGCTCTATGCCAAGCTTTGCTAAAATTTCTGACTGATCTTTATTCATGCGGCAAAGTTAGCCAAAGTATAGGGGAAAAGAATACTTCTAAAATCAAGAGTTCTTAATTTCTGAAGACCGTTTATTGATCTCTAAACTTGTTGCCACAGTAAATAAAAAGTTCTGAAATAGATAAGTTTTTCAAATTTACTTTTTGGCGCGGCTGAAAGAGGCAAAAACCTTTATTTTGCACGCGATGAGATATCATGTAAAACACGAAAGCTTACAGGCTTTTCTCAACCCTCTTACTTTAAGGATTAGTGCGATACTTTCACTCTTTAGTCCGAGGAAAATACCATTAGCAACGACTCTTGAGAAAAAAGGAGAATCTCCATTTTTCTTAATTGGATCGGGAAGATCAGGCACAACTTTATTAAGAACCATACTCAATCAACATCCCGACATTTGCATTCCTCCCGAATCACATGGCGCTATTCCCAATGCGGTTAAGCAGTATTACATCGGTGGAGAAAGTGGTTGGCAACGCTTAATATCCTTATCTATCGGCGAGTTTTTAAGACATACCAACTTTAAACTTTGGAAAACAGACTTACAGAAAAACATCAGCGAGCTGTATGAGTTAAGTCCAGAAAAACAATCCCTTAGAGCTATAATTGACTATATCTACCGAGAATATATTAAGAAACATAAAATAGGCGCTAGTCGTTGGGGCGATAAAACTCCTTTTAATACCCTGCGTTTAAAATGGATACTAAAACTTTATCCCAATGCCAAGTTTGTATTTGTATTGAGAGACCCGCGTGCGGTTGCTTCCTCCTTCCGCAAGAGCGAAATAAATCCTCATTTACATGAAAGTGCCTTACGTTGGAAAGCTTCGATTAAGGCCTTTGAAAAGTTAGGACAAAATTCCAAAAGCAATACATTGCTGCTCAAGTACGAAGATTTAGTTATGGAACCAGAAGCTATTATCCGCAAGGTCTGCCTCTTTTTAAACATAGAATTCCAAACGACCATGCTAACCGAAAGAAGAGCCTTTAGCGGCGATGGAACCATTGCGCACCACAAAAACTCGCAACGTAAAATTAATCGCACCTCTCTCGAAAAGTGGCGAGAGTTTCTAAGCAAAGAGGAAATTAAAAATATCGAAAGTATAACAGGATCACTCTTAACCAATTATGGCTACAGCAAATTCGAGCAATAAATTCGAGATATCCAAGCCTGAAAGATTACAGGAATTGCCCGATTTCTATATTTTGGGAGCGCCAAAATGCGGGACTACCGCCATGGCTGCTTATTTAAGTGAGAACCCCGAGATATTATTTTCGCATCCAAAAGAAACTAATTTCTTTAATACGGATCACAAAGAGCAAGAGCTTTTTAAAACTTTAGATGAGTATTTAGATTTTGCTTTTCCCAAACATAAAGGCGCTAAGCTAAAAGGAGAAGGCTCGGTTTGGTACCTATTTTCAGAGCATGCCACTGCCAATATATTGTCGCTTAAGGAAGATGCTAAATTTGTGGTAATGCTGCGCGAGCCCGCCGAACTAGTTTATGCTTTGCATAGCACCTATTTACTAGGAGTAATGGAAAATGAGGACGATTTTGAGAAGGCTTGGCGACTACAAGATCAGCGCTCGAAGTCTATGGCCCTGCCTCCTACTTGTCCCGAGCCTAAACTCTTGCAATATGGCAAAGTAGGTAAACTAGGTACTCAGGTAGAAAGCTTATTAAATTGTGTTTCTAACCCAAAACAGATTCACTTTATTATTTACGACGACTTTAAAAAAGACACGCAAGCTGAGTACAAGAAACTATTGCATTTTTTAGGGCTTAAAGATGACGGAAGGACCGATTTCAGTGCCATAAATGTTGCCGCCAAAACAAAAAACAAATCGTTGGGTAAAAGCATTTCTGCCCTTACTCAGAATAAAGCGCTCTATCGCTTAAAGCGAAGTTTAGGTTTTAAGATGGGATCTGGCCCCATGGTTAAGCTTTTAGCCAAAAACCGAGTAATTGCAAAGCGTGAAGAGTTGCGGCCAGAGTTTAAAAGCGAGCTGCGTGCTTACTTTAAAGAAGACGTTAAAAAGCTAGAAGCCTTAATAAATCGTGACTTAAAATCTTGGTATGATTAAACTGCTCTACTTAGCGCCTAATAAAGCGACTTTTGTAAAAAAGGATTTGAAGTTTTTAAGCGAGCGATATCAGGTAATCTATGCTGAGCATGACTGGCGAGATAAAAGTACTGTACCGCTGCGGTTTCTGCAACAAACCATATTCCTTCTACAGCACATTTGGACAGCCCAAATTGTGATGATTATGTTTGCTGGTTACTGGTCTATCCTACCCGCTTTTTTTGGACGCCTTTTCGGGAAACGAGTACATATAATACTTGGCGGCACGGAAGCCGTTTCTTACCCCGGGTTTAAGTATGGTAGCTTACGAAAGCCAATATGGTCGTGGTTTATTAAAAACTCCTATCGATTGGCCCACCACATCATTCCTGTGCATGAGTCATTAGCTTACTATCATGATACTTATTACGATAATTCCTATCAAGGGTATCAGCACTTCTTTCCTAAAATTAAGGCGCAGTGCACCACCATTTACAATGGCTATGAAGCAGAACGATTTGCAATAGATTTGCAGCAAAAAATCCCCAACACCTTTGTTTGTATTGCCTACGTTCCTAATGAAATGAATTTCCTTCGCAAAGGAATCGACTTATTGTTTGTACTAGCCAATGCCTATCCAAACGCGAAATTTAGGATTATCGGTTTTCACGAAGAGTATAAAAAGTTACGAAATGATATTCCAGCAAATGTAGAATGCCTCCCCCCTTTGGAGCAGGAAGAGTTCTTCAAGCTACTTATAGAAAGTGAGTATTGCTTGCAACTTTCTATTTCAGAAGGCTTTCCTAATGGAATTTGCGAAGCTATGCTTAGCGGCTGCATTCCTATTGGTTCTGCTGCTAATGGTTTACCCTTAATTATTGGTGATACGGGCTTAGTGCTAGAGAAATATGACTCTCAACTTTTATTGGAAGAGTTCGCTAAAATCTATGAGAAGCCTAGTCTTGAAAAAAGAGCCTTAGGCAAAAGTGCCCGAAAAAGAATCATCGAGAATTTCCCTCTTAGTAGGCGAGCGCAAGAGTTTTACGATCTAATTGATAATGATTTGAAAAGGAAATAGAGCTGAAAAAACTTCCTTTAGCGTATGACCTGAATGGTACCACTTTCGGTACGTTGCTCATATATATTTCCATAAGCGATTTTGTAAACCAAGGTGCTGCTATTAATTTCGGTCCCATTAAAGGTTCCGTCGAAGTATTCTTCAGCATCATAAGATTCAAAGATTAAGATGCCCCAACGATTATAAATGCTCCAATGGTAGTAGTTGAGATCGCAATTACTAAGAGGCCTAATTCGGTCATTTAGGCCATCTCCATTAGGGGTAAAAGCGTTAGCAATAAACATTTCGCAGCTACAATCGAAAAAATCGTAAGACACAAAAATGGTTGTATCAATGCAAGCTTCGGAAATGCTTAACCTATAAATAGAGGTTGTGGTAATTTCATAATTATTGAAGCTACGGCCATCTGGTAGTCTCACATCTAAATCGCTGGGAATATTTAATTTCAAGGTATCTCCCACACAATAAGAACGCTCAGTACCAAATAGTGAACTTGTTAAAATAGCAGCTGAATATATGGGCTGGACTATGAAAGTATCTAAAACTGAACAACCTGTAAATGGGTCCACTGCTTCATAATGATAAGTTCCCGCTGTATAAATAACTCTCTGTGAATTAGAACTACCATTATCCCAGTTGATGCTGAGTAAGTTTGGGTCTAAGTTGACAATAACACTGTCACAAACTTCAAAATCTGGCATAGGATTAAAATTAGGCTCCAGCACCTCCACAAATACCGTATCCGAAAAACCGCAGCCATTCTGGTTAATTCCAGTTAAAATGTAAGTGCCATTCTGAAAAAAAGTTCGAGACCTGCCTGTGTCGCCGTCATTCCAAAGTATGGCGCTAATGTTAGCGGGCAGATTTATTTGCACTTGATTACAAGAAGAAAAAAGGGGCGGTAAAATCCCTGGAGCAACGCAAGAACCCGAAATTACATATTCCTCATGCCTACCTCTGTTAGTTTGATTGACACTAGGACCAAAAAAGCCAGGAAAAGTTGCCCAAGAGGGTGAGGCATTATGATTGCGATAGGCCAATTCATAATTATTGGGACTGTAAAAGGGCGCTACTAAATTGTAGTCAACCGTGAATTTCTGGTTAGGGTTTATCGAGTAGACACCATAATAATGACTAAGCCCATTAGGCAAAGATATTCCCGTTTGATTTACAGGCGCAGAATCTACTCTATACAGATGAATTCCATCTGTACCTGGGTCAGCTTGAATGGATACAGCATCGGTTTGAGCCTGCTGCATATTAAGCGGTGAAGAGCTTTGTGCCCCGTATAAATAAATAGAGCTATTACCAACTGGTGCGGAAGACAGCTCGGTGAGAGCCCCTCCTATTCTCGTGCCATTAAGTGCGCCCTTCACATCATTTATAGTGGTACTTGCATTTCCTTCATTAAAATCCCAAGCCGCAATTAATCCTGGTTCAGTGGCTAAAACCTGACGACACATTTGATCTCTCACTTGACTTTCTGATAGTGCAATATCCCATAGCCTAACCTCATCGATACCTCCATTAAAGTGAACTACTGGACTAGATGGACCTCTTTCATGATAACCTATATCCGCTTCTCCTGTTGGACTATTTACCAATTGAGTTGCGCTACCATTATAAGATCCAGATAACTCAACACCGTTTACATAAATTTTAATGTCATTCGCATCAATAATCACAGCGCTCACATGAAACCAGTCATTGTGCAAATTGGTATAATTACAAACCTTTACTCTTCGCGACGCGAGACCAAATCCACCATCTCCATCTGCAAAAGCAGCTTGTGCCCTATTACTGGCGACGTGAAGCCATATTCCGTGCCAATCTGAACCATCGCTAGAACTCGAAAAAACGGGATTAATAGTTGTTTGAGGATTGGGCTTTACCCAAGCCATAATGGTTACGGGAAGTGTAAGGTTATTAAGAACTGGCCCTAGATTTACTCTATCGTCATTGCTGTCAAAATCAATCGAGTTTCCTGGTCCAACATTATTTGCTACTTGCGAAAATGAAAACTGAAATAGGATAATAAAAATAAAAAAGTAGCGAAGTCTTGGAAATTGCATCTAAATAAGGTTAAACAAATATAAATTTTATTACTTTATTCACAATCCTCTTTTACTCAAAACCCTGCGATGCTAATTTTCTAAAATAAATCGTAAACATTGGAGTCACATCAGCAAACAAAACTCTAAAATTGGATTTTCGTAAGATGTAGGAAGGAATTGAGAAAAATGTTTAAACTTCGCAAAAGCATATAAACCTAAATTGACAGCACCAATTGACAAGCTCTAAACTCTATATTCTACTTTCTGCTTTAATTATTAGCCTTTCGTGCTGGTCACAAACAGACACGACTGACTTAGCAAATAATGTTCAAGAAAGCCATAAAAACGATAGTATACTTTCCCTTTACAATCAAAGAATTGAACAAGTTGAGCAGCTTCGAAAAGTTGACTCTTTGAAGAAGCAAGATTTAGAAGAGCAAATTAATAAGCTAAAAACTACCGATAACTTACAGAAAGACGAACTTTTAAAGCAATTAGCCGAAATTGAAGCGGCGGCCCAATCAAGGCTCGACCAAAAAAAAGCGCATATAAATTCCCTTAAGAAAAAAGTGAAGGGCTTTCCTGTTTTAGGCGCAGGCACGGATACCTTATACTTTATTTACACCAAAATTGGCGCGTCTACTGCCGAAGATAGAGCCAAGGGCGTAAGTCGTAAAATCCAGGAATTATACGAGGATGACTATCTAGTTTTAGATTCCTTAAAATGGGTAAAAACTGAAAATACTGCCGACATTCTTTACCGCGACAAGATCGTTGCCAGCATCTCCGAAAGCGATGCCCTTTGGGAAGATCAGTCTTACGAGAGCCTTGCAGCCAATCGGTTAGAGCTCATTAAAAGTTCCATCACACAGGCGCAAATAGACAATAGCTTTATTAAAATTTCCATCCGCATTTTATTGGTAATCGTAGTTATCGCCCTTACCTGGCTTGCGCTAAGATTGGTTAGTAAAGGGAAAGACCGACTTCTAATTCTGATAGAACGAAAGGAGAGTATCTGGTTTAAAGACCTTTCCTATAAAGACTATACTTTTTTAAGCGTAGCGCAGCAACTGCAAGGCATTGGTATTTTCGTTAAACTTTTTCAATGGCTAATTTATGCGATTCTCTTTTACATCGCATTACCAATAATCTTTAGCATTTTCCCCTTCTCAAGAAATTGGGCTAATACCCTTTTCCAGCTCATTTGGTCGCCCTTTAAAAGCTTAATTCTTTCGGTTTGGGATTATCTCCCTAACCTCTTTAGTATTCTGGTTATCTACTTTGTAATGCGCTATGTGATTCGCTTTGTAAAGTATATTTTTAGTGAAATTGAAGAAGAGAAGTTAAAGATTAATGGCTTTCATGCCGACTGGTCAATGCCCACTTATAGCATTGTGCGTTTTCTGCTTTATGCCTTTATGTTCGTGCTTATTTTCCCCTATTTACCCGGCTCCGACTCCAATATCTTTAAAGGCGTATCGGTATTTATTGGGGTATTATTTTCTTTGGGCTCCTCCTCTGCTATTGCTAATATGGTAGCGGGCTTAGTAATCACCTATATGCGTCCCTTTAAAATTGGTGATCGTATTAGGATTGGCGATGTAGCGGGCGATGTTTTAGAAAAGACACTTTTAGTAACACGTTTACGCACCATCAAAAATGAAATAATTACCATTCCCAATTCGGCCGTGCTAAACGGAAACACCACTAACTATACCAGCGCCAGTAAAGAACTCGGTTTAATTATTCACAGCAGTGTTACTATTGGTTACGATGTACCTTGGAATAAAGTACATGCGGCCTTAAATGAAGCGGCGGGTAGAACAGAGTTTCTTTTAAAAGAACCGAAACCCTTTGTTTTACAAACAAGCCTCGAAGACTTTTATGTGGCTTATCAAATTAATGCTTACACCCGCGAAGCGCAGAAGCAAGCGTTCATTTATTCGAACTTACATCAGAGTATTCAGGATGTATTTAATGAGCAGGGCATTGAAATCCTTTCTCCCCATTATCGCGCCGCCCGAGATGGCAATATGACTACCATTCCTGCCGACTATTTACCGAAAGACTATGAGGCGCCTAGTTTTAGGGTAAAGACGGATAAGAAGTAGTGGAACGGCATACTCTACTGCGTCTAAGGAAGGTAATCTTAGAGAAGTAAATATCTCGATAATTGGATGACCTTATAAGTTAAAGGTCCTCCTTTTAAAACTTTACCTCGTCAAGGTAAGATGGCCATTGGTCATTTTTGAGGTTCCTGTTTGATCAAAGTAAGTAAGTAAGTACCCAATAGTATACCCCTTCTGTGCATGGTTGGCCATTGAAACTGCCGTCCCAGCCCTGAGAATCTATTGAACCAGCATAGACTTTTTGACCATGTCTATTGAAAACACTTAGATCTCCATAGATATTATTTTCAATTTTGATTGGTAAGAAATAGTCATTTATTCCGTCATTATTAGGGGTAAAAACATTTGGCATTCCAACCTTAACTTGACAGTCGATAAAATCAATAGAAATCGTATCGTAAAAGACACCACATGGGTGGCTCACCTCGACCCAATAAGTCTGAGAATTATTGACAACAAACATGGAATCCATTGAGCCATCCTGCCATAGATACTCGGCATTTGATATTGAAGCATCAATAACCATTAATTCACCCAGACAAATTGTTGTATCACGACCAAGATTCAATGGATTTTCAGAGAAGACTTCTACAGTTGCTTGAGCAGTATCCCATTTAGTGTAAGCAAGGTAGGTTGTACTCTCTGTCGGTGAAACCATTAGGCGTGGATTCGTCGATAAAATAGTATTAGGCTCAGACTTAACCGCCCACCCTATAATTGAGTCAATGTTTACGAACAATTCAACCGAGTCTCCTAAACATAGGGTGGTATCCCTTGATACTCGCAGATGAAATTCTTGCACCACAACATCATCAATAAAATAATATGCATGGGAATTAGTATTAAGGGCTGTTGATGTTATTCTTTCGATGATCATGCTACTATCATTAAAGAAGTTACCAATTGTCATATACTTAAAGGGCAAATTAGCTTCAAAAACACCTTCTATTTTGACCCAATTAGCAGTGTCCGATATCACCCTCGTTTCATTAATCTGAGGTGGCAAATTTAAAACACCATATAAGTTAGGGAGATTTACTTGAAATTCTGAAAAATAAAATCCAATACTATTGGTCGCAAACTGAGCATAATCTTCAAGTGATATATAAGCTGACGCCTCATACCATTTGCCAACTTCTAGAGGATAGTCTAACTTTACTGAAAGGTACTCCCTGTATGGGATAGCCAAGGGTGCAACATGATACATCGTGATGAACCCCGCCATTACATTACCCGTTCTTGGGCTTTGCGCCCCTATCATGTTGTATGGACTAGAGGTGGCGTGAGCAACACAGTTAGTATCAACGATTGTGCTAAATATATCACAGGTACCTTGTGTAGCCATGTACCAGGATTCAACAGCATTAATAAATTCTGTCTGAGTTTGTATGAAAGCGCATGGTAAAGAATCATAATTTTCAAAGCTCGGGTTAGGAACGAGGTTTTGCCCTGAGGCATTATAGCATATAACAAAGAATACTATGAGCAGGGTACTTTTCAACTGGCGAAGCTTAAATTTTCAAAACTCTAATATAGGTAAAGACAATTTTAAATGCATCAAAATGGTCAATTTTATGTCCTTTAAATGAGAACAAATTAAGAAATTGCTTTTTTTTTGAATCTAAACTAAATTATTCGCTCTCCGAATATTGCAAAATATCCGCAGGCTGACAATCGAGTGCTTTGCAAATAGCATCTAAAGTTGAGAAACGAATCGCTTTGGCTTTTCCAGATCTTAAAATTGAGATATTTGCGGTTGTTATTCCCACTATTTCAGCCAGTTCTTTACTCTTCATTTTCTTTTTAGCTAGCATAACATCGAGGTTTATTATAATCGCCATAAGCTAAACCGTTAATTCATTTTCCTCTTTCAAACTCTTCGCAAGATCAAGTGTGCCGCTTTGAATGATGAAAAATATACCAATAATCGCTAAAAACAGTGGAACCAATATTTCTTGATCGTAACCCAACTCAATTTTACCATTCACCATTTTACCTATCCACTGAGCGAAAATAAGAGCAAATGAAATAAGACTGGCCAGTAAAAAATGATTTCCTGATTTTCTCAAGTAACGAATAATGTTACCCGAAAAATATTTATCTGATAATAATATTCTTGCCATTCTTCTAAGAAAATACAAGCCCCTTAGAAATACCAAAGACTTAACTAAGGTTACAGTAAATACAAGCCAATAAAACAGATCCCACTCCTGCGCACTCACATTTTCATTGGTGATATTAACCAGTCCAAAGGGAATCATGAATAGTACTGCGATAAACCCTATAACCTGGAGGGTATATAGAACATCGACTAAGGTTTTGAATAAAATTGTCTTTTTCATCTTTGAAGATTAGGTTTTCAAAGATAGTTTTATTATTGAAAAACAATAATAAATTAACCATAAACAATAATAAAATTAGCCAAGGCCCATTTAATTCACTCCCTTGGCGGAGCCACTAATTCCAGTTCTTGACTTTCCAACTCTTTTAAAGCAGGAATGAAATAGTATCCCTTGCCTATCTTAAGATTTGCATAATAAGAATCTTTTTGTGTGATTTCCTGATAAAGAGCGGCCGATTCTTTCTCTTCCTTAGTATTAGCCTGAGGATAATCGCGAATATAGACCTCAACATAAGCTTCTTGTTTGTTGAATACAAAGGGCACCTCCGCGGTGTTTATCATCACCTGCTTTAACTCACGTTCAGTAAGCATTTCAGGAATATTTATATGGACAAATAAACTCTTGGTACCATCAGCAGGTGATACTTGTAGCTGATAATACCCATCAGCATTAGCATCAATAAAATGCTTCTTAGTACCACAACTAAGTACGCTGAAAAACATGGCTATAAAAAGTACCTTGTTCATATTCTAATTTCAGTTTTTATTTTGGCAATTTAATAAGTACCTCAGTTCCCTGCCCTACTTGTGATTTTATTTCTAAAGAACCCTGCATAGCCTTTAAAAAGTCAATACTTAAAGCGATTCCTAATCCAGTGCCTTTTTCATTGCTCGTTCCCATAGATGAGGCATGTTTTTCTAGCCCCATCAATCGCTTTGCTTCCTCCTTGCTCATCCCTAGGCCAAAGTCCTTTATACTAATAAGATGGATGTCTTTTGTTAGTTGGTAGGTAATAATAATTTCTGAGCCTTGTTTAGAAAATTTTATCGCATTAGAACAAATATTTCGAATCACAAGGTTAAGCATACTCTCGTCGGCTTGCAAGGTAATCTGCTCACCTAAGCCTGTAGTTTTTATACTTAAGCCTTTAGCTTCGCTCTGACTTTCTAGCTCCAAAAATGTCTTTTTGAGCAAGTTATTTAAATTCAGAGCATCAATTTTAGGCTCTAGCGCTTCTTTTTGATTTAAAACCCAATTAAGCAAATTCTCAATCAAAAAGTTTACGCTTACCGCTGATGCCTCTAATTTAGACATCATGTCTTTCAAATCATCCCTACTTATCATTCCCTGGTTATACAAGTGTAAAACTCCCGTTAAAGAAGACATTGGATTACGGATGTCATGGGCTACAATGGCAATAAGTTTATTTTTAAAGATCAACGAAGCCTCTAGTTCTTCATTTAATTCTTGTTGCTTGGCATTTAGCTTTTTATAATTCTCCTTTTGTCTAAAGAAAACATAGGCCAAGACAACAATTAATAATAGCACTGTGATTAAGATTATAAATCTCAGTTTAGCTTTATCACTTTCGGCTACTAATACTGTATTTTCTAGCTTTTGATTATTCAACTCATTGGTAATACGAAAATCGTCTACTCTATTGTCAACCATTTCCTGCATGCCCTCTAGAGTATGCTTATGAGCTGAATCTAAAAAAACAAAAGCCGAATCCATAATCCCTAATTGCTCATACGAACGCGCTAAATAGCGAAAGTTCTCGCTAATATTATGACGATTCAGACCAACCACGGGGTTTTCATTGTACAGCTTGAAAGTCTCTACTGCCTTTCGATAATCACCCATTCTAAAATAAGTGAAACCTAAGTTTTTCAAGGCCAAGTACATTTCAGAGTTGTTATCTACACCTTTAGCCATTTTAAAGATCTTTTTCAAGACTTCAATGGCCAAATCCCATTTCTTTTCATCGCGGTATATCGCACCCAAGATATTCAGGTTGGAATAGTTTAACCATTCTTCTTTACCGCTAGCCTGATATTTTCGCGAAACCATGGCCGCGATTTTTGCTTCCTCATAGTTTTGACGTTCAAACTGAATTGCCGCTAAACGATTATAGTATAAAGACTTTATAAAAGACGAATCCAAAAGCTCAGCCAAGCTTTTAACAGTCATTAAATCTTCATAAGCTAAATCCAAACTCACTACAGAACGCAATATTTCTGCTCGATTAGCCTTGGTTTTTACCATTTGCTGAGCATCCCCCTTTTCTGAATATAAGGCATATAGTAGATCGGTTACCACTAAGGCGCTGTCCATTCTTCCCTCTGTAAAATACTGGTCAGACTTCTGATGTAAAGAGTCTATTAAATTTCCAGCACTTAGTTTTTGAGCATAAAGCTGTCCTGCAGGAAATCCGCAAAAAAGAACTAAAAAGAAAATAGAATGACAATATTGTTTAAGATTCATTTTTAAGCTCAAAAGGACCACTAAATTAAATTTTATAATTAATATATAAGCCTTTTAAATTTACAATATTCAATTTTTTTTTCAAGAATTAAAAAATTAGTATTTTGAATCTATTTTTAAGTCTTAGTCGAAGCTTTATCCAATATTTTATTACTATTTCTACTAATTTAAAGGAAGAACAATATCGATTTCCGTTCCTTTTCCTTTTTCCGATTTAATGACTAAGGATCCGCCAATAGCTTTTAAGAACTCTCGGCTTAGTTCCAAGCCAAGACCTGTGCCCTTTTCATGACTCGTTCCTTCTTGAGTTTCCTTCATACCGCTAGAAACACGTTGTAATAATTCGGTACTCATCCCTACGCCAAAATCCTTAATCACAACATGATGACCAGAAATATCCTCTTTGTAAGAGATAATAATCTCTGCATTATTAAAAGAAAATTTTATCGCGTTAGATAATAAATTACGAATTACTAAACCAAGCATCATTTCATCAGAGTTCAACTCTAAGTTTGCTTTAAAACCATAAACCTGTATTGATAAACCTTTGGATTTTGATTGTGCTTCTACCTCTTTCAAAGTTTTATCAATAAGCTTAGAAATATAGAATGGCTGAAGATTTGCCACTAAAGCTTGTTTTTGGTTTAAAACCCAATTTAAAAGGTTTTCAATCAAAAAGTTTACGCTTACTGCAGATGCTTCTAATTTAGACATCATATCTTTCAAATCATCTCTTCCAATTAAGCCCTCATTATACAAGTGGATTACACCTGTTAGGGAAGACATCGGGTTACGTATATCATGGGCAACAATACCGATTAGCTGATCCTTAAAACCGAGGGATTTCTCTAACTCTTGGTTTAATTCCTGTTGTTTAGCATTAAGCTTTTTATAACCTTGTTTCTGTCGGAAAAAGACTATCGCTAAAAGAATTATTAAAATCAAAACTATAATTAACATTAAGCTTTGCAGCTGAGACTTTTCTTTTTCAGCAATAAGTACAGAGTTTTCTAGTTTCTGATTATCCAATTCATTAGCAATTCTAAAGTTATCGGTTCTCTTATCTACAATGGCCTGCATGCCGTCAAGAGTATGCTTGTGAGCCGAGTCTAATGACATAAAAGCCGAATCCATAATTCCTAATTCCGCATAAGCTTTGGCAACTAATCGAAAGTTATCGCTTACGTTCATGCGATCGTAACTAATCCAATCGTAATTGCTATAAAGTTTAGCAGAATTAATCGCGCCTCGATAATCGCCCATACGATACTGCGCCATTCCTAAATTTTTGAGAGATAAATACATTTCTGCCGTATCATCCAAAGACTTCGCTTCCTCATAAGCTTTGCGCAGAATCTCAATCGACTTATCCCATTGCTCACGATCGCGGTAAATTGCCCCTAAAATGTTCAAATTTGAAAAGATGCGCCATTTATAATTCTTTAGCTCATCTATTTTTTGAGATTCTTTTACCGCTGCGATGGCCGCCTCGTAGTTTTTTCGCTCGTATTCAATTGCCCCTAATCGGTTGTAGTAATATGATTTTACCGTGCTGGGCTCAAGTGATTCATTTAACTTCTGTACCTCTTTTAAGCTTTCGAAGGCTAAATCTAAGCTCACGATAGTCCTTAAAATTTCCGCCTTGTGTACCCGCGACCTCACAATCTCCATTTGGTCGTCTCGCTCTGTGTGATGCCGGTAGAGCAAATCTGAAACTATTAGGGCACTATCAATATCACCATTACTTAAGTGAAACTGAACCTTCCCATAAAGCGAGTCATGCAGTGCTGTTCTTACCTTTTCTTGGGCTTGAACTCTATGGCTATAAGTAAATATAAAAGCAAAAAAGAGAACAGTTTTGAAAAGATTGTAAAGCTTCATTCTTGTGTAACTAGAGATACCTTAGCGAAATTACATTATAATAAGCTAATCAGCATGGCTATAATCCTTAGTTCTTTCTTAAATTCTAAAGGCCAGTTGTAAGTTTAGATGAATTCTACCCTAAAATTGATTTCACCTAAAGTATTTATTATCTCTGCCTCGGTTTAGGTTCTGACCCAAACATCCACATTGGTGTTTGATCAAAAACTAATTTAGCTTCTTCTTCCATTAACCCGCCAATTACTTCAGGTACTTTAGCGAAAAAAGGAGGAAAACGCTCAAGCCCTTTGTCTTCCATAATATTCCACTTACTATGTCCCCCCATAAAGGGAGAAGGTAAAGCATAAACTATCTTTGAAACCTTATACTCTCTCGCCATGAAGGCACACATAGGGCATGGTTCACAGTTAGAATAGAGGGTGCAAGCGGATAAATCGGAACTTTTTAAAGCATCGTGCGCTAAGTGTAAGGCAATTACCTCTGCGTGGTCTGAAATTCGATTTTGTGCGTTATTACCCGATTGGGCAATAATCTCTCCCCCTTTAACCACTAAAGCCCCGAAAGGAGCATCGCCGCGATTTAGACTTTCTTGCGAAAGTTCAATGCAAATTTTCATAAAATCCCTATCGCCCCTCATTTTCATCTTCAAGCTTTTTCAATACTAAATTTAAAAGTAGCCCCATCGCCAATTTGTGATTCTACCCAAATACTTCCCCCCAGTCCTTCTACTAAAGATTTAACTGTCGCTAGGCCTATACCCGTTCCCGAGCTTCCATCTTTAGCCTTATTGTTGGTAGTTTGGAAAATAGTAAAAATCCTTTTCTGGTCTTTCTCAGAAATCCCAGGACCATTATCTGAAACTGAAAAGAAAATTTGATTTCCTTCCTCTTCGGCATTGATCTTAAGCCAAGGATTTTTTGCGCTATTATATTTGAGTGAATTTGAAATAAGATTTATTAATATTTGCTCTAAGGCTATTTTATTGGTGAAGACCTTCTCCACTTTAATGTCTACCGTTAAAACAGTTTTAGTGCTTAAGCACAACATATTTAAAAGATTAGCAATAAAATCGGGTAAATCTAGGGTGCTCCGCTCCTGGTTCAAAAGTTCACTACTTCTGCTTAAACGTAAAATACCATCGATTAACTGCCCCAAATCTTTGGCCGAAGTGCTAATCATTGAAATCAATTCATGCCCCTCTTTACTTAAACCTTGTTCCGTTTCATTAATGTATTCACTTAAAGAAAGAATATTATTAATTGGGGACTTAATATCGTGCGCGGCTACTCGGGCAAACTCTTCTAATGATTGATTTTTAACATGAAGATCATTAACCAAGCGTTCAAGCTCTTTGGTTTTTTTTCTTAATTCAAAAAGTTTTACCACTTGATTAGCTAAGGCTTCTAAAGCTTCTTGTTTTTCAAGGCTAAGGTTTCTTGGTTCTACATCAATGACGCATAAAGTACCTAAAGCCAGATTATCACCCGTAACTAGAGGAACGCCCGCATAAAAAACAATATTGGGTTCGTTCAAAACGAAGGGGTTATCGAAAAACCGCTCGTCTTCGCGGGAATCGGGAATTACGAAGGTCTCCCTAGGTGAATTAATAGCATGGGCACAAAAGGCAAAATCTCTCGGAGTTTCTGGCAACCCTAAACCAATATTTGACTTAAACCATTGCCTTTCTTTATCTATTAGGGAAATAAGCGAAATAGGCGTTCCGCAAATATTGGATGCCATTTTAGTAATTTGATCGTACTCTTCTTCAAAGAGTGTATCTAAAAGGGAGTATTTATAAAGCTCCTTTAATCTTTGTTCCTCATTTTTAGGGATATCAGGCTTTTTCATTGGTTTTACTTAGGGTCATGCAATTTTACCATTATTTTTTGCATCATCGTATTTCCAAGGATAAAGTCAGTTTGATCCAAAAAAAAAGCCTCGTCCGAAAACGAGGCTTTTCTCTGTATAGAGGGGTA